>Ga0209467_1002308_pt1 | contig 13867 bp, 7 predicted proteins | sample Higcelwee11metaG_FD_187175 | JGI IMG/M metagenome (GOLD analysis project Ga0209467, IMG submission 187175) | Freshwater pond sediment microbial communities from the University of Edinburgh, under environmental carbon perturbations - High... | ecosystem: Environmental > Aquatic > Freshwater > Pond...
GCCTCACTTCATCGTTCTTGGCGGGGAAATTGCTAAGCAAACCTTGACAGTCCAGCTTCAGACTGGGATATAGGTGGCTGAAAATGATGACAAACCAGCAGCACAGTCATCGATTGCCGGGCGCATGGGGAGACATGATGACGCAAGACGAGAATCCAGCCGGCGGCCTTCAGGGTTTGCGGGTGATGGTGATCGACGATTCGAAGACCATCCGACGTACCGCCGAAACCCTGCTCAAACGCGAGGGGGCCGAAGTGGTGACAGCGACGGATGGTTTCGAGGCACTCGCCAAGATCGCGGACCAGCGTCCGCAGATCATTTTCGTCGACATCATGATGCCGCGCCTCGATGGCTATCAGACCTGTGCGCTGATCAAGAACAATCAGGTCTTCAAGCACACGCCGGTGATCATGCTGTCCTCCAAGGATGGTCTGTTCGACAAGGCGCGTGGTCGCATCGTCGGCTCCGAGCAATACCTGACCAAACCGTTCACACGCGAAGAACTGCTCGACGCCATCCGCAAACACGTCAACGCCTGACCGGGGGGACAGGCAACTCATGGCCCGCATTCTGCTCATCGAAGATTCGCCGACCGATACCGCCGTGCTCACACGGCTGCTTGAGCGCCATGGTCACCAGGTGCTCGCGTCCACCAGCGCCGAGGATGGCATCGAAGTGTGCAAGAAGGAGCTGCCGGACGTGGTGCTGATGGACGTGGTGTTGCCGGGCATGAACGGCTTCCAGGCCACCCGCGCGCTCTCGCGCGAACCCGCGACGAAGGCCATACCGGTCCTCATCGTCAGCACCAAGGGCATGGAAACCGATCGCGCCTGGGGCATGCGCCAGGGCGCCAGGGACTACATCGTCAAGCCGCCGAGCGAGGATGCGCTGATCGCGCGGATCGACCAACTGCTGGAGACGGGTGCATGAGCGAAGACGAGTCCGGCATCGAAGCCGCGGGCGCCGAAGCCGTCGCCGGGGCGGCCCCGATCGACGCATTCGAGACCCTCGCCGAATACGAACGGCGCAGCCTCGCCCACGTCGCCGGCCTGCCGGAACAGCTGCAGGCCGCCGGCCTGTGGCGCGGCATCGGCTACCGCATCGGCCAGCGCCGGCTTGTCTCCGACTACGAGTCGGTGGCGGAAATCCTCACCGTCCCGCAGATCACCCCGGTGCCTGGAGCCCAGGGCTGGATGCTCGGCGTCGCCAACGTGCGCAGCAACCTGCTGCCTGTGGTCGATCTCAAGCAATTCCTCGAGGGCGCGCGCAGCGTGCTGCACGAGGGGCACCAGAAAGTGATGGTCCTGCGCCAGCCCGGCGGCGACGTCGCGGTGACCATCGACGAACTCTACGGCCAGCGGTCCTTCATGGAAGAGCAGGAGGTCGAAGCCGAAGGTCTGGCCGACGGCCGCTATGCCGGCCTGATCGATCGCGCCTACCGCACCGCCGATGATGTCTGGGGCGTCTTCAGTTTGGATCGCCTGGTCCGCACCCCCGAATTCCGACACGCCGCCACCTGACGGCGACTTGACGGCAACCCTTTCACTGCAACAGTTCCAAACACAGATCGAGGCTAGACATGAGCACTCCGATGGATAACGTCGCCGGCAAAGGCCGCAGCCAGAGCACCACCCTGTGGCTGTGGATCCTTGCCGTATCGCTGGTCGTGTTCGGTTTGAATACGGGCTATGCCCTGTTGAAGACGCAGCGCTTCGGCGGCGCCAGTACGGCGGCTTCCAGCCTGCAGGTGAACTCGCAGCGGCTGGCCAACCTCGGACGAGAGGCGATCAACGGCGACGCGGCGGCGTTCAAGGCCTTCAAGACCACGAAGACCCAGATCGAAAGCGACGTGAAGCTGCTCAACGAACGCTTCGGCAACTCGACCGGCGTGGCCGGCCCGATCGCCACGGTCACCTCGACCTGGGTGCCGATGGGCAAGAACGCGGACCAGATCGTCGCTTCCGAAGCCGCGGTGCTCGCGCTGTCCAAGAACGCCAAGAGCTTCACCGACGGCGTCCCGCAGTTGCAGGCGCAGCTCGACGAAGTGGTGCGCGCCATGTCCGCCGGCGGAGCCCCGTCTTCGCAGATCTACATCGCGCTGCGCCAGGTGGTGCTGGCCGGCTCGATGGCCCGCCGCGTCGCCGAAATCCGCGCGGGCGGCCCGGGCGCCGCGCTCGCGGGCGATGCGCTCAACCGCGACGCCTCCGTGTTCGTGCAGGTGTTGAACGGCCTGCGCAACGGCGATCAGGCCATGAACGTGCAGAAGCTGACCAACACCGCGGCGCTCGGCGCGCTGAACCAGTCCAACGACCAGTGGGTCGCGATGAAGAAGGATCTGGACGCCATTCTGGCCTCGTCGCAGAACCTGTTCCGCGCGCAGTCCGCGGCCACCGAACTCACCATCGGCTCCACTCGCCTGCTGGCCGACAGCGAAAGCCTGTTCACCGCGTTCACCGCGTTCGGCACCGGCGACAAAAACCTCGCCGGCAACATCTGGATCAGCGTCGCCACCGGTCTGGCCTCGCTGGCCTCGATCATCTTCCTGGTGCTCAGCCTCAACAGCGCCCAGAAACGCCGGTACGAGGGCTCGATGGAGCTCAACAACCGCAACCAGGAGGCGATCATGCGCCTGCTGGACGAAATGGGCTCGCTCGCGGAAGGCGATCTCACCGTGAAGGCGACCGTGACCGAGGACATGACCGGCGCGATCGCGGACTCGATCAACTTCGCCGTCGAACAGCTCCGCAGCCTGGTGCAGACCATCAACGACACCTCGGTGCAGGTCGCGTCCAGCGCCCAGGAAACCCAGGCCACCGCGATGCATCTGGCCGAAGCCGCCGAACATCAGGCGCAGCAGATCAACACCGCGACCAATCGCATCAACGAAATCGCGGTCAGCATCAACCAGGTGTCGAAGAACTCCGCCGAGTCCGCCGAAGTGGCGCAGCGCTCCGTGGAACTCTCCACCAAGGGCGCGGGCGTGGTGCGGCAGACGATCGTCGGCATGGACTCGATCCGCGGCCAGATCCAGGAAACCTCGAAGCGAATCAAGCGCCTCGGCGAAAGCTCGCAGGAAATCGGCTCGATCGTGGAACTCATCAACGACATTTCGGAACAGACCAACATCCTGGCGCTGAACGCGGCCATCCAGGCGGCCTCGGCCGGCGAAGCGGGCCGAGGGTTCGCGGTGGTGGCCGACGAAGTGCAGCGACTCGCGGAACGCACCTCGAACGCGACCAAGCGAATCGAAGCGCTGGTCCAGACCATTCAGTCCGATACCAACGAAGCGGTGAGCTCGATGGAACAGACGACCTCCGAAGTGGTCGCCGGTGCGCGACTGGCGGAGGACGCGGGTACCGCGCTGGGCGAGATCGAACACGTGTCGAATACTCTGGCGAGCCTGATTCGCGGCATTTCCAGCGCCGCGCAGCAGCAGTCCGCGGCGGCGACCGACATCACCCAGACCATGACCACGATTCAGTCGATCACCGCGCAGACCTCGCAGGGCGCGAACCAGACGGCCGAATCGATCGGAAACCTCGCGCAACTGGCAGCGGACCTGCGCCGCTCGGTCGCCGACTTCAAGCTCCCGGCCTGATCGGGCGGAATGCTGCGGAGCAATGGCGAGATGATCCGAATGTCTTCCGATCGTGAAACCGGACGTGACCGCGTCCGTGGAGGCGCACGATGAGCGCGCTCCATGATGCGATCGAATACAGCGCGCTGGGCTGGGTCAAACCCGAGCTCGACGAAACCCTGCGTCTGGTGCGGATGGAGGTCGAAGGCTTCGCCGAAGATCCTTCCGACACCAGCCGGATGGGGGTGAGCGCCGAACTGCTGCATCAGGTGCAGGGCACCCTGCGGATGGTCGAACTCTATGCCCCGGCGATGGTCGCCGAGGAAATGGAGCACCTGTCCCTCGCGCTGCAGAACGGCGGCATTTCCGACCGCGACGGCGCCTGCTCGGCGCTGATGCGCGGCGTCGTGCTGCTGCCCGACTATCTGGAGCGTCTGCAGAGCGGGCACAAGGAAATCTCGATCGTCCTGCTGCCGATGCTCAACGAACTGCGCGCAGCCCGCGGCGAAGCCGGTCTGAGCGAAAGCGTGCTGTTCGTTCCCGATCTCGATCGCGATCTGCCGCCCTCGCTGCCGCGCGCGACGCCGCAGCCTGCCGCCAGCCGCGCCAACAACGTGGCGCCGTATCTGCTGCGCCTGCGCGATGCGCTGCAATCTTGGCCGGAAACCGGCGCGCCGGGGGATGCCGAAGGCCTGCATTTCGCGGCCGAAGCCCTGCTTGCGCACACCTCCGACGAATCGCATCGACGCATGCTGTGGGTGGCCTCGATGGTCGCCACCGCGCTGCGCGATCGTGCGCTCACGGTCAATCCCGGCCTGCGCCAGGCGTTCGCCAGCGTCGACCGCGAAACCCGCGGCATCTTCCAGCAGGGCGGCTTCGATGCGCCGCGCGCGGACGCCGCGCTCGAACCCACCCGGCAACTGCTCTATCACGTCGCGCACAGCGAATCCGTGCACCCGGCGCTGATGCAATTGCGCGAAGTGTTCGATCTCGATTCGCTTAAACCGACCGAATCCGAACTCGACCATGCCCGCGGCAGCGTCGCGGGTCGCAACCGCACGCTGCTCGATACCGTCGCGGCCGCGATCAAGGAAGACCTGCTGCGGGTGAAGGACGAGCTGGACCTGTACCTGCGCACGTCCAAGAACAACCCGGCCGAACTGCAGCCGCAGGCCGAGCGCCTGCAGAACGTGTCCGACACGCTCGGCATGCTCGGGCTGGGACTGGCGCGCAGCCTCGTGCTGCAACAGCGCGACGCGATGCGCGAAATCGTCGACGGCAAGCGCAAGGCCGACGAGGCCGCGCTGCTGGAAGTCGCCGGTGCGTTGCTGTACGTCGACGCCTCGCTGGACGACCAGGTCGCGCGCCTCGCCAGTGGCGACGGCGCCGACACCGAGGAAGATCTCGCCGGCGCCGAAGCCCGCAAGGTGCTCGACGTCCTGATCCGCGAGGCGATCACCAACTTCGCGGCCGCGCGTCAGGCCTTCGTCGCCTTCGTCGAAACCAGTTGGAATCACGCCGAACTGGCGCAGGTGCCGAAGCTCCTGCGCGACGTGTCCGGTGCGCTCAATATCCTCGAACTGTCGCAGCCCGCGCAGTATCTCGACGGCGTGCGCCTGTACGCCGAAATCGAACTGCTCGAACGCCGCCGCATTCCCAACAGCCGTCAGCTCGACACCTTCGCCGACGCGCTCGCCAGCATCGAGTATTACCTCGAAGCGCTGCGCGAACAGCGCGCCAATCGCGACGATATCCTCGACATCACCCGCAACAGCCTCGAAAACCTTGGCTACTGGCCGCTGCCGGCAGAGCGCGCGCCTGCTGTCGAAATGCCTGCTGTCGAAACGCCCGCTGTCGATACGCCCGTGGCCGAAGTCCCGGCGGTCGCCCCGCTGGAGATCGCCCAGCCGGAGATCGTGTCGGTGGAGGTCGCGCCGCCTGTCGAAGCGATCCCCGAGGCTGCACCGCTGGAAATCGCAGAGCCCGTCGCCGACACGCCGATGGACGAGCCGCTGGAGATCGTGGCGCCTGTCGTCGAGGCGGCGGCTCCCGAGCCTGCGACTTTCGAACCGCTCGAAATCGCGCCACTCGAGATCGCGCCGCCTGTCTTCGAGGCGCCTGCCGCCGAGAAGCCGGACACGGCCGCACCTGCGCCTGCGCCGTTCGTGCCCCTCTTCCTGCCGCCGCGCGAGTCTGTCGCAGCACCGCCCGTACCGCCGCCGCAGGTCGCAGTACCGCCTGTGCCGACGCAGGTTCCTGCGCCGCCGCCTGTAGCGCCTGTCGCCGCGCCGCTGTCCGCGGGTTTCGACGTCACCAGCGACGATATCGACGACGAAATCCGCGAGATCTTCCTCGAAGAATTCGAGGAAGAGATCGGCAACCTCGCGCAATTGCTGCCGGCCTGGAAAGCCGAGCCCCAGAACATCGAACGTCTGCAGCCGGTTCGCCGGGTCTTCCACACGCTGAAGGGCAGCGGCCGTCTGGTCGGCGCCAAGACTCTCGGCGAGTTCAGCTGGAAGATCGAGAACATGCTGAACAAGGTGCGCGACGGCCTGCGCCCGGCGACGTCGCCGGTAATAGCGATGGTCGATCAGGCTTACGCGACGCTGCCTCAGCTGCACGCCGCGCTGCGCGGCGTGGGGACGGTCACCACCGATCTGCGTGCGATGGAAGCCTTCGCCGACCGCATCGCCGGCGGCGAGGAAGTGATGCCCGTGATCGTCGCCGCGGCTGCCGCCCAGGCGGCGCCTGTCGTCGAGTTCGAACCGGTGAAGACCGAATTCACCGCCGGTGCGATGATCGAGCAGGAAGAAGGCATCGCCGTCAGCGTCGACGCCGTGCTGTTCGAGATCCTGCAGGCGGAAGTCGGCGGGCACCTGCGCACCATCGAGGGCTGGCTGTCGCGCGCCCGCACTGCGCCGACCGCTGCCGACGAACCGCTGGTCCGCGCGATCCACACGATGAACGGCGCGTTCGCGATGACCGAAGTGCCGGCCATCACCGATGCGCTGATTCCCGCCGAAGGCTATGTGCGCCGCCTGCTGGTATCCGCCGGTGCCGCCGATGACGAAGGCGTCAGCGCGATCACCGAACTGGCCGATCGCGTCCGCGCGACCGTATCCGCGCTGTCGGTGTCGGGCGGCCGCGTGCCGCGCTGCGATGAGCTGGCCGCGCGTTTCCAGACTTTGCGCGACAGCCTGCCGGAATCCAGACCGGTCAGTGCGGTCGAGGAACCGGCCGGGATCGAGTTCGAAACCGGACAGACCGGGCGGGGCGATATCGAGCTCACCGAACTGGATCTGAGCGCGTACGGCAATTTCGACAGCCGACCGCCCGCGCCGGCGCCTGCCGGAACGACCGACGAAGCGACGTCATCGCAGCTCGACGCCGTCGAATTCGACGATGCGGCCGAAGACGAGCTTGCGCGTCTGCTCGGCGAGAGCGTGGAAACTCCCGCGGCATCCGTATGGGCACCGAACCCGCCGGCGACGATTCCGCCAGCGACGATTCCACCAGAATCGGGCATGCCCACCGATGCGGACGAAGCCGCACGGTTGCTCGCAGTCATGGAATCCTACGAGGCCGAACGTCTCGAAGCGGAACGTCTCGAAATCGAGCGCGCGGAAGCGGAGCTTCTCGCAGCAGAACGCGCCGAAGCCGAACGACTCGAAGCCGAACGCGCCGAAGCACAACGCCTCGAGGCGGAACGACTCGAAGCCGAGCGCGTCGAAGCGGAACGTCTTGCCGCAGAACGTGCCGAAGCGGAACGCCACGAGGCAGAACGCGCCGAAGCGGAACGTCTCGAAGCGGAACGTCTCGAAGCGGAACGGCTTGAAGCGGAACGGCTTGAAGCGGAACGGCTCGAAGCGGAACGGCTCGAAGCGGAACGGCTCGAAGCGGAACGGCTTGAAACCGAGCGTGCGGAAGCAGAACGTCTTGAAGCGGAACGTCTCGAAACCGAACGTGCTGAAGCAGAACGCCTCGAAGCCCAGCGTGCCGAAGCGGCGCTGCGCGAACAGGAAATGCGCGATTTCATCCGTATCGAGGAAGAGCGGCTCGCAGCCGTGCGTCTCGATTCGGAACGCCGCGAAGCGGAATGGCTGGAAGCGGAACGCCTGCTTGCCGAAAGCGTCGATCCGGAGCCGGGCGAGCCGGTAGCGGAGGCGATCGCAACGCCGCAGGCAGAGCCGTCCGTCGTCGCACGCCTGCTGGCCAATACGGCCGTCGTGGATCCGGATACCGATCTGGACATGACCGATCTCGATGCCGAACTCATCGACATCTTCGTCGAGGAAGGTCGCGACCTGCTGGATCATTCCGACCAGTTGCTGGTGTCGTTGCGCGAAAACCCGGACGAGCGCGAGATCATCGGCGGCCTGCAGCGCGATCTGCACACGCTCAAGGGCGGCGCGCGCATGGCCGGCATCATGGCGATCGGCGAACTCGGCCACGCCATGGAATCCCTGCTCGAAGCGGCGGCCGAACATCGCCTGCAGCTCGAAAGACAGGATATTCCCCTGCTGGAAAGCGGTTTCGATCGCCTGCATACGATGGTCACCCGCGTCGGCGATCGCCGTGCGGTCGTCATTCCGGAAGCGCTGGTCGCGGCGTTCGATGCCCGCGCCCTCGGACGCGCGTTCGAGCCCGCGCAGTGGACGCCGCCGGTGCAGGATCTTGGGCCCGTCATCGCTGTCGAGGATTCGTCCGAAACACCGGTGTACGAAGTCGTGGCACAGGAAGAAGTCGCTCCCGAAGACGCCGTGCTCGAAGAGCCTGCTTTCGAGCAGGCTGCACCCGAGGAGATCGCTGCAGAAGAAGAGATGGTGCTCGAAGAGAGCGTCCTCGACGAAACGGCCATCGATCAGACGGCGCTGGAACAGGCCGCTGCCGAGCAAGCCGCACTGGAACAAACTGCCCTGGAGCAGGCTGCCCTGGAACAGGCAGCTTTCGAACAGGCAGCCATCGAACAGGCCGCGATCGAGCAGGCCGCGATCGAGCAACTGATCCTCGAAGAAGCCGCGTTGGGAGCTGCCGCGCTCGGAGAAGCCGCTGTCGAAGAGCCGGCTGTTGAAGAGCTCACGATCGAAGAACCGGTTTCCGAAGAGATCATGCTCGAAGGCACCGCGCTCGAAGATGCCGCCTTCGAAGAAATCTCTCTTGAAGAAGCCACCTTCGAATCGCCTGCAGTCGACGAAGCGCCGCTCGAAACCGCATCCGACGATGCCGCGCCCGAAGGTTTGCCGCCACCGGTTGAACGGTTCGACGAAGAAACCGTGGTCGAGCAGACGCTGGTCGAGCAGACGCTCACCGAGCACACGTTCGACGATGGCGTGTTCGTCGACGAAGCCTTCACCGAGATCGTCGCGCCGGCCGAGCCGGAGACACGCGAATATGTGCCTCGCGTCGGTTACGAATACGAGTTCCAGGTTCCCGCCGACGCGCCGGAGGCGATCGATGTCGTGGCCGATATTGCGGCCGAGCTCGAAGCTCAGCCCGAAGTCGCCGCGGCGCGGCCGCAGATGCCGAGCTTCGCGCCTTTGCCCGAGCTCAAGCCGCTGTCGGTACCTGTGGATTTCGGCGCCACCGGCGACGACGATGTCGGTCTTCGCGGGACGCAGGAGCAGGTACGCGTCCGCGCCGAACTGCTCGATCGTCTGGTGAACTACGCCGGCGAAGTCGCGATCTATCGTTCGCGACTCGAACAGCAGCTCGGCGCGTTCCGCGGCGCCACCGCGGAAATGGAGCAGACCAACACCCGTCTGCGCGATCAGCTGCGCCGTCTGGATATCGAAACCGAAGCGCAGATCATCGCGCGCTACCAGCGCGAGGGCGAAACCCGCGACGAGACCTTCGATCCGCTGGAACTCGATCGCTTCTCCAATCTGCAGCAGCTGTCGCGTGCGCTCGCCGAGACCGCGGCCGACCTGAGCAGCCTGCAGAGCACGCTCGACGACCTCACCCAAGGTTACGACACCCTGCTGTTGCAGCAGTCGCGCGTGAGCTCGGAGCTGCAGGAAGGTCTGATGCGCACCCGCATGGTGCCGTTCGACACCATCGTGCCGCGTCTGCGCCGCGTGCTGCGTCAGGCCGCGACCGACACCGGCAAGCCCGTCCAGCTCAAGCTCGATGGCGCCCAGGGCGAACTCGACCGCAACGTGCTGGAACGCATGACCGCGCCGCTGGAGCACATGCTCCGCAACGCGGTGGCCCACGGTCTCGAAAAACCCGATCAGCGCAGCGCCGCCGGCAAGCCCGCCGAAGGCACGGTCACCATCGCCATCCGCAAGGAAGGCTCGGAAGTCGTGCTGCAGATCACCGACGACGGCAAGGGGCTCGATCGCGACGCCATCCGCCAGCGCGGCGAACTGCGTGGTCTCGTCCGCAAGGACGCGGTGCTGTCGAGCGCCCAGCTCGATGCGCTGATCCTGGAGCCCGGCTTCTCGACCGCCGAGGAAGTCAGCCAGCTGGCCGGCCGTGGCGTCGGCATGGACGTGGTCGCCAGCGAAGTCCGCCAGCTCGGCGGCACGCTCGACATCCACTCCGAGCGCGGCACCGGTACCGTCTTCACGCTGCGCCTGCCGCAGACCCTCGCGGTCACCCAGGCCGCGTTCGTGCGCATCGGCGAAATCACCTTCGCGGTGCCGATCGCTTCGGTCCGCGGCGTCGGTCGCATCCAGCGCGAGGAACTGGCGAAGGGCGACCTCACCAGCTACCGCTACGGCAACGAGGAATACGTGCTGCACGATCTGGGCAAGCTGCTCGGCCATGCGCCGGCGAAGGCCGAAGGTCAACTGCAGATGCCGCTGCTGCTCACCCGTTCGGGCGATCTGCACATCGCGGTGACCGTCGATCAGATCCTCGGCAACCGCGAAATCGTGGTGAAACCGATCGGACCGCAGGTCGCTTCGATTCCCGGCATCTTCGGCGCCACGATCATGGGCGACGGCAGCGTGGTGGTGATTCTCGACATCGCGCCGCTGGTGCGTCGCCAGGCCGCGCAACTGCTCGAACTCGAAGAAGCGCTGCAGGCGCCCGCTGCCGAACAGCGCGCGGTCCCGCTGGTCATGGTGGTGGACGACTCGATCACCATGCGCAAGGTCAGCAGCCGCGTGCTGGAACGCAACAATTTCGAAGTGCTTACCGCGAAGGACGGCATCGACGCGCTGGAACGCATGGTCGATCGCGTCCCGGACCTGATGCTGCTCGATATCGAAATGCCGCGGATGGACGGTTACGAGCTGGCGACCACGATGAAGGCCGACCCGCGCCTGGCCAATGTGCCGATCATCATGATCACCTCGCGTACCGGCGACAAACATCGCCAGCGCGCGATGGACATCGGCGTCGATCGTTATCTCGGCAAGCCGTATCAGGAGAACGAACTCATGCGCAACGTCTTCTCGCTGCTGGAAGCGCGCGAGTCCAAGCCGGTGAGGTCCGATGGTTGACGCCGTCTCCCATGCCGCCACGCCGCGCGTCGTATTGCTGGCGCGCGCGGGCAAAGCCGCCGATCACCTCGCCGAAGCGTTGAGACAGGCCGGGGCCGAGTTGCTGCTCGCCATCGACCCGGCGAACGCCGACGAGGCCGCGCTGCGCGCGCTGAATCCGCAGGCGGTGCTGGTCGCGCTGGAACCCAGCATCGAACCCATGCTCGACAAGCTCGAAGGTCTGCTGTCGGATCCGGCACTGACCGTGATCTACGACGAGGCCGATGTCGCCGCGCATCGCGCCGGCTGGGATGCGGCGCGCTGGGCGCGCCATCTCTCCGCCAAGCTGCGCCACGACAGCAATGTGCTGCCGCCGGGGACCGAAAGCGATCAGGACTGGCAGCCGTCTCCCGGGCAGATCCCGAAGCCCGCGGCCGCCTACGCCGATGTGGACATGACGGCCTTCACCCGCGAAGCGCACGCGCATGCCGATAGCGTTCCCGCTGATGGCACGCCGGTGGACGTCGTGCCCGAGAGCGGGCTGTCGCCGCCGGATACGATGCTCATCGATGCGATTCCCGCCTCGACGGCGCCGGCTGCGCCCGTGCCGGCGGTGCCCATGCAAGCAGTGCCGACGCAAGCCCCGCCAGCGCCTGCGCACGCGGTACCGCCTCCGCTTCCGCCGGTCGCGCCCCCGCCATCCGATTCCGGAATCGCAGCGTTCCAGACCTCGTCGTTCGAAACGATGGCGCTGGAATCGATGGATGCCGAACCGCGTGCGTACGCCGCTGCGTCGGATGACATCTCGTTCGAGACATTCGCGACGGACGACGGCGCCGGGATCGAAGCTGTATCGCTGGACAGCATGTCCTTGGATAGCATGTCGCTCGACAGCATGACGCTGGATGATGTGCAGATCGACAGCGCGCAGCTGGATTCGCTGCAGTTGGAGAGCATGACGCTTGACGATGCGCAGCGCGATGACATCGCGCTCGACAGCATCTCAACCGCGCCCGCGCCGAGCGTCGCGCCGATGCGTCTCGATGAGGATGCCTTCTTCCTCGAAGAACTGTCCGCAACCGATCTCCCGCCGACGAGCGGCGAGCCGGTGGCGATGAATCGGTTCGGCGGCGACTTCGATGGTGGCCTCGACTTCAGCGATGAGGATGTCGCCGGCTTCGAAGCGCTCGATCTGGACTCGATCTCCTCCGCCGAGGCGCCGTCGCGCGCGCCGGCAACGTTGGCATCTTCCGAAGAAGTGATGTCGTTCGAAGCGTTGATCGCGAGCAGTGTGGCCGCGGCTGCCGAGGCCGTACCGGCACCGGCTGCGCCGGTCGCACCGCCTACGGAGTCGAAACCGGGGTTTTCGCTCGGCGACCTGTCGCTGGCGCCGGTCGACGACGCGCCCAGCATCGTCGAGAGACCCGCCGCCAGCCCGGCCGCGCACGATCTGTCGGCGCTTGAATCGCGGATCTCCAGCCTTTCGCTGGTCGACCTTGATGAAGGCGCCCCGGACGCGTTCGGCATCCAGGCCACGCCGGTGGTGCTGATCGAAGCGGGCCTGGGCGGTCCGGATCCCGCGCGTCAGCTGCTGTCGTCGCTGCCCGCCGAATTCATGGCGATCGTGCTGGTACGCCTGCATCTGCAGGGCGGTCGCTACGATCGCCTGGTTGCGCAGATGGAGCGCACGGCGGCGCTGCCGGTCGCGTTGGCGCAAAGCGGCGCGACCGCGAGCGCCGGCACCATCTATTTCCTGCCCGACGGCATCGGCTTGACCGCAAGCGCCGGTGGTTTCGGCTTCGTCGACGACATCGCGCCGCCCGCGGCGATGTTTGCAGCGCTGCCGTCCGGCGCAAGCGCGCTCGTGTTCCTCAGCGGCAGCGAGCCGCAACTGGTACAGAGCGCGATGGCCGCCGCCGCGACCGGTACGGTGGTCCTGGCCCAGTCCCCCGAAGACTGCTACGACGGCGCGGCCTGCGCCGAGTTGCGCAACCGCGGCGTGACCTCCGGGCTGCCCGCCGAACTTGCCGGCCGACTCGCGTCGCGCTGGCCCAGTTGAACGAATCCAGGACCCGTACTCCCGTGAACAGCACGACCGTCAACGACATCCGAGGCGTCCTCATCCAGATCGCCGGCTCGCAGCTGTTGCTGCCGAACGCGGCGACGGTCGAGGTCTTGTCCTACGTCGATCCGGAACCGCTGGACAACGCGCCGGACTGGCTGCTCGGCCAGATCCGCTGGCGCGGCTGGCGCCTGCCGCTGGTGTCGTTCGCGCGCATCGCCGGCACCCATTCGGAAGGCGCGGCCATCGGCACCAAGGTCATCGTGATCAAGGCCCTGGGCGGCGATCCGAAACTGCCGTACTTCGCGCTGGTGGCGCAGGGCTTCCCACGCCTGGTCACGATTTCCCGCGACAACATGATCGTCGACAGCGAACACCGCGAAGTGATGCCCGACGGCATCCGCCTGAGGGTGATGTTCAACGACGACGTGGCGCTGGTGCCCGATCTCGACGCCGCCGAGCGGATGATCGTCGAGGTGCTGAGGCCGGCGGCGTGATGGTGTCGTAGGGCGGGCTCAAGCCCGCCTTCTTGCCGGACATGTCTTACGTCGATCGAACTGTTTCGATCGAACCGTTTCGATGGAACCGTTTCGATCGATACGCGGAGCGATCGGCAACGTCGCAATGGCGGGCTTGAGCCCGCCCCCGGATCAAGTCCGGGGCAGGCCCTACAGATCCCCGAACTTCGCCTGCAGCGCCGCGATCGCGGCCAGCCCGGCGGTTTCCGTGCGCAGCACGCGCGGACCGAGGCTCAGACCGCTGAAACCGTGGGTGCGCAGGATGATACGGTCCTTCTCCGCC
>Ga0209467_1002310_pt1 | contig 13862 bp, 17 predicted proteins | sample Higcelwee11metaG_FD_187175 | JGI IMG/M metagenome (GOLD analysis project Ga0209467, IMG submission 187175) | Freshwater pond sediment microbial communities from the University of Edinburgh, under environmental carbon perturbations - High... | ecosystem: Environmental > Aquatic > Freshwater >...
GAGTTATAATTAGGTGATAAAATGCTTACTATAAATACGCAATTAGATAATTTGATTTTTAAAGATATAACAAAGGAAAGTCTGACGAATGTCTTGAATTTGTACAACCAGAATAAGCAGAACATATATGCTACAGGTATCGATAGGAGGATGTCTCTTATGGATATCAATGAAAAGTATCTGGAAGTACTGGTTAATAGTCATGAATTTTTCACGGGCATTTTTCGTAAGGAGGATGCTGGTCTTCAAATGGTTGGTGTTGTCAAAGGGAGAATTGATTATGAAAACAGCGAGGAAGCGTGGATATCATCAATGCTTATAGATAACTGCTGCCGAAGGCTGGGAATAGGGACAAAGGTTGTGACCGCTTTGATTGATATATTTAATAAGTGCTATGACGTTAAAAGATTCTATATAGGAATAATAGCCGGAAATGATATAGGAAAATGTTTTTGGCAGAAGTTGGGGTTCAGTTATTTTAGAACTATAGAACAATATATTGAGCTTAATAGTCTGACAGCCGACTTTATAATAATGAAAAAGGAAATCACATAAAAGGATGCCCGGGATGCAAAAGCTTTTGCATCGTGAGATGCATTTTTTATTTCAAGCTGGACATTATTTTTTTTACGTAGTTTTGAGTTTCTTTATAGGGTGGTATCCCGCCGTACTTTTTTACACTGTTAGGACCTGCATTGTATGCCGCAAGTGCAAGCTCGAGATTTCCGCCAAATTCAGACAGCATATCTTTTAGGTAGCGTACGCCTCCATCTATGTTTTCCTGGGGATCAAAAGCATTGCTTACACCTAAAGCCTCTGCTGTTTCAGGCATTAACTGCATAAGACCCATTGCGCCTGTACTTGATACCGCAGTTTTATTAAATCCGGATTCTGTATTTATCACTGATTTTATTATACTGCTGCTTATGTTATATTTTTTTGAGGCAGCTTCGATTAGCTGGCTATAGTAATCGGTTTGACTATCAAGAGGTTTAGTAATCTCATTTTCAAGTATTTCTTCAAAGTTTTGAGAAGTGTCTTTTGTAAGCTTCACAAAAGATGGAAGCTCACTTTGTATTTCTGAAAGCTTTTGACGAAGTATGCCTGACAGAATAGTAGACAACTTAACCAACTCCTTGTTTTTTGATATACAGCCTTTCCTTTAGTTTAATACAAATGGTGACACATATCAATACAAGAAGAATTCCTAACATTGGTATCGTTTTTATAATCCTTATATTGTATAATTATATAGAGGTGGTCGGTTTGAGAATAACCAGGTATGGAAGGAACAGGAAAAGACGTGCTGCAAAAAAAATAGTCATTGCTTTGTTCCTTTTTATTGTTCCGTTGGCGGCAGTTGCGGCTTCTATGTTGTTTATGAGTATATATAATAGCGGAAGTGATAAGGAAGCCTTAAGAGAGGGGTTGTTTTCAAACAGTGTGGTTGCCTTCAAATATAACTATGAAATGGGAGGCAATACCCTATACAGGTTAGAACTAAACAGTTCAGAGAATCTTTCAGAAGCCGAAGCCTATATCAAAAGCATTAAGAATAAAAAACTTAATGGTTTTATTTTGAAGGAGGGTGGATATAAAGTCATATATGGTGTTTTTACTAACCTTGATGAAGCGGGTAAAGTTCGGGACAGTATAGCAAAAAAAGCAGAGGGCAGCATATATGAAACCAAGCTGCCAAGCTTCAGCTTAAAATATAATGAATCCGACAGTACCTTCATACAACTGGTGCGAGCAGCGGACAAGCTTATATGGGAGGTGGCTGAGGTAAAGTCGCTCTTAAGCAAAGAAATTGTTCTTGAATCAAAGAGTGATACCGCATCAGTACTTGAAGAAATTGAATATAGAGAGAGCAAGCTGGAACAGTATCTGGGTTATGCACAAAAAATAGATGTAGCTAAAGAGCATAAGGCTTTCAGAGATAGCTTTGTGCTGTTATTGGAAGAAGTACTTGCAGAAAAGCTTGATAATGAAAAGGACTACTATAATATCCAAATCGGTCTGATGAATCAGATTGAGGCATACAGAAGATTTATAGGAAGACTTTTAGCTTAATATGGGGTAAACTTAAGAGTTGATTTTTAATATACAATTCGATTATTTAGGGTTTGTAACTGGGAAAAGCCTTAACTAAACCCTATAAAACATATTATACGAGGAGGATTATTTATGAAAATTCGTGAGGTCAAACAGATATTGGATGCAGAGGTGCTATGCGGGAACAAACTTTTAGATGATGAAATTTTATTTGCTTTTGGGTCTGACCTTATGAGTGATGTATTGGCATTTGTAAAAGGAAAGACACTTCTACTTACGGGGCTTAATAACCAGCAGGTTGTAAGAACGTCAGAAATGGCAGACTTAAGCGCTATAGTTTTTGTCAGAGGGAAAAAACCAGGGAAAGATGTAGTAGAGCTTGCTGCTGAGAAAGATATTGTACTCTTGCTGACCAAATACACCATGTATACCGCATCAGGAAAACTTTACGTCAAAGGACTTGAAGGAGTAAGTATAGACTAGTAGGGTTAGCCGCCTTGCTATTATGCTTTAAACATATATAGCCGATAAATGGAGGAATTGCTTTAATGGAAGATATAAGATATATGTTTAATATTGAGAAGGATGATTTTGTCAGAGCAGGAGAAGCATCCAGCAAAATAAAAAATATTTTGGGACAGTTAGGCATGGATTCTGGTTCTGTAAGGAAAATTGCTATAGCAACCTACGAAGCGGAGATGAATATAGTAATTCACTCTTATGGTGGTCAGATTGTATTAGAGGTTGCACCTGATTTTATTAAAGTAACGGCAAGTGACAGAGGACCTGGAATAGCTGATGTGAAACTCGCAATGCAGGAAGGCTATTCAACGGCTAGTGAAAAGGTAAGGGAAATGGGTTTCGGTGCCGGCATGGGTTTGCCGAATATGAAAAGGTGTGCAGACAGATTTTGTGTGCATTCTTCAGAGGGGGAAGGCACTATTATTGAGATGGAAGTAGATTTGAAGGCAGGTGATTGAAATGAAGAGAGATTACTTTCACTCGGTTGTACTTGATGATGATAGGTGCATCGGTTGTACAAGCTGCTTAAAGGTATGCCCTACTGAGGCTATAAGGCTGAGAGATGGAAAAGCTCGTATAATAGATGAAAAATGTATTGACTGCGGTGAATGCATAAGAATATGTCCAAACCATGCAAAGAGCACTGTTACTGATACTCTTGATAAAATAAGGAAATTTAAATATACTATTGCAATACCTTCGTTAGTATTATACGGACAATTTCCGGGCAATGCCGGTATAAATGAGATACTCACAGCAGTTAAGAAGGTAGGATTTGACGAAATATACGAGGCATCTAAAGGGACAGAGATAATAACCAATGTATTAAAAAACTGCATACTAACGGATCCTAATAGAAAACGTCCGATAATTAGTTCGGCGTGCCCCGCTACTCTTAGGCTTATACAGATTAGATTTCCTGAACTGCTGGCTAATGTCGTGGATATAGAGACACCAATCGAGATAGCGGCTCGTTTAGCTAAGAATGAAGCTATAAAAAAGACAGGACTTTCTGCGGATGAGATAGGGGTTGTTTTCATTTCTCCATGCACAGCAAGAGTGACAAGTGTGAAAAACCCCTTGGGTATAGAAAAATCATATATCGATGTAGTACTGTCGATGAAGGCTGTATATGGAGAAATATTGAGAAATTTGAACAGCAGCGGGGCAGAAATTATTTCTACGAGTACATGCGAATCTCTTCTGTGGCCTATAACAGGGGGCCAGGGAGAACCTTTGGGAATTGAAAACTATCTCGCTGTTGATGGGATACATGAAGTTATCAAAGTGTTGGAAGAAATTGAAATGGACAGGCTTGACGGGTTGGAGTTTTTTGAGGGAATGGCTTGTGTGGGAGGCTGTGTGGGCGGACCTCTTACTATTGAAAATACATTTATTGCCAAGAGCCGCATGAAGGCTCTTACAAAAGGACTTACAAAATCAGCTACCAGTGAAGAAGAGATAAAAGCGCAGATTGGAATGTATCAGGATGGTCTGATAAGATTGACCGAACAGATTGAACCAAAGGCGATAATGCGTCTGGATGATGATATTTCCAAATCGATTAAAAAAATGGAAATGATAAAAGAAATGCTTAAGCATTTACCGGGTATTGATTGCGGTGTTTGCGGTTCGCCAACCTGCAGAGCCTTTGCTGAAGATATTGTGAAAGGTGAGAGCAAAAAGGCCATTTGCATAGTCAAAACAACGGAGAATTTAAAAAACAAGTAAAAGATATAAAGCTAAAGGGAGGTTTAACATGAGGGTAAAGGATGTCATCGGGAAAATCGGATTAAAACTATTGGCCGGAAGTAACGGAATTGATAAGGAATTGGCAGGGGCGTATATATGTGATCTTTTAAGCTGGGTAATGTCCCATAGCAAGAAGGGTGATGCATGGATTACGGTCCAGACTCATTCAAACATTATAGCGGTGGCGGTTTTACTGGAGCTGGGATGCATAATTGTTCCGGAGGAAATAGAGGTTCCTGAAGAAACGCTTCGCAAAGCTGAAGATGAAGGGATTGCTGTGTTCCAATCAAGCCTAAGCTCATATGGGATAGCAAAAGAGCTTTATAAGCTGGGAATTATGTAATATGAAGTTTGCAGTGGATTTTCACATACACTCAGCGCTATCTCCGTGTGGCGATGATGATATGACACCGTGCAACATTGTGAATATGGCTCTTTTGAAAGGACTTGATATAATTGCAGTCACAGATCACAATTCTTGCAGCAATCTTCCTGCAGTTATGGATGTGGCAAGGGAAAATGGACTTATGGTTATTCCGGGAATGGAAGTTCAGACAAAGGAAGAAGTTCATATAATATGTCTTTTTAAAAGAATAGAAGGGGCAATGAAATTTGCAGAGATAGTATATAATTCCTTGCCGGATATTAAGAATAATGAAGAAATTTTTGGCAGACAACTGGTTTTCAATGCAGCCGATGAAATAATTGGAAAAGAAGAGAAGATGCTGCTTTCAGGTACAATACTTTCAGTTAATGATGTGTTTGTACTGGTAAGAGGGCTTGGAGGAATCTGTATTCCGGCTCATGTAGACAGAATGGGCTTCAGTATTATTACTAACCTTGGTTTCATTCCTCCAAATCTCAAAGTCAAAACAATAGAGATATCAAAAAAAATTTCTCCTGAAGCTGCTTTTTTAAAGTTCCCTTTCTTGAGAAAATTTAAGCATGTTGTATCCTCCGATGCCCACTATCTTCAGGATATCAGTGAACGGGAGTTTTTTATCGAATTGGATTGTCTGAGTGTCAGTGAGCTTTTTAATAAGCTTGATTGAACGCGCTTAAGGTATTCCATCAGGGTAATGCGCGAATTCAATAAAATCAAGGATATATTTACGCGAAAATTGAATTATTAGTGTAAAATGTTTTTCGCGAAATATATAGATGTTTAGGATTAAACATCTTATATTGAGTTTAGAATGTATAAAGTTACTTATTATCCAGTATTTTCAAAAAAAGTGTACTAAAAAGAAGAAAAAAAAATTTAAATATTTGTTAAAAAATTATCTTATATGTGATACAATATTGTAGAGCATGATTTGACAAATTTCTATCAATCAAGAATAATATTATTCAATAATTAATATTTGAAGGAGGGAACCCTTTAATGTCTGACGATGCAATGAAAGAAAAAATGGAGAAATTGGAGCATATACTTTTAGAGCACAAGGATCAGCAAGGTGCTTTAGTGCCGGTTCTCCATGAAACTCAGGAACTATTTGGATATATTCCTGAAGAAGCGCAGAAGAGAATATCAGAGTTTTTAAACATACCAATGGCTGAAATATTTGGTGTGGCTACTTTCTATTCCAGATTCACCCTGAAGCCGAGAGGCAAGAACACAATAAGTGTATGCCTTGGAACAGCATGTTATGTTAAGAACTCACAGGGAGTACTTGACAGGCTCAAAGAGGAGCTTAAAGTAGAGGCAGGGGATACTACAGAGGATGGCAAATTCACGCTTGAGGCAACCAGATGTCTGGGATGCTGTGGACTCGCTCCGGTAATGATGATAAATGAAGAGGTATATGGGAAACTAGTACCTGATGATATTTCAGAAATTTTGAAAAAGTATTAATGACGAATATCTATGAGGGATTTATCGCTGCATATACTTGATTTGTCTCAGAATTCAATTTCAGCAGGAGCTAGCCTTGTAAAAATTATTATACAGGAAGATACAGAAGAAGATAGACTGACTATTTATATAGAGGACAATGGTAAGGGAATGGATAAGGATTTTCTTCTGAAGGTAATGGATCCCTTTGTTACTACAAGGACAAGCAGGAAAGTTGGACTTGGGATACCGCTTATGCAGGCTGCATGCAGGAGATGTGAGGGAGACCTTATTATAGAATCAGCGAAGAATGTGGGGACAAAGCTTACAGCCGCATTCAAACACAGCCATATAGACAGAGCTCCGATAGGAGATATGGCTGAAACAATGCTGAGTCTTATTCTTGCAGGCTCTGAAGAAAGTGGAATTGTTGATTTTGTATACAGACATATTATAGACCACAGGGATTTTTGCTTGGATACAAGAGAGATAAGGACGGCAGTGGGAAGCAGTATTAGTTTGGGAGAACCCACTGTATTAATGTGGATTAAGGATTTTATTAATGAAGGTTTAGCAAATTTACGCGGAGGTGTGTAAAATGAAAACAATTCAGGAATTGGAAGAAATCAGAAAGAAGACTCTTGATACAATTAATATCAGAAAAGATAGATCTGGTACCAGAATAGTTGTGGGTATGGCAACCTGTGGTATAGCTGCAGGAGCAAGACCTGTGCTTCTCTCAATAATAGATGAAGTAAAGAAACACGATCTGGCAGATGTAGTCGTTGCACAGACAGGCTGTATAGGTATGTGCAGATTGGAACCTATTGTAGAAGTATATAAACCCGGCGAAGAGAAGGTTACTTATATAAAAGTAAATGCTTCAAAAGCCATAAGAATAGTCAATGAACATATAATGCAGGGCAAGGTTGTTGATGAATATACAGTCGGAGCCGTAGAAAAATAAGAGAAGGCTTGCGGACAGAAAGCAATTACAGTAATCTGTTAGGAGGTAAATATATATGGAGATGTATCGTTCCCATGTCATGATTTGTAAAGGTACCGGCTGTACTTCCTCAAATTCCGAACAAATCGCAAAGAACTTTGAAGAAGAAATAAAGAAAAATGGTCTTGAAGGCGAAATTGTTGTTGAAAGAACCGGCTGCTTTGGACTATGTGCATTGGGACCAGTAGTAATTATATATCCTGAAGCTTCTTTCTACAGCATGGTTAAGCCTGAGGATGTAGAAGAAATAGTCAAGGAGCATTTGGTAAAGGGTAGAGTCGTAAAGAGACTGCTTTATGCGGGATCTGTTGAAGAGAACAAAATAAAAGCAATTGAAGATGTTCAATTCTATAAAAAGCAGGTTAGAGTTGCATTAAGAAACTGTGGTGTAATAAATCCCGAGAATATAGATGAGTATATAGCTTTTGACGGTTACAAGGCTCTTGAAAAGGTGCTTACACAAATGACACCGCCAGAAGTAATAGATACAGTAAAGAAATCAGGACTCAGAGGCAGAGGCGGCGCTGGCTTCCCTACAGGAATGAAATGGGATTTTGCAGCAAGATCACAGAATGATCAGAAGTATGTTTTATGCAATGCTGACGAAGGAGACCCGGGAGCATTCATGGACAGAAGTGTGCTGGAAGGTGACCCCCATTCAGTAGTCGAAGCAATGATTATTGCCGGTTTTGCTATAGGTGCAAGTCAAGGGTATATATATTGCAGAGCAGAGTATCCGATAGCTGTTAAGCGTCTTGGAATAGCAATAGGTCAAGCAAGGGAATACGGACTACTTGGTGAAAATATAATGGGGACAGGCTTTAAATTTGATCTTCAAGTGAGACTTGGAGCAGGAGCTTTCGTATGTGGAGAGGAAACAGCTCTAATGGCTTCAATTGAGGGTAAGAGAGGTATGCCAAGACCAAGGCCGCCATTCCCTGCAAATAAGGGCTTATTTGAAAAACCTACAATACTTAATAATGTTGAAACCTATGCGAATATTCCCCAGATATTTAACAAAGGACCTGAATGGTTTGCAAGTATGGGAACTGAAAAGTCCAAGGGTACAAAAGTATTCGCACTTGGCGGCAAGATAAACAATACTGGTCTTGTTGAGATTCCTATGGGAACTACAATGAGAGAAGTTATTTATGATATAGGCGGAGGCTGCCCTAACGGAAAGAAATTTAAAGCTGCGCAGACAGGCGGACCTTCAGGCGGATGTATACCTGCTTCAGAGATTGATGTACCGATAGATTATGAAAATCTTGCAGCAAAGGGTTCCATTATGGGTTCCGGCGGACTCATAGTAATGGATGAAGATAACTGTATGGTTGATATAGCAAGATTTTTCATGGATTTCATAGTTGATGAGTCCTGCGGAAAGTGTACTCCATGCCGTGAAGGCACTAAGAGGATGTTGGAAATCCTGGATAGAATAACTCAAGGTAAGGGTGAGGAAGGCGATATAGAAAAGCTTGAAAACCTCGCTAAGAATATTAAGAACTCAGCTCTCTGCGGACTGGGGCAGACAGCTCCGAACCCTGTACTTTCGACTATTAATTATTTCAGAGATGAATATGATGCTCACATAAAGGAAAAGAGATGTCCGGCTGGTGTATGTAAAGCACTATTGAACTACACAATTCTAGAAGATAAGTGCAAGGGTTGTGGAATATGCGCTAAGAATTGTCCGTCATCAGCTATCTCAGGACAGCCGAAGAGCCCATACAAAATTGACTCCAGCAAGTGTGTAAAATGCGGAGTTTGTGCGCAGAAGTGTCCATTTAAAGCGATAGTGAAGAAATAGTAGAAATTAAAAAAGGCTGGCTCAGTTGAAAGTGCTGAGTTGGCCTTTTTCATTCATATCAATAACCAGATAATTTTTGGGATATTCACGACATATTTCCTTTGACTTTTCAACCAGTTTTGTTATATTATAATATGTCTGCATAGCACCTGCTGTGAGAAGAGGTACTCCAATAACGTCAAAATGAAGAGCTCTGGAGAAGAAGCCCCCCATTGTCATTAAAGGAGGCACAGTAGATGAGCAGTTAATGAACAAGAAGTGCTCGTCAATACCTTTATCCCTGCACATAGCAATCACCAGATTGCGCATAGCAGGTATCAAGGCTTTTGAGGTGCCTCGTCCTATTGTATATACTCGGTTGCTGCAATCATCGACTCCATGGAATATAAGACGTCCCATGTCACTATAAGTCAGCTTGTTAAAATACTCAACATTTAAAATTTCCTGCTTGGTTGGTATTCTATCCATAGGCAGCTTTTTAAGATGTATTGTGGAGGCAAGTATAGATGAATGTGTTCCTCCATAACAATTGTAAATAATTACCATAAATATTCTTCACCTCAAATATAGTATTAGCAGATCGGAGAATAATATAAGCATTAGCCAGCAGCCTATATATGTTAAAATATTATCGAATTAATCAAAATAAAATGAAAGGATTTTGTATACATTCGTCGAATAGTAACTAATTGTGAGTTTACATGGTTTCATTATCAAAGTTTATATTTATATAAATTAAGGGGTGAGCAAATTGGATATAAGGACATTGACGTTCAAGGGCGGAACCCATCCACCACACAGTAAAAAAGCTACTGAGAATATGGCATTAGAAAGGGCACTGGAGCCTAAAGTTGTTGTAATCCCTATGCAGCAGCATATAGGTGCCCCTTGTGAGCCTGTTGTTCAAGTTGGTGATGAGGTAAAGTTAGGACAGAAAATAGGAGAGGCAAAAGGCTTTGTATCAGTTCCGGTGCACTCAAGTGTATCGGGAAAGGTAATAGCTATTGAGCCGAGGCTTTATTCAGGAGGAATGGCTGTTCCATGTATAGTTATTGAGTCTGACATGCAGAATACTATTTCGTCTGAAGTTGTTCCGAAGGGTGATCTTTCGGGCCTTTCAGCAGAGAATATAAAGAATATAATAAAAGAAGCGGGTGTAGCAGGTATGGGAGGTGCTACTTTCCCAACCCATGTTAAGCTGGCACCGCCGCCTGACAAGAAAGTAGATACAGTTATATTAAACGGTGCTGAATGTGAACCGTATTTGACTTCTGACCACAAATTGATGCTTGAATATCCGGAAGATGTAGTTTTTGGATTGCAGGCAATAATGAAAGCTCTGGGAGTTAAAAAAGGTTATATTGGCATTGAAACAAACAAACCTGAGGCAATAGAAAAGGTTTTTGAAGCTGCTAAAGGAATTGAGGGTATTGAAGTAGTAGCATTGAAGACGAAATATCCACAAGGTGCAGAAAAACAGCTTATTTATTCATGTACACATCGTGAGGTTCCATCCGGCGGGCTGCCGTCTGATGCGGGAGTTGTGGTTAACAATGTGGGAACGGCTGCTGCGGTTGCAAAAGCAATTAAAACCGGAATGCCTTTGATTGAGAGAATAGTCACTATTACAGGTGCAGGGGTAAATAACCCCAGAAACCTTATAGTTAAGATAGGAACATCCTTCAGAGATATAATAGAACAATGCGGTGGACTTAAGGGCAAAGTAGGAAAGGTTATAGCAGGCGGACCGATGATGGGTATTACCCAGTTCTCCTTAGATATACCGGCTATAAAAGGTACATCAGGGATTTTGGTGCTTTCTGAAGAAGAAGCAAGACTTCCTGAACCTTCTAACTGTATAAGGTGTGGGAAGTGTGTTGATGCATGTCCGATAAATCTCATGCCTGCAAATATCAGCGCATACTCTCTTGCAAACAAACATGAGCAGGCGGAAGCAATAAATGCTATGGATTGCATAGAATGTGGATCGTGCTCTTTTGGATGTCCTGCGAAGAGACCTTTGGTTGAGTCAATCAGGGTATCAAAGCGCGAGATAATGGCTAGGCGTAAAAAAGCCCAGTCTAAGTGATGGGAGGAAATAACATGGAAAATACTAGATTTTTAGTTTCGTCATCACCGCATATCAGATCTGGGGAAACTACCCAGAGGATAATGTTGGATGTCATAATTGCACTTATGCCGGCACTTTTTGCAGGTGTGTTTTATTTTGGATTCAGGACACTAACGATTACAGTAACTGCTGTTGTATTTGCAGTGGCTGCTGAAGTAGTGATGCAGAAAATATTAGGAAAACCTGTTACAGTAAATGATCTGAGTGCTGTGGTTACAGGAATATTGATTGCTTTCAATGTACCTGCGACACTTCCTCTTTGGATAGTAGCCGTTGGTTCAATATTTGCGATAGCAGTGGCAAAGCAGTGCTTTGGAGGATTGGGTTATAACTTCATAAACCCTGCTCTGGCAGCAAGAGCTATGCTTCTTGCTTCATGGCCTGTAAGAATGACAGCGTGGGTAGCACCTGGTGCAGATGCTGTTTCGACGGCTACGCCTCTCGCAATTGCAAAGAGCGGTGTAGAAGCAGCAGGACAAGCACTTCCAAGCATATGGGATCTTTTCGTAGGAAATATTGGCGGATGTATAGGTGAAACATCTGCTTTAGCACTATTAATAGGTGGAGCTTATCTGGTATACAGGAAAGTTATAAGCCCAAGAATACCGGCTGTATATATAGCAACAGTAGCAGTATTTGCATTTCTGTTCAGTGGTTTTGATGCATATATGTCGGTTTATCATATACTTGCAGGTGGACTTTTCCTCGGTGCAATATTTATGGCTACAGATTATGCAACATCTCCAATGTCAAAAAAAGGACAGATAATCTTTGCTATAGGCTGCGGCTTCCTGACTTCGGTTATAAGGTTCTACGGAGGCTATCCTGAGGGCGTTTCTTATTCAATACTGATTATGAACGTTGCGACACCTCTTATTGATAAGTTTACAATGCCCAAGAAATTCGGGGAGGTGAAGAAAAGTGCGTGATTACATTAGATTAGCTGGCGTACTATTCCTCGTATGTGCTGTTGCTGCTGCAGCTCTAGGCTTCACAAACTATGCAACCTTTGATAAGATTCAAGAGCAGCAAGTAATAGCCAACAGTGAAGCAAAAAAAGCTGTACTTCCAAATGCTGAAGAATTTGAAAAGCTGGATGACAGCGCTATGTCAGCAATTAAATCCAGTGATAAATATAACTTCATAACAGAAATATATGCAGCGAAGGCTGGAGGAAATGTTGTGGGCTATGCTGTCCAAGTGGCACCAAAAGGTTATGGCGGAACCATAGATATAGTTGTAGGTATAGCTGTTGATGGCAGTATACAGGGAATTAAAGTCGGAAACAATTCTGAGACTCCAGGACTTGGTAAAAAGGCAGCAACTTCAAAGTTTCAGGATCAGTTTGGCGGTAAGACCTGGGACAATGCAATAAATGTAATAAAGAACGGTACTCCAAAGGATAATGAAATTGCCGCAATATCAGGTGCGACAATCACATCGAGGGCTGTAACAGCTGGAGTCAACCAAGCCCTTGATGCGGTAAAGGAATTATCAGGTAAATAGGGCGTTTCGCGGAAAACATATAAGAATTCAAACAGATTCCGCGAAACGGTTACATTAATATATTGAATTCGCACAGTACCCAAAAGGAATACTTGCGTGCGTTCAATAGGGCATTTTGCGGAAGACATATAAGAAATAAAAGAAATTCCGCAAAATGGTTACATTGATGCTATTGAATTCGCACAGTGCTCAAGAGGAATACTCGTGTGCGTTCAATATTTTGAAGAAATTTGGAGGTGAAATTATGAATCTTTGGAAGGATTTTAAAAATGGTCTCATAAAAGAGAATCCAACATTCAGGTTGGTCCTTGGAACATGTCCTACCCTTGCAATTACGACAGCAGTTTTTAACGGCATAGGTATGGGAATAGCTGCAACTGCAGTGCTTGTAGGCTCGAATCTGATAATATCACTTATTAAAAAGGCAGTACCTAATGAGGTCAGAATTCCGATATATGTTATAGTAATTGCTACATTCACTACAATAGTTCAGATGATCATACAGGCCTATTCGCCTGCACTGGATAAATCCTTGGGACTATATATTCCGCTTATAGTTGTTAACTGTATTATAATTGCTAGGGCAGAAGCATTTGCAGCAAAGAATCCGCCACTAAATTCCATTATGGATGGTATAGGTATGGGTCTGGGATTTACAGTTGCAATTACAATAATAAGCGCAGTAAGAGAAATCCTGGGCGCAGGTACATTCTTTGGAATGCAGCTTTTCGGAGCAGGTTTTGAACCGGCTTTGATAATGATACTGCCTCCGGGCGGCTTCATGGTATTCGGGCTGTCAATTGCAGCATTTAACAAAATTACAAGCCTGAGAAAAAGTTAAGGAGGGGGATATAGATGAAACTAGGATTAATTATTATAAGTGCTATATTCATTAATAACTTTATCCTCTCCCAGTTTTTGGGCATTTGCCCGTTCTTGGGAGTGTCAAAGAAGTTAGACACAGCAATAGGAATGAGTGTGGCTGTTACTTTCGTAATGGGACTGGCATCAGTAATATGCTGGATGATACAGTACTTTATACTTATACCTCTTGGGATAGGATATATGCAGACTATAGCCTTCATACTTGTTATTGCCGGTCTTGTGCAGTTTGTTGAAATGGTTATCAAAAAGACAAGCCCTACACTATATCAGGCACTTGGTATATATTTGCCGCTTATTACTACTAACTGCGCAGTACTGGGTGTTGCAATACTGAATATCGATAAAAGCTATAATCTGATTG
>Ga0209467_1002313_pt1 | contig 13856 bp, 8 predicted proteins | sample Higcelwee11metaG_FD_187175 | JGI IMG/M metagenome (GOLD analysis project Ga0209467, IMG submission 187175) | Freshwater pond sediment microbial communities from the University of Edinburgh, under environmental carbon perturbations - High... | ecosystem: Environmental > Aquatic > Freshwater > Pond...
ATAACCACTTTAGTGGTAGCCGGAAAAGAAGGTGCGGTTGGAAGCCTTTCGGAGGGCGATAGCCCAGCCGGTATCATGCCCTTATAGGGCTAAAGCAAGCCACCCGCTAAGCGGGTGGTCTTGACTTTGATAGGCAAATATCGTTGCGCATTGCACACCCTCTGTCAGGCAAAGATATTGAATGATGCGCGCAATGAGTGAAAGTGATAAATGAAGGCCTGAGTGATTAATACCTCGAATAATGTGTCGCTACTTGACCTGCATCATCAATTTGGCTGACTTATTTGGGGGAAGGGGCTACAAAGATCTTACATTGACAACAGTAAGATTAGACGGCGAAACCACCACTTTTCGCTTCTCAGTCAAAATGGTCTCCCCATTTGAACCGCGGCTTGCAAGGTCTATTTCGTGTTCGCCGGCCGGAAGACGCATGCGCAGGATCTGAAGTGAAGAGGGTAGCGTATGCCAGCATCGTAGGTCGGGTTTAATCTGCGAGACAAGCGCAGTGCCGACTGTTACACCGGTTACATACCCGATTATTTCTGACGCATCTTTCAGACGTGTGTTCTCGGTAATCTTCTTGGCGGCAAGACCCGAGGCAACCGCTGCTGCCGCCTTAACCGCTATTCCAGCGGCAACCTTTGATTTAAGGGAGGAATATTTTTCATCTGCAGATAATTTTGCGGTGACGGCTATGTCCTCAAGAGTTCCGGTTGAGCCATAGGGGCTGCCGTTGACTGATACATCGATTTTTTCTACTCGATTTTGCATCACCGCATAATCAGGGACGGGATTCTCTACATTATTGAGAGCAACGAGGATCCCCGCGATGGTGACACCCTCGGCAAGACTCATGCTGTTAAGCGAAACAATAATCAGGACTTTCATTCCCTCGTCATTCATAAGATTGCCGCGCGATTTTTTATATGGGCCACGTCCCTGCTGGTGAATTACGAGAAGATCACCTGATTTACTGAACGGATAATATTCAATTCCGAATTTTTTATATTCTTCTATTCCCTCTGTATCGCCAAGCTTGTGCGCAAGCCGTACAAGATCCTGCCGGATATTCGGGGTTTTGGGCGCAAGACGGTATATCTGCCTGCACTCAAGATAAGCGAATTCATGTGCGCTTCGGTCCCTGTCCCGGTCGCCGATCGCTTCGTAGCAGACTGCGCTAAGGTATTTCGCCATGATGTTATGCTTGAATGCGGCACCATTTTCACGCCGAATATCTTTCAGCTTGAGCGCAATCCTGTTAAACTCGACACGCGCGCTGTCCATGTTGTTCAATAAAAGAAAATTCAGACCGATATACATGTGGATGAGGATTACTTCAAAATCCTCACCCTTGTATTCAAGTGATGATTCATTGAGAAGAAGCGACTCTCCCTCTTTGGAGATGCTGACCCCGATAGTTTCCGCATAACGGGCAGCCTCGAGAAGCACACGGTTGGAATCTTCATATTTTCCCTCGGAATGAAGAGAGACTCCTAGCTCCATCAAGTAAAGCAGACGGCTTCTGCCGGGAGATTGCAGCATTCGGCGATAAAAATCGGAGGATGCATTGAAATTTCCCGAATAAAAATCTTTTCCTGCGGATTCGGTTTTCTTGTTATAATCTGATGAACAGGCACACATAAAAAGTGCGGCAAAAGATAAAATTAATAAAGTGCATTTCGGCAATTTGTGGAAAAAGCCCGCGATGAATACAGAAAGAATGATCGGATTCTTTTTTGAAAAAGACGTTCTGCTACATACGATATCTTTCAAAGTTCCTCTGGGCAGCTGATACTGATTATATTGTCATTGCGAGTCAGAAAGTCACACCGGCGGTGCGTTTACGGGTTTTAAGAAAACGGGCGTGCTCCTGCCACAGAATTTCACCGGTGGCAATATCATAGAGTTTCATCGTAACGACGATATACTGTATATCCTTTTTGTTGTCGGCGGCCACCGCTTCACGGATATCGCCGGTCAGATATAGATTAGGTGACTTGAGCTGACCGCTCTCGACGGCGGTTGAATTATCGACCGAGCCGCTTTTTCCGCGTTCGATTTCCGCGAGAGACTCATCAGTAAGAGTGTCGTCTATAAATCTGATCTTCATCTTAATCAATTCGGTCGTGATCTCATCAGTGACAAGACTTGCATCGATATGTTCAGACGTGCGGTTTGAGAATTTTTTCACCTGCAGGTAGGCCTGTTTCTTATATTCGTCTTTTAAAAAGGTGGAAAGCGAGTTTACCATCTTGATGACGGTCATTTTTATTTCAAAGGCGCCCCACTCCGGCATGCCTTCTTTTTCGGTGACACCGGGGTGATATTTGACATTCGGCATACATGATGCGGCGAGCAATATGAGTAGGGTGCATATCAGATATTTCTTCATTTCAGTCTCCTGTCACCTGAGCAGCTGTTGTTGCAAAAAACTACCGTAACATTAAATTATTACGGGGGGAATACTGATGCGATTATTTCTTAAGGATATGGTGCTGCCGCTAAAGGCTGTCAATCTGTTTTTAGTGTATATATTTGCCCTGTATTCCCCCGGCAGCCCCGCAAAATTGCTTGCAATTAGAATTTTTTAAAAGAATGTCAGCAGAACTTTCAATGAAATTATGATTGCGGAGCGGCAATATGCGGCGAAGATGTAAAGGAGCGGCAAAAACTCTAGCGGTTTTTTTCAGGCCTTTCGCCTTTTTCTTTGTGCGGGGAAAAAAGCTCGATATTGAAAAAATGTACCGTTTTTCGAAGCGCGAAAAAAATGTCTTTGTTGACCTGCGTATTGACGCATATCATGAAATATACAACGAATGGGAATTTGCGCCGGATGCGTGGGGCGACCTGGACGACGAATTGTTTGAATATCTTGAAGAGTGCGCTTTTGAGATTCCTGAGGAGTACCGGCTCTGTGTCTGCTTTCATCTTCCCGCTAAAATAGAAAATCAGGAAAAGGAACGAACGACAGCAAAAGGTTACCGCAGCTACTTCAATTACCGTGTAAGAAAACTGCGGGTTGAAATTAAAAATGAGCGCAAAAAGATTTTCTTTTATCTTGTAACGGGGTCCGCGCTGCTTGCGACGGCGTTCTTTACCGGTGATTTTATCGTATCAACAAATATTAAGCGCTTCTTGAGTGAAGGGTTTTTTGTCGGAGCATGGGTTGTGTTGTGGGAGCTTTTTACGGCGCTTTTTTTCACGAGCACTCAGTTGATGGACCGTTACAGTGTACTGGAGCGGCTTCTGAAAGCCGGTGTCGAGTTTGTGTATGACGCGTAACCGAAAAATTCTGCGGCTTGATCGCGGAAGCGTGGAGACGGTTGGATTAAGTGCATTGTCTTTTCTCTGCTTCACTATTCCTGTGAATATATTGCCGCATTTGTGATCCCCCCGCGTTTTTTAAAATTATTTTGCATATAGATCTTTTCAACCGTTTTACCGTTAGAGGTAAACGTATGAAAACGACCATTAACCTGCGGTTCGTCGATCTGCCTGTTCTGGAAAATGCATCAACTGAAAGCGGGCTTTCACGATCTGAACTGATTGTAAGATGCCTGAAGATGCTCTATGTGAACGAGCGGCGTCTTCGGGTGTCGAGAATCGGCCGTCTTGTTGAGTATCAGCCGCGCTTTGCGGGGTATAAGATTTCTCATATCGATTTTGATGCGGAGAAGTATAACTTCAACGTTAATTTCCGTCTCTTCGCCCGCTGTTCAGTATCTCTGCTGGTTACTTTGGCGATTAGCCTTTATCTTAATGATGTAATCAACGATAGGGATGTGGTGATATCTCAGGATAATTATCTTGAGTACAAGCATGAATGGAGACATAATCTGGGAATTTGTGCCGAAGAATGGGCTGTAACATGGAATGTTCGAGCAGCAAAAGGATCATAGAAGAAAAAGACCAAGAACCACCCTTGAAAAACCAGCCTGACCAAAAGAACCCGGTTCGAAAACTGCCTAATGCAAAAAAATCAGCAACAATCCAAAAAAAATTAAACAAAACCCATTTCTGAAACGTATTCATTGCAGAGACTTGAAATTACATCATCACCGGGGGGAATTTCTCGATGAGGTCATCAACGTTGATAATCGGTATCAGTCTGCTGTCCAGTATTCAAAGCATAATATTGATTTTGGCACTTTGTGTAATCAAATATCAAATAATTCAAATTAGAGAAATAGAAAATATAAACGGAAAGATTGATTATGGTTCAATAATGTCCGAGCGTTACAGGGCTCCTGCGATTGAAAAACCTGAAAAAAGAAAATGCTCAAAGGCAAAACCAAGTCTGCATAATAATAAAAATGGAATTCTAAGGGAGTATATCTACTACTATGAGTAAATTAATCCTTATTGTATTAATTTTTATTATTACTGCTTTCCCCTCTGTCGCTGCGCTTCGAGCAGTGTATGCAGGAACAGACAGCGAAGAGGGAATATCGGAAGCGCTGCGCCGTGGAGTTGAACTTGTCATGGCAGATGCCCTGCAGGACGAGGGCCTTGCATTATTTGATATTGAAGAAATTCAACGGTTGGCCCGCGCCCAGGTTTACAGGAGTGATATTACCGGTGAAAAAAATCTCTCGTTCTGGTGCAGAAAGATAAAAGCTGAAAGAGGAATCTTCGCTTATATCAAACGTAAGGATAGCATATATGAACTGACGCTGTTCGTCGTTCATCCTGCAAAAGAGAGGGTGGAGTTTGCGGCCAGGGTTGATTTCAGCGATGCGGAGTCGGCGGATGAGTCGGCAAAAAAAGCGGCGGCACGGGTTTCAAAGTATCTTGCCGAGAGTGCTAATCCAAATCCCGGACCCACAGTCACCGGTTTTTGTGTTCGATCGGTTGTGCCGGGGCTGGCTCAGAAGTACTATGGACATGAAATTCGAGGAACACTTCTTCAGTCACTATTTGCAGCAGGGCTTATCACTTCAGGCTTATCATACGGATATTACCGTTATCGGGTGAATAAATATGAGCGGTATGAAGGGGGCCCGGATTATCCCGGCGATACGGAATATAAAGAGAAAGCCGCAAAGAAATACAGTGAAATGAAGAACTCGTTTAAGTATATGCGTATAAGCTGCATTTCAACATGCGCAATTTGGGTTTATAATTTCATCGATGCCTACGCCTTCTCTTTTACCCCGGTTGATTTTAAATATGAACGCCGGCCGTGGCGTGCGACGGGTGTAAATCTCGGCACCGAGATGACCGTATCGCCCGTAATTATTGAAGATGAAAACAGCGGACAGCCTCTGCCTGGAGTCGGTGTTACTATAGCATTTTAGATTAGAAAGAGGGTGAAGTATGATAAAACTATTCCTTTGTGCTTTATTTACAATCTCCGCTCTGTTTTGTGTATCATGCGACATGCCCGAGCGCAAGAACGAGTGTGATCCTTATTCAAAAAATTACAATCGTTCAGCTCCTTCGCTTTTGACCGCATCTGATGGAACATATAACGACTATATAGAATTAAAATGGGAGAGTGTCGATAAGGCAAAAGGATATGCCATATTCAGGAGGGATGAAGATGGTGCGTGGAAAAAAAGGGGCGAGTCGGGAAATCCCGGCTATATAGACAGCGCAGTTGAGAACAAAGTTACTTATGAATATTGTGTAACTGCGTTATTCGATGACGATTTAAACAGTGAGTTCAGTGCACCCGACGGCGGATACTGTGATATGCGACCGCCTCAGAAGATTTCCGCTTCTGAGGGAACATATTATGATTATGTTCAGCTCGAATGGAGCGGTGTTGAAAATGCGCTCTCTTACATTGTGATGAAAAAAAACGAACAGGGCAATTCGTGCAAACTGAAAGAGACTGACGCATTGTCATATATTGACACTTCTGTCGGCAATAAAGTACACTACGAATATTGTGTTATGGCGGTTTTTTCGGAGGGCAGAAACGGTGAGCTGAGCGGAAATGTCAATGGCTGGTGCGACATGAAGGCTCCGGAAGAATTCACCGCATCAGACGGAACATCCCCCTCATCGGTCAGTCTCGAGTGGAAGAAAATGGAGCGCGCCGTCTCATACGTGGTGCACCGGCTTAATTCTGAAGGTACATGGGTCTGCATCGCGGAGACCGGCTCCACCTCTTACACCGATGAAAAGACTGAGAACAACGTTAAATATGAATACCGCCTTGCATCAAAATTTGAGAGCGGTATTATCGGTGATTTTTCCTCGACCGAGAGCGGGTACTGTCTTATGCCCCGGTCTGAAGTCACCTGTTCCCGCGGAGCAGCAGGTGATTCGATATTGATCAGCTGGACAAGCTGCGGCGATGCCGAGCGCTACATTCTGCTGCGGGCAACCTCAGAAAACGGCACATACTTCAAAGTGATTGAAACCGCCTCAACCTCATACCGGGATGTGCAGTGTGAAAAGGGAACACGATATTGGTACAAAGTAGCCGCGCAAAAGGGAACATATGTTGAAAGTATCTCTTTATCGCAATGGGGGTGCACAAGGCTTGATGCCCCGCAAAATATAAGTGCCTCGAAGGGTATCGGCAATTGCACGATTACGATATCGTTCGACGGGGTACATAACGCGCAGCGCTACCGTATTTATCGGGCGAATGCAGATGGGGGTTTTGAAAAAATTGGAGAGACCGGAAGTCTGTTGTATTCCGACACTGATCCCGCACTCGACGGAGGCACCTTCTACAAATATGCGGTAAGTGCGATCAATGGCGCAGGGGAAGACTGCAGCGAAAGCGAAAAAAGTCCGAGCGCATCGGGCCTTGCGCTCGATCAAAAAACAATTCCAGCAACAGCATTAAAGCTTAACCGTCTGATCTACGATGAGGCTGAGGGTGAAAGCTTCATGATGGGGGATCATGATATTGCCCCGCCTGAGCATCCCGTCATGCTCAGAACTTCCTTTTACATTAGCACAACCGAGATTACCTGGGATGACTGGCGCAAAACCTTACTGCATGCGGGGGAATATGACCGGGGATATACAATTTCAGCCGGTCAGTGCGGAGATCTTCCGGGGGGAAGTGAGTCGCTGCCGGTCACGCAGCTCAAATGGTATGACGCACTGCTGTTCTGCAATCTTCTCTCGAGGATCAACGGCCTTGATCCCTGTTACTATACCCAATACGGAGTCCTGACCGAAGAAGTTCCTTTGAATGAAGCAATAAATTTTGACCGCACAAAAAACGGATATCGGCTGCCCACAGAGGCTGAGTGGGAGTACGCGTGCCGCGCGATGAGTTCGGCCGCCTATTTCTGGGGGGATGGACACCTGGTCGAGTCCGTAACTCCCCGGGCCTGGTATGCGAACAACAGCGGAGCGCTTACGGGCGAACCGAAGCTGAAATCGGCCGCACTGCTGCAGCCCAATGACTACGGGCTTTTCGATATGAGCGGCAACGCGTCCGAATGGGTCTTTGACTGTTACGAGAACTACCCGCATTCGGTACCCGCTGACCCGGTAATATATACTGACAGCACGATGCGTGTTATCAGGGGGGGAAGCTCTTACTCCAACGCGGGCGCCCTCATGAGCGCTTCGCGATCCCAGGGATACGCCAACAGCTGCTCGCCGCTGGTGTCATTCCGGATAGCGCAGAACGCGCAATAACCCCGCCGCAACACAGCAGAGGAGTCTGATTACATCCCGCTCTTCGCACCCGCAATCCTTCATGCGGGAAAAAATCAATAAATATCCCGCATAACGTCAATAATTCGTGTGCGGATCCGCTCACTTCAAATATTTATGGAGGGAATTATGCGACTGTTTTCAAAAATGGTTTTGATTCTGCTGTGTCTTCATGCTGCGGTTTTATCTGCTGAGGTCAATTTCGACAATTCATTCTCTTACAGCTATCCGATAGAGCTTCCCCCCGCCATCATGGGGATAACCCCCTCGATAAAGCTTTCATACAACTCGAATCTTACCGATGGAATAGCGGGCTACGGCTGGGGTGTGGAGTGCGGAGCGGTCATCAGTGAAAACCGCAGGGCCGGTTTCAACATCTCTACGGAGCGTGTGCCGGTGTATGACACCCCTTGGGGAGAGATCATTCCGGAAGATATCATTGAAGGGGCCGAATCACTCGATGATTACGTCCTTGAATATCCCGACGGTGTGTCGTTCATAATCAGAAATGTGAACAGCAATATCAAATTCAAATACAAAGGCGCAACTGCGCAATGGCAGGTAAAAACAGATGACGGATGTACAAGAACATTCAATCAGGATGTGACTCCCGCAGATTTCAAACAAAATCTCGAATCCCCTGCTGTTCAAAAATGGCATCTGAGAAGAGAGCAAGATCGTTATGGATACGGGGCGGATTACGCCTATCAATTTTCAGGAGGGCAGTTCTTCGTAGAATCAGTGGAGTACTCGTCGAATGATTCATTGTTACAAGGTCAGAATAATACAGAAATTATTGTAAAGTTTGAATACGAGGCCCGGGCGGACACGGTTTATGATAACAGAAACGGTTATACAAAACTTGAAAAGCGGCTTTCTAAAATTGAAGTCAGCCGTTGTAATAACCAGTTGTGGGTCTACACTCTCAATTACAGTTACCATAATACCGGCAATCACCAGAAGAAGATCAGTATACTGGATTCAGTCACGAAAAGCGCGGGCGGTGCTTCGGACATGACCTCATTCGGCTACGGCGGAATAAATCAGGATACCTTTGAGTCGAAATTCACGGTCAAGGACGATAAGCTCGATATAGATTACGACAATCAGCCGTATGACGGATATCTGCAGATGGATTTTAACGGTGACGGCAGCCGTGACCTGGTATTTTACAAAGATGACAGTTACGATGACAGGCTTGTGCTGCAGCCGTATAAGGCAAAAATCGGCGGCTATATAAAATGCGAAAAGACACGGCGCGATTATGGTGAATCGACTGCTCTGATGGATATAACAGAGTGCAGCTACCTTGCGGGAGATTTCAACGGCGATTCGTTTGAAGATATTGGAATCGTCCGTTCGCCATCATCGAAACATTCAATCGCTGGGGTGTTCGGCGAGACGAAAAGAGATCTGCGTGTTCAGGCATTTTTATCGAATGGTGACGGCTCATTCTCTCTTTCGGATCAGGGAGATACCTTCGGATACTATGACAATACGATACGCAAATGTCTGACGGGTGACTTCAATAATGACGGACGCAGCGATTTCGCCGTGCAGATCGACGATGATAAAGTAATAATATTCAGAATGGAAGACACTCTCTTTGAATCTCAGTCGTGCCCCTTTCCCGGACTGAATGAAAAAAACATCGTTCTGAGCAGTGTGATGGATGTCAACGGCGACAGCCTCGATGATCTTCTGTTCACCTATTCGGAAAAAGATCCGATAGACGAAGAGATTGAAGCGCATAAATTTGATCTCTATTACGAAGCGCCGAAGAGATACTTGAATGATCCTCCACTGGCAGAGGGCATTCCGCTGACGGCGATCTGCCGCAGAAATCACTTTGAAACTCCGGATAAGGGATGTAACGAGAAAATAAGGAAAAAGACGACTTTCATCTCGTATAATCAGAACGGCAGGGAGGAAGACTTCCCCCTTTTCCCGCACTATGAAAAGAATACTGAATTTGCCTTCTGTAATGCGATAGATGCCTCATCCGGAGAGATTACGGCGGAATTGGGAAAGTGCAAGCGCTCGGGAACCGAGTACGGCTATGTAGAGCTGAGATTTCTCGGGGCAAGATTTCCCTTTGATATGAATGGCGACGGATTAACGGATTACTATCCGTTTCTTTCTAACGGGCATGCGCTTGATAATCAATATAAAAATTCTGTTCTTGAAGAGCACACATTTCAGGAGAGGGATAACGTAGTCGTATATGACGATTCGTTTTACAGGACAACATATTATTCGATAAATCACAGAAATATACTGTATACAAAAGAACCAAAAAACAATTTCTGTGATATTGACAACGACGGATTTATCGATCTTCTGACCTTCAGGCGCTCCTCTTCGTCATATGAGATTGAGATCACATTCGGAAGCAGTGACGGAATAGGTGAAGGCACACGCGCAAATTTCATCATCAGTTCAGATAAGGGGGCGTACGATAAACTGAAGGATGTGATCTCTCTGGTTACACGCCCGGAAGAGGTCGATTTTTCTGATATCAACAGCGACGGTTTGCCGGACATCACAATTCTGCAGTGGAACGAGATTGAATGCGACGGAGCTGAATACGAAGTTATTGATGAAAAGAAAAAAATGTCATTGTATCAGCTGCTATCCGTTTCGGGAGTCAAGCCGCTTCTTACCCGCGTGACTAATCCCGACAACTCATTCACTGAAATCTCTTACCGCAGAAACAGTTATACCGCCGACAGGGAACACGCCTTGGGGGTTATCTCAGAACTTGACCTTGGTGAAAACTGCCATGTTGAGCGGCGTCCCACAGTCGATGTGGATAGAATTGATGAATATGCTGAGGGCAATCTGTTCAGATCGACGGGCTATGCAGGTCAATACTCCTCAAAATTTACTCCCCATGTTGTCAGAAGCGGTGGCTATGACGCAAGAGCAAACTTCGGTAATCCCTGGCAGCGAATAACCACAACCTGTTACATTAGCGGAATTACTCCGGAAACACCGATTGAAAATCGAAGTACTTACCAGTACAAAGAGCCGATTGTGGTTGATAAAACTCTGTCGACTGCTGACCCGCTTCTTGCCGGCAGTGTGATATCCTCACAGACATCGGTCGACGGAGTTGTGACCGAGCGTTCGGCCATGAAGTATGAAGTGAAGAAAAACGGGCGGCGGAAAAAGCCGGTATTGGAATCTGAAACAGTGACGGATCTTCTGAAGAATATTCAAACAAGTGTGAGCTATCAATACTCACTGCAGAATGGTGATTATCGTGTTTCTGAAATAACAGAGGTTGTCGCAAAGGCGTGCGCGATATCGGGTACCGGGATAATTGCCGAGCTGGATGATGAAAACGTGTCAAAAACGAAGACCACTGAGCTGGCGTACATCTGTACCGGCAAGCCGTTTCTTACCCTTCAGAAATCTGAAAAAGTGAGTGTCGGTAACAAAGTAATCACTGAGAGCGAGTATAGTGAACCTTCGCCTATAAAGAGAGAGAGGCGTGTAAAGAAAGACATTAAAACATGGGTAACAACTTCTGAGACCATTAATAAAATGGGGATTGTTGAAAGTGCCGTCGATGCGGTTGGAAACTGCACCAAATTTGAATACAGCTATGGCGGCGATGATTACAGTGTTACCACTACAGATCCTGAAGGTGCAGTAAGTGTCGCCCGGTATAGCTACTCCAGGGCAAACAAGATCAAAGAGTCTCTTCCCGACGGACGTTCATTCTCGTATACCTACGACATTTTGACAGGAAGGCCTCTCACAGTGTCTGACGAATCATACGGCTCCCCTCTGGTGATTTCATCGATCGAGTATGGAAAGATGGATAACGGATCAATCATATACGGAAAATACGGCTACAGAAAATCGACCGTCACAAGCTATGCAGATTACACAGCCGGCTTTTCCGGCAGCTTCTGGCAGAAGTCGCCGATCCCGAACAATATAATTGTCGAAGAGGAAGTAATCGATCAGCGGGGAAGGATAATCTCATTCTGCAAAAATTACTGCGGAGCCGGAAACTATACCGTTAAAATGATAACAGACACCGCATATAATCCCGACGGCACAGTCAGCTCACGGACACTGCCCTATTCAACGTTGTCTGGATTTGACGAAAAGCGATATGTAAAATATGAGTATGACAATTACGGGCGTATAAGCGCAAAGACGATGCCGGATACCGGATCGTACACTTATACCTATGATGATTTCAAGAACGACAAGACCTCGGTGACTTTCAGCAAGAACAATATATCGCATACCAGCTGGAGTGCGGTGAGTCCGGTGGCGGGAACGACGGTCAAGTGCGAATCCAATGGAAACAAAGTTGTTTATGTGACCGATGAGATCGGTAATCTTGTATCGGTCGAAAACAAGGCGGATAACACAAAAACCCTTATTACATATAATATGCTCGGCTGGAAGACACAAATGACCGATCCCAACGCCGGCATCTATACCTATGATTACTTCGACAACGGCGCCGTGAAGAAGCAGACGGATCCGCTTAAGACCTCGATAGACTTTACATACGACAAGGCCGGCAGATTAAAAACGAACGAATGGACGAGGATTGTTACTGAGACCTCTGTTAAAGACGGGGTTGATGTAACTGAAAGCAAAATGCTGAGCCGTGAAGTTCTTTATGACTATTCGAAAAGCGGTGAATTGGAAAAGGTAACTGAAAAAACGGACGGTTCGACGGCAATTGTACACTCTTACATTAACTGCTTCGGAAAACCGGTTTGCATTGAACGCAAGGTGAGCAGCAGGAGCGGTAACTACAGTTTCAAATTTCTGCTGCAGTACGATACGGGCGGGCGCGTCATTAAGATGATGTATCCCGATAAGACGGTAATCGCGCGTTTCTATTCTGACGGCGAATTTCTGGAGAGGGTCGCTACCGTAGAATCGGACGGATACTATTCGCTTGTGAAATATGGCAAGTTCAAATATGACAGCGACGGGAAGATTCTTAACCCTGAAAATCTGAATACCGTTTACAGGGTAAGTGCGGATAACATATCAAGCGCGATAAGCTATAACCCCGACAATTTCCGTGTGACCGGCATCTGCTCAACTGCAACAGCGTATTTGAAAAAAAAAGATGCGGAGGGCAATGATGTTCTGATACCCCATGAGAGCGTCGTCGAGAATCTATGTTATGTTTATGACTACCGTGGCAACGTGAGCCAAATCACCGACAGCACTCCGAAGCGCAAGGGGGATGGAAGCCTTACCGATACACTGTCGGCAACTTATGAATACGACGCCCTGTCGAGAATTGAGACAGCAAACGGCAAGTACGGCAGCCTCTCGTTCAAATATAAACCCAACGGCAATCTTGATACAAAAGAGGGAATCGAATTGGTTTACGGCGATACCGCACATCCCCATGCGGTGACAAAACAGATTATCAAGACAGGTGACGGTACCAATACTGTAAAACAGTACGAATATCAATATGACGCCGCCGGAAACATGATTATGCGTAAAAAACTCTGGCTGCCGAGTAAGGATAATCCCCTGGTGTTAACCTCTGTTGAATCAACCGGCCAGACACTTAAGTATAATCTTGCCGGTAAACTCGCCAGTATTATCAGCAACTATGGCCCCTATGAAGAGTACAACTATGATTATTCGGGTTCACGTTATTACAAGTACCGTATTGATGGCAGCAGTAAAACCGAGACAATCACCATTGACGGTCTGTTCGAGCGTACCGCATATGGAAGCGCAATTCAGTATACAAAGTATTACCTTGGCATGAACAACGAACTGGTAATGCAGAAAACAGAAGCCGTCACTTCGGATTCTCTTCTTTCAAAACTGGATCCTGAATTCTATAACTATGTGTATAACAAAAAAAATCTTGACAGTCTGGCGAAATGGTTGTATTACAGCACTTCTGATGTGCTTTCCCGGAAAAATACCGGGGCTGCTGCCTGCCTCTCCGTTCTGATCGCTCTTTTCTCTTTCTGTCTTTTTCGCTTTGTTCAAATGCTCTCGATTGCCGGTTTTCGCGGTTCTTTAAAAACTTCATTCAGTCCGCTTACGACGTTGTTCTTCTTTTCGGGGTTTGCTGCGTTTAACGGCTGCGCATATTCAGATGAAGAGGGAAAGCGTCCCGAGTGGCTGACGGTGACGGATACACCGAGTGCGCAGGGGACAGCCGAGCTGGACGGATGGGATGATGGCGCCTTTGGCGACGAGATCAC
>Ga0209467_1002315_pt1 | contig 13853 bp, 11 predicted proteins | sample Higcelwee11metaG_FD_187175 | JGI IMG/M metagenome (GOLD analysis project Ga0209467, IMG submission 187175) | Freshwater pond sediment microbial communities from the University of Edinburgh, under environmental carbon perturbations - High... | ecosystem: Environmental > Aquatic > Freshwater >...
TCCTCTATCACGATTCGGTTCACGTTTCATAATACCTTCTTCAGCTGGATCAATTCCTAGAGCTAAAGCTGGAAGACTATCCGTCACAAGATTAATCCATAGAATATGAATCGGTAATAAAGGGATTGGCCAATTCATTAAAGCCGCAACGAGCAAAGTAAATAGTTCACCCATATTACAAGACAACAAGTAAGCAATTGCCTTTGAGATGTTATCACGTATGCGTCTACCTTCTTCTATCGCATGAACAACCGTCGCAAAATTATCATCGGCAAGTACCATATCGGCTGCGCCTTTCGCAACTTCGGTCCCTACAAGGCCCATTGCGGCTCCAATATCCGCTTTCTTTAGAGCTGGGGCATCGTTGACACCATCACCAGTCATTGCGACTATTTCACCATGTTTCTTCCATGCATCAATAATACGCATCTTATGTTCAGGTGATACACGTGCATATACCGCTATATTTTTAACTTCATTGTATAAGTCATCATCACTCATATTATCAAGTTCTGATCCAGTAACAACTTTATCCCCAGGCAACATTAATCCAATTTGAAGCCCAATCGCTTCTGCAGTAGTTTTATGATCACCAGTAATCATGATAGGACGAATCCCAGCATTTCGACACTCTTCTATTGCGAATTTAACTTCTTTACGAGGAGGATCAATCATACCTGTTAAACCTATAAATGTAAGACTTGATTCTACATTGACATCTCCATCGGTAATATTTTCAGTTAATCTACGTTTCGCGTATGCTAGAACACGTAATGCTTGAGTCCCCATTCGCTTATTCTCTGTTTGTAAGTGTTTTTTATCTTCATCTGTAAATGGTCGTATATTTACACCATCAATGATATGTGTAACTTGACTTAGTACTTCATCAACACCTCCTTTTACAAACACAGTAAAATGATCGAGATGTTTATGTACAGTTGACATACGTTTACGATTTGATTCAAATGGAACTTCTGCGACTCTTGGGTATTGTCTTTTTGTATGTTCAATATTTAAACCTTGATTCACCGCCCAAACACTTAATGCGGTTTCTGTAGGATCACCTACCCATTTATCATCCATATAACGTGAGTCATTACATAGACTTGCGGCTTTCATTAAGTCAATGTGATTCTCTTCATTCAATAACCAATATTCCGTAACAGTCATCTTATTTTGAGTCAATGTACCTGTTTTATCTGAACATATTACTGTCGCTCCACCTAATGTTTCAACACTCGATAGATTTCGAATAATCGCATTTTTCTTCGCAAGACGTTGTACACCCATAGCCATCACAATCGTCGCAACAGCTGGTAAACTTTCTGGGATAACCGCTACTGCAAGTGAGACTGAACTCATGAATAACTCTAGAAGTGGTTTATCATTGAATAAACCGATCAAGAAGATTATGACAACTGAGATAAGTGCTCCAATGCCTAGTATCTTACCTAACTCATTTAATTTATTTTCAAGCGGTGTTCTTTCTTTTTTCCCTGATGTCAGTAAATGTGCAATCTTCCCTACTTCAGTACTCATTCCTACACCAACAACTAATCCTGTAGCCCTTCCATAGGTAACACTGGATGACGCATAAGCCATATTCTTTCTATCACCCAGAGATACATCATTATTTATATCTAGTATAGCGTCTTTATCGACAGGTTCAGATTCACCCGTTAAGGATGATTCTTGAATCTGACAACTTGAAGATTTAATAAGTCTTAAATCAGCGGAAACTTGATCTCCTGCATCTAAAAGAACGATATCATGCATAACAACATTGATTGAATCAATGATGAGTTCTTGTCCATTACGCATAACTTTAGTCATAGGCGCAGCCATTTCTTTAAGAGCCGCTAACGCTTTTTCTGCCTTATTTTCTTGTAATACACCTAAAATCGCATTAAGTACTACAATGGTTAGAATAATCATCGCATCTGCTTTTTCATCTAAAAAGAATGATATAACTGACGCAATAATAAGAATAATAATCATCGTATTATTAAACTGTTTTAGAAACAACATGAACAAACTATCTTTTTTACCTTCATCAAGTTTATTCATTCCAAACTTCTCACGATTTGTAAGAACTTCTTGATCATTAAGTCCATTTTCAATATCAAATTCATTCACAATTGAATCTAAACTCTTCTGATACCATTTCTTTTCGATTTCCATCGTTCTCCTTTATAAAATAAAAGACTTTAGTTTATTTTGCTAAAGTCTTGAAAATTATGATAAGTCCGGATGTTTAACATCGTGCTGACGGAAGTATCTCCCTAAGGGTATCTACTCCCTTTAACACTGTGATTATATCAAATTTAAGCTAAACTAACAAGTTTCTATCGTTTTAGTAAAGAACCAAACACACCACGAGCAATCTCTCTACCAATCGAACTACTCATTGTACCTAAGAAAGATTTAGCCATTTTCTGAACTTGATTCGCAGCTTTTTCTTTCGATTTCGCAATTTCTCTTTCAGTTCTTGCACGTTCTCTTTGAAGCTTTAAATCATCTAGTTCAGCTTGTCTTCTTTCTTTATCGAGTTGTTTAGAATCTAAGTTAGATTGATAAGCTGCAGCTTGAGTTTCTATCTTATTCTTTAACATTTCATACGCAGATTCTTTATCAATTATTTGATGATACTTAAAATGGAATGGTGAATTCTCAATTAAATCTGTTCTACGAAGTGAGCTTAATGTCCCAATAATACTATGTGGTGGATACATCATCGCTCTTTGTACGATTTCAGGTCTACCCTCTAAATCCAACATAGAAACAAGAGCTTCACCTGTTTTCAATTCAGTAATAACTGTAGGGATATCAATATCTGGATTTTGTCTAAATGTCTCAGCCATTGCGGTAATTGCTTTTTGATCTTTTGGTGTAAATGCACGAATTGCATGTTGAATTCGATTGCCTAATTGTCCTAATACTTTATCAGGGATATCAATTGGATTCTGAGTCACAAAATAGATTCCTACACCTTTAGAGCGAATTAGTCTAACAACTAACTCTATTTTATCGAGTAATGCTTTTGGCGCATCCGAGAATAGTAAATGAGCTTCATCAAAGAAGAAGACTAGTTTTGGTTTATCAACATCACCTACTTCTGGTAAATCTTCAAACAGTTCAGATAATAACCATAATAGGAATGTTGAATAGAGAGTCGGAGACATCATTAGTTTTTCAGAAGCTAATACATTAATTGTTCCTCTACCATAAGAATCTACCTTCATTAAATCTTCGATATCAAATGCAGGTTCCGCAAAGAAGCTATTACCACCCTGATCTTCTAGAGTTAATAAGGATCTTTGAATTGCCCCAATAGAAGGTTTAGAAACATTTCCGTATTGGGTTGTATATTCATCTGAATGATCACCAACATATTGAATCACAGCTCTTAAGTCTTTGAGATCAATCAAGAGTAATCCTTGTTCATCCGCAACTCTAAACACAATATTTAAAACACCAGCTTGTGTATCATTGAGCTCTAAAATTCGAGCTAACAATAAAGGACCCATCTCAGATACAGTTGTTCTTAATGGATGACCTAATTCACCAAACACATCCCATAATCGAACAGGATAATCTTTGAATTCAAATGGTGCTAAACCTAAAAGATTGATACGTTCCATCAATTTAGGATTCTCAATCCCCTTTTCCGCAACTGATGCTAAATCTCCTTTAACATCCGCTAAAAATACGGGTACACCTTGTTCACTGAACTGTTCCGCAAGAACTTTTAATGAAATTGTTTTCCCTGTACCTGTTGCACCTGCAATCAAACCATGACGATTTGCCATCTTTGAATGCAATATTATTTTCTTTTCACCTTGACCAATTATCAACTCTATGGACTGACTCATAAAATCCTCCCTGTATATTTATTCTATTATAGAATTATTTAGTCTTTTATTCTAGCATTTACCTCAAGCATCTTGACAGTCTTCTTTCATTTTCATAAAATTAAAGAGCTTTATTAAAAATTAGATTGAATAGATTGTTTATTTTGATTATTTCTTCTAATTCTATGAATAAAGTATTGTAAAGAATTACTATACAAAGAGGTCTCTATGGAACTAACAAGTATCTTACTAATAGGAATTGGCGTTTCAATGGATGCTTTTACAGTTGCACTAATAAAAGGTCTTTGTACAAAAGATTCAAGAACTCGAGTTTCTTTAATCATTGGATTATCGTTTGGATTTTTCCAAGGTCTTATGGTTTGGTTGGGCTATACATTTGGTCGAAATTTTACGCAATCAATTGTTAGTATCGATCATTGGATATCTTTTATCTTATTATCGATTATTGGAATTAAAATGATGATGGATGGTATGAAATCTGATCCGATAAACTGTGATATAGAACCAAGAATATCAATTAAGACTTTACTCTATGCGTCAATCGCAACTAGTATTGATGCGTTAGCAGTTGGGGTTAGTCTATCTTTCATTAATCAACCTATCCTACAAACATCCTTAATTATAGGATTAATCACATTTACACTCTCAAGCATTGGTGTTCTTATCGGTAAGAAAAGTGCATTATGGCTCGATCATAAAGCTGAGATATTTGGTGGACTTGTACTTCTATTTATGGGAATACAAATACTCGTAAGTCATTTATTATAATAAAAGCGATTCTTAGTTAGAATCGCTTTTTTATTATAGTGCTGAATTAAATACTAGATTTTTAAATTTTTCGACATCTATTTTAGTCACTAGTCTAACATTCGGTTTTTGTTTATGTATGTTCATAAAGTCATAGATTAATTGACCATAACTGAGTGAACTGTATAATTCTATACGAGTATACACATCTCGTGCTTCTAGCATTATACTAGGATCTATCGCAATTGCCATCGCTGTTGGATCAGGCATTGAAATAATATCTTTATTGTAGGTTCTTTGGTTATATTCCAATAATCTTCGATTACAATCCACAAAGAAATTACCACGAGCTGTTTTAAACGATTTAAGTTTATTACGATCTTCTATGTTTATTTCAGCATCTCCATAACATACATCTAGTGGAACAAGCGTTATGGGTATACCACTCTCTAGGACAATCTTAGCCGCATCTCCATCCACCCAAATATTAAATTCAGCATTTGCGGTACATCCATTGGTCATTTTATATTGACCACCCATCGCAATAATTTCAGTAATATTAGACATCGCTTTTGGATCAAGTAATATAGCCATTGCGATATTTGTAAGTGGTCCTAATGTCACAATACCTAAATCTTTATTATTACGGGCATAGTCTAGAATAATATCACATGCATGAGTTGTTTCTAAGGCAATCATAGGTTCTAAGTAATTCATATCACCTAGACCATCTTTTCCATGCACATTTTCACCCACAACTAATTCCTTAACTAAAGGTCGATCTGCACCTGCATAAATTTTAGGACTATAGGTGTTCGCAAACTCAACCGATAAACGTGCATTCCGAGTTGTTTTAGATAAAGATAAATTACCTGCTGTACAAGTTATCGCTTCTACATGTATCGCATCACTACGTAATGCCATGACAAGCGCAACCGCATCATCCGATGCTGTATCTGTATCTATTATGTAGCGTCTTTTTTCCATTAGCGTACACACTCCATTAAGTAGTTTTTAAACTCTTGACCTTCAATCGCTGATACAATTGTCATATTGGCATAATACTCTTGGGTTTCAATTGCTGTACCACCTTTAGTGTTTACAACTGTTTGACCATAAGATAATGAGTTCGATAAATCTACATCCATTTGAGCTTTAAAACTATGCATGATTAGCTCAGGTCTTAAGGCTACCGCAATGGTCGTTGGATCTGGTAACTCAAGTCCAAAATCACCCATTAGTTGTCTATGAAACTCAACTAAACTCTTTGAACAATCAATACAGAATCTAGATTTTTTAGTATTAATTTGTTCTAATTGTTGAACATCAAATTCATTAAGTACTGTTTCAGCCCCAACTCTTCCATCTCCATTTAAACATACTTCTAGAGGAACTAGCGTCATTTCTAATTTAGATTTAAATACGATATGGGCAGCTTCAGGATCCGCAAGTATATTAAACTCCGCAACTTCAGTTTCACCTGGATAGCCTAATTGAGCTCCTCCCATAATATAAAGATGTTTAACTTTTTGCATGATTGACGGAGCTTTTCGTACTGCCAAAGCAATGTTTGTTAAAGGTCCAAGCGCAATGATTTCGCATTCTCCATCTAGTTTATCAACCCATTCAATAATAGCTTCTACAGCATGTTTATCTTCTATTTTAATACTAGGCTCATTAACAGACATTTGACTTAACCCATCACTTCCATGAACATGTGTCGCATTAAGTCTATTTCTTACGAGTGGTCTTTCCATCCCCTGATATACAGGAATTTCTCTTTTTTCAGCGATTTCCATTGCGATTCGTGCATTTCGTGTCGCATAGTCAATTGAAACATTCCCCATAACAGTCGTAATTGCACAAACTTCACAACTAGGGTCATTCAAAGCCATAATCAACGCAATCGCATCATCACTTCCCGTATCTGTGTCAATAATAAATCTTCGCATAGATTCTCCTATCTATTTAGTTTCGATCCATTCGACAAGTCTATCGAATATCGAAATCTTCTATCGGTCTTGGGCCATGAATAATATTACGTTCTACTTGAAGCATGCCTTCTTCATTTGCCTGAATTTTCCAACGAACCATAGTAATTTGACAATTCTCAAGCTCTATTGCGGTCAAACTGGTTGGATATATACAACAGCCTGTATTGAAATAAGGTAAATCATCTTTTTTGGGAAACTTGAGTCGATGTGTATGTCCACAGACTAACATCATTCGATATTTACGAATCCAACTTGCGTAATTCTTTTCAATTTTATGCCGTTTTCCCTCATTCTTCACAGGACTTGAAGGGTTCTGAACGCCTATCGCATGCAAATACCTCCAAAAGTATTTTAGTGATAACATATTAAAATACCAAAACTGATCATTAGAGAAATCACCTTGATGGCCATGTACTACGAAAATCTGTTGACCAGTTTTCTTTTGTTTAAGGACAAGTGCTTCCTCAGGTTTAATACCTTTTAAGAAATCAACCATTTGACCAGAATGTTCATTTAAGTGAGTAAATAAATTCTTCTCAACATACTTAGGTTCTTTTAGATAAATATTATGATTACCATAGATTAAAATAAAGCGATTATTCAGATGAAAACGTTTAATTATTTCAAATGTTTCAAAATGCGCATTTTTAATATCTTTTATCCTTGGATGTTCCCAAAGTTCATCCCCATCCCCAACTTCTACATAAGTAAATCCATGTTGGTAGTAGAAACTTAATGCATATTGAAATGTATTCTGATTCTTTGTAAATTCATCTGCTTGGTTTCCATTTCCTCTATGACAATCACTTAAAAAAACATATTTTGATGTTTCATCAAACATTTCCAATCTACCATTAGTAAAGGCATCTTTTAACCTCTGAACGGTATTCATGTTTGACCTCCGTATGTATACTTCTAGTATAAACTCTTTATTCAAAATCTTATAACGCAAATTTAATTATTTGACTTATAAGTTAGTATTTTTAGTTTCTATCTAGAATTTTATTAATTTACTTAATTCAATTATTCTTTTTTAATACTTTATATATTTTAATACCATGAAATAAAAGACTATAATGTAATTATGAAATAAACATCATTAATAATAGGAGGAAACCTAATGCGTATTGTAAATCTTATCGATAATATTTCTAATCGAACTGATCTAAAAAACGAACATGGACTAAGTTATTACATCGAAACAAGTAAACATAAAATATTATTTGATTGTGGTCAAAGTGATGCGTTTATCGAAAACGCTAAAACACTTGGGATTGATTTGCGAAAAGTAGATCTTGTTGTGATTTCGCATGGTCATTACGATCATGGAGGTGGAATTGATGCATTTCTTAAGCTTAATCATCACGCTAAAATATATTTAAACAAAGACGCTTTTCATGATTTCTACTCTAAGAAATCAGATACTGTACTAAAATATATTGGAATAAACAAAGAATTAATGCATCATGCTCAAGTTAAATTAGTTAACTTCGATACTTTTGTGATAGATGAAACATTGACCCTTTATTCTTCAATTAAGCAATTGACTTTAAGCCCCATCGGTAATAAAGTGCTCCTAGAAAAAAAAGGTGCACACACTTATCCAGATACATTTAAGCATGAACAAAGTCTAGTTATACATGAGGATAATAATGTAGTACTGATGGCTGGTTGTGCTCATAATGGCATTGTAAATATTCTTGAACAAATCACAGAAAGATCCCAACTTAGTATTAATCATGTCTTTGGAGGATTTCATTTATACAATTTAACGATGGATACTTATGAAGATGATGCTCGAATAAATCAAATCGCGAATGAATTACTAAAGACAGGCGCGATCTTTTATACAGGCCATTGTACAGGTGTAAAAGCATATGAGCTGTTAAAATCGAGTATGCACGATAAGATTGAATACAATTCAGTTGGGACAATTAGAGACATATAAAAACCCATCATTGATGGGTTAACGCATTAAATCAGGTCGATAATAAGGAATTGTAAAATTAACTTCCTTGAATTTAAATTTTCTTAGAAACAAAGTATCCACAAACATTAGTTTCTTGTATCGAACTAAACTTTCACACATTCTCTGAGACATTATACAGTAGACATTTAGTCCTATTTCTTGTGCATAATGTACCAAAGGTAAATACTTAGTTTGTGCTTCATTTTGGTCAAGAGATAAATCAAACCATTCAACTGTCACTTTCGTTCGACCTAAATTTTTAAATGCTAATAAGTTATTTCTAATTTCGTTTGGATCCATATTTCTTGGATCAAGTTTTTCTTTATCAAGTACTATCATAGAGAATATTATACGGTAAAGCATAAAGAATTATCAATGAATATACATGCTATAGTTTAAAAGGAGGAATCATATGAAATGGCAAGGTAGACAAGGAAGTCGCAATGTATCTGATAGACGTTTATCAGGAGGTACTGCGATTGGTGGTGTAGGTGTTATTGTATTACTTATCTATACGTTAATTAGCGGTGATCCTAGTGCTTTAATTGGATCACTTATTAATTCAAGTGGATCGACGAATACAGAATTAACTGCAGAAGAAATCCAAATGGGTGAATTTGCGTCTGTCGTTTTAAACGATACAGAAGTCATCTGGACGCAAATCTTCGAAGACTATGATATGACTTATCAACCTGCACAACTTGTTTTATATAAAGACTCTACAGATACTGGCTGTGGTTTTGCGTCTTCATCCGTTGGGCCATTTTATTGTTCACAAGACCAAACTGTATATATTGACTTAGTATTCTATACTCAATTAAAGACAAGGTTTAATGCGCCAGGTGACTTTGCGATGGCATATGTTATAGCGCATGAAATTGGCCATCATATACAGTATCTAACTGGAATACTAGATGAATACAATTCACTAAGATCAGAATTAAGTACGATAGAATTTAATAAGCTTACGGTAAGACTTGAGCTACAAGCAGATTATCTAGCAGGCGTTTGGGCAAAACATGTTCAAGGTTTAGGTTATCTTGAAGAAGGTGATCTAGAAGAGGCATTAAATGCGGCAAGTGCCGTCGGTGATGATCGTATCCAACAAGAATCTACAGGTCGTGTTACACCGGATAACTTTACACATGGCACATCTGCTCAAAGACGTAATTGGTTTTATAAAGGTTACACAAATGGAAATTTAGATGAATGGGATACCTTTAGTGCTGAAGTACTAGTTTATTTGACCTATACTTTCGCATAAATATTTTTACTTCTTTTAACTAATGCGTTAAAATTACCAATAGTATGAAAAAAACAATAACTTTACACTTAGATCAAACTAAGTTTGATTCAGATTCATTAAAACAAGCAGCTGATTTTATTCGTGAGGGTAAAACGGTTATTTTCCCTACAGAAACTGTTTATGGACTCGGCGCAAACGCATTATCAGAATCTGCAGTAGCTAAAATATTTATCGCCAAAGGACGTCCTCAAGATAACCCTTTAATTGTCCATGTATCTAACCTAGAGATGATGAATACCCTTCTTGATAAGCCTTTAAATGATGATTGTAAGAAATTAATAAAGGCATTTTGGCCTGGCGCATTAACGATAATCTTAAAACATTCAAGTCTAGTCCCAAGTATTGTTAGTGCCAATCTTGATACAGTTGGAATACGTATGCCTGATCATCCTATCGCACTTAAGCTTATTGAATTAGCTGGTGTTCCAATTGCGGCTCCTAGTGCTAATCTATCTGGAAAGCCAAGTCCAACTGAAGCTGAACATGTATTAAGTGATATGATGCATCGCGTTGATATGATTATCACTGCGAATAATAGTCGGATAGGTATTGAATCTACTGTCCTTGATATGAGTACAGAAATTCCTGTTTTATTAAGACCAGGCGGAATTACTGTATCACAAATTGAATCCATTATTGGCCCGATTAGAATAGATCAAAGTATTCATCAATCAGTTGATAAACCAAAATCACCAGGTATGAAATATACACATTATGCGCCTAATGCACACTTAACGATATTTAAAGGTACTCAATTAAGCATGATACAACGTATTCAAGATGAGATAAAAAAATCGAATCTAAATAATCAAAAGAGTGCAGTTATAACATGTGATGAAAACATTGAATCTTATAAGAATACACTTGTATTAAGTCTTGGAAGTAATAAAAAGCCAGATGAACTGGCTCATAATTTGTTTAATTGTTTAAGAAAATGCGATAAACAAGGTATAGAAGTTATATATGCAGAGGCATTTAGTGAAGATGAGCTAGGATTTGCGTTGATGAATCGGCTCAATAAAGCATCAGGATTTAATATCATCGAAGTCTAAACACAGTCTAACGATTGTGTTTTTAATCGAATTTTCTCGATCGCTTGTTTTTATACATTTCAAAATCTGCGACTTTTACTAATTCATCTAAACTTTTACCATCTTTAGGATACTGCGCAATCCCAAAGCTAAATGTACATGGTACTAGTGTATTCTCTACACTTAACTCTAATCGATTGAGTTCATTATTAATCTCAATATACTTTTTATTTAATTCCTGAATATTTGAACTATAAAGTACACCAATAAACTCATCACCTCCGAAGCGAGCCATAATATCGCTCTCTCTTTGATTGTTTAATAATTGTTTGGCAATATGCTTTAAGACCTGATCCCCGACAAAATGTCCAAATCGATCATTAATCGATTTAAAATTATCGATATCAAATAATACTATCGCAAAGGATTCATTATAACGATCAGCTCTTTTCCGATTTAATTCGAATTGTTCCTCAAAAAAGTGACGATTATGTAAACCAGTTAAACTATCATATCGAGATAATACTAATTTTTCTTGATATAACAAATGATTTGTAATAGCGATTTCGACATTGTTTCGAATAAACTCCATGGTTTGAACATCTGAATCATCAAACGCATTATTCTCTAGAGAATCAATATTGATAATGCCATATAAATTACCATCAATATTGATAGGTCCAGTTAAAGTTGAACGAATCATACTTTTATCTGAATTACTTTTTTCTAAAACAGTCTGTGCACCTAATTGTTCCTGATTAATACGAACAAATCTGTCCATCTTATTTTCTGTATTACGGGCTAAGAAACTTTGATCACATGGAAGTCTAAAGTCACGAATATCATTTGTAAATCCAATATAAGAAACAGGTTTAAATATATTCCCTTCTCTTACCATGATTGAACCATAATTAGATTTCTCAAGTGCTTTTATCGAATTGACAAGACTTAAGTCAAAAATATCTTCAATACTATTTGCGATAAAGATAGATTGGGTAACTTCTAACATAAGTGCTCTAAGTCGTGTAGATCTTTCCAACTCAAAGTTCTTCTTCTTCATATTTGAAATATCATATAAATACGCTAAAACAACATCTTGGTCCTTGTAAGAAACCATTTGTCCAAGCATCATTACCCAGTTCTGCTCATTCTTATTTTTAGATAATTCGATTTCTATTCTAGTGTTTGTTTGCACACTAAAAAAAGTAAATAATTCACTCCAGATTACACATAAATTCAATCTCTTTAAAAGATCTGATTCACTTTTCCCAGTTTTAACAATACCTTTAACATTAAAGATAAAAGGATCTAAAGAAGTAAAATCAGTTAGAACAGATAAATTATCATCATTTATGTTTTTATTCATCATCATATTATCACTATAACAAATTTTCACGAATGAAAGTAGAAGATATAAATTTATCTATAGTAACTTGATTTGATACTTATCTCATATACCATCAAAAAAATTCACTATTTGTGAATCTATAACTAAATCGATTCGATTATAATCGCTTTGGTCAGATGTGATATTTAATAGGATGTCTTGTTAATCGTGCTTTACTCTCAATAGTCGATCGAACCAAAGTGCCATCAAAATGACTGGTACAGAAGCTTGTATAACTAGCAGTGTATCAAACGTACGAATTCCCGCAATAATCATAACCCCAAAACCACCTGCCCCAACTGTTGCGCCGATTGTTGCGGCAGATACATTAATTACTGTCGCAATTCGAATACCAGTTAAAATCGTAGGTAGTGCAATCGGAAAATCTATACGCATAAACTGTTGTATAGGACTTAACCCTAAGCCTTGAGCAGCCTCTTGAATGGGTTTCGCAATCATATTTAAGCCTACTATTGTATTACGAACGATTGGTAGTATTCCATAAATACTTAAGGCTAAAATCAAAGGTGTATTCCCATAGCCTAATAATGGGACAGATAAGGCAATAATTGCGGCTGTAGGAAGTGTTTCACCTATTGTACTAAACTGTAAAATCATCGATTTTAACTCTTCTAGACGAGTAACTCTTACGACTATTCCTAAACCTAATCCAATAAAAATAGAGATACTAATTGATATTAAAACGATTGTAAGATGTTGAAATGCAAGTGTTGGAAGTGATGTTCTTTGGACAATACTAGTTTTTGTATTGATAAAAAACAAAACATATTCTCTTATGAAATCAAAATTAAAAACCCAGACTAAAAAAAGTAACGTGTAAAAGATAATTGCTTTATTTCCTTTTATCCATTTAATCATGGTTTATCCTTTTAACAAATTCAAAGATAGTATTAAAAGTCAGTTGATAAACAATCCCATTATCTTCAAAGACAACACTAGTATTGTTTGAATTAAGACAATAAGATAATCCATCTTTAACACTCGATTCTAAGTTCAAATTAACTAAATTCTCTTTATGCTTAACTTGTTCTAAATTTAAATCCTTCAATTGAAATCGCTTTAATAATTGAAGTGAATAATCTTTTCCTAAGAAATCAGAGCCAAATTCATCTTGTTTAAGATTAATAAAATGATTAGGTGTATCAAGATGAAGTATTTTACCATCATTCATTAATGCGATTCGATCGGCTAAGAGGATTGCCTCTTCTACATCATGTGTCACAAATACAACTGTTTTATGTAATTTCTTCTGAATGTCTCTAAATGCGATTTGAACTTTTTCACGTGTTAAAGGGTCAAGAGCTCCAAATGGTTCATCCATTAAAAGTATGGAAGGATCTGTCGCAAGTGCTCTACAAACTCCAACACGTTGCGCTTCTCCACCTGATAACTCATGTGGTTTTTTATTTATATAGGAAGGAGATAAATCAGTCATTTCAAGTAAATCATTAACTCGAGTATTGATATCATTTTCATTCCATTTTAGTATTCTTAAAACAATCGCAATATTTTCTTTAACGCTTAAG
>Ga0209467_1002316_pt1 | contig 13833 bp, 9 predicted proteins | sample Higcelwee11metaG_FD_187175 | JGI IMG/M metagenome (GOLD analysis project Ga0209467, IMG submission 187175) | Freshwater pond sediment microbial communities from the University of Edinburgh, under environmental carbon perturbations - High... | ecosystem: Environmental > Aquatic > Freshwater > Pond...
GCGTGTCAGCACTCATCCAGTTGAAGGAACCTTCAAGAAGGCTTGAAACTGAGGCGAAGCTCCTTGTGCGTGTGGTCATCGGGGGCTTCGTTTTTCCGAAGCTTGCGAAGCCTCAGAAGCTCCGAAAATGGCGGGATGGAACCATGCTGGACAATCTAGTCATAGGCCACGAGCGGCTTGGCGGCTCGTCTGCGGGCGCGGGATTCTACCACTTGCACACGCGGTCATGAAAGCGATAAAATAGCCGACAAATCCCTCTTCCTCCAGGTCCGGTCGGCGAAGGGATTGCGCGCGCAAACACCCGAGACCAACCAACCCGACGAAGGAGTACATACCATGGCATCACAGAATGTGATCTCCGCCGCACTGAGCGAAGGCGACAAATACGACATCCTGCAGAAGCTCGCGGACATCAAGTCCCGGCTGAACTTCCTCATCACCCTGGATGCGGAACAGACCAAAAGTCTGTTCAAGGCCGGCAACGGCTACGCCCCGTTCATTGAAAAGGCTCATGCCGCCTCGAAGGCACACCCCGACATCCTGCCCAGGGTGTTCTGCAACGAGGAATTCGACAAGGACCACGCCCTGATCGAAGCTTTGATCCCGATCCAAGCCCAGATCAACGAGCTGGCGAAGAGCTTGCAAGACACCCTGGTCGCCGCGAATAGTGATGCCATGACCCAAGCCTTGGAAGTCTATGCCGCTGTGAAGCAGCACAAGGACAAGGTTCCGGGTCTAGAAGCCACATACGAGGAACTGTCGGTGTTCTTCCAGAGAAGCAAGCGCAAAACCTTGAAGGTGGCTGCGTAAGACCGACAAGTCTTCGAGGCATTCTGGTATGTGAATGAGGCTCCGGGCTATGCCCGGAGCCTCTTCTTTTATGAATCCGGTATAGAGGATAATGACCTGAATCAAACATGATTTATTCGGGAATCAGAGTGTTATATACAAGACTCAAACCAAAATGAAGCCTAATCAATTCAGTTTGCCATCAAAACAAACACGAATAAGAATCGATCAAACCTGTATGTCTGAGCATGAAACAATTATTTCCCTAGATCATAACGGAATAAACCTGCATCAAAAACGAATGTCTTCGGCACACTTCAGTTTGTCCGGCTTGGTCATAAGTCTGGACTAGAACCTGACTTGTTCGTGACGGGTCTGGACCATCTGGGTCGGTTGGCTAGTTCTTCGAGTCGCCTAGAGCGCCTTCGAGTCTGGCACTCTAGGATGCTTGGATTTTTGTCTCCAAAAAATTGTGCATGCACCATCACTGTAGGGCATCGAACAACACGCACCAATGGGTACCTTTGAGTTTCCAAAAAACGACAAGGCGCCATCAATGTCCGCTCTCCTGGAACTCCTCGCCAAGTACCGCAACCTGTCTCAGACAGAGCGAGAAAAAGGGACCTACTTCGAGAAGCTGATCCTGGACTACCTGACCAACGAGGCCAGCTACAAGGACCTCTATACCAAAGTCTGGACCTATGCCGACTGGGCACGGGAACAAGGACTCAATGAGCAAGATGCCGGGATCGACCTTGTTGCACGGACAACGACGGGCGAATTTCATGCTGTCCAGTGCAAGCTCTACGCCGAAGACTACACCCTTCAAAAAGGTGACATCGACAGCTTTTTCACGGCATCGGGCAAGAAGAGCTTCTCCCACCGGTTGATCGTTTCGACGACCGATAAGTGGAGCCATCACGCCGAAGAAGCGTTGCGCGACCAGCAGCCCCCTGTAACGCGACTCACGCTTTCGGATTTGGAAGACAGCCAGATCGATTGGAGTCGTTACCAGCCGAATACTACGGTTGCAATCAGACCCAAGAAGACGCCGCGACCACACCAGAGTCACGCCATCGAGGCGGTCCGACTTGCGCTAAAAACCGCTGATCGCGGCAAATTGATCATGGCTTGCGGAACCGGAAAAACCTTCACCTCGCTCAGGATTGCTGAAGAGATCGCTGGACGCGACGCCCGCGTTCTGTTCCTGGTGCCGAGCCTTTCGCTCTTGTCCCAAACACTGACGGAATGGACGCACGAAAGTTCGGTTCCACTTCACAGTTTCGCAGTCTGTTCGGATAGCGACGTTGGCAAGAAAAGTTCATCGGACGACGACCTTGTCCCCATCTTCACGCACGAACTTCGGTTCCCCGCCACGACTGAACCCAAGTCGTTGGCTCGCGAGATGGCAAAGCGCCACGATGCCGACCATATGAGTGTCGTGTTCAGCACCTACCATTCGATCGATGTCCTGAACAAGGCCCAGACAGAATTTGGCTTGGCCGATTTTGATCTGATCATCTGCGACGAAGCCCACCGGACGACGGGGGCCATCTTCGAAAACGAAGACGAAAGCAATTTCGTCAAGGTCCACGACGCGGCCTATATCAAAGCTGCCAAGCGGCTCTACATGACGGCCACACCTCGAATCTTCGCCAATGTCGCTAAGGCAAAGGCTGAGAAAGAAAATGTCGCGTTGTGTTCGATGGATGATCCGGCGCTCTACGGAGAAGTCGTCTACACCCTGACCTTCTCGGAAGCCGTCAAACAAGGGCTTCTGGTTGATTACAAGGTCGTTGTGCTGGCCGTGGAAGAACGCCATATCAATCGTCGCCTCCAAAATCTCCTTTCCGACGACAACAACCAGCTTAAGGTCGATGACGCGGCCAAGATTGTGGGATGCTGGAAGGCTCTGTCCAAACAAGGTCTAACGCAGGATGTGGTTGGCGACACCGAAGCTATGCGACGAGCGGTCGCATTCTGTCAGGTGATTGAACCGGCCACGAAGTCAAAGAATCACAAGGTCAGCTCCAAGAACATCGCAACAATGTTCCAATCGGTTGTCGAAGCCTATCAGGCACAAGAAGAGATCGAAGAATCGACTCGCTTGGTCTGCAAGGCTCAGCACGTCGATGGCTCCATGAACGCCACCGCCAAAACCGCCAAACTCGATTGGCTCAAGGCCGAACCCGAAGAGAATACCTGTCGGATCTTGAGCAATGTTCGTTGTCTATCCGAAGGTGTGGACGTTCCGGCGCTCGATGCCGTCTTGTTTTTGACGCCGCGAAATTCGCAGGTCGATGTCGTTCAATCCGTGGGGCGCGTCATGCGCAACGCACCCGGCAAAAAGCGCGGATACGTGATTTTGCCGGTTGTGATTCCGGCCAACATTGAACCGCACGAAGCACTGAACGACAACAAAGTGTACGGGGTTGTTTGGGATGTGCTGCAAGCGCTCCGATCCCATGACGACCGTTTCGATGCCATGGTCAACAAGATGGACCTGGATCTGAATCGGAACATGCTGTCGAAGATGGAAGTTATCGCCATCACCGACAAGGTTCCAACAAAGCCTCGCACGGCCCGCAATCAAGATGGATCAACACCATCGACAAACAAAAAAGCCGGGCGCGGGCAATATGGTGTCGGTGCTGCGGCTCCGACAGAATATGACGGATCACACCAGGAAGAACTTCAATTCGAGATCGGCGAGATCGAACGCGCCATCTACGCCAAGGTGGTTCAGAAGTGCGGCAACCGCCACCACTGGGAAGACTGGGCCAACGACATCTCGAAGATCGCTCGGACACATATCGACCGCATACAGGCGATCTTGGAAGACGAGCACAACCAGTTCGAACGGAACCTGTTCTACAGCTTCGCTCATGAGCTGCGCGACGACCTGAACGACAGCATCACCGATGGAGAAATCATCGAGATGCTAGCCCAACATCTGATCACCAAGCCCGTATTTGACGCGCTCTTTTCTGGCTATAGTTTTGCCAGCCAGAACCCCATCTCCAAGGCGATGCAGCACGTCTTGGATGCTCTTCAAGAACACAACCTGAACAAGGAAGCCGACACGCTGGAACGCTTCTACGCGAGCGTGAAACAGCGAGCCGACGGTATCGAGAACGCGGCAGGGAAGCAGAAGATCGTGGTGGAACTGTACGACAAGTTCTTCCGCAACGCCTTTCCCAAGATGACCGAACGCCTGGGCATCGTGTACACGCCCGTCGAGGTGGTGGATTTCATCATCCACAGTGTCGACCATCTTCTCAAAAAGGAGTTCGGCCAGACACTGGGGAGCAAGGGCGTCCATATCATTGACCCCTTTACTGGAACCGGAACATTCGTCACTCGGCTCTTGCAAAGCGGACTCATCAAGCCCGAAGAACTTCCCTACAAGTACAAGAATGAAATTCACGCTAACGAACTCGTGCTCTTGGCCTATTACATCGCGGCGATCAACATCGAGGCGGTGTACCACAGCATCACCGGCGGTAACTACGAACCCTTCGAAGGAATCTGTCTGACCGATACCTTCCAGCTCTACGAGAAAGAAGACCTGGTTAGCGCCATGTTGGAAGACAACAGTGCCCGTCGCAAACGACAGAAGGCATTGGACATCCGCGTCATCATCGGTAACCCGCCGTATTCGGTGGGTCAATCGAGTGCAAACGATATTAATAGCAATGTCACATACCCAAGTCTTGATGGACGAATCAACGAGACCTACGCAGCAAAATCTTCCATGACTTCTGTGAAGAGCCTTTATGACAGCTACATCCGTGCGATCCGTTGGGCTTCGGATCGCGTTGGCAAGAGCGGCATTGTGGGGTTTGTGACCAATGCAGGCTTTCTCGAAGCAAATTCTACCGATGGATTACGGATATGCTTGGCAGAGGAGTTTTCAAGTATCCATGTCTTCCATCTGCGGGGCAACCAGCGCACCCAGGGCGAGACCTCCCGACGTGAAGGAGGGAAGATCTTCGGTAGTGGAAGTCGTGCACCCATCGCAATCACTTTCCTAGTCAAGAACCCTACCGCGAAGGAGAGTGGACAGATTCTGTTCCACGATATCGGTGATTACCTAAGTCAGGCGGAAAAGCTCCAAAAGATTGTGGACTTCGGCAGTGTAGCGGGGATCTCTGCAGCTAACGGCTGGCAAAACATCACTCCGGATGAATATGGAGACTGGATCAATCAACGCGACGGAGCTTTCGATGAGTTCATCGTATTAGGTGATAAGAAAAGTGACCAAGCAAAGGTATTCGAGACGTACTCACTAGGCTTGGCGAGTGGACGTGATGCATGGTGCTATAGCTCTTCAAAGCGAGACATCGCAAGCAATTTGCAGAGAATGATTGGCTTCTATAATGAGGAAGTGAAACGCTTTGGCGCCAAGCATCCTGAGCTTGATAAATTATCCCGAGAAGCTGTCGTGGAGAAGTTTATCAATAGTGATCCGAAATACATTAGCTGGAATAGAAATCTCCTCCAAGATTTGTCGAAGGGGAGGGTGCATCATTTTAGAGATGAAAGTTTAACGGTTAGCAGTTACCGTCCATATTTCAAGCAATGGGTGTACTTTGATCGAGCCCTCAATGCAATGACATATCAAATGCCTAGGATCTTCCCAGACTCCACGGATAGAAACTTGGTGATTTGTGTAACCGGGAATGGAGCAAAAGATTTCTCATCACTCATTTCAAATGAGATGCCGGATCTTCAGTTTCATTTCAATGGCCAAGCTTTCCCCCTCTACATCTACGACGAGCTCCAAACTACCGCTTCCAACGACCTCTTCGCCACCTCCGACGTATCCAAGCACCGCACCCGTCGTGATGCCATCACCAAGGAAGGCCTGGCACATTTCCAAGCGGCGTATCCTAGCGAGAAGATCACTCGCGAGGACATCTTCTACTACGTCTACGGGCTTCTGCATTCGCCAGACTACCGGGAACGCTATGCAGACAACCTCTCGAAAGAACTGCCCCGCATTCCGTGCGTCAAGGCCACATCGGACTTCTGGGCCTTCAGCAAGGCGGGTCGGGCGTTGGCCGAACTTCACTTGAACTACGAGACCGTGGAGCCCTACCAGTGCGAAGTGGTCACGAAGGGCACTCTGACGGCACAAAGCTACCGCGTTGAGAAGATGAAGTACAAGTCAAAGGACGATAAGACTGTTCTAGTTTATAATGACTTCATCACCCTCAAGGGGATCCCGCTCGAAGCCTACGAGTACGTGGTCAACGGAAAGAGCGCACTAGACTGGGTTGTCGAACGCCAGTGCGTCAAAACCGACAAGGACTCGGGCATCGTCAACGATGCTAACGACTGGGCAACAGAGTCCATGGGGAACCCCAAATATCCATTGGAACTATTCCAGCGCGTCGTTACCGTCAGTTTGGAAACAATGAAGATTGTTAAGTCTTTACCGGCATTAGCAATTTAGCTGTAAATCAAACTATTCCCCGCATCAAATAGGTCTGAAATGACAACGCTTCTTGAATCACTGATTGAATCACCGGGCAATTCAAATAAACGGCATAAATGTCAATCTGATCAAAAATTTCATTTAATGAAACAACTGCCAGCGTGACTTCAGAATTAGCCTATCTAACACTTGGACTTCACCACGATCGCTGGCGCGACGTGTTAGCTGATTCCCCGGGACGCGGTGAAAACCGGGGGTTAGAGAGACCCTGCGGACGCAAACAATGAATAACTTAAAAATCAATACAATATGATAAAAACAATCTCAATAAAAAACGTCCGTGGCATCGATAACAAATCGCTTAATGTTGATCTATCACCGAACAAGCCGTCAATCCTGATTGCGCCAAACGGATTTGGGAAAAGCTCAATTGCTCGCGCATTCGATTCGATGAACCGAGATCGGATTAAGCTAGATGAAGAAGATTTCCATTTGAATCTAGCTAGCAACACACCTGAAGTAAAACTTGAATGGAGAAATGAATCAACCATAGAAACCTTAACGGCCAATGAAAACCAAAACGAAATTTCATCCTGTTTTGATTACTTCGTAATATCATCTAACATACGAGCAAAAGGGATTGGGCGAACTTTCGGAGGCAGAACTCAAGTATCCGCATCAATTGTTGCAGATCCAATAATTCTTTATGATACAGTTCCTACACGTACGGCTTCACCTTATTCTTTTGCAAATGCAAAAGTGCAATGCTCGTGGCTTTCAAAGGCCGTTATAAATTTATCCTTATATCTTGGCAAGGACTTATTCTGCTCTAAGATAGTGGCACAAGATATTATTCTGTTACTCAAAAAAACTTCACAAACTCGACAAATTGAAGGCATTGCCAACTTTCGAACTCGCGTAGAATCGGCTTTTACACCACTAAATAAAGCGCAAATTCTATCGCACATCGAAACCAATGAATTGGCGGCATTATCATCCATATCACATATAGCGACACTAGCTCGGTTTTTCAGGAATTTCGAAGATGTAGAGGAGCAATACAAAGATTCTCATTCTTTTGTTTGCGCGATTCAATTATCAGAGATGTTTCGTTCAAATCCAGATGCATTAGAGCAGTATTGCGAACGACGAGCATATGAATTCGATAAAAGTCGATTAATCGATCTGTTTGATTCTTTCAACTCATCTTGGCAAACGTTCACGCCGAAAGAAACAAACGGATCACTAGTAATAGAATTCCCAAAGCTTCATCATATTTCAAACGGTCAGCGCGATAGTCTAAACTTCATTGCTTCACTCGAAAAAGCAAAACGTAAACTTAAAAAGACAAATTCGATACTAATAATTGACGAAGTGTTTGATTATATGGACGAGGCAAACATAGTTTCCGCCCAGTACTACATAACAAAATTGATTGATGAGTACGCCTTAGCATCAAAACACATTTATCCAATCATTCTTACTCACCTATCCGCAGAACTATTCAGTGGATTTGTGTTTTCAAACAAGAAGACACCACAGGTTCGATATTTAAACGAGACAACTTGCCTGGTCAGCGAGCAATTCAAAAAACTACTAAGGGAACGAGGCGAAAAGACTTCTATACTTAAACAACCAATCGAAAATAAACTTCTTCATTTCAATACGGCCGGAATTAGTCTCAGATCAGAATTTCGACAAGCAGGACTTAAAGAGACCTGGGGGGAATCTGGCGTATTCAGAAGTTATACCAGTGCTGAAATGACGAAATATTTAGACGAAAGTCAATCATCACCATTTGATCCAGCAGCAGTCTGTTGCGAATTACGTGTGAAAATTGAAGAACTCGCTTTTGGAAAAATTGAGTCACCAGATAGCCGTGCCAAATTCATAGATGTATGCATATCTGGAACCAATGAAAAACTAGAGTACTGCGAATCTATTGGGATAGAAATCCCAGAACATTTTTATCTACTTGGCTTAATATATAACGAAGCACTGCACTGGAAAGATAACGACGGTTTCGAACGGAAAATCATTTCAAGACTCAAAAATTTGACTATTCGAAGGATGATAAAAATGATATTTCAACAAGGATATCATATTTGATAATTGACGACGAATTGTTTCAAACAATGAACGACCAATTTTTCCTAACACCCCAATTTCACCACGATAACGGGCACGTCGTGATTGCCGATACCCCGCTGCGCGGTGAATATGCTCCGTCAGGCACACACTCTGCGGGAATTTTGTTGCTCAAAAATAAAATCGGAGGAAAAACATGACGCCAAATGGAACCGTTGAGACGTTCGAAGAGTATCTAGGCAAAATAGAAGCTATTTATGCAAATGGTTTCGAAATATTTTATCGTGGCCATTCAAATATGAGTTACACTCTGGCGCCATCTATTTATAGAAAATTTGAGAAAATCGATAATGCCATTAACTTTGAAGATACAATTTTTCGGGAACTCATCATTCATAATCCTGGCGAGTTTGAAAATGAAGCGACTACTCTAGAAAAATTGGCATTGATGCAGCATTCAGGCTTGCCTACTCGCTTACTTGATGTTACTGCTAACCCACTAGTTGCGTTATATTTTTGCTGCTGCAATTTAAACGCAAATACAGACGGCAGTGTTGTAATAATTAAAACGCCTCCAAGTGATGTGAAATACTATGACAGTGATACAGTCGCAATACTTGCAAATTTGGCCAGATTAACACCAAGCGAAAAGGCTGGCATTGATTTATCCCTTGATAAAGCGAGATTCAATCAATCCGAGGTGATTCAGCGTCTAATTCATTATGTAATACAAGAAAAACATCATTTTAGGGAAATTGTAGACCCGAAAGACCTTCATAAGGTGCTATTAGTTAAGCCGAAGCGAACAAATCGGCGAATTTTCTCACAAAGCGGAGCATTTTTGCTTTTTGGTCTCTTTGATAGATTCATACTGAATGTTTCCCAAGGAAGAATTGAGATTGAACATATTATTGTGTCCAGGTTTAAAAAAGGTGAAATGATATCCCGGCTTGACAAGCTTGGGATAAATGATCGATCAATGTTTCCGCAACTTGATACATCGGCCAAGTACATAAAAGACAGATACTTAGGTATGCAAAAATGATAACCGATGCAAATTCATTTGAACAAAAAATTAAAATTGGCGAAACTAGAGAATGCGTCTATTGGGAGTTTAAATCCGAATTGAATTTCCGAAACCCACACGAAATAGCAAAAGATATTGCGGCGTTCGCCAATAGATTCGGCGGCAATATAATTTATGGCGTAAAAGAAATACAATCCTCCCAAGGGTTCGTTGCAGGGGATATTATTGGTGTTTGTGATCCAGAAGAGCTTCATAAAAATATTGAAAGTATTAAAGCAAGATTCCTCCCCGGAGATTTGCATGTAAGATGTCATACAATTAAAATCTCAGATGCAACAATAGTGTCTGTATCGATCTATCCAATGCGGTCTGTATGTTTCGTAAAACATGAGAATTCATACACTTTCCCAATCAGAACAGACTTTGGAAAACAATATTTAAAATACGAAGAGGTAGAAAGAATGTTCGACCAAGATTCACGAAATGTGTATTTAAAATTTTTAGAGCTACTTAATAATTCAGAGAAAGAAGTATACCTTAATCCTCGAATCGCATTGATAGATGGCAGACCTTCCGATTCTCATACACGAGTACGAATGATCTCTGGGAATTCTGAAATTTTCGAATTAATTATTACACCGAATGATCTCCAGCGCGTTCCTTATTCGCTAGTTTCAGAAATTTGGAATAGCAGCAATATTGGGGAAAGCATTCAAATCCGCCTGAAATCACGAATTATTCAGCGCTACAATTTTCAAAACAATGCAGAGAAATACGCATTTGAATAGCATTAAATGAACAGCAGATCATACCTAACGAAAGTCATCATCATGGAATCAAAAAATGAATACGCCTAACACCTTTATACAACCGTCACAACCTCATGTGGTGCCACTCTTGACGGCCCGGTTAAGAAAGTTCGTTAGGGATAACCACCGGGCGGGATTTAATGTTTTTGATACAACCACAACATAAATAGGAGCAACAATGTCAGAATCAAATTTAATAGCAAAACAAATTAGATATTCATGCTTTCGATATCAAATAATTCCTCGAAACAGAGCATCAAATGACTTATTCGAACTTGAAATTTCGATCGAACAACTGATCGAAAAGAAAAATGAATATTTCCGCCGAGCTATAACAGATAAGCGATCCGCATTTTATGTGTCAAATCGTAAAATTCAAAAAGTTCTAGACGCAACGGACGGGGATGATTATAGATTCTTGATGAATATCCGAAGAGGAATTAATCTTGAGACCAAAGACTTCAAACGACAAAAGGCTGAAAACTATCCAAAATTCAATGTTTTGATTATGAATTCTCCAAATGATCAATATTTGATCATTGAAGATAGAGCTGCATTAGGAACAAAGTCTGAAATTATCGCAAAAGCCATTTTGGATGATGTCAACAAATACCTTTCGGTTTATAATCTTGTCGCTGAATGCCAGCCGATGTTTTCTGCGAAGGAGTTCTGGGATTTGGCAAGTGAATATAGCGGTTCAATTACTCGAGCACGATTCGAATTGATTACACCCAATATGTCTTCAATTTCATCTGCTATGGCCGATGATTTTAAGGAACTAGCAAAAAAATCCAATGCAACAAAAACCGTTGTTGAACTAGCTGCCGATAAAAATATGGCATTGGAGTTAAATAGCGATAACGCTTACCAAAAAGGCCTTGTTGATTATGCTTCTGAAGGTGGTGGGAATATTAACCTGACAGTCAGGGGGAAACGTACAAGAATTCCGACACGACCAAAACATAAAACTATCGAAATCGCTGAAAATTTTCATATTATTCAAGGTCTGAAAGAATTCTTTAAAAGAGTGAAACGAGCTGTAAATGTTTAAAATACTGATTCAGTGGCTTGTTTCGTTTGCAATTGGCTTGTGCTTTGCAATATTACAACACCAATTCAGGAATGATTACCTCAGCAAATATCTACTTTCCAATATCATCAGCATCCAGGTATCTGTTATAGCAATTAACCTTGCTACGCTTGGAATTATAGCGACGAAGCTTGCCGATTTGATAGAAAAGGGATATAAAATCAGTGACTTTCAGCGCAGTTTAAAACAAATGCGATATTCAATAATAGAACAAATATCCTTGGTGGCGATCGCTGGCCTCATAGGAATTTGCAGTCAATTCAATTGTGGAAATTTGTTAGCCATTACAGGCAATGCTTTGATTATTGGTTTGATGGTGCAACATCTTCAAATACTGCTTGATACTGGGAATTCCGTCTTTTTAATATTAATCCAATCATCTAATCTTTCTGAAAGAAAATAAACAAAAGAATGCCATCAACCCGAACAATCCAATTCCACCTAGATCGCGCCTTGTTGTTATTCCGATGTGCACGGCACAGTGAAAACGCGGCGTTAGAGAGACCTTCGGGCGGGAATTTCATGACAAAGGCACTCAATAAAAGCAAGGATCAAGTTGTTCAATTTCATTACTAAACTAGTTATTTTTTTTAAATCAATATTCAAGAAGACAAGCCCTACAATCGCGATCATTCCAGAAATGCATCAATCCAGCCTAATTATATCGGGTCGATTAAAAAATCTTGTAGACGAATACAATCGAATACAATCACCCACAAGAGAAGATCAGAAGTTTTTTGGAAAATGGGCCAAGGATCTCATTCTTTGCGGCACAGCTAATGCCTATATTATCGATAATGGAATCGGTTATTTCGAAAGCGAGATTGTTAAAAAAGGAATTCAAATTGATGCAGATGATTATCGCGTCCATATGGGGCTTTTATGTGTATCCATGAAATTGTATACTGATGGGTTATACTGGTTTGAAAGTGTTTCGACTGCAACAAAGCTTCATATTGAATTAAATAAATGGAAAACAACAACTGCAATAATGCGAAAAAGCATTGCCAACTACTCAAACATTTTGCCTTATCCTTCCTCCATAGCAATGAGTCGAGATGCAACTAACATTTGGTGCAAGTTTAATGATGATCAAAAGGACAAATTCGCCCTGTTGCTCGTAAAACTTCATTCTGTTGTTCATTATTGGGGGAAGATAAATACGATTACCGCATATCTAGAGTGTGCTTTGGCGATTAATCAATCTTGCATGTTTTTTGAATCTTTAATCAAGGCATATTGTTTGTCAAAATCTGCAACAGCAAATACAAAAGATCTAAACTCAATGATTACCACAGAAGTCAACTTCAATAATCCTGGACTAATTGCGCCATACAATGCAGCGCAAAATATTGGAAATCCAAAATCGACATCAGATTATAATCCAAGTTTAGCGCCCCTCCTCTCTCATTCAATGAGTCAAACGAACGAAATTAGCTATCTCGGTACATTGTTTCATATTGCACGCGTAACACGCAATAATGCAGCACACGGATTAGACTTCAGCAATAGATTGTTTAATAATGAAACGGAATTTAGGTCTATTGTTGACTTAATGCTCGAGGCAATTTTAGCGACCAAGAAATTGAAATAGTTGCCACAGCCATCAATGGAGCAACAATACGGATAAATAGGAATAGGTGTAATTAATGAATCTCAAAGAGCTAGCGCAGCGGAATATCGATAGAGAAATTCAACTTCCTCATTTAGATACGCCAACTTTCGAAGTTGACGGAAAAGCGTTTGCATGGAATCCTATTGTTGCGGGAATTGACAGGACATTGACTGCTAAATTTGCACGAAAAGAGTTATTTTGGCCAAACTTGCGAAATTCAAAAGCTATCGCATGCTTCTCTGATTATGGCGGCATGCACAAAGATGCAGCATACAAAACATTTTCCTTTCTCCTCTGTGATATGGGATGCATTGACCCATTCTGCGATACGACTGATGAGATCCGAAAAAAACACAAAATATTCGATCCAAGAAAAGAAATCGCATTCAAATCATTTAAAGCTGGCCCGCTAATTCGAATGATGCCCGAATATCTAAAGGCTGCAGATATCATTATTAATGGCATTGTGTTTACCTGCGCAATATCTAATAAAATCAAATCTCCACTTGGAATTGATACACCAGCATTACGTTCTGAGTTAAAGACAAGGTTTGATGAAGCTGGGATTTCAGGGTATAAGGACACCGTAATAGAAGACTTGATTATCAAAGTTCATGTTCTGGCATATTTGATATCAATTTCATCAAATCCAGGACAGCGAATTTTTTGGATGACAGATCACGATGAAATTGCCAGTAATGAACATCAGATTAAATCTTTGCTTGAATTCGTACAATTTTCTACAGGAATGTATTCGAAAGGCAAAAAGCTATTGGATCTTGGTTTTGCGCTTCCGTTTTCTGGAGAGGGTAAGCGCTGGTATGATCTATTGAGCATACCAGATATAGTTGCAGGTTCAGTTGAATACGCTTTAAAAAGGTCGCACGTATCAACGGATATTGTCGCTAATTCAGCAACAAATAATGTCCTTAAATGGTTGACGTATCACAGTGTTGGAATGAAAAAATACGTTGT
>Ga0209467_1002317_pt1 | contig 13832 bp, 13 predicted proteins | sample Higcelwee11metaG_FD_187175 | JGI IMG/M metagenome (GOLD analysis project Ga0209467, IMG submission 187175) | Freshwater pond sediment microbial communities from the University of Edinburgh, under environmental carbon perturbations - High... | ecosystem: Environmental > Aquatic > Freshwater >...
TGGTGAACAGGACCTGCGCGCCGCGCGCATGCTCCAGCACCTGCCCCGGGGCGGTGCGGTCGTGCAGGACCAGCTCGCCCTGGCTGGCGATGGCCTCCCAGGAGATGTCCTGGCCCATGGTGTACCCGTCCAGCACGACGATTCGCGGGGGGCGCGGTTTCGCGGCCATATGCTGCTCCTTCTGCCTGTGGGCTTGCGGGGATTTGGGGGTGGCGTCGGGGCCACGGTAGCGCCGGGGCGGCCCCCCTGGCAAGGGGGCGCGCTGTTCGTCGCCTTGGCGGCGGCCCCCCCCTTGACATTCTTTCCGAATCCGGTGAAATAGGTCCGCCCGGCCTCCCAGGCCGGAGAGAAAATCCGGAGGAATCCCATGCTTGGCGAACTCTTGAAGGACATGGCCCACAGCACCAGCCAGGGCACCGTCGGCGTCTCCCTGATCTTCATCTACCTGGCCTGGATCATCACCGTGGCCCTGATCCGCATCAAGCAGGGCAAGGCGGAGCACCACTAGGCCGCCCCTCCGGACCCGGCGCCTTTCGCTGGCTCCGCTCTTCAACGACAAAGGTTGACCGGGTCGCCCCACGCGGCCCGATCAACCTTTTTCCGTTCCACCGCCGAAGGGCTCGCGCCCTCCCCCGGGTGCGCTGCGTCCAACCGCGCCTAGCGCTCCATCCACTCCCGGCCCAGGGCGTCGAGCGGGGCGCTATATACGAAGATGTTGTGCAGAATGGCTAGCGATGAATCCTAGGAGCGAGAGAAAAATGCTGCACCTAGAAGCCAACAATCAATAGGGTTGCCTCTGCTGAAACTAAGCGTCCTCTCCAAAATCTAATGCCAAAATGAGGTTATCCACTTTTGCCTTTCGCTTTCGCATGACTGAATCGCAATAACTAATAAATTCACTTGAACAACAAGAGAACGTCTCCAAATGGATAATCATAGATCTTTCTGCAAGACGATAAGATGAGAATGAACCAACATGTCTTGCTTTAGAAAAGTAGTACTCACCTTTTTTAATTTCCACTCCATGTTCATCTCGATGACTTTTTCGCGCCTTTGTCCATTTCCATTGCACCCGCTCATCAACAATACTGTTGATCCACTCTAGCCGCTCATCATGACTCGTTGACCACTCGACCATGCTACCCTCCAAACGGCAATAGGGTGGAGTTATTGAGCTGTTCTGCCATGGCCCAAATTACATGATACTGGTTATTAGCTGTCGCATTTTCGTTTAACAGTGTCTTGAACCCACTTTATTGTACTCAATATCAGCCCTGCGGTCATTAGCGTTCCATCCACTGCCGGCCGAGCTCCTCCAACTCCGACTCGGGCAGGCCCGGCAGGTCGAGCATGCCCGCGCGCCTGCGCTGCGAGTGCATCTCGTAGAGGATCAGCGCCGCGGCCACGGACACGTTCAGGCTCTGCACCATGCCCTGCATGGGGATGTACAGCTCGTCGGGCACGCGTTCGATGAGCTCCGGGGACGCGCCGCGGTGCTCGTTGCCCAGGATCACCGCCGTGGGAAGGGTGAAGTCGAAGTCATGGAGCGGCCGCGCCGTGGCCGAGAAGCCAGTGCGCACCACCTGGAAACCCTGCGCCTTGATGCCGCCGAGCAGCTCCGCCGGGTCGTCGTGGCGCACGCGCTCCACCCATTTCTTGGCCGAGGCCGAGGACTTGGCGCCCAGCTCCGGCCATTTCTCGGTGGTGTAGTACAAATGCACGCGCAGGATGCCGAAGGCGTCGCAGCTGCGCAGGATGGCCGAGACGTTGTGCGGATCCCAGATGTTGTCCATGACCAGGGTCAGGCCGGGCTGCCGGCGGGCCAGCACCTGGCGGATGCGCTCCTGGCGCTCGGTGGTGATGTGCGTTCGCATGGCCGGGTGAGTTACCGGGAAGCGCGGCCCATTGCAAGGCCGGGCCAGGGCCGGGGCAGGGCGGCCATTGCCGCCACGGCGGCCGACAGAGTTGACTTTTCCCGCGGTTGCGCGAATACAGTCACATACTGCCGCGGCACGGCCGCCGCGCCTGAGGGAAGGAGTGGACAAGGATGCGCGCGCTCATCGCAGAGGACGAATTCCTGGGCCGCAAGGTGCTCTCGGCCTTCCTCGGCCCGCTGTTCGAGGTGGACGTGGTGGTCAATGGCCTCGAGGCCCTGGAGGCCTTCAACCTGGCCCACGGCGAAGGCAGGCCCTACGACCTGCTCCTGCTCGACATCATGATGCCGGAAATGGACGGCCTGACCGCCCTGACCCAGATCCGCGAGATTGAACAGAAATCCAGAATACGCCCCCCCGTGAAGGTGCTCATGACCACGGCCCTGGATGATCCCAAGACGGTCATCCGCTCGTTCCACGACGGCGAGGCCTCGGGCTACATCGTCAAGCCCGTGCGCAAGGACAAGCTCTTCGAGGAGCTGAAGAAGCTCGGCTTCATCGTTGCATAGCGCGGCCGTCCCGGAGTCCTTTTGAGCGACGCCCTGTCCGAGGAGTTCTTCGCCGAGGTCGGCGACAAGTACTATCCCCAGGTTCTGGAAGGCCTGGAGCGTCTTGGCGTCGGCGAGGTCGTCCCGGGCATCGAGATCCTGGCCCGGCCCCTGCACACCATCAAGGGCGTCACCGGCTTCATGCCCGGCTTCGAGGCCGCGAGCCAGTTCACCCACAAGGTCGAGAGCTTCCTCAAGAAGCTCCAGGCCGGCACGCTCCCCCACAGCGCGGACAACATCTCGCTGGCCGCCCACGGCGTGAACTCCGTGTTCGCCGTCATCGAGCAGATACGCGACAACGGCGCGCCCGACGAGGACGAGATCGCCGCCGTGTGCCAGGTGCTCGAGGCCGCAAGCGCCGACGCGGACGGGGCCAGGGCCCCCTGCGCCGCGGCCTGCGTGGCCCTGGAGCAGACGCCCGAGGCCGCGCTGCTGCGCATCCAGTGCCCGCGCGTGCACCTCAAGTCCCAGTCCGACGAGATCATCGCCGCCATTCTCGCGCTGCCGCAGGACAAGCCCGTGCTCCTCGACCTCGGCCTGGTGAAGAGCTTCGGCTCCGGCGTCTGGGAGGACATCCTCGGCCTGTCCGGCATGTGGAGCATCGGCGTGCGCGGGCTGCGCGGCGCCTGCCGCGAGAATTTCTACGCCTGGGATCTGGACGCCCGCCTGAAGGTCCATTTCGAGCCGGACCCCGGCGGAGGCCCCGCATGAGGGCCCACATCCGCCAGTGCATCGAACCCCTTGAGGAGAAGATCCTCAAGCTTGAGGAGGGCCGGCCGGCCAGCGCCGACGTGAGCCAGGTGCTCGACGCCCTCGGGCTCTCGCACCTCAAGCTGGCCTCGGCCCAGGTCATCTCGCTGCTCGACATGCTGGCCGACGGCATCACCCCGGTGGACGGGCCCGTCGTCACCGCGCTCCTGCGCCTGTGCGAGGCGCACAAGAAATTCCTCTACGCCCTGGCCGGCGTGCTGGAGCAGCCCCCGGCGACCCTCCAGCCCCGCCCCTCCGAGGCTGTTCAGCCCGAGCCCGTCCAGCCCGAGGGCTTTCAGCCGGAGGGCCTTCAGCCCGAGGGCCTTCAGCCGGAGGGCCTTCAGCCCGAGGCTGTTCAGCCCGAGGGCCTGCACCAGGAAGCCGCGCACGCCCCGGTCCACGACGACCAGCAGGCCGAACGCGCCGCCCAGGCCGCCAGGCAGGGCATCACCTCCATCCGCGTGCCCACCGAGCGCCTGGACAGCTTGATCGAGCTGGTGGGCAAGCTCATGGTCACCTTCGCCGTGCTCTCGCAGTCCGGCACGCGCGGGGCCACGCTCTCGGCCTCCACCCTGGCCGAACTGGACACCGTGATCACCGGCCTGCAGACCCAGGTGGACGCCATCCGCCTCGTGCCGCTCAAGCAGATCTTCCTGCCCATGAACCGCCTGGTGCAGGGCCTGGCGCAGAAGATGAGGAAGAAGGTGCGCTTCACCATCACCGGCGACGACCTGGCCCTGGACAAGACCATCGTGGAGTGCCTGAACGAGCCGCTCGTGCACCTCCTGCGCAACGCGCTCGACCACGGCCTGGAGACGCCCGAGGAACGGCTGGACAAGGGCAAGGACGAGACCGGCGGCGTGCACCTCGCGGCCTGGCGCAAGGGCGACACCGCCTATGTGGAGGTCTCCGACGACGGCCGCGGCCTGGACGCCTCGAAGATAATGAAGAAGGCCGTGGAGAAGGGCCTGGTGGCCATGGACGCCGAACTCACCGACGCCGAGGCCATCCGCTTCATCCTGGCCTCGGGCTTCAGCACCGCCGAGAAGGTCACGGACGTGTCCGGCCGGGGCGTGGGCATGGACGCCGTGGCCAACGCCGTGCGCGAACAGCTCGGCGGCGAGATAGACATCGAGAACCTGCCCTCCGGCGGCTCGCGCTTCACCCTGTCCATCCCGCTCTCGCGCTCCGTGAACGAGGGCATCGTGGACGCCCTTGTCTGCCGCGTTGGCGCGGAGACGCTCATCGTGCCCTCCCGCGACGTGCTGGAGATCTACGCCCCGGGCCCGCGCGACCTCGTGGCCCTGCCCGACGGCGCGGATACTGTCAGCGTGCGCGGCCAGATCTTCCACCTGCTGCGCCTGTGCGAGCACCTGGGCCTCGGCGACGCCCGCCGGGGCATCGAGAAGGGCCTCATCGTGGCCGTGCGCATGGGCGAGACCAGCGCCGCGCTCCTCGTGGACGAGGTTTTGCGCCAGCAGCAGGTGGTGGTCACGGGCTTCACCGTGCCCGTGCAGGAAATCTACGGCCTGCCCATCCTGGGCTTCGGCATGATGGGCGAGAGCGACGCCCTGGTGCTGGACATCGAGAAGCTGCTCGCCGGGCTGGCCGAACCGGCCGAGGCGCGGGCCGCGGCGCCCGCGACTTGACACCCCGCCCCGCGCATACTACCCAACTGTCGTCCGGTGCCCCGCCTCGCGCGGGGCGAAGAGGGAATCCCGTGGAAATCGGGAGCGGACCCGCCGCCGTGAGCCCCGCAAACGGTCGGCCCCCATGCGCGCCACTGGGAGAAATCCTGGGAAGGCCGGGGCCGACGGGGTGAGCCGGAAGACCTGCCGGATCATTGCCTAAGGCTTCTCGTCGGCAACGAGGGCTCATTGTCCGACGGGACTTTCATCGGGGACGAATACGGGAATCCCCTTCCGCTAGCTGTTGCGGGAGGGGCTTTTTCATTCTCCCCGCCACCGGCCCTCCCTGAGTGGAGGACTCCCATGCGATCCGCATCGCTCTTCACGCATTTGCGCGCCGCGCTTCTCTGCACCCTGCTCCTGTCCCTGGCCCTGCCGTGCGCGGCCCAGGCCGCGCACGGCGACAAGGCCCCGGAAAAGACCGGCATCCTGCTGGTGGCCTTCGGCACCAGCGTGCCCGAGGCCAAACAGGCCATCGACGCCCTGAGGGCCGGGGCCGAGGCCGCCTTCCCCGGCGTTCCCGTGCGCCTGGCCTATTCGTCCAAGATCATCCGCGACAAGCTGGCGGGCGAGGGCGAGCAGAGGCGCTCCCCGGCCCAGGCGCTCGCCGACATGGCCGCCGAGGGCTTCACCCGCGTGGCCGTGCAGTCCCTGCACTCCATCCCGGGCCGCGAGTACTCGGACATCAAGGCCACGGCCGAGCTGTTCCAGGCCATGCCCAAGGGCCTCCGCGCCGTCAGCGTGGGCCGCCCCCTGCTCTACTCCCCCGAGGACATCGTCACGGCCGCGGCGGCCATCCTGCCCACCCTGCCGGCGCACAAAAAGGGCGAGGCCGTGCTGCTCATGGGCCACGGCACGGAGCACCCGGCCAACGCGGCCTATGCCGCGCTGCAACTCGAACTCTGGAAGAAGGATCCGGCGGTGTTCGTGGCCACGGTGGAGGGCGCGCCCGCGCTCGACGACCTTCTCCCGGCCCTCAAGCGCCAGGGCGTGCGCACCGCGCACCTCGTGCCGCTCATGAGCGTGGCCGGCGACCACGCCCGCAACGACATGGCGGGCCCGGAGGAGGACTCCTGGGCCTCCAAGCTCAAGGCCGCGGGCATCGCCTCCAGGCCCGTGCTGGTGGGCCTGGGCAGCCGGCCCGGGGTCGCCGCCCTGTGGGTGGAGCACCTGCGCGACGCCGTGAAGGAGCTGGAAAAATAATGACGGCGGAGGCCGGCGAAACGCGGGCCAAGGGGCGGCCGTTCTGGCTGGCCCTGACGGCCGCGGCCTCGCTGGCCTCCGCGCTGGTCGCCTGCGGGGTGGGCAGCTTCCCGTCCACCCCGGCCGAAACCCTGCGGGCGCTCATGCAGGCCGCGGGGTTCACCGCCGGCGCGCCCGTGGACCCCAGCCTGGCCGTGGTCATCGTGGACATCCGCCTGGCCCGCGTGCTGCTGGCCTGGTGCGCGGGAGCGGCCCTCTCCGTGGCCGGCTGCGTGTTCCAGGGCGTGCTCCGAAACCCGCTGGCCGACGCCTTCACGCTCGGCGTGTCCGGCGGCGCGGCCTTCGGGGCGTCCCTGGCCATCGTCTCCGGACTGGCCGGCCAGGCCGCGCTGACCGGCGACACCGCGCTTTTGCCGGCCTGCGCCCTGGCCGGGGCCATGCTCGCGCTCCTGCTCGTGCTGGGGCTCTCCCGCGCGGGCGGCGGGCCGCTCTCCGGCCTCCGGCGCGAGACCCTCGTGCTCGCCGGCATCGTGGTCTCCACCTTCCTGGCCGCGCTCATCTCGCTCTTGAAGAGCCTCGACGAGGAAAGCGTGGCCAGCATCGTGTTCTGGATCATGGGCAGCTTCCAGGGCCGGGGCTTCGAGCACCTGCGCCTGGTCTGGCCGTACCTGCTCGTGGGCTTCGGCCTGGCCCTGTGGCGCGCGCGGGAGCTGGACCTGCTGGCCCTGGGCGAGACCCAGGCCCGTCTGCTGGGGCTCGACGCCGGGCGTTCGCGCTTGTGGCTGCTCTTCGCCGCGAGCCTGCTCTCCGGCGCGGCCGTGGCCGTCTCCGGCGTCATCGGCTTCGTGGGCCTGGTGGCCCCGCACCTGCTGCGCCTGGTCCTGGGCGCGGGGCACCGGACGCTCCTGCCGGCCTCGGCGCTCTTCGGCGGGCTGCTGGTGGTCTGGTCCGACGTGGCCGCGCGCACCATCCTGCCCGGCGGGGCCGAGCTGCCCGTGGGCGTGGTCACGGCGCTCATCGGCGGGCCGTTCTTCTGCCTGCTCCTCGCCAGAAAGCCCCTTCGCCCCCTTCGTCCCCTTCGGGGCGCCCTTCGGGGTTCAGGGGGCGGCGAATGAGCGCGCCGCTGCTTGAGGCGCGCGGGCTGGCCTGCGGCTACGGCGGCGCGGACGTGCTGCGCGGCGTGGACCTGCGGTTGGCGCGCGGCGAGCTGGCCGCCCTGCTCGGCCCCAACGGCTCGGGCAAGACCACCCTGCTCATGGCCCTGGCCGGGCTCCTGCCGCCGCGCTCCGGGAGCGTCCAGCTGGCCGGCCGCGACCTGCGCTCGCTCGCTCCGAAAGAACGCGCCAGGCGCGTGTCCTGCGTGCCGCAGCGCCTGGAGGCCCCGGAGGGCTTCAGCGTGCGCGAGCTGGTGCGCCTGGGCCGCTTCGCGCGCACGGGGCTTTTCGGCGGCTACTCCCAGGACGACCTGGACGCCGCCGAGGCGGCCATGGCCGAAACCGGCTGCCTGGACCTGGCGGAGCGGCTGGCGGCGGAGCTCTCCGGCGGGGAGTACCAGCGCGTGCTGCTGGCCCGGGCGCTCTGCCAGGGCCGCGAGCTGCTGCTCCTCGACGAGCCCACCAGCGCGCTGGATCTCGCCCGGCGCGTGGAGGCCCTCGACCTGCTGGCGCGGCTGAACCGGGCCGGGAGCACGACGCTCCTCGCCCTGCACGACCTGAACCTGGCCGCGCTGTACTGCCCGCGGCTGATCTTCCTCAAGGCCGGGCGCGTGGCGCTGGACGGCCCCACGAGGGACGTGTTCACCGAAGAAAACCTGAGGGAGATCTATGGCGCGGACATCCGCGTGGCTCCGCACCCGGTCACCGGCGCGCCGCAGGCGCATCTGGTGCCTGGCGGCGCTGCTGCTGTTCTGGGCTGACCCGGCGCTGGCCGGAGCAGCCGTCATTGACGACGCGGGCCAGGAGATCGTGCTGGAGCGCCCGGCGCGGCGCGTCATCGCGCTCTACGGCGCGCTCAACGAGATCCTCGTCGGCCTGGGCCGGCAGGGCGTCATCGTGGCCCGGACCAACGCCGACAGGGACATGGACGACGCCTCCCCCACGTCCCTCGCGCGGCTGCCGGTCATCGGCACGCACATGCGGCCCAACATCGAGGCCGTGCTGGCGCAGAGGCCGGACCTGGTGCTCCAGCTGGCCGGCCGCAAGGAGGCCTCGCTTCCCGTGGAGGCGCTCAAAAAGCGCGGCGTGCGCGTGGCCGTGTTCCGCGCGGCCAGCTTCAATGAGCTGTTTTCGGTCATCCGCCGCGTGGGCGCGCTCACCGGCGCGGAGGCCGAGGCCGAGGCCATGGTGCGCGGCCTGGAAGCCAGACTGGCCGCCCTGGACGAGCGGGTGGCCCGAACCACGGAGCGGCCGCGCGTCCTCTTCGAGGTGCGCTCGCCGAACATGCTGGCCGCCGGGCGTTCGGGCGTCGTCGCCGAACTCATCCGCCGCGCCGGCGGCGAGAACTGCGTGGAGGACAATGCCAAGTTCGCGCGCATCAGCGAGGAGGAGATCGTGCGCCTGGCCCCGGAGGCGTACCTGATCCAGCGCGGGCCCATGAACCCGGCCCCGCTGCCGCTTTCCGGACGGCCGCGCCTCAAGTCCATTCCCGCCGCGACGAGCGGCCGGGCCTGGTTCGTGGACGAGCGCAAGTACTCGCGGCCCGGGCCGCAGAGCGTGGACGCGGCCGAGGAGCTCTTCGGGCTGCTGCATCCCGAACTCAAGACGCCCGCGCGGGGCGCGAAACAGAAAGGCAAAAAATGACCAGCTACGGCACCCTTTACGGCGTCGGCGTCGGCCCCGGCGACCCCGACCTCCTCACCCTCAAGGCCGCGAAAACCCTGCGCACGGTGGACGTGGTCTTCGCCGCGGCCTCCACCAGGAACGAGTCCTCCCTGGCCCTGTCCATCGCGCAGCCGCACCTGCGGCCGGGCGTGGAAGTGCTGCGCCTGGACTTCCCCATGACCCGCGACCAGGCCGTGCTGGACGCCGCCTGGCGCGCCAACGCCGACCGCGTGGCCGCGCAGCTGGCGCAAGGGAAAAGCGCCGCGTTTCTCACGTTGGGCGACCCGCTGACGTACAGCACCTTCGGCTATCTGCTGCGCACATTGAACGGCCTGCTGGCGGAAATTCCGGTCCAGGTGATTCCCGGCATCACCAGCTACCAGGCCGCGGCCGCGCGCACCGGCCGCGTGCTGGCCGAAGGCGCCGAGAGCCTGGCCGTGGTGTCCGGCGTGGCCTCGGAGGACGAGCTGGCGCGCATCCTCTCGGCCGCGGACTCCGCCGTGATTTTGAAAGCCTACAAGAACATGCCGGCCATCCGCCGGGCGCTGCTCCGGCTCGACCTGGCGGACTCGGCGGTGTTCGTCACGCGGCTGGGGCTGGACGACGAGGCCGTGATCACGAACCTCGACGAGGCGCCGGAGCAGCCGAGCTACTTCTCGCTCTTGCTGGTGCGGCGCGGCGGCTAGCGAATTCCGCGCGCCTTGCCTCGGCAGGGCCTTTCCGGGTACAAGCCAGGACGCCGCGCCAGCGCCGCGCGGCCAGCGCCAATGCCCCGGAGGTTGCCCGTGCGCCCCTTGCCTCTCGCCCTGTGCCGCCTGGTCGTCCTGTGCTGTCTGACCGCCCTGGCCGGCTGCGCCAAGCCCGTGGTCCGAAAGGACATCCTCGCCCCGGCCCAGGCCTCCGAGGTCGCCCGGCTCACGCGCCTCCGGGTGCTGCCCTTTGACAACGACCCGGGCGGAGGCGTGCGCGCCGCCGTGGAGCACGCCCTGGCCTCGGTGACCGTGGAGGGCCGGCCGTACTTCACCATCATCGGCGTGGATGCGGCCGCCGCCAAGGGCATGCCCATGCAGTGGAGCGACCCGGCCAAACCCAAGGCCAAGCCCATCCGCTACGGCGCTGAGGGCAGCGTGCAGGCCAGCGTGGACCAGAACGCCTGGCGCGACGAGCGCAGCACCGAGTACCGCCGCGAGTGCGTCTACGAGGATGACAAGGGCCGCTGCCTGGCCTGGGGCAAGCGCCCGGTGGCCTGCGTGCGGCGCACGGCCCGGTTCGCCTTCACCCCGCGGGTGGTGGCCAGGGACTCCGGCGTGGTGCTCTTCGCACAGGAATTCACAGAGAGCGAGACCAGCAGCGCCTGCCTGGACCGGGGCGCGCCGGCCGACGGCCAGGCCCTGCTCGCCTCCGCCAGCCGGAAGGCCGTGGCGCGGTTCCGCGACCAGGTGGCCCCGCACGTCGTCAGCCTGGCGATCCCGCTGTTGACCGAGGACGACTCGGGCATGAGCGCCCAGACCAAGGTCTTGGTCTCCGGCGGGGTGGAGTATGCCCAGGCCGGGCAGACGGACAAGGCCTGCCGCCTCTGGCGGAGCGCCTCCGAGGGCCACGCGGCCGGCTTCGCCCTGCCCTACCTGCGCGGCGTGTGCGCGGAGCTGGCCGACCGGCTCGACGAGGCCGAGGGCATGTACCTCCAGGCCGGGCAGCGCAGCGGCGCGCCCGTGCCGGAGATCGCAGCGGCCCTGGCGCGCGTCCGCAGCACCCGGGCCGGCCAGGAGAAGCTGGAGAGCCAGCTCAAGTAGTCTCAGGGCTCAGGGAAGGCGCACGAGGCGCAGGTTGTCCAGCGCCCACCCGGAACGGCAAAGGGACCGGGAGCTTCCCGCCCCCGGCCCCTTCGCTTGCGCCCGCCGCTCGGCCTAGTAGGCGAAGTACATGGTCATCACCGCGCACACCCCGGTGATGAGCATGGACACCACGAAGGCCGGCCGGATGGCCGTGCTGGCCTCGCGGATCTTGTCGATGCTGGAGGCGGCGTTCTGCAGCTTGGCCGGGGAGATGACGCTGGCCAGGCCGCCGCCGATGGCGCTGCCCGCGGCGATGAGCGCGCCGGACGCGCCGATCTTCTCGGCGGTGGAGAGATGCAGCTTGGTCAGCATGGCGATGGAGCTGGTCTCCGAGCCGGAGATGAAGCCGCCCAGGAGCCCCAGAAACGGGGCCACCGCCGCGTAGAACTTGCCCAGGGCCCCGGCCGAGGCGTCGGCCATGACGTAGATCATGTTGTTCGCCGGGGCGATGAGCTTCCAGTCCGCGCCCTTGCCCGAGTGGTTCATGACGTAGGCGATGGCGAAGAACACCGAGGCCGACATGATGGGCCGGCCGGCGCGCTTGGCGCTGGTCTTGAGCCCGCGCAGCACCTGCTCGCCGGTCGCGCGCATGATCGGCAGGGCCAGGAAGGTGCACACCGCCACCCAGAAGTAGGCCTGCCAGAACAGGCGGATGCGCTCCGGGCTGCCGGGGATGATGCTCAGCGGCATGGACCATTCTTTGAACGTCAGGTTGAAGAAGGGCAGAAACGGCGCGTTGAGGATCAGCGAGAACACGGTGAGGATGATCCAGGGCGAGAGCGCGCGCGGCAGGGACAGGCGCGCCTCGGCCGCCAGGTCCTTCTCGTTGAGCATGCCCCGGTCGGAGAGCGGCTTGCCCGTGAGCTTCACGTAGAACACGAGCGCGAAGATGACGCCCAGGCCCGCGGCGATGCCGGTGATGGTCACCAGACCCACCTGGGCCATGAGAATGGCCACCACGCCCGCGGTGATGCCCGCGATGAGCGCCGGAACGATGCCCTTCTTGACCATCTCGAAGCCGCCGGTGAGCTGGAGCATGCCCAGGGCGATGCAGGTGCTGATGACCGGCATGTACTGCGCGAAGTACATGCCCACCTCCTGCACCGGCTTGCCCACGAACTGGGCGAAGACCACGGCCGGGATGCCGAGCAGCGCATAGGTGCACAGGGCGTCGTAGCCGAGGGCCGGCAGGAGGATGGCCGCGAAGGTGGAGTAGCCCAGCGCGATCATGATCGGCGGGAGGATGGACACCGTGACCGCGCCCAGGCTGGTCAAGAGGATGCCGAAGCCCACGTTGATGATCATGATCTGGACGATCTGCTGGCCCGGGGCGATGGTCTTCATGAGCGCCACCACCCGCGCCACGGCCCCGGTCTCCTGCATCAGCGTGATCTGCATGATGCTGGCGGCCATAACGAAGGCGATGGGCATCGAGGCCACCAGACCGGCCACCGTGGCCAGGAGCATCACCTCCACCGAGGTCTGGAAGTACAGGCAGGACACCAGCGCCGCCACCAGCCAGCCGATGTAGCCCGCGGTGTCCGCGGCCACGCGGTACACGAGCAGCAGGAAGAAGATGGCGAGGACCGGGAAAAACGCGAGCAGAACCGAGACGATGTCCATGGGCTTTGTTCAACCTCCGTGAAAAGATATGCGTGCGGGGCTGGGCCCGGCGAGTTCCCTTTCCGCCCCCGTCGCGAGTGAGTGCCCGCACTCAGGGGTTTTTCCAGGCCCTGGGCACGGGAGCATGGCCTGTGCCTCCGACGGACGCCGACTGCTGGCGCGGGACATGGCGCTGAGTGCTGTGCGAGGGGCGCGGCCGCCTGGCCTCGGGCTCCGGTGCGGCTGCTGGCCCCCTGCCATATGCCCTTGGCGCGCGCATTGCAAGCCCCGCGCGCGCATTGCAAGCCCCGCGCGCCCATTGCCGCGCCGCCGCATTGATTTTGCCCCGCCGCTGTGCCAGGGTCCGGCCCATGCGCGCCCCCAAGACCCTGCTCTCGCTCCTGCTGCTCCTGGCCTGCGCGGGCCTCGCCGCCTGCGGCGACCCCGTGGACGTGGCGCGCCAGGCGCGCATCTCCCCGGACCCGTCCGTCAGCGTGGCCGAGGCCCTGGAGCGCTACCCCTACTTCACCCAGGTCGCCTGGAGCAGCCGCGAGGACAAGGACGGCAAGGTCATCGTGGAGGCCGCCTGCGAGGTCAACGTCTCCGCCGCCTGCCGCGAGGTCAACCCGGCCAGCCTGGCCCTGGCCAACCAGAACGTGGCCCGCGACTACATCCTGGCCCGCTTCGTCGTCACGGGCCTGCCCCGCAGGGCGCACGCCCTGGAGGCCCTGCACGTCACCGAGTGCGTCAGCGGCAAGCGCCTGAGCTTCGCCGACCCCAAGCTCCTGCGCGCCGTCTACAACCGCGAGGATATCCGCTTCTTCTGCCTCGAAGGCCTCAACTGCGCGGGCCAGTAGGCCCCGTTCCCCCGCTTCCCGCCGCCAGCTCCCGGCCCAGGGCCGCGGCCTCGGCCATGAGCCCCTCGCGCGCGGCCGCGTCGCCGGGGTGGTAGATGGCGCAGCCGCGCAACAGCCGGCTCGTGGTGAAGCCCTGCCATTCCAGGAAATAGGCGTAGCGCGGATAGATGTCCGTGAACAGATCCTCGCGCGGGTGGCCCTGGGCGATGACGAAGCACAGCGTCTTGCCGGAGGCCAGGCGCGAGCGCTGGCCGCGCGGGGTGCGCATGTAGCCCGGCGCCAGGAAGGAGAAGGTCCGGTCGATGAAGGCCTTGAGCTGGGCCGTGACCTCGCCGAAGTACACCGGCGTGGCCAGGACGAGCGCGTCGCAGGCGGCGACCGCGGCCAGCACCGGGGTCAGGCCGTCGTCGAGCACGCAGCCCGTGGCGCCCTCCCGCTTGCAGGCCAGGCAGCCCTGGCAGCCGCGATAGTCCAGCTGGTTCAGGGCGAAGGTCGTCAGCTCGGCCCCGGCCTGCTCCGCCGCCCGGCACACAGCCCCGGCCATGTCCGCGCTGTTGCCCTTGGGCCTGGGGCTGCCCAGAAGACAGACGACCCGC
>Ga0209467_1002319_pt1 | contig 13822 bp, 15 predicted proteins | sample Higcelwee11metaG_FD_187175 | JGI IMG/M metagenome (GOLD analysis project Ga0209467, IMG submission 187175) | Freshwater pond sediment microbial communities from the University of Edinburgh, under environmental carbon perturbations - High... | ecosystem: Environmental > Aquatic > Freshwater >...
AAGCCTTGACCACATCGGGCCGGAAATAATAACATTTTAATATAGGGCTATTTATCAAAGGATTAACTCCGGCGCAGGGTGGTCAATTTACTCCGGCGGAATGTGGTCGGGTTATCCGGCGTATGCATTAACTATTGCGGGTTAATTGAAATTCTTTAAAATAAATCAAACGAGTGGTTCCCAAATTGGGAATTAATTACTATCTTTGGCCCGGATAACGATTCAATGGAGCGAATTTTTGCAAAAAGTACTCTTAGGCAGTTTTGGGAGAAACACTCTGATGTTGAACAGTACTTAAAGACATGGTATGATACTGCCATGAACTCCGATTGGAAAACTCCCAATGATGTAAAGAAGACTTATGCAAATGCAAGTATTCTAAAGGACAACAGGATTGTTTTTAACATTAAAGGCAATTCCTACAGACTAGTAGGAAAGTTCAACTTTGAGAAACAATGGATATTCATCAGATTTATTGGATCTCATACTGACTATGATAAGATTGATGCAAACACGATTTAAAAATAAAACAGTGAACATAAAACTGATTAAAACCGAAGCAGATTACCAGAAGGCTCTTAAAAGGCTTGAGGAAATCTTTGATACCAAGATCGGCACACTCGAAAGTGACGAGGCAGATATTCTTGGATTAATGATTGACGAATACGAAAAGAAGCACTATCAGATAGATGCTCCTGATCCAATTGAGGCAATAAAGATCAGGATGGAAGAAATGCAGCTCAAACAGGTTGATCTTGCCAATGTCATTGGTGGAAAAAACAGGGTTTCCGAAGTTCTCAATCGCAAACGTAAGTTGACTCTTGAAATGATTCGTAATCTCACAAAAAGATTAAGTCTTTCACCTGGACTATTAATCCGAGATTACAAACTCGCTGGATAAAAATTTGTGCCTACCTGCAAAAGCCGGAAGCCTTGACCACATCGGGCCGGGAATTCTAACATTTTAATATAGGGTTATTTATCAGTGGATTAACTCCGGCGTAAGGTGGTCAATTTACTGCGGCGGAATGTGGTCGGGTTATCCGGCGTATGCAGCCAAAGGAAGCAGCCATTCAAGGGCTAATCTTCTATGAGGGATACCGAGATCATATCATGGATGTAGCTGAGAAAAGATACAAGAAAATCAATGGGACTGCTCGTTATGCAAATCTCCTCAGGAGTGAGCATATCCCATTGAATATCTTTACCCCGATGGAGTTGAATCTTGATAAAGCGAAAGTGCTATTCAACGAAATCATTTCAGGAGGAATTGCCGCCATCAAAGAGATTAAGATTGAACACCCAGGGAGCTTTAATCCAACAAAGTACTTGCATGACAGAACATCATTTGACACATTCATTTCTTATACAACCACCTCAGGTTTGAGAGGGGGCATCGGCATCGAAGTCAAATACACAGAGGTTGGGTACAAAATTGGAGAAACGGAAAAGAAAGTCTTAGGAATTACTTCCCATCCTTATACCCTGGTGACAAAGGCCAGTGGGTATTATCTTGATCCACGCCCTGAAGCATTTAAGAAGGACAATCTTCGACAGATATGGAGAAATCACATCCTGGGAGCTGCTATGATTTATGATGGTGACTTGGATATCTTTCATCATATCCATCTATATCCTCAGGGAAACACTCATTTTGAGGATGAGGCAATTCCAGAATACACCAAGTTGCTGACAGAGAAAGGAAAGCAGAACTTCATCGGCTTAACCTATGAGAATTTATTCCCACTAATGGGTAAGTTCTTTACCACACCTCAAGAGACAGAATGGGTAGAGTACCTGAAAAAAAGGTATTTGTTTTAAAAGTCAAGTGGTAGAGTTGGCCATTATTCATATCAGGCAACTGTATACTCGCTTTTAATTAGTAAAGATTGTTTCATTACTATTTTGCTTATTTTGATTTAAAGCATCAAACCAATCAAGACCTTTAGGTTCCTGTCTTACAAACGGTCTAATGAGTTTATATTCGATTTATTATCAAAACCGAAACACCATGGGAGCACATGCCAGTTATCCATTGATTATTGAAAATCTGGTGAGTTTGAAAAGTCAATTCCAGTTTATAACTGATGAGAAATTTCAAAGCGTAATAAAGGAGTTGTCAGATTTTGAAATATATCCCAATTCTGACAATGAGCATCTGCCAGATCATACACAATTAGCCAAGAAACTCAGTCTTAATCAGGCCAAGATGAACAAAATTCTTAAAGATTTGCTCATTAAGATTATTGACGATTTATATGATCACCCACTGATGGTAAAGGATAAAGTACACCTCTTACACATTACTCCTTATATTGAACCAGAAGATAGAAAGAAGGATTGGATCCAAAGCGAATGGGCAAAATCAATATCCATTCCTGTGGTTCTACCAGTTACACCTAGAATTGGTGATTATGTTGAAATTCCCTTTTCCAAAATGATTTCTGGTTTCAGCACTGATGAGAAGTATTATTCAGGATATGTGTGCAAAAGCCGGAAGCATTGACCACATCGGGCCGGGAATTATAACAGTTTACTATAGGGTTATTTATCAGAGGATTAACTCCGGCGCAAGGTGGTCAATTTACTCCGGCGGAATGTGGTCAGGTTATCCGGCGTATGCAGATGTTGAATTTGAAGGTCTGTTTAATACCTCAAAAAATAGGGCGGTATAGATTTCCTGTCTTAAAAATTAATCTCATTTTACAAATCCGGGAAGTTTCTTATCTTGTAATGTCTTTTAAGAAGTGAGAGTCAGTCATTAGCAATATTTCAGGGGTCCAGTGCATGAATGATGTATCGGCCATTGTGACTGACGGGGCTTCGCTGTATTGCATCTCATAAAAAGACCCAAAATTTTCAACCATGATAAAAATGTATAAACACCACAGTTTGACAAATAATTCGAGGGTCATCCAATCTTGTTTTACCTTTTGTACACTTAAATACAAGTTGGCGCACATTGAGGGCGGTAAATTTAAATCATAGTCACTTGTGGTCAAAATATTGTATTAGGTATTGATAATGTCTGCAACATTTAAGTTTAGTTATGACACAACCTCTATCAAACTTTCTTAAACCAGTTGTACTTAAAACCGCTGAAGGATTTTGCTATTTTGAGTACGAAGAAATAATACTATTTGAAGCCTCTGGAAAGCATTCATATGTATTTACGACTATTAACCAACAGCGGATAAATGTCCTTCATAATCTGGGATTTATTGAGAAGAAATATTCAGACAGTGGATTATTCAGATGTCATAAAAAGTACATCATAAATTTGAAACACATTAATAAGTTTTTCATAAAGACAAAAAGAATTCTTATGAAAAACAATATTACGATTCCCGTATCTGAAAAATGCATAAGTTCTTTTAGTTCAAATTCCGTTTAGCAAGAACCAATAAATTATGGCGTATTCATGCTGAAAAAAGAGTGTTACATAGACAAAAGAGCTTTGTTCATACCATTCTTCTGATTTACCATTGAATAATAGTAACCAATGAGGTACCTTTATCAGGCAATACACTCAAAAGTCACTCATCTAAAATAATTCCAAAAAAATGCTTGGATAAAAGACAATCAATAGTCCGAACGCTATAGAAGGCTAATGGAAAGGGAGTTAGACATCTTTCTTATAATGCAAAATGTCTTACAAAATAGCCCTGCCCCAAATTAAGATACGACTCAATACTTTTGGAGCAAGGCCAGTAAAAAACAACCCAAAGCTAACAAATAGCTGGAATTTAAGAACAGCTTTTTGGAGGTTATTAAAATTTTTACAACTATGAAGAAACAATTGGTTCTTTTTGCAATTATGGTATTTGTTTTATTCTCATGTTCAAAAGAAAAAGAAATACCAGAAACAAACCCCATCATTGTAGAAAACACTATTCTCAAATTTGAGAATATTAATGAATTAACAACGGTACTTGATTCATTAAATATGCTACCAAAGGCTCAAATAATGTGCTTTAGGTCAGAAGAAGGTTTCCAAAGCCTTTTCTCTGTGAGGGAAAACTATTACGCTTGTCTTGAGTTCGCTGAAGATGAAGCTACTTACAACAAACTTCTTCTTGACCATGCAGACTTACTGGTGGACGGTAGTGTTACTGAATTCAAAATCTTTAATGAAGTGGTGTATCCAGTAATAAACAGGAATGGAATAGTACAAATTGGGGATGACTTCTATAAGTTTACAGAAGGAGGCCAAATCGTATTAAAAAACGGGAATGCAGAAAAAATAAAAACTTTGAGTGAATCCATGAAGCAAACAGAGGATATACTGGTATTTAAATACAATAAGTCATTCGATTCGAAATCCTATTGTGGTTATTATCACACATTAGTCAATGTGGAGGCTGATGATGGTGATAGAAGAGCAAGCTTTTATTGTAAAGTTGTACCACTCTGGACCCCTCTTAGTAATGGACAATACAGCTACAGGACATATGCCTACAGTCATGGGATTGCTGAGAAAAAGACAATTTTCGGTGGGTGGCGAACTTATAACACAAACCATGAGATGAGATTGAATTATCGCGTTATCCTGATGAATTATTTCGGAAAAACTACTACTACAACTGTAACCAAAACAGACGATTACAATATTTACTATTCCGAAGATGTCGCAACAGGTGTAACATATAATCCAGATGATCAAGGAGCCTACCAGGGTATATTTGATTGGATAAACGTAAATCAATATACACATCGTGGCATGGACGGCAAATGGTTAACAATATCATGTGAGGCTAACCCCTATGGAAAATAAAGTAATCATACTGTAGTAGTATAATGGCACGCAGTTGTAGTATAAAGGAGAATACAGTCTATTTTGGCTGTATTCTCTTAAAATTTTCATTGATTAGATGGTTATGCATTTTAATTCTCTTCCTGTTAATTCCTCATGAATTATTTTCACAATCAGTTACAATATCAGGCTTCGTTACCGATAAGACAACTGGTGAGCCACTCATCGCAGCCAGCATCTATGACAGTGCATCATATGCCGGTACATCAAGCAACAACAGGGGTTTTTACAGTCTCAGCACGGAGCTTGGGACCAGGACTATTCTAGTTTCTTTTGTCGGATATCAGCCCCTGGGATATAGTATTAAGCTTTCCAGGGATACCATCGTGGATTTCAGCCTTGATTCGGGAGTAGAACTGGAGGAAGTCACAGTCAGGTCAGTAAGAACTCAAAGTGATTTCATCAAGGGCCGGCTGACAATACCCATATCAAAGCTGAATGAACTCCCGGCGCTTGGAGGTGAAACAGATCTTATCAAGGCGCTTACTACCCTTCCCGGAATAGCTGCCGCAAATGAGGGGTCCTCAGGTATGGTTGTGAGAGGAGGTGGAATCGATCAGAACCTCTTCATCCTCGACGGCATACCTGTGTATAGTACCGGTCACCTTTTCGACTTTATTTCTGTATTCAATCCTGATGCAGTTAAAAGGCTCGATTTCTATAAGGGTCCTTTCCCTGCCAAATACGGTGGCAGGCTTTCATCAGTCACTGATATAACATTCAGAGACGGAAACACCAGGGAGGTAAAAAAATACTTCGAGATAGGACTGATCAATTCAAAGTTCACAATTGAAGGTCCTGTTGACGATAGAACAACTTTTTTGCTTTCTCTGCGAAGCACATACCTAGATCTTTTTACACCAATCCGTAAAGCCATAACAAAATCAGGAGAAAAGTATGAGTCAAACCCAGAAAGCCCTGAACGAAGCAAACAGTTTGTCATGTACACCTTCGGTGACTTGAATTTTAAGGTAAGACATCGTTTTAACGACAATCACAGCATTTCTACAAATCTCTTTCATTCAATAGATTATTATCGTCTTTTCGATAATTCACCTACTTATGATGAGAAGTACAGGTACTCTCTTGTCAATACAGCGATTTCGGTGAAATCGGATCATGTATTTGGGCCAAAACTATTTGCATCATCAATGCTTGGCTATACATCAAACACAGGAAAGGCGGATGATGAAGAGACAACTTATTATGATTATACATTATGGGACCCACAGACACATCTGCCTACCAGAAAAACAGGTTTTGAATCCAGTGAGCGCTTCCGTCAAAGAAGCTTTACCGGGGATGTTGCATCAACCTTCGATTTCACTCTATATGCAAATAACAATCATACTATAAGCTTTGGCGCCGCAGGCACTTTCAGGGAGTTTCATCCCGGATCCTACACTTCAGAGGTGAGAGATACCCTCGACAACATTACACCACTTAAAAGTGTATTTAGCAACGACCCGATGACGGCGGCTGAAGGTTCCCTGTACTTAGAAGATGAATGGAAGTTAGGAAATATTCTCCGACTCACCGGGGGACTCAGATTTAATATGTTCGCTAGTAGCGGTGTCTTTTTCAATTCCCTTAATCCACGCTTCTCAATAGCAGCAGACATGAAAGAAGCCGGATCGATTGTCCTCTCCTGGTCGATGATGACACAGAACATACATGCACTTATGCGTAATGACATCCTGTTGGACAAATCCGTCTGGGTGCCATCAACGGCCGGAATCCCTCCTGAAAAGGCATACCAGTTAGCATTAGGATTCATGCACAAGAGTAAAAGTAGCGGTTATTCTTTCGGTGCTGAAATCTACTACAAGACCATGCAAAACCTTGTTGAATACAAAATTAACTACCTTACGAAATACTCATTTTATCAATGGGAGAATTCGATTGTAACGAATGGGATAGGTGAAGTATTTGGTGGAGAATTCCTTGCAGAAAAAACCATAGGAAAATTTACCGGCAACATCAACTATACCCTTTCGTGGAGCAACCGCCAGTTTTCAGAATTGAATGGGGGCAGGTGGTTCCCTGCATACTTCGACAGAAGACACTTGTTGAATATATCCGGCTCAGTCAGGCTTAATGAAGCCTGGAAGGTTTCATTCTTATGGACTGCAGGGAGCGGGCACAGGATTAATTTTCCTTCTGCACAAGTGGTTTCCAATCCGTACACAGATAATTATTATGTCTATGAAGGCATTAATAGCCACCGGTTACCAGTCTATCACAGGCTTGATCTGGGTGCAGAATGGCAGAAAAAAACGGAGAAAGGTGACACCTACGGTCTGAAGCTCAGCCTCTATAATGCTTATTGCAGGTACAATGCTTATTACATCTATGTTGATACCTACACCATTTATGATAGTGACAATAATGTGACCGGCACAGCTTCCAGGGTAAGAAAACTGGCTCTGCTGCCAATAATTCCGGCAATTAATTTCTTTTACAGGTTTTAATATGCAAAGGCTTCTTTACATACTTGTTAATATGACCATTGCTCTGACCGGCTGCGAGATATCAAAAACCATAGACTATGATGTAATTTCCCCTCCGGATAAGCTTGTTATTACCGGTTTCATAGGAATGGGAAACCGTGCTGAGGCTTCTATCAGCATTTCAAATCCGCCATTATCTACGGATGTAAAGGTCCTCCACCAGGTAGAAGTGACGCTTTACGAAGACGGTAATATTCGCGAAAACATAACTCTGACTGATGATCCGATGTATCTTTCGTCCGCCAGTTTCAAACCTGAAGCCGGCAAGACTTATTCGATAAGTGCGAAGGCAGAAGGGTATCCGGAGGCGGTGTCAGAGGTGGAATCCTTTCCGACCCGGGTTACTGTTGACAGCGTGAACTGTTATTTCTCACCAGGGAATGATATTCTGATACATCTCTTTTTTACCGACCCTGCGGATGAAAACTACTATGCCGTTAAGATTATTAAGAGTTACAACGACACTCTGGTTTGTGACACAGATAACATCTACCCTCTCTTTGTTTTATCAAGCGCTTTCTCAGACAAATTATTCAAGTCTGGGGTCGGTCAGTATAATACCACGCAAAATCTTGTGGCAGGCAGATATGAAAATCAAACGATATACTATAATAAGGCTGACATTATTTTATTCACAATCTCAAAGGCCGGATACAATTTCTGCCGTAGTCTTGACGAAGCCGATTATACCCGTGGAGATATGTTCACGGCTCCGACTATAATAGAATCAAACATTAAGAACGGCTACGGGATTTTTATGGCATATACAACGGATACAATTCTAATAAATCTGGAAAAATGAAAAAGATCATTCTGTGCGTTGTTATGATTGTACTTACAATCAATATTTCCGTGGGACAAAAGAGTAGTTTCAGCATTAATGCTGGTTTGTCTAATGTCACTACCAAAATAACCCGGAATCCGCCTGATGATTATGTACAGTTAGGTCCGGCAGGCAACAGAATTGGTATTAATGCAGGAGTAGCATATGAATATAAGTTGTTGAAGTATGTTGGCCTGAGTGCGGGTCTCCAGTACCTCCTCAAGGGCTATTCATATGACTTTGGACCCAACCCACCGGCTAGTTTGGAGGTTCCACCGCCGATCGCAGAACACTATTTGGGTCTTTCGCCAGGATTAAGCTTCTTCCCCTTTGCAAACTCGCAGAGTAAATATTTATCATGCATATCTCCACGCATTGGAATAAATTTGAACTATCTCATCGGACCGGGATTTGATTGGGGTTCACAGGTGGATCGGTATTATTGGGAGACTGGTTACTCCTTAAGTTTAAACTACCAGCCCGGAAAATTTGGTATACAGTTTTATTATTCCATTCCATTTACGAAATATCTCGTGTGGCATAATTATACCCCTGTCTTTGATGAATCAAGGTATTATTTTGTGACTGGAATTTCATTTATTTACAGGTTCTTCTAAATGTCAGAATTGTGTTTAACCTTAGTTGAATTCTTTATGCAATTCTAATGAATGTGAGATTTGGTATTAAGCTTGGTCTACCCCTGTCCGGAAATGATCGTGGTTCTGGGCAAACCTGGGGATGAAATGAACATAGGTTTTAATTCGTTTAAATTTCCACAGAGTCCGGTAAACCCAAAGTGAGTCATTTAAGGAGCCTGGACATGATTGGCTGGAATAAATTCCGGCCATTTTCGTTTAAGACCCGTCATCCATTCTGACCCCAAAACAGTGGATTTCATCCAAAACCTGGCCCAAAACTGGCGCGTAATAAAAAACCACTTACCCGAAATCCGTGTAAGTGGTTGACTTGCTTCGCTCCCCAGCCAGGACTTAACCGGGCCGAGCGTCAAAAAAATGCCCGGTGGGCATTTTTAGCGAAGGAGTCAGACTACAGCGAGGGCTCAAGTCCTGCACAAAATGAAGAAGCCGGTCATCGATCGGCTTTCGCTCCCCAGCTAGGACTTGAACCTAGGACCCCCTGATTAACAGTCAGAAAATGAGGTTTCTATGGGTTTATATACATTTACTTTGGTATTCATTATGAGGATATTCTGCTGCACAAAGTACACCTGTTTATACTGGTTTTCCCAAAAATCTGGCGCAAAACCTGGCGCGTTTTCATAACAACTTTGAATTGATCTCGAATGTCCTTTCAATATCAAGACTGGCCAGATAATGAATAGTCGTTTTTATGTCACTATGACCAAGAGCCTCACTGATATCATAAATTGGTACCCCTGCCCTCATTAGAGTGGTGGCAAAACAATCTCTGGCCTTGCTATAGTTCAACGGGGTTGAAAGTCCAAGCCTCTTCCCTATCTTAGATAGATGTCCGTTAAGCTGTCTCTTCAACTTATGATTCTTGTTTTCGAAATAGCTGTCCGTATAACCTTCCTTCATCAGGCCCAGTATGAAAGGACTTGATTTCACCCCTACCCTGTCCAACACACTCTGGAGCTTATCCACAATTGGAACTACAATGTCTTTTACATTATTCTTCCTGGTTGTTTCCGTCTTCTTCCTGATAAGGGTTATGTAAGTTCCAGATATCTGACTCCAACGCAATCTTAAAAGATCAACGAAATTACTCCCGTTACAGTAATAGGACATCAAGAAAATATCTCTGGCATATTCCTCCTCTGGGCTTTCAAATTCAGTCATTTCAATGATTGACAGAATCTCCTTCTCGCTAAGAACCCTCTTACGGGGGAAATAGCCCGACACAGAACACTTACCCTTCCCGAATGGATATTCATACTGCTCGGGAATTACTTTGACCTTAAACTTGAAATAATTGATGATTTGTCTTAAATGTCTGAGATGGGAGTCAATAGTTGCTCTTGAATACTGCTCATCCATCTTTTTCTTGATAAACCGATTAAGAAAAGTTGGTGTTATATCTCCAATGGACACATCCTTCTTGTAATTCTCCATGAAATTGGCTGTGCCTTTAAGTAGATTCTTGGTTTTAAGTTTGATTGTCTCATTAGTCGTTATGTAATTATCAAAGAGATCCCGCAACAGTAGAGAATTCGGCTTTTCTGTGCCTTTGTCCCAGAACAGCTCACGAAATCTCTCCTTGTTGAATGGTTTAAGGTCTCCATAGATCTTTTCACACTTTGTAATGTACTGAGCACATGTTTCCCTGAATGTGATATCGGCTTCCTCTATCGATTTTTTGACAAATACCCTGTTATATTGAGTTTCTGTCATCTTCTGCAGATTGATATACATAACCTCGCTCCCGTTGCAGACACGAATAGCCAGATTGTATTTCCCATCCTTCTTCTTTACCCTCTTATCAAGTACAACATTAAATTTTGCCATAAAATTTACTTTTAAACACCTGGAAGTGTAGGAAGCCTGTCTTCCATTACACCTCCGTTTATGACCCACTGGTCGATTTGAACTCTGTCAAATAGGGTTCTTGACCCAATCTTGCTGAATGGGATTGTCTTGTTACTTACCATCTTGTAAACCGTTGATTTTGCAAGATGAATGTATTCTGCACATGCTGGCACATCCATGAATCTGTTTTCTTTCATTTGTATTCATCTTTATTCTTTTATACCCATTGGGTAATTAAAATATAAAGAAAAAGATCCGTAAAACGAAATTCCAGATCAAAAAAATGGGCCCAAATTTAAAAGATTTATAATTCTGAAGGCTAGAATTAATGCGGATCAGGGAATTTTGCTGCAGTTTTCTTGAGGGACATTCGTCCTTAGATCAGAAAGCTCGTCTGAAAATGTCTGTGAGGTGTTTTATGGACTTTCTGTTACGAGTAGTAAATTCTATCAACTGACACTAAAAACTCTTCCAGATCAAAGCATGTTTGGTCTGGAAGAGTTTATTTGACTGTTAAGCCCTTTTCAAGGCTTACATTGATGAAGTGGAGATGGACTTATTGAGTTTGGATCGTAGATTGCTTTAGCACTTCTGGGTTTTTCAGTTCAATAATAATCCAGGTACTTGATTAATCCTTTGTTCTGATTATGAAGTTATCATATGTCTTGGGGCCGTATGTCTGTAATCCAATTTTGCCAGTACCATTCATATAGTTATCAGTGTACCTCCATAAGTAGTCGTCATCTACATAGACAGTATAGACATTACCTGCCTTATCAATAGTCATTGTATGCCACTCTCTTGGTCTCCAGGTGTAATTAATATAATTCCATCTGCTATTATCCCAGGTTCCATCCCAAGCACAGAAGCTAACTGGCATGATTGTTTCTGGATTAAAACCCCAGGGCTCAGATCCGCCATGACCAACACTTATTCGGATCTTTTTACTTGGACTTTCCCAGATGATTATTGCTGCTCCTGATGCACCATAATTAAAGTAATTATCTGTTGCATATGTAAAATCGACTGACACTTCCCAATCACCAGAGGGTTGAAATTGGTCCTTCAGTAACAAATCAGATTGAGGACACCAGATCGAGCCACAACCAATACCATAATTGGCGATTAACCTGCCATTCTGAATCTGCCATGAGCCGCCAATTGGAATCCAGTCTGAAAGAGCGCTATTAAATTCACATTTATACTCACCATCAAGACCCTCAGGTATATTATATTTATTATATAAGCGAGAAAGATCCACAGGGCTTAGTTCAAAATAATCACGATCTTGGCCACTAAAGGGAACCATTATATCAGGACCAGCACAGAAATAAGGATTACTAGTTCTACCTGAACATTCGTTAAGATATAAATGCGTAAATCCCAATAAATGACCAAATTCGTGTAACATAATACCTCTAATACTTTGTATCTCGCGATCGGTTGTAGTTCTTGGAATATCATTTGCTATCCATGAATAATCTTTATCATTGAAGTAAACTACATAATTCCCCAATCCCATTTTTAGACCTGCCACAGCGTGGGTTCTCTCATCGAGAAGCCCATTCAACCAATAAATCTGAATATCATTTACCAGATAATCATGCACTTGAGTAAATCTATATCCTACTTTTTGCAGATGCTGCCCCCAAGTATCAATTGCCATTTTAATGGAGTGACTAACCTCCATTTCTGTCACATTACTGGGAAAATCCCCTGTAGAACGAGGATAAGATTCAATATACCATGCGTTGGTTTTACGAAACAGTTTTAGTGGCTGTATGATTGCAAAAGCCGGAAGCATTGACCACATCGGGCCGGAAATTATAACATTTTAATATAGGGTTATTTATCAGAGGATTAACGGCGGCGCAGGGTGGTCAATTTACTCCGGCGTAATGTGGTCAGATTATCCGGCGTATGCACTCCGTATCAAGGTCAGTGCGGATTGATTAAGATAAAATATTAGATTTGTAAAAACTTGATACAGATTGACTTTGAGTAATGAACACCAGCATACAACACATGGTATAGTGCATGCGGGTTTCAGCGGTTTTCGAAGGTTTTTGGCTCGTAAAAAAAGTCGGTGTAAACTGATAGGTAATCGCTTCGTAATCCCGCACGGCACCATACCATCAACCATTGTGCGAAAGACTAATAACAAGAGGTGTTTGATGTTTAAGCGATGTTTATTGAGAGCTATCGCAACTATTCTTGTCACTGCTTGTGCTTCCTTTAGAAAATCATCTAATGTTGGAATCAGCATGCTTTTATCAGATCAGGGTGTTCCATATAAGTATATGTTTTGTGAAGATAGCAGGCTGAATTATTTGATCACTTTTCCCAAAGATTATGACCGTGAGAAACAATATCCTATGATAGTATACCTTCACAGTATGGCCGAAAGAGGAAATGAATTACAAAAACTTATTAGAAATGAAGAAGGACAAGGAAATGGTCTAAGTAAATATGCACTTGATAACAAATTACCTCAATTTATTACGATATCGCCCTTGTGTCCTGATCGCATTTATTGGTCATTCTTAACGAAAAGATTAAATATACTTTTATGTAATATTACTAATAATAAAAGTATTGATATTGACAGAATTTATTTAACAGGGGTTAGTATGGGTGGCATGGGAACCTGGTCCTTTGCCATGGATTACCCCCACTGGTTTGCTGGTATCGCTCCGATAAGTGGCGGCATTTATAAACCTTTCATGAGTGATAATATTCAGAAAATACAGAACATCCCAATATGGATTTTCCATGATAGATTTGACAATGACATACCTATTGAAAAAACTGTAGGTATTCTGAAGAAACTCGAAGAAGCTAAAGCTGATGTGAATATAACAATATATGAAAAAGGTGAACACTACCTAAACAACTTCGTTTTTGAAGACGGAGCATTGTTTGATTGGTTTTTACAAAATAAGAAAAAGTCCATCACACAACAGCGTGTATACAATCTAATCTAGACTCCCATTTCCACAGAATCTGTCCAAACCGTTGATAAGTCTGTTGTGCAAAAACCGGAAGCCTTGACCACATCGGGCCGGAAATAATAACATTTTAATATAGGGCTATTTATCAAAGGATTAACTCCGGCGCAGGGTGGTCAATTTACTCCGGCGGAATGTGGTCGGGTTATCCGGCGTATGCA
>Ga0209467_1002320_pt1 | contig 13816 bp, 14 predicted proteins | sample Higcelwee11metaG_FD_187175 | JGI IMG/M metagenome (GOLD analysis project Ga0209467, IMG submission 187175) | Freshwater pond sediment microbial communities from the University of Edinburgh, under environmental carbon perturbations - High... | ecosystem: Environmental > Aquatic > Freshwater >...
GGATGAAAACTCAGCATTTTATCGTATTTGCGAAGTCCTATCTTTTCGTTACCACCAAAGTAAATCGGAATCACGTCTCTTTTTGTAGCAAGGGCAATACGAGCGGCCCCTTTCTTTAAGGAGAATGGACAACCAGGACGTGTTCTTGTACCTTCGGGGAAAATGATAAAACAATTGCCTTTGTCCATAGAGGCGCCGCTGTCCCGGATAATATCCTCAAAGTCGAGTGAATTTGGGATATACAACCGATTGACAACCCAGCGCATAATATTTTTCCCACCGAGTGATGCTTTGATCAGGCAATCTGCGTTGGGAATAATGGACATCAACATCACCACATCTAGTAAAGACGGGTGGTTTGCTATGATCACTTTGGATTGTAAGCCTTGAAGCCGTTCTTTGTTCTTTACTTCAAACGTCAGAAGACGCGCCCACTGCATCTGTTTGACGAATAAGGTAAATGCTTTATTGACGACAATTCTCCCCAGTCGTTTGAACTTTTCAGGAGAACCGAAAGAAATCGTAAAAATGGTAGGGAATATGAAGGTGGCAATTACAACGCTGCCGAGGCCAAAGTTAAAGAACGAGTAAAGTTTGCCGATGATGCGCCAAACGTATTTGATTCTTTGTTTTAGGGACATGGAGTGAGCAGGTGTTTTTTGAAAAACAGGAGTCCTGGTGTAAGGTTTTCTCGAATCGCTTCCTGGGTAAACGATTCCCCAAAAAGATTTTTCAAATCGGGGAGTAAGATGCTCCCGGGAGTGGGTTCGCGCGAAAGTCGAAGTGCAAGGCAAAACGGCCAATGAGGGCCTTTGGCGAGCAATTGGTATTCCGGCGGAAGGCTTTCATCTCCGTAGATAAAAATACGTTCTTGCTCTACTCCTGCAAGAAGAGCCGCTGCGGTTTCTTCAAGTCCTATTTCGAAAGACTCCGCGCCAGAGAAGAGTGCGGAATAGCCCGCTGTATTTTTTTCAACGATGGACGCTGCGGCAACCGGGGCATTAAAAACGGAAAGACTAAAATGGGCGGGAGAAACATCCCCCGATTCCAGCAACTTTTGGGAAATGCGCATTTGCTGAACAATTTCACCATAGATGGAAGAAAATGTGACTTTGAGCCCAGTGTCTCCTCCAAGAACGTCATGACCTGTCTGAATCACCATGCGGGAAAGCTGGCTTAAACGACGTTTAAACATCGTTGGCGCAAACGGAAGGCCGGGTGGACTTGCATCATCGCGAAGAGCGAGGACTCCAGCGTTCCATTGCTTCCAATCTTCTGAGGTCTCAATGCCAGGTGCCCATGCGCTCCAACGGCTGATGTACACGGCATTCATAGATTTACTTCTTCCGGAAACGTAACAAGGAATAGCTATTGATACCCAAATTGTGGTGCGCTTCTTTCAATTCAAAACCGCCCTTTTCAATCGCTTCGGTGAGTTCTTCGAAGCGATACATCTTGCTGTTGCCATTCGCAATGCAAGTAAAGTAAAGGGAGGTCGCCTGCAAAGAGTAAGCGGCACCTTCAAAGCGCTGCTGGTTCCAGAGCGGTTCCAGAACGTATACATCGGTTTCTGCAGAGGCTGCGGGGTAAATCTTTGAAAGAATGCTGGTCACTTCTTCTAATGAGAAGCAATCCAGGAATTGGCTCATCCACACGGCGTTTGCCCCCAGAGGGAACTGCTGCTCTTGGGTAAGCACGTTGCAAGCCTTTGTGTGAATTCGATCGGAGAGACCGGCCGCCGCCACATTCTTATCTGCTACCGCGGTTTGCCCTGGGAGATCAATAATGGTGACGTTCACATCGGCATCGTATTTGCAGCAGGTGAGCGCCCATTTTGCGGTGTTGCCACCAATGTCGAAAAGCGATTTAGGTTTGTTTTTGAAAACGATCGGGAGAGCTTCTGGGAAGGCCAAATCAGAATAGAAATGATCAAAAGCGAACCAGCTTTTCTGGACCCCTGCTGGGAGTTGAGATAGACCCTCATAAACGGTCTTCCACGTACCGAAAACTTTAAGACCTTCGGGTTTTCCGTTCTTGACAGAATCGGAAAGGGCCATCGCGCCTTCGTAGCAGACATCCTGGCAAAAATCCAGATTCACGCGGGTAAGATCATCTTTCAAAATAAAGAAACCGATTTTACCCAGTGTGTATTTGAGAGGCGCGTTTTCATCGGTCGTTGGCGCAAGTTTCAATATTCCCATGCCAAGACCCATCTCAGCGAGAACGCCCACGCCGTATTCAGAAAGGCCTAATTTCTTTGCAATTGTCTCTACGGTAATGCCTTCACGACGGTGGTGGCCGATTTCTTCAAGAATTCCAAGATCACGAAGAGAACGCGCCGCTTGAAATGTGAGTGGAGCGAAAGCAATTTTTTGGGCTTCGCATTTGGCATCAACAGCAGAAATTTTGTCGGTATAGTAATTGTCAAACACAGAAATAGTCCTTTCTATAACTTGAAGTAATTTTTTTCAATTCTTTTGTCGAGTTTTTCAATCCATCGGAAATAATTGCGATGGATTTTATTGTTCACTGGGTCCGCATCCAGGTTTGAACTATCAACGTATTCATACCAGTATCCATCATTCCAGAAACAGATATTAAATTCTACAAAGAAATTTCGTTTTTCCAATCTTAAACGAATAACGCTCGAATTATCGCTGGGTAGAACTTGAAACATGGTAAGGGCCGCCGTTGTCGCGGCTCTGCTAAATCTTTCCATATTGATGGGGCGAGGGATAGACGCGCTGGTGATTACTTCAAAATTGCCGGGAGCCATTTGCTTCTTTTTGACAGGCTTGGTTGCGGTCGCTTGTATTCGTTGCACTGGCTGCATTTTCAAATAATTCTGTAGAATTCTTTTTTCAAGATTTTTGAGCCAGGAGTTGTACTTGTAGAGAATCCTATTTTTAGAAGGATCGGCACCCAAATTGTCACTTCCAACATACTCATACCAATATTCGTCCGTCCAAAAACAAATACGCATGTCTAAACTGTACAGTGCGGATTGAATACTCAAATTAAGTGTATTAGGAACGGTTCCCAGTGAAACTCGGTAACCTAGGGTGCTGGCTGCCTCTATTGCCGCTTTTCTGAAAATGGCAGTATCGATGGGGGCGCGGAGAGTAGTTCCTAAGATTACTTCGAAATTCCCTGGCGAAACTTGCTGTTTTTTGGCTGGTTTCTGGATTACTGCCGCTTGCGGTGGGGTAACGACAACAACGTCTGCTGCTTGTAGTCCTGTTACTATCAGGAATAGGAATAGGAAAAGTATGAGTTTTCTCATGGAGCCGTCCTAGAAAACAGGTTAAGAAATCGCCACTCGGGGGTGAAATATAGATAAAGTTTTTTTATATTTCGCTCCGCTGAACGTAAAATGGCTTGTCTGAGATTTGCTTTTACTTGTGATAAAAGGTCAATTTGAAATGATTGGTTGACTTTTTTTCTGATGATAGTAGTTTTGGGACGACCTTATGGTTTGATACAAATTGACGGAGAGATTTATGGCTGAGTTGAAGACAAAGTTGAAAGAAGTGCTCATTAGCGCTCTGGATCTAGAAGACGTTACTCCTGCAGACATCAAGGATGATGAACCCCTGTTTGGTACAGGTCTTGGTTTAGATTCCATTGATGCATTGGAATTGGGTATCGCCATTAAAGAAAATTTTGGAGTTACGTTTTCGGTGGTGAATGCAGAAACGAGAAAGCATTTTGAATCAATCAATGCTCTCGCGGCTTACATTCAGTCGAATTCAGCCGCTCAGGAGTGATTTCCATGGAAAAAACAGAAATTTTTGAAAAACTGAAAACAGCACTTGTTGAAGATTTTGATCTTGATGTTTCGAAAGTGGTTCCAGAAGCGAGATTATATGAAGATCTGAATCTCGATAGTATTGATGCGGTGGACTTGATTGTAAAGTTGAAGTCTATGCTCCCAAGAAATGTAGATCCAGAAGTCTTTAAGAAAGTGCGCTCTTTGCAGGATGTCGTAGACGCTATCTATGGCATGCTCCACGAAGAGCCTAATACTCAGGCATAAGTGCCGTGGCAGGGAAAATTTTAGTCGCGCTCCTTTCGGTGGCTTATCCTTGCCTCGTTTTTTGCGGGCTCTACTTTTGGAATATTTCGCCTCGATTTTTATCTCTGATACTGGTGGTCCTTGGTGCTTTCCATTTTGTGACCTATACTCAGAACAAAGACGAGAAAAAACAAAATCGCACCCAGTCTATAGTCTTTTTTTCCTTTTTGCTTCTCATACTGGTCGGTGTGTGGATTACCAATAGTCCCTATATACTCAAGCTATACCCCGTTGTATTGAGTGTGGTGATGCTGTTGGCTTTTTCTTATACCCTTCATCATGCACCAACGATGGTGTTTCGTTTTGCCACACTCCAGGATAAATCGGTGTTGAAGGGTCCGGCGAATTACTATGTGGAAAAATACTGCCGTAAGGTCACTGTGGTATGGTGCGTTTTTTTGATTTTCAATGCTCTCGTTGCTCTTGCTACTGTGGTTATTGCTTCTGATTTAGCTTGGTCGTTGTACAATGGTTTTATCTCGTATGTATTGATGGGGTTGCTGTTTGCGGGAGAACTCCTTTTCAGAAAGAAGAATAAAGTGAAGCAAAATGAATTTTGCGCTTTATCCCGGCAATCGAAAAATTTTCGAGATCCTGATCATATTGTAAGTTTCCTCGGGCGTTGGGAAAAAAAGGAATTTCGGACTTGGCGCAATTTTGTGAACGATGTGGGCACTATTCGTCAGTTGATACAATCCAAGTCTTATACCAAGTGGCTTCTTCACAGTGACGATTCTTATTGGTTCTTGGTTTCCTTTGTGGCCATACTGCAGTGCAAAAAAGAATTGCTGATTACGGCGAATATCCAACCCTCTTTCATTGCTGAAATTCAAGATTCTGAAACGGGCATTTTGACGGATCAGGATTTTAATTCCGCTTTCTCCATCCCTGAAGCACTGGTTGCGAACGATGCGATGGATGAGGAATGGCCAGCGATGGACCCGGATATGAGTAAGATTGCTCTTTATACTTCTGGATCTACGGGGATTCCGAAGAGAGTGGCGAAGACGCTTCGCCAGTTTGAAAATGAAGTGGCTGAGCTTCAGCATCTTTGGGGCAAGGATTATGTCGGCAAAGCTTTTTGCAGTACCGTGAGTCATCATCATATTTATGGTCTTTTATTTTCTGTGCTGGAACCGTTCTCCATGGGCGCTCCTTTTCGCAGAGATCGTATTGATTTTCCCGAAGAACTCGCGGGTTTGAGTGCGCAGCCTTATGTGATTGTAGCGAGTCCTGCATTTATGAAGCGCCTTGTGGGTAGCAAAATTCCCAACAACTTATTTTCGGTGATTCCGGTGGTGCTTTCTTCGGGAGGCGTGTTACCCGTGGAAGCCGCAGAAAAGACATTTCAGATTACCGGTTTTTGGCCGCAAGAAATTTATGGCAGCACAGAGACCGGGGGCATCGCTTACAGACAGTCTCGTGATGGTTTGGAGTGGACTCCTTTTGCAGGTTGTACCATGACGATCGCTCCTTCTGGATGTTTGAACGTGAAGTCCAATTACATCATTGAAGCCGATGGTTTTACCACGGGTGATCTCGTGGAATTTCTGCCTTCCGGGCAGTTTTTGCTGAAGGGTCGTGCTGATTCTATTGTCAAAATCGAAGAAAAACGAATTTCTCTCCCTGAAGTGGAAATGCGACTCATGGCCTCGGGTTATATCCAGGATGCCTGCGCGGTGGCTTTATCTAAAAAAAGACAGTTTCTTGCCGTGGCATGTGTTTTTAATGACGCTGGGAAAAAACATTTTGAAGGGGTTTCTAAATTCGAAATAAATACCTATTTCCGTAAGTACCTTTCGGACTTTCTGGAAAGTACTGTATTACCCAAGAAATGGCGGTATGTGGATGAATTGCCTGTGAATACTCAAGGAAAATTGACGCGTAAAGATGTGGAAAAACTTTTTGAATCTTCAGAACTTCGCTATGATCTGGTTTCTGTCGAAGAAAGAGACGGGGAACAGTTGAATATTCAAGTGCGGTTCCCGACATCCAGTATTTATTTTGATGGTCATTTCCCGCAGTTTAAATTGTTACCTGCCGTGGTGCAAGTGGACTTAGTTTTGCATTGGTGTCACAAGTATTTGGGCTCCTCCCTGAAGTTGATTAAGATTCCGCGCGTCAAATTTAGCCGCCCCCTTTGCCCCAATTCGATGATTCACCTTGAGGCATCTTACAATGCTGAAATGTCTAAAATTTCATTTAAGTTCCAAGATTTGGACAAAAATCAGACCTGTTCTTCAGGCAATATTTTTGTGGAGAAGGTCTAATGTCTGAATTGAAAATTTGCGCTGTCATTCCTGTGTATAAGCATGGTGAAACTGTGGGTGCTGTGGTGCGGGCACTTTCTCTGATGGATATCCCCTCAATTTTGGTCGATGATGGCAATGTGGGAGCGTCCAAGGAGGCTCTCGTTGCAGTAAATCAAGATTTTCCCACATCGACACTGGTTTCTTATCCTGTGAATGGGGGAAAGGGTTTTGCGGTTTGCGCAGGGCTCAGGAAAGCGATTGAATTGGGGTATACACATGCCCTTCAAATTGATGCGGATGGACAGCATGATCTGAGTAACGTTTCGTTCTTTTGCAAAGCGGCGAAGAAACACCCGGAAGGCCTTATTGCGGGCCTCCCTACCTATGATGGTTCCGTCCCCAAGTCTCGGGAAAGAGGCCGCCTGATTACTAATTTCTGGGTGATGGTGGAGACGCTTTCTTGCACCATCCCGGATGCCATGTGTGGATTTCGCATGTATCCTTTGGAAAAAATTCGCTCCGTGTTGAATAATGGATTTTTTGATTATCGTATGGGCTTTGATATTGAAGTACTCGTTCGATTGAATTGGGCTGGCATCAAAATGTATTTCTACCCAGTCAAGGTCATTTACCCTGAAGGTGGCATTTCCAATTTCCGTATGTTGCAGGATAATCTGGCCATTTCTAAAACTCACACGTTTTTGTTCTTTGGAATGTTAATTCGTCTTCCCCGACTTTTATTGCGTCATTTTTCTAAGCGTTGAAATAGATATGACAAACGGAATCCATTGGTCTAAAAAGAAAGAACATGGCGCTGGCTTGTGGCAGTTCCGTTTTTTCTCTTGGGTGGTCCGTACCTGTCCGGGTGTTATCATGAATGCGATCGTTGCCGTGGTGACCTTCTTTTTCTTTCTCGGAGCGAAAGAAGATCGTCGTCTTTCTTCTATGTATCTTGCGAAGCTTTCCAAAGTGTCTGCGACGGGTTTGCCAAAGCCTACATTCTTTGCCGTTTATAAGCACATGTTTTCTTTTGCGCTTTCCATGGTGGAAAAAATTGCGTGCTGGAAAGACGGAGGCGCGTTATCAAAAGTCGAATTGCAGAACGATGATATTGATGCGTTGGTGAACCAGCTTAATGAAGGCAAGGGGGCTTGCTTGATTTGCTCCCATTTAGGGAACATGGAAACACTTCGTGCGTTGACCGGTGTCAAAAAAACTCACGCGAGTCGTTCTTTCAAGGTGATTCCTGTGATTGATTTTTCAGGGACGGCCAAATTCAATGAAATTCTGAAACAGTTGAATCCTACATTAATGACGGAAATTGTAGATGCGAATTCCGTGGGAACGGATACCGTCATCTGGATGCAGGGTGAAATTGAAAAAGGAAATCTGGTGGTCATTGCAGGCGATAGAACCTCGACTCATACGATGAACCGTACGGTCGCTGTCCCCTTTTTGGGTGAACTCGCTTATTTCCCTTTGGGTACTTTTTTGCTCACGAGTATTATTGGAGCTCCGATTTATTATGCTTTTGCTTTGCGCAAACGAGATCTCAATATTCAATCCCCTTGCGAAATGCATATTCAAAAAGCGAAGGTGGAGACTTGCGGTACCCGAAAAGAACGTACGAATAGAGTGCAGAATATGGTTTTTGAGTATGCGGAAACGCTCGAAAAACATTGTGTGGAACATCCCTATCAATGGTATAACTTTTTTGAATTTTGGACAAAGCCTGTTTTATCGGGCCTATTACCAGAGACAACAAACCAGGAAGCGAAATAATGAAAAACGTAGTTGAAGTCGGCAAAGGCCGTTTGACCATTGAAGATGTGGTCGCGGTCGCTCAAGGAAAAAGCACCGTGAAGTTGAACGAATCTCCAGAATTCGTGAAGATGATTGATGCGGGTGCGACGTTCCTTGATGAAGCCTTGGCCGAACATGGTGGCATTTATGGCGTGACCACAGGATATGGTGATTCCTGTACGCAGACGGTTTCTCCAGAACACTACTATGATTTGCCTGTTCACCTTTCTCGCTTTCACGGTTGCGGCCTGGGCGATTTTTTTGATCCTGAGACGACGCGTGCGATTATACTCGTTCGTTTGAATACGCTTGCCCAGGGATTTTCTGGTGTGAGCATGAATTTGCTCCGTGCGATTGTGAATCTTTTGGATCACGACATTCTGCCTTTGATCCCTGAAGAGGGTTCTGTGGGCGCGAGCGGTGACTTGACGCCACTTTCTTATCTCGCGGGTACTTTGATTGGGGAACGCGAAGTGCTTTACAAGGGCGAAAAACGCGAAGCTTCTGATGTGCTCCGCGAATTGAATATTCCAATTTACCGTTTCCGCCCCAAGGAAGCGATCGCCATTATGAATGGGACTGCAGTGATGAATGCTGTGGCTTGCATGGCGTATTCCCGCGCAGAGTATCTCACCGATATGGCTTGTCGCTTGACGGCGATGAATGTGATTGCTTTGAAGGGCAATCGCTATCACTTTTACAAACGTCTTTTTGATGTGAAACCACACCCAGGTTTGATGCTTGCTGCAGAAAAGGTGCGCGATGCACTCGCCATTAATGCGGTGAACGGCATTGTTCCTGAAAAGATTCAAGATTCCTATTCTTTACGTTGTGCTCCGCATGTGATCGGTATGTTCTATGATGCGAGTCCTTTACTCCGTCAGATGATCGAAATCGAAATGAATAGCGCAAATGATAATCCGCTCGTCGACCCGGAAACGCGTTCCGTGTTCCATGGCGGTCATTTCTATGGCGGTCACATTTGCTTTGCGATGGATGCCCTCAAGAACATTGTGGCGAATATTGCAGATCTCGTGGATCGTCAGATGGCGATGATTGTGGATATCAAATTCAATCGCGGATTGCCTGCGAATCTCACGGGTTGCGTCAAGGAAATTTCTTTTAACCACGGATTCAAAGCGGTGCAGATTGCTGTTTCCGCGTGGACTGCAGAAGCGCTCAAAGCGACCATGCCTATGAGCGTATTCTCCCGCTCTACGGAATGTCATAATCAAGATAAGGTGAGCATGGGTACCATTGCGGCGAGAGATTGTATTCGCATTATCGAATTGACGGAGCAGGTATTGGCGGCCATGTTGCTTGCTGCTACTCAAGCGCTCCACATTCGTCTCGAAAAAAATGAAATCACCCAGGAACAAATGGTGGGCGTGCAAGATACCTATGACAAAACGTTCAGCTTCTTTGCCCCTTTAGTGGAAGATCGCCCCTTGGATAAGGAACTTCGTAAAACCATTTCTTTGATCAGAGAAAAATTCTGGAAGTTCTAATATGGCAAATAAACCCATCAGTATTGACGTTGAGTTTAATGTAGAGTTCTACGATGTGGATTCCATGCAGATCGTTTGGCATGGAAACTACGTGAAGTACATGGAGGTCGCTCGGTGTGCTTTGTTGTCGGCACTTCATTATCATTATCTTGATATGGAAAAAAGCGGTTACGCCTGGCCTGTGGTCGAAATTAAACTCAAGTACATTCGCTCACTTCGTTTTATGCAGAGAGTGCGCATTACGGCTACTTTGCTCGAATATGAAAATTGTCTCAAAATCGGGTATGTTTTTTGCGATGCAGAATCGGGTACTGTGCTGAATAAAGCGGAAAGCATGCAGATGGCGGTTGATATGAAAACCATGGAATCTTGTTTTGTGTCTCCTCAGTGTTTTATGGACAGGGTGCATGAATACATCAAAATACAGGGAAACGCGGATGCCTAAAGGTTTCCTTTTTTCATTTTTAGGATTCGTTTTTCTGGGCGTGAGCTTTGCAGGCTCTGTTTATGATTTTCCTCTGAATGCGGAAAATCGTCCCGTGCTCGAAAAGTCGTTCTCCATTCTTGCCGCCCATAACGTGACTCGCGGGCATTTTAAGCAGACGAAAACAATTACGCGCATTTCCAGAACTTTTATTTCAGAGGGTACGTTTGTCATTGCGGATGGGAACGGTATTATCTGGGATACCCAAAAGCCTTTCCCTTCAACCTTAGTGATTACTTCCGATAAGATTGTACAAAAGACTCCTCAAGGCAAGAATAGTACCTTGGATGCTTCAGATAATGCGGCATTCCGGGAGTTTTCAAATACGATCCAGGCTGTATTTTCGGGGAAACCCAGTGCGCTTTATTCCCAGTTCAATATTTTCTTTAGTGTGCAGGGGAACCAATGGAAATTGGGCTTGATCCCGAAAGAAGAGGTGGTTCGCTCTATTATTTCGTCCATAGAACTTAATGGGGATCTGACCCTTAATAGTGTTCTCATTAAGGATGGAAATCAGGATTTAACACGATATGAGTTTTCTGCACATAAATACTCTGAGGACTTAGAGCCCAAGGAAAAAGATGCTTTCGGACGTCCTTAAAAAGCATTTTGGAAACGGCCAATGGAACCGCCCTATGGTGGCCTTTTGGATTGTATTCCACTTGGTGCTTATTGGGATTCCTCTTTTTCTTTATCCAATTAAAATCAATACCGATTTATACTCCGTTTTACCGGCTTCGCATGAATTGCACAAGGTCAGCGAGGCGGAGCGCACTTTAAGTTCCAAAACCACTTCGCAGTTCTATGTGTTGGTGGGCCATGAAAATTTTGAAACTGCCAAAAAAGCCTCTGAAATTTTATATGCGGCAATAAAAGAGGACCACTCTTTAGATACCGTGCGGTTGTATGTAGATCCTTCTTCCATGCAGGAAATTCAAAATTTCCTGTTTGCTCATCGTTACCAGATGCAAGGTCCCGAAATGGTGAGGCAGTTAGAAAAAGGTGAGGTTGATCGTATTAGTTCCGATGCGTTGAGTTCTGTCTATGGGGCCTTTCAATTTTCTTCTTTGGATAACCTTGCAAAAGATCCTTTTTTATTAGGCGAAAATAGCCTCAATCGCTACCTCTCTTCCTCTCTCTTTTCGAGTCTCGCTTTTGGCATTAAAGAGAATGTACTTGTCGCAAGCGATAGTGGAGTTCAATATGTGATGCTCAGCGGAAGTCTTGCACCTCACGTTTCCGCTATTGCGAAAGAGGGCCATATCATTGGCCGCATCAATGAACTTTGTGCCAAAATGGAAAAAGAAACTCCAGGCCTTCGCCTCGCTTTTTCGGGAGTTCCGTTTCACAGCTATGAGAGCTCTAGCAATGCACAGAATGAGGTGATGATCATCAGCATTATTTCCATGCTTGCGATTATCGTTTTGTTCATTCTTGTTTTTCGTTCTCCGATTCCCCTTGTAATGGTTATTGGGTATATCTTTGTGGCGGGTTTGACTGCCTTATGTTGTACGTTATGGGCATTTAAAGAAATTCACATTTTTACTTTTGTTTTTGGTACGAGTCTCATCGGTATTTGTATTGATTATTCCGTGCATTTCTTTATGGACTGGAAAAGCAGTCAAGAGAACAAAACGGGTTTTGATGTGCGTGCCCACATTTTCAAAGGAGTCATTCTCGGCTTTTTGACAACTGAAGCGGGTTACCTCGCGGTAATGCTTGCCCCGTTTCCACTCTTAAAACAGATGGCGCTCTTCTCTTTTGCTGGGCTGTTGAGTTCTTTATTAACCATCATGATTATTTTCCCGAACCTTAAATTACCGACTGTTGAAAAACGTATTGTTCCTTTGAAAGCTGCAGATATCCTGTTGAAAGTTTATTCTCGAATTTTTGCACTGAAACGCCCCGCATGGATTTGCATTTGGATTGTAGCCATTGCTGTGATTATTTCGGGTTTGATGCGTCTCAATATGGAAAATGATATCCGTGGACTTTATAGTATGTCCGATCATCTCAAAAAATCGGAACAACTTGCGGCGCGTGTCATGAATCTCGGCACTTCAGGCTGGTTCTTTATTATTTCGGGTAAATCCCCAGAAGATGTGCTACAAAGAGAAGAACGATTGTGCTCTCGTCTGGATGCTGAAAAAGAGAAAGGACAACTTTCCTCCTATATGGCAACGACTCTCTTTGTGCCATCACTGGCGACGCAAAACCACACTTATTCTTTGATTCGCGAAAAACTGCTCCCCTCCTCTCAGAATCAGCTTACACAGTTAGGTTTTGGTACTGCAGAAAATGAAAAATTTCTTGCGGATTTTAGTGCCGCATCGAAAGCGATGGTGACTATGGATTCCAAGTTGCCCTCAAATCTCGGCCCCATGCTGAATACCCTTTGGTTGGGTAAAATTGATGGTGTTTATTACAGTGCCGTGTTGCCTTTGCATGCCAAAGATCAAATGGTTTTTAAAAAGATGGCTTCGGAAATGGATTCCGTGTATTTCGTAGATAAGATGACAGACATTGGTAATGAACTCACAAGGCTTTCGCACATTGCACTCGGTCTCGTGATTCTCGCCTATGCGTTGGTTCTTGTTTTACTTTCGTTTGTGTATGGATTTAGAACGGCCTTCCGCATTATTCGTACGCCACTTTTGGCATGTATCATAGCGGCGAGCCTTTTGGGCCATTTAGGCATCCCCTACAATTTCTTTGCAATTGTCGGAGCCATCCTCACGCTGAGTATCGGTATCGATTATTCTCTGTTTTTTAAGGAAAATGCGAAGACGATGCGGACTACCATGCTTGCCGTACTTCTTTCTGTGGTGACCACATTGCTCTCTTTTGGGGCTTTGGGCCTTAGCTCTTTCGCTCCAGTTTCTACTTTTGGGCTTTCGGTTTTGTTTGGTATTTCTTTCTGCTTTTTCCTTGCTCCTTTCAACGGGACTCGTCCCCAAAAGTAATGGCAATATGAGATCTACTTTTTTCTCTTTCCGCTGGATCGGCCTCCTCTTGGGGGTATCGATTTTGCTGTTGTGCTCTTGCACAAAAGCTTCCCGCGGAGGCCATTCGGAGTCTCCAGTGTATTTGACGGATACGCAACGCATCTATTTGCTTCCGCCTTCGGCAATGGGCACTCCTGTTGATGGGGCACAGAGAATTGAAGCGACTCATAACGGAGAAACCTCTCTTTTTGAAGCTTGGGTGATTGCGAACGATACCATTCTTTCTGTGACTCTTTTTGGCAGTATGGGCGCCACCATTGGTGAAGTGAGCTACACCAGCGATAGTTTGTTTTTTTCGAGTCGCCTCATGGATACGGAAAAAATAAAGCCACAGTATATTATCGCGGATTTTCAACTGTGCTTTTATGAGACAGAAAAGGTGCGCGAAGTAATCGAAGATTCGAACCTGGAGTTTGAAGAGACAACACAAGGCGATGAAATTCGTCGGATTATTTCTGCAGAGGGCAAAAAAATTATTACGATTGAACGCAACAAAAGTGGAATTCATTTGACGAATCATCTTCGCGGTTATGAATACCGCATTCATCCGGAAAACGTGGGAAAGTGATGCTACCGTTATTTATTGAAGATTTTAGTTTGGTTTGTTCTTTGGGCGATTCCAAAAGCCAAGTATGGGATCGTCTGGTGAATGGCACCCGCGTAGGAATGATCGAAAAAGAATTCGGGAA
>Ga0209467_1002322_pt1 | contig 13813 bp, 10 predicted proteins | sample Higcelwee11metaG_FD_187175 | JGI IMG/M metagenome (GOLD analysis project Ga0209467, IMG submission 187175) | Freshwater pond sediment microbial communities from the University of Edinburgh, under environmental carbon perturbations - High... | ecosystem: Environmental > Aquatic > Freshwater >...
GGCAAGATTAACAATTCCGGTCTCGTAGAAGTGCCGATGGGCACGACGCTCCGTGAGATCATCTTCGATATCGGCGGCGGCATCAGGAACGGCAAAAAGTTCAAGGGCGCTCAGACCGGCGGACCGTCGGGCGGCATCATCACCGAGGAATTCCTCGATGTGCCGATAGACTACGAGAGTCTGACCGCGCTTGGCTCGATGATGGGCTCGGGCGGCCTGATAGTCATGGATGAGGACGACTGCGTCGTCGACGTGTCCAGGTTCTACATGGAGTTCTGCGTCGATGAATCCTGCGGCAAGTGTTCGCCGTGCCGCATCGGCACAAACCAGATGCACTCCATTCTGGTCAAGATTACCAAGGGCCAGGGCACGCTCGAGGATCTCGAAAAGCTCGAGAAGATCGGTCTTGCGATGAAGAAGGCCTCGCTGTGCGGTCTCGGCCAGACAGCCCCCAATCCTACGCTGGCGACGATCAAGCGCTTCCGTGAGGAATACCTGGAGCACATCAACGACAGGAAATGCCGTGCTGGCAAGTGCAAGGACCTGGTTGTCTACAGCATCAACAAGGACAAGTGCATCGGCTGCAGCCTCTGCGCGCGGAAGTGCCCGGTCAACTGCATCTCGGGTGACAAGACGCAGAAGTTCACGATCAACGCGGCCGCCTGCATCAAATGCGGCGAATGCTTCAACGTCTGTAAGTTCGGCGCAGTCAACAAGAAATAACTGAAGGAGTAGGCCGTATGGTCAACGCTACGATAAACAATATTCCAGTTCAAGTGGCCGAGGGTACGACAATCCTCAGCGCTGCTGAAAAGGTAAACGTCAAGATACCAAAGCTCTGCTACAACGATGACCTGCCGCCATGGGCGGCATGTGGAATCTGCATTGTAAAGGTAGAGAAGAATCCGAAGATGCTTCGCGCGTGCTCGACACCGATAGAGGAAGGCATGCATGTCATAACGCATGACCCGGAGATCGTGCAGGTGCGCAAGACCGTTATCGAACTGATCCTGTCTACGCACCCGGATGACTGCCTGCAATGCCCGCGCTCAGGCTCATGCGAGCTCCAGACACTGGCCGCCGAGTTCGGCATCCGCGAACAGCCGTTCGAGAAGCGCTTGCGCGACCTGCCCGCAGACAACTCCACGGGATCGCTTATACTTAATCCCGAGAAGTGCATCCGGTGCGGTCGCTGCGTGCAGGTCTGCCAGCAGATGCAGAATGTCTGGGCCATCGAATTCCTGGGACGTGGCGAAAGCACGCGCATAGCGCCCGCTGCCGACGTGCTACTCGCCGACGGTCCGTGCATCAAGTGCGGCCAGTGTTCGGCACATTGCCCGGTTGGCGCGATATATGAGAACGACCAGACCAAGCAGGTCTGGGACGCCCTCTTGAAATCGGGCGACGACGCCAAGACCTGTGTTGTGCAGATTGCCCCCGCGGTTCGTGTGGCGCTTGGCGAGGAATTCGGCCTGAAGCCGGGCACCGTCATCACCAAGAAGATATACACCGCTCTGCGCCGGCTTGGTTTCGATGTGGTATTTGACACCAGCTTCTCCGCCGACCTGACCATCATCGAGGAAGGCACGGAGTTCGTGAAGCGCTTCGTGGACTTCGCCGCCGGCAAGAACAAGAACCTGCTGCCACAGATTACCTCGTGCTGCCCGGCATGGGTCGACTACATGGAGAAGTATTACGACGACATGATTCCACACTTCTCCACCGCAAAGAGTCCGCAGCAGATGATGGGCGCGATGATCAAGACCTACTGGGCCGGACAGGCCAAGATCGACCCCAAGAAGATATTCTCGGTATCGATCATGCCGTGCACCGCCAAGAAGTGCGAGAACCATCGCAACGAGGACATGTACTCCTCGGGCCAGCAGGATGTCGATGTGACACTGACGACCCGCGAGCTGGCCAGGATGATAAAGCAGGCCGGCATCGATCTGGTCAACCTGCCAGACGAGGAAGCCGACAGCCCGATGGGACCGTACGCCGGCGCAGGCGTCATCTTCGGCGCAACCGGCGGCGTCATGGAGGCGGCGCTCCGTTCTGCCTACTTCCTGATCACCAACGAAGATCTGAAGGACGTCAACTTTACCGGCGTGCGCGGTATCTCCGGCATCAAGGAAGCGCGCGTCCACATCAAGGGCACCGAGGTCCGTGTTGCGGTAGCCCACCAGATGGGCAACATAGCGACGGTACTCGACGAGGTCCGCAAGGCCAAGCTCGAGGGCAAGGATCCGCCCTGGCACTTCATCGAGGTGATGGCATGCAGGGGCGGTTGCATCGGCGGCGGTGGCCAGCCATACGGCGCCACTGACTCGGTGCGCCAACAGCGCATGGCCGGGCTGTACAGCGATGACGAGCAGAGTACGTACCGCACGTCGCACCACAACCCGTACATTACGGCGATATACAAGGACTTCCTTGGCGAGCCGAATGGCCACAAGGCGCACCAGCTCCTGCATACCAAGTACAAGAAGCTGGAACTGTACAATAAGTAATACGACCATTCGAGCCGTCACATTCCAGCAGCCATGTCTGGAATGTGCGGCTCAATGGCTGCGGCCAAGAACGCTTTCCTTTGCCTTTATATGAGCGATTTGCTATATTGAATGGTGCACAAGGAGGCATGTATGCCAAAGAATATGGGTACCGTTGACAGGATCATCAGAATCGTCCTGGCCATCGTCGTGGTCGTGCTCTTTACCGCAGGACAGCTCAGCGGAGTCGCCGCGATCATTCTGGGGATTCTGGCTGTCGTCTTCGTAGCAACCAGCGTCGTTGGAACGTGCCCGCTGTACCTGCCGTTCAAGATCGACACGCGAGGCAAGAAGAAGAGCTGATTTCTGGCTCAAGGCAGAACGCAAAAGGTTCAGAAGGCGACGGGTACAAACCCCGTCGCCTCTTTGTTCTATTTAAGCGCCGATATCTTGATGATGATCTCTTCGTCAGGCGTTACATCCTTGAGCGCCTTCATGAGCCCAAGCACGACGTTTTCAAACGTTTCCTTGACGAACGGGTTGAGCGGTACATCCTTGCCGCCATTGGTCACGGTAACCGTACGATCCTTCATAGCGTTTCCTCCCATAAAATAGTGCTCAATGAACAGGCCCGCCTGATCTGAGCCGAAGACGACGAGGCCAGCGCGCGCGGCGACTTCGGCCATGTCGGCGGCATCGGTTATCAGCACATCGAAGTCGGCCAGCGGGCGCTTCAGCCCATCGGCTGTGGCCGCCGGCCCACCCACAAGCACCCGTATCGCTCCGGGCACCACGCGGCCTTCCACCAGAATGATATCGGCCGCCGGGAACACGGACTGGGCATAGTCGCTACTCCACCCAGCGGGTGTCTGTTCGACCCTTATGGTCTCATCGTCGGAGACCAAGGCAGCGACGGCACCTGCAGAGAAGAACCGGGTTGAGTCCTTGCCAGGCAGATTGAAGCTCGACCCATGGTGCACGCACTTGATGGCGCCGACCGACATGCTCCTGGCGTCCAGCTCGGTGATGCAGCGCTCTATGAAGCCGGTCTTGCCGGTATTGGACCAGCCAATGAAGCACGCGAAACGAGCACCCATGCGTTTATTGTACGTCGGGTGCGTCGCGCCGGGCAAGCGCTTCGGTCGGGCCCAAGACCCGGATGGTGGTGTGCGGGCCAAATCCCCATCCACCTTCCCTGATTTCTTGATTGGCCACCTCGATCAGGTCATAGCGCCGCAACATGAAGAAGCCGCCGCGGGTCGCCGCGTCGTCACCATTTCTGGCCGAGAACGGGAACCGCCCGGCCGGACCGCAGAGCAGGTACCGCACGCGCCCACCCTTGTTCAGCATTGGCGCCGACACGACCCGGTAGGCCCCGGACTTTTCCACGACTGCTGGTGGCGGAGAAACGAGCACCCATGTCATCTTGATCAGTTCCCTGTCGAGCCCAAGCTGCAGCGCAAGCTGGCCGACAGGTTCAGGCATGGCCCAAGTCGACTCATCATGGCAGGTATGCATCGGGCCTGCCTGCAGTGCGGGGCAGGCTCCAGACCAGGTACATGGGGCCAGCACCTGCCAGCCCAAGGCCACCAGGGCGTCGCGCAGCTGTAGCGTGTCACGACTGGCGGCCAGCGTCGCCGGCTCGATGATCAGGATACAGCCGTCGGCTTCCAGAGATGCGGCCGCCCGCCTGACCAGCGCTAGTCGCCTTTCCAGGCGTTCGGGGCCGGTTCCAATTTCATTCAGGCTGTGGCCGAATACGACCAGGTCAAATGGGCCTGGCGGTATTGCCCCGCTCGATTCCAGTTCGGCTCGAATCACGGCGATGTCCAGGGGCACGGAATCCGGCCGCTGGAGCCCGACAAGCGCCTGACGCGCCGACTCGAGGGCAGGCGCCGATCGGTCAACGAGCGTCAGGCTGCTGGCACCACGTTCAGCGAATGCCAGTGATACCGAGCCGGGCCCGGCCCCCATGTCCAGTACCGATCGGGGACGAAGCCCCGTCATCGAGCAGATTCGATGCGTCTGAGCCCGGGACACCTCAAGGTAGTAGTTAGAATATGCGGCGAGCATGGCTGGATCGTCCATATACGCGGTACCGGCCAGCACCCTGTCACCGGTCAGGCCGCGTTGCAGCGACAGAAGCGCAGCCTGCCTGTCGGGAGTGCCGGGGTGTCTGTTCATGCTTAGCTCGCCTGCGGCACGGTCGGACGAAGGTCGGGTCCGTCGTCCATCGGATCGTCACCCTTGATGCCGACAAGGAATAGCACGCGGGCCACAGCCTCCGGCAGGGCAACATCCAGAGGCTTGCGCTCGCCCGACGTCGCCGGATCAATGCTGGCCAGCTCCGAGCCCATATCGGCCATTACCGGCGGCGCTGCACCGAAGACCCTGACAAGGTCATCATGGCCGCTGGCGGCCCTCACGGCGCCGGAAAAAAGCCCACGCTTGCAGACAGAGAACGTGGCCGAACCATGCTTATTCCTGATTCCAGAGAAGGCGAACATGCGGCATATAAGCGGTCGAGCCTCATATACCGTGCAATGATAGGGAGTGTCGGCTGCGTACAGCGGACACCCGCGCCGGCCATCGGGCTTGTCGATGGGGCTCAGCCCCGTGGCGACGATTTCGTAGGCCCTGGCGCGATCCGTTCCGACGAGCCACGCGGCGATATAGGACGCCTCGAGCGGCAGAACATCGGGAACAAAACCTTCGCAGCAAGAGCCGCAACCAAAACCGCACGAGACACCGGAGGCCTCGATAAATTCATTGACGGCCGCATCGGCCCGTCGATTCAGATACGCAAGCGCTTCGAGCCGTTCGGCCAGCAGCGATGCGGGTAGAATGCCTGGAATGTCCACGTCTGCAACCCCGTTTTATTCGGACGTGACTGTACGCAGGTGCGGGCAGCTTGGTCAAGACGACTGCGCCGCACGCACCCTGGCCGTTTCACGAAGTGCCAGCCCGATGGCAAAGCCGAGCATGTCGGTCAGCAGGTCGTATCCGTCGCAGGAACGCCCTGGTACAAAGAGCTGGCTGACCTCTGTCAGTGCTGCGAACGCGGACACCACAGCGAGCGCCGCAAGCAGTCGCCTGGCTCCGACAAGCCTGAAATCGAACCCGGCGGCCAGCGCAAGCGCCAGGAACATGCCGCCGTGCACGAGCTTGTCTAAGCCGGGGATCGCCGGCCCTCGAGGCAGGCTGGAACCCGGCAGGAGGACGGCTATCAGTATGAGGATGACGACGATGATCGTTGCACAGGGAATTCGGCGCTGCATGGGCTTACTGTGCACCGGACGCGCCCGAATCGTCCAGACTGCCCGGTGCCGCATCGAGACCGACGGCGGCGGCGCGCGCGGCGGCATCCTTGACGGAGGCGGCGGCGGCGCGATCCAGGCCCGAGCGGGCCGCTATATACTCGGGCGCAGCTTCGGCCACCGCGGCCAGCGAGCCGAAGGCTTCCATGATACGCCGGGCCCTGGCGGGCCCCACGCCCCTGACAGCCTCCAGGATCGGAAAGCCGACACTCTTGCCGCGCAGGCGCTGGTTCATGCCGGTGGCGAAGCGATGGGCCTCGTCGCGTATGGCGACGACCAGCCGCAACCCCGCGGAATCCTTGGCAAGTACGATGGGCTCGCTGGCGCCATGCGGCCAGAGCTCCTCATTTTCCTTGGCAAGCCCGACTACGGGAATGTCGAGCCCGAGCGCATCGAGTATGTCCCACGCGGCGTTGACTTGCCCGCGCCCGCCATCGATCAGCACCAGATCCGGCGACTCCGCCTCGTCGTTGGCAACGTGCGTATAGTGCCGCGCCGTGACTTCCCGCATCGCGCCAAAGTCGTCGATAGCCCCTTCCAGGCTCCTGATCTTGAATATGCGGTAGCCCTTCTTGTTCGGCGCCCCGTTCCTGAATGAGACCAGCGAGGCGACTGTGTGCTTGCCCGACAGCTGTGCTATGTCGAAACCTTCTATCAGTTCAGGCAGCGCCTCGAGGCCAAGCGCCGCCCTGAGTGACTCCAGCGCCTCGACATCGCCCGCTTCGCGGCGGCGCTTCAGCAGATCCTCGCGGGCGTTGTACTCGGCCATCGCCAGCGCCGCCTCATGTCGGTGCTCGTCCGGCGTCGCCAGCGAGAAGACCCGGCCCAGTTCGCTCCGCAGATAGTCGACAACGAGCTCGAGTCCGGTGGCATCCTTGACAAAAACCTCGGGCGGCGGCGCCCTGTCGGGTCCATAGTAGACCGACAGAAACTCGGCCACCGCTTCAGGCTCCGAGCCGAAGGTACGCTCCCTGAACAGATCGCGGCCCACGAGGCGGCCGCCCCTGGTCTGGAAGACGACGAAATCGACCAGGCTGCCATCGATGGCCCATGCCACATAGTCGCGGTCGCCCGATGCGAAGTCGACCACCCCCGAATCGCTCTTGAAGGCGCCAATGGCTTGGATCGCGTCGCGCAGGCTTGCGGCCTTCTCGAATTGCAGCGAATTGGCCGCCGTGTCCATTTCCGCCTTCAGCGATTCGACCAAGGCATCGGAATCGCCGGACAGTAGCGTTGCCACCCGTTCGACCTGCAACAGATACTCTTCACGGGTGGTCTTGCCGGCGCAGGGGGCTGAACATCGGCCAATGTGGTAGTACATGCACGGAGTCTGCCGTTTGCGCATCGTCTTGCAGCGCCGTAGCGGGAAGAGCCGCCTGACCATGTCGAGATACCGGTCGATGACGTCAGCGCTGGGATAGGGCCCGAAATATCGGCTGCCATCATCGATTATCCGCCGTGTTCTGAAAACGCGGGGGTACTCCTCGTTGGTAATCCTTATCGACGGGTAGGTCTTGCCATCCTTCAGATTGATGTTGTAACGGGGGGCATGTTGCTTGATCAGGTTGTTTTCCAGAAGCAAGGCCTCGTACTCGGTCTCAGTCAGGATCCACTCGAGGGACGTTGCCTTGGAGACGAGCAGCTTTGTCTTTACTTCACGCCTGCCCGAAAAATACGACGCGAGCCTCGCCTTGAGCGATTTCGCCTTGCCAACGTAGATGACGACCCCATCAGGATCTCTCCAGAGGTAGACTCCAGGAGCTTCCGGAGCCTGTTTCGCGATATTCCGCACTGTGGTAGAAGGCCGGGCTTTATTCTCGTCCATAATCTTCGATACTATGATAGTGGGGTTTTGTCGAAAAGTGCTAGTCATTCGGCAACTCCCGCCAATACGGATTGTTGATACAGGGAAGAATCAATTCTTGATGACAGAGGAACAGTGCACCATGCATGACTGTATACAGAGCTATTCATTCGATCGCGGCGCGGTTCGTATCACGACGCTGGCATCTCTGGCGTTGACGCTGGTGCTGGCCCTCGTCATTCCGGCGGGCGTCTATGCCGACGACGAGCGCGTCATCGATGCCGCCACGGTCATCAGATCGTCGCCATACCAGTGGCTGCATGATGGCACGGAGCGCGCCGAAGGGCCCTCCGGCCCCGAGCTGACGCTGAGCCCGGCGGCAGCAGGCGCAGACCAGAACACGGACATGCTCCTTACCTTTGACGATGTTTCGGCCAGCGGCGGGCCTGTCGAGTCGACAGGGCGCTGGTCGGTCAAGACGATGGGCCCCTACGAGCAATCGCCGGCGGCCCGATTCGGATCGGGAGCCGGCGTCTTCAGGGCACCGGCCACCAAACTGACGATTGAGCCGGTTTCGAGCACACTGTTTGCGCCTGAACTGCCGATGGGTGACTTCTCCATCGAGTTCTGGCTGAAGCCAACCCGCGCTGACTCGGGCGAGATCATCATGATGTGGAAGGCCACGAGGCGGTCTGGCAAGGCCTGGCTTTCACAGCAGGTCTCGTGTGTCATCCTGCGGAACAGGGTCGTATTCGGTTTCCTCAACTTCTTCGCCAACCCATCGGGCGCCGAGACGATGGTCAGCCTGCAGGGAGCATCGGTGCTCGTGCCTGGAGTCTGGTCGCACCACCTTGTCCGGTTCGATTCAGCGACCGGCCTGGTCGAGTACTTGATGAATGGCAAGACTGAGGCCGTCGAGTACGCCACCTCGACCAAAAAGCAGGCAGGCACCGTGTTCAACCCGATAGCCGGCAGTTCGGGCAAGCTCGACCTGGCGCAGAACTATACCGGCATGATCGACGAGCTGCGACTCTCTTCGGCCTTCGTGGAACAACCAGTGCTGGCACGGTACAGGCCGGCCGGTGGCACGATCATATCTCCCATCATTGACCTGGGCTCCACGAATTCGGCAATCCACGCCATCGATGCACAGGTCCGCACGCCGGGCGAGTCGGCTATCCATTGGAGCTATCGGACAGCCGATTCATCGGTAGGATGGCAGGACGAATCGCCGGCATGGATGCCGTTCATACCTGGTATCCAGATTGCTTTGCCAGACGGTACCGCACCGCGTGGCCGCTACATGCAATTGAAGTTGATGCTCTATCCGGATGCGTCCGGAGAACAGAGCCCATCGGTCGGTACCATCAAGGTACGCTACCTGCCCGATGAGCCTCCGTCACCTCCGTCGGCCGTTCGTGCCACGGGCGGCGACGGCCGCATTACCGTACGGTGGTCAAGCGTCTCCGAGTCCGATGTCCGGGGATATGTGGTATACTATGGTCTTGCATCGGGAGACTATTTTGGCACTGGCTCGACGGAAGGATCCAGCCCGGTCTTCGTAAAGGGAGCCGGTTCGACGAGCCTTACCCTGAATGGCCTCAAGAACGGCACGCTCTACTTCATCGCGGTCGCCGCCTATGACGACGCCACGCCACCCCATATCGGGGAATTTTCGCGCGAGATCAGCGCGCGGCCATCGAGGGTCTCGCCATGACGGAAGCCAGGAAAGGCACCGATAATCTGCTCCGCGCCAAAAACGCGCTTCGACTCCGCGATTTCGAGATGGCCGAACGCCTGGCCAGAAAACACCTACTTGAGGATCCAAAGTCAAAGACCGCGCGCACGGTACTCGGCACGGTCTACATGCGTACCAACAAGCCAAACGAGGCATTGGCCGCATTCTCCAGCGCGGTCGAGGTCGATCCCAACGATGTGCGCGCGCTGGAAGGCATGGCTGTCGCATACCTGCGCCTGAACAAGCCGCTCGATGCCCTGTCAGCCCTCGACCGGGCCATCGATATCAACCCTGGTGACGCGGAGTTGCTCTTCAATATGGGCAATGCCCACAAGATGCTCGGCAATCTGCGCGCGGCCGAGATGGCCTTTGCCAAGGCCGTCGAGATAGACAACAAGCATGTCATAGCCTACAACAACCTGGGTAATGTCTATATGGCGATGGGAGACAACGCCAAGGCGGTGCAGACCTTCTGGCGTGGCCTGACCGTCGATCCCAACTATCCGTCGTTCCACTACAATCTGGGTATAGCTTACGAGGCCCTGGACAAGCCGGCGGACGCCATCACCGAATATGACGCCGCGGTCAAGGGCCGCCCTGGCTGGATCGAGGCCATGACCCGCTACGGCGAGTGCCTGGCAAGGAACGGACAGCAGAAGCGCGCCATCGACATGTTCTCGCAGATCATAGCTATTGACCAGCTGAATGCTCCAGCCCGCAACGGCATCGGCCTCGCGTATGCGGAAGCGGGCAAGCCGGATGAGGCGGTCTCCTGGTTCCGCAAGGCACTGGAAGCGAATCCAAAGTTCCTTACGGCTGCGGTCAACATACAGGACGTGCTGGAGAAGACTGGACGCTACGCCGAGGCGATCGGTGAAATACAGGCCCTGGTCGATCTGATGCCAGACAACGATGGTTTGCGCGTACAGCTGGCCAGACTATACCGGGCGCTCGGACACCTCGACCTCGCCATGGATGCGGTCACAGAAGTGCTCCGTCGCTCCCCGAACGACATCGAGGCGCTGAAGATCTACGGATTGTTGCTGCAGAGTCTGGGCAAGCCTGACAAGGCCAAGGATGTCTACAAGAAGATCGTGCGACTCGATCCGAGTCAGGCCAGCTTCAAGGTGGAGCTGGCGCGGCTGTACCGCGAATCGGGCGATGCCGATGCCGCCATCAAGGAACTCGAGCAGCACCTGACGGCGCGCCCGCGCGACTACCAGGCCAGGATCGAACTGGCCCGCGCACATTCCGACAAGGGCGATCACGCGCACGCAGCACAGATACTGAACGAGGTGGTTGCAGACCGTCCGGACGACGCGGAGGCATGGCTCGAGCTTTCGGCGGAGTACCAGTCGCTGGGCGAGAAGGACAAGGCCGTCGACGCGGCAGACAAGCTGGTCAACCTTCGTGGCGGGCGAGGTCGTCCCGAGGATATCAACGGACTCAATGATTCCATAGGCGCATATGAACAAGCCGTGCGAGCCTATTCGGGAGACATGCGGGAAGCATGGGAACGCAACGTCAAGGTACTCCGTGACGCACTGCGTACTGAAGCGAAGGCCCCGGACGCGGTCGTGGGCGGGCAGGACGCGGAAGCCGTGTTCAACCTGGGAAACGCCGACACCATACCGGTCGACGAATCCGATGAGTCATTGTACCTCGACGAGCGTGAAGAACCGCTCGATGGCGAGGATCAGATGGAACTCGAGGCTGATGAAGAGCCAGAGGATGCAATCCCCGAGCCGGAAGATGACGACGGAGACCAGCGCATCGACCCGCTGCTCGACGGTCAGGACCTCTATGGAGATGACCACGGCAGGCCGACGCCACCCGAGGAAGAGATGTCGCCCTCGTGGCCAGAGCCGCAGCAGCAACCTGCTCAGATGCCACAGTACCAGCAGCAGCCCCAGATGCCGCAGTATCCGCAGCCGCCCCAGGTGCCACAGTACCTGCCACCTCCACAGATGCCACAGTACCTGCCGCCTCCGCAGATGCCACAGTACCAGCAACCACCGCAGATGCCGCAGTACCAGCAACCACCGCAGATGCCACAATACCCGCAACAGCCGCAACCACAGCAACAGCAGCAGCCACAGCAACAGCAGATGCAGCCGCAGCAGCAACAGGAGGATGGCGAGCAGCAGCCGCAGGAACCCAAGAGCGGCTATCCCGATCCACTCGACCTCTCGCAGCCTGCGGACGAGACGGAGGAACCGATCAAAGAAGAACTGGAGCCCGAACTCACAGACGATTTGACCATGGACGATGTCGTGCCCGATGAGTTGCCATTCGACGATGCGGCACTCGACGAGTCACCTACCGATGAGCCACTGCCCGAATATATAGACGAGCCTGATTTCGATGAACCCGATGCCGTGATCACCGAAGAAGAGGATGAAGACATCGGTTCCGACGATGAGGTTGAATCTCCGACTGAGCCGGAAGCCGAGCCAGAAGCCGAGACCGTGTCGGAGCAGGACGCGATGCCGGAGCCACAGGAGACACCGAAGCCAGAGAAGCAGCCGGAGCCCGAGGCGGAGAAGGCCGCGATTGATCCATTCGGCGAACAGGCGGCAAGGCTCTATGCATACCTCAAGGACCTGTCGGGCGCTCTGCCGCCCGATAAGCGTGCGGCGATGGACAAGAGCGGTGTCACCGCCAAGCTCGATGCGATCATCGAGGTGGCCGGCAAGAAGCCCGAACGGCCACCGATACCTGCGGAGATCCTGGGTGTGCCGGTTTCGCCTCGTCTTGCCAAGCTGATAGAGTTCATGCGCCGGGAGAAGCAGCATGCCGGAGAGTAACAATATCAGAAAGATCAAGGCCTACATCGTTTCAATGCCCAGCCTGCCAACGACGGTGGCCAAGGTCCTTGAGATTTGCAACAATCCGAAAACCAGTCCCACCGATCTGGACAAGGTCATTTCGCTCGATCCGGTGCTGATGGGCAAGGTGCTGAAGCTGATCAACTCGGCCTACTATGGGCTTCAGAATCAGGTGACCAGTCTGGTGCGCGCCATCATCATGCTTGGCGTCAACACCGTCAAGAATCTGGCGCTCAGCACGGCCATACTGGATCGCCTCGTCGACAAGTCAGGCTTCCGGGCGCTGAACATGGAAGGCTTCTGGCGGCACTCGCTCTGCGTCGGAGTGGTCGCCAAGATGCTCGCCAGAAAGAAGGGCGTGGAGCCCCAACGGCTGGACGAGTTTTTCGCCGCGGGCCTCTTGCACGACATTGGCAAGATCCCGTTGAACAATGCGCTCTCCGATGAATACGTCAAGGCGATGGGACTGGCCGACCGGGAGCGCATCCCCATCTATCTGGCGGAAAAGCGCAGCATCGATATCGACCACGCCGAAGCAGGTTCGATGATAGCTGACGCATGGCACCTCGATGGCCCCATCGCCGACGCCATTCGGTTTCACCACTCGGTGGACGCGTACGAGGGCAAGAATACCGACATCGTGCTCGCGGTCGCCGTCGCCGACTACTATGCCAGCCGCGAGGGCATTGGCTTCTCCGGCTGCCTGTACCCGGAGAAGCTGCCACCCGATGTATACGAGCGACTCGGCGTACCCAAGGTGTGGCTCGAGGAGATAGACACCGCCGTCAATGCCGAGATCGACAAGGCGTCAATATTCCTGAAAGTAAAGTCTTGATCGGGGGATCGTCGTGTTCAGTGTAAAGATATGGGGAGACCGGGGATCCATGCCGGTGCCGGGGCCAGACACCGTCGTGTTCGGCGGCAACACCTCGTGCATCGAGGTGCGGTGCGGCAAACGGCTCATCGTCATCGACGCGGGCTCGGGCATACGAAGCCTGGGCGACTGGCTGGTACGCAACGAACTCAAGAAGGGCCCGATCGACGCCGATGTCTTCCTGACGCACACGCACTGGGATCACATCATGGGCTTCCCCATGTTTACTCCGATATACGTGCCTGGCACCACCCTGCGCATTCGCGGGCCTGTCAATTTCGAGGACGAAACACTCGAGCAGATCATCGGTTCGCAACTGTCCTACCGGTATTGGCCGGTCAGGCAGGACGAGCTGGCAGCCACGATCACCTACCAGAGCCTCAAGGAGACCGAGGTCGACCTTGGCGACGATGTCGTCATCAAGACGAAGTACCTCAATCATCCTGTGCTGTGCCTGGGCTATCGCATTGAATATGAAGGCAAGTCATTCGCGACCGCCTATGATCATGAGCCGTTCACCAATCTGTTCCCGACCGATCCCGCTGATCCCGATTACGATGCAGCGATTGCCGAGGAGGGCACGCGCGCAGCGCGAGAGGAAAACGAGCGTATCGAGACGTTCTATCACGGCGTGGATCTGCTCATACACGATACGCAATACAGCGCAAAGGAATACAAGGCCAGCAAGCTTGGCTGGGGGCACTCGTCATTCGAATACGCGATCAATGCCGCCAACAGGGCCGATGTCAAACGGTTGCTGTTG
>Ga0209467_1002324_pt1 | contig 13811 bp, 11 predicted proteins | sample Higcelwee11metaG_FD_187175 | JGI IMG/M metagenome (GOLD analysis project Ga0209467, IMG submission 187175) | Freshwater pond sediment microbial communities from the University of Edinburgh, under environmental carbon perturbations - High... | ecosystem: Environmental > Aquatic > Freshwater >...
CGGCTGAGCCGGTATCAGCGGCTGCGGATTGATTGTCACTGGCGGCGATGGCAGTGATGTGCATCCGGAGGTACCTGCTACTGTAAATGTATATGTGCCGGGCTGGAGACCCGTAATGGTTGTGCTTACGCCAATTCCTGTATAGATGGCCCCGTCAGGGAGGCGTGTCAGTGTCCAGGATCCTGATGCCGGGAGACCGGATACTGGAACGGCCCCGGTTGAAACATTGCAGGTGGGCTGGTTTATAGTACCGGGCACCGGAGCACCCGGAAGCTCAGGACCAGCATTTATGACCACTTCTGTCGACGGGCCGGAGGTGCACCCGGCATCGTTTGTTACTGTGAATGTATAGGTCCCGGCAGGGATACCTGTGATGAGAGAGCTGCTTCCCGAGCCTGTCGTTACAACAGATCCCGGCGTGCGCGTAACGCTCCAGGTCCCTGTTGAAGGAAGTCCTGACAGCTGAACGGAGCCTGCCGGGGAGCTGCAGGAGGGGTGGGTGATTGCACCGGGTACCGGCGGTGAAGGGACTACAGGAGGTTCATTTATCACTACCTCTGATGATGGTACCGAGGTGCATCCTGAGGCGTTGGTGACCGTAAAATAATAGGTACCTGCAGCCAGGTCTCCAATAGTAATTGTTGTACCGCTGCCGTTGTATTGCCTTGCTCCCGGATAGAGACGCACAGTCCAGGCGCCCTCAGCAGGCAGGCCGCTCAGCGATACGCTGCCGGCTGATACGGTGCATGAGGGCTGAGTTGCTGATGCAATCACCGGAGCGGCGGGCGTGTCAGGAGCAGGCTTAATTTCTATCTGAGCAGAAGCCGCCGAGGTGCAGCCGCTCTGGTTGGTAACCGTGTAGGTCCATGTGCCGGGCTGCAATCCAGTATCCGTATATGCTGTTCCGCTACCAGAAGTTGTCTCCCCGTCAGGCAGCCGTGTAAGAGTCCATGTCCCGGTACCGGGAAGACCTTCAAGCCTCACTGAGCCGGTTAAGGTTTCACACGAGGGCTGCGTGACCAGTCCAACCCTCGGAGCAGACGGGCTGACGCAGGCAATCTTGATTATGTAATCCTCCACTTCACCGTAGCTGGCAGTCCCGGTACTGCCGTAAACGGGAGTGGAAGTTGACCTCGGGCCAAGCCTGAACCGGGCAAAGGTGGGCCTCGAGCCAATTGCGTCGGCAGGAACAGTTATGTCCAGATTGTAGGTGTTGGATGACGTCCTGCTGATATTGCTTGCAATTCTTTCACCGGTGTCACCAAAGTCGCCGTCTCCGTTCCAGTCAATCCAGGCATTCAGATAGACGGCGGAAAAGGCTGGAGTGACAACCTGGTATCTGATTGTGGCCTTGTTTCCCTGGGTGAGGTCCGGAATTGTGATCCCGTCCTCGTCATCACGTCCGCCCTGGTCATCGCCGTCAGCCTCGTCAGAGTATTGCTGTGAAGCCTCACCGTCAGGTGCCGATCCGAGATAGCGACGTCCGTCCATGACATGATCAGCGGACCCGTAACTTACCGGTGCATCTCCAAAGTCATTTGTAAAAGCCTGCATTACGGGAACCGGATTGACAAACGGCCGGCCGGAACTTGAGGATTTGACCTCTCCGCTGATTCTGGCGTGGAGGTTGAACGCTGTCAGAAAAGGCAATGCGATGAGTAATGTTATTATTGCTGTTTTTTTTGACATTCCTCTTTCGTTTATCAGAACCAGCCTTTTCTGCCGGCCCTAAAAAGTTACAAGTTAGAGACGATACCAGGCTTATGCAAAGATAATTTGATTACCCGATATTCTCAATGTTTAGCAATTGTTGCCGCCGGGAGCCATTAATCGGCACTATTTGTCCTCTCTGATTCCCCGTGTACGGAATTCTCTTTTTGACGAACAACCGCAATCAGTTGATAAATTAACCAGTGAAAACGGTAAATGTTCTTGTTCTAATAAAGATTTGACTTTAAGTGCCTGACTCTCTCAATAATTGGCTCCGCAAAATTCCTTTATGAGATGAATTGTTCTATTTTTGTTGAACGTACCAAAGAAAGAAGTAAAAATGAAAGAAAGAATGCAGGAGTGTTCTCCTTCATCCGGTGCCGTATACGGCCTTGGACTCATAGGGGCAGCCATCTACTTTATCTCTCAGGCCACAGGATTCTGGATGGGGGTTCTCGGATTCCTGAAGGCAGTAGTCTGGCCGGTTTTCCTGGTCATGGAAGCCTTTAAAAGCCTTGGGGTATAAGGGGTTGTATCTGCCGGTGGTCATTGTTCCCGGCGCCGGGGCAGTGCAATTCTGAAAATTTGTTAGCGCGACTCTTCCGCTGCAGGATCTTTCTGTTCCTCGCCGCAGAAACGGCATATCTTTGCACTGAGCTGAATCTTCTCTCCGCAGTTTGCGCATTCCTTCAGGTCACCCGCTCCGGACATCAGCTTCTCCTTTTCATCTGACAGGATACCCTGGAAGAGGTTGAGTTCAGTGTCCGTTATGAACTTGACCGGCTGTGCCATACTTCCACCGGCATATTCAATAACCAGGTACCTGCTTTTGAGTTTTATGATGAGCCACACCCCTCCGGCTATCGCCAGTAATGCGATACCAAACATTATATAGGCCGATTGTTTCACCTCGGTAAGCAGCCCGAGGGTGGCTGCAATCACCCCGAACGTTATAAGTGCAGAACCCGCCAGCGGCCTCGAAACCTCCTTGCTGGCTGTGCCTGTTATATCGAGAAGACTGACTATCTTTTTACCTCTGCTGGTCCTGAGTCCGCCACCGGGGAACCGCAGGCGCGACTCATACAGTTTTCCTACCTGGTAAACTCTCTTATCTGAAATGATTATGGCTGAATCTGAAAGATCGTCATCAACCAGGAGGGATGAAAAGTAATCCTGACCCAATATCGCGGTGAATTTCTCGTGCTGCGACGCAAAGAGGCTTTTGTAGTTGTATTTCATCGATATTGTCAGTTTGGACATGGCCTGCGATAGGCTGCAGTTCTCCCAATTCCTGTCCAAATTTCGCGAATAAACCTCATAAATTGAGGGCTGCAGCCCTTAAAAGAGGGATAATTTTGACCAACAAAGGAGTGGAGAGGACAAATGGGCAGAGTTCTTAGATAACGCACAAACGCCGGTTGAACAGATTCGCAGAGAGCCTGCTACAGACCCGCGCCGGTCACTCGAAGTGCAGCGAAAGCACCCACATCCGCGATTTCAGTGACTCAATTGAGTTACAGTATTCGGGGTATTCCGCATGCGGATCGTGGGCCAGAACGTCATTCAGACCGTTTGACATCTTGATCTCTACTGACAGCCTGATATCGGACAGGAAAAACCCTATGCCGGCACCGGCCTCATAATATAGATCGGGTTTGTTCAACCTTAGATAAACAGGCCGTTCAAGCCTGTACTTCTCCTGGGCGTAGAAGTCATAACGGTAATTGATACCCCCTAAAATGTAAGGCTTGATGTTTTTCATGCGCCAGCCGTATCTGATCGTCAGGGGGACCTCGATGAAGCTCGATTCAATCTTCTGAGGGCTGTAGATTGTGTCGACCTGGCTGGTGGTTGAGAAATTGACATTTCGCTGTCCGAAAGAAAGGCCGGGCAGGATTCTTATATCAAAGAACTGGTTCAGCCTGAAGTTCAGGGACAGGTGGACATTAATCCCGGGGAAAACACTTACTCCGGACGGAGAAAGAGAGTCAACCGCAGTGAACTGGTCCGAGGGATTTATCCTGAAGTTCATTGTATTTAGCCCCAGACTGAACCCTGCACTGAAGAACTTTTCATCATCCCATGGACCGCCATCAGGCACCTGGTTCTGTCCTGCAAGGCCCAGCCCTGACAGTATCATCACTGCTAAAAGGCTGATTCTTTTCATATTTGTCTTCATTGCCGGAGGCTTGTTCAGGTTCAGGGGTACAAGATAGCAATTATGATCCACACGAAAAAGACAGAATTTCAGGAAGCTGGTTGCCAAATAATGCCTTGAAGATCAGAACGGTGTGCACTCCCACCCGTATGACTCCAGCTTGTTTTTCGTCATGGCGTTGCATACCTCCTGCCAATCACTTGGATTATGACGGTTCTCGCAATACCAGCAGATCTCAACCGTATCACATGATGTGAAGCTCAGCATGTAAAGCAGCAGTAGAATTCCTGCCAAACGCAAACCGATTTTCCTGTTCCCTTTTTCCATGCTGCCTGACTGTTCAGTGCCCTGCAAATTTAAAATAAGTGCGGAAAGAATTCACAATCATTTTGATGACCGCCCGAAATCCGTCCGGCAAAATTCTGTAAGCCTGCTTTAAATTATTACCTGTGAGGCAGGTATACAAGTCTTGCCCGGTATGAAATACCATTAATCTCAGCTGTCACTATGTATACTCCCGGTGCGAGGCCAGCCTCTGACAGGTCAATCACCCCGGTGCCATCAATCTCCTTCACCATGACTGTCACCCCTGTCCCCGAGACGAACCTCAGTTTGACAGTTCCGTTAATCTCCTCGCCGACACTGGCCACCACAACTCCGCTGGTCGGGTTTGGATAGATATTAAGCTCACCCCATTCTCTGTTCGGCAACTTTTCTATTGCGGTTGACACCGGGTCATCGGCAAAGGGGGAACCGCCGATATTCGCGGAGCGCCTCCAGTAGGCAGCGAGGCCCGGATCGCCGGTGGGATCTGCCAGGGTCGGTACAAGCGAGTAGCCGTCACCGTCAGCCTCTGAAGGCCATGGCGAGTCATCGGAAAAGGTGAATGAAAGTATCCTGGTATTGGTTTTACCGTTGATCAGTACAAATTCACCTGCATTTGAAAGGTTGCCGCTGAAATTTCCGCTGGGGCTTCTCCCGTGGAACGAATAAAACTCCTCCGGCTTCGAAGCTATAACGTAAAATCCCTTTGGCGGAAGCATCACCCCGTCAGGCACTTTGTAATATACTGCTGTATCTATTGTGATGCCTGAGATGTTCACCGCGTTCCCTCCTGTGTTCTTAAGTTCAAGGAACTCAAGGTCCTTCCCGTCCACAGTATCGTTGCCTGTAATCAGGTCAGCAGGGTGATAATGGACCTCCGTAACCTTCAGCCGCGAGTAGTCCTCATTCGCTGCCGAAAACCTCACCTCCTTAAGTGCGCTCCAGGTCTGTCCGTCAAGGATGCGCGACCTGAAGATAGTTGACACTGATACAGTGAGGTTTGATCCGTGCTGAGCCGTCATGGCCTTTCCTGACACCGCTCCTCCGATGAGGCGAGGATCACTGCCGTCATTTGTGTAGTAAATCACTCCTCTTGAATTCGGGTTCATCAGTGTAATAATCACCGGCGAAGAAATGATCCTCTCTCCCGAAAGTGTCAGCCCAGATTCCCTGACCACGGTCGGTTCCAGCGCAGGATAGAGGCCTGCCGCCTTCAGCTGGCCTATTACTATGTCTGACCTTACCGGGAAGAAGTTGGTTTCAATATCCGCTATTTCGGGAAGCCAGTCGTCAATCCTGTCTCTCGGTTCCCAGGATTTGGAATCTCCCCACCGGGCCGATTCGGCTATTATAGCCATGTCGATCTGATCTTTTCTCGCGCGGAATCGGTTGGTGCACTTGCCTGGCGACAATGCGCCGCCAAGGGAGAAATGCTTATAGGCCCTGTCTGCAAAGCGAAGCCTGTATTCGGCATTGGATGCCAGCCTGTGATGCAGCCATTGGGGCTGGAAATTATGCAGGCCCGACACGGTCATCGCCGGGTCATTGATAGTCACCCTGTTCTCATTGACGCCATCGCTCAGTGAGTAGCGGCTCACGAACATCGAATGCTCCGAGTCATGCGCCAGGAAGACAAACCCCTCGCCCTTGTTTTTCCTGTTAAGGATGGCGTAGTAGTTGTTTGCCATCGAGTTGGAGGCGAAGGCTGAAACCGGGGCATCAAAATTGCCGGTATAGAATATAACAAGCATATAATCGATCAGGTTGTCAATGTCAACCCATACCCTCGTGTTTTTCACCGGTTTGCCGTTCTGGTCCATCCCCTCAAGGGCGAAATAATCAACATTGGATGAAAAACCGCGGACAGACCTGTTGTAGAGTTCCTGCCATGGATCCATCGATCCGTCCGTTGCCTCGTTGAAATAGGGCCATGCCTCTACAGAGACTTTTATGACGTCATAGTCATCCTCGCTGTCACCGAAATAGGTCTCTGCATAATCGGCGTCGGCACGCTCCTCTGTCTGGTACAGCCCCCAGTACATGCCGTTGAGATAAAGGTGGTAATACCTTCCCCTGGTGTAAGGCTGACCCATTTCGCGCTGTGTGTCCCTTGAGAAAATATCCCTCAGGAATGTATTGTGCGAGTCGCCGTCCATGCTCCATGAGTAGTTCTGCTCGGTTCTCAGGTCAACTTTGTCGAATTCCGTTGCGCCCTCCTCACCGAAGAGGGGATAGATTAGCTTACCGGGACCGTACTCTTTCCTGAAGAAGAAGCGGAATGCATGCTTGGGGTTGTCAGGCTTGCGGCTGGCTCCGCCTCGTATGCGGACACCTGCGTTCACTCTGAACCCCAACGTGTTATCAGAATTGATAAGTTCGAGTGAGCACTGCCGTTCCCACTCCTCGCCATGCATGTAGGCGTTTACATAGATGCCCTGCGAGGGACTGAACATATCGGCATTTTCAGTCACTAGCGAGATTGAAGGGATATCTGTGAGGCTGGCTTTTATTTCCGGGCTGTACCGCGGGTCATTCACAACATCGGGGTCCATTTCAAGGTCGATGAGCTGACCGTTGACCGGGGAGGTAGGCCAGTCTCCCCCCGGGTGGCCCTGGGCAAGCACCCTGTCAAGGAAAATAAATGACCTGGTGACGGGTCTGGACGGGGAATATCCTTCGGCAGCGAGTGAGGCCCGCACAATGAATACAGGTGTCAGGGGACGTCCGGCTGATATTGCGGGATCGACCCTGACTGCAACAGCTGTGCTGCTGCGGATCGCGGTGGAAGATGTCTGGGGATTGCTGCCGTCAATCGTATAGATGACATCATACCCGGTTTCGCCGGAGGCAATTGCCAGGTCGAAGGGAGCGTCACAGAAGCCTGACTCCCGGCTGAAATTCAGCGAAAGGCTGTCAGGAACTTCAGGGAGAGAGAGAGCTGCAGAAATGCCAAGGTCGAAATAAAAGTCAGAACTGTTCAGCGTGACATTGAAGGCCTGGATGCAGATGAGATTTGTCCCCTCAACCAGCGGAACTTCAGTTGAATCGAGGGAGTAAATCTCAAATGTGCCCGATTCATGGTTCGCTGTTGCGAGATCAGTTGCCGAGAGGGTCGCCGGAGCGTTTCTGCTCATCACCCGGGTTCCGTTGACCCATATCACAAACCCGTCGTCATAGTTGGCCGAGAACCTTATTGTTTTAATCCTGTCTGTGGAGAAGGCATTGAAGCTGCCCCTCAGGTAAAGTGTGGAGTAGTTGTTTATCATATCACCGAGGAGCACCCCGCCGGCGCCGTCGCCATAACGAAAAGGGGCGTTACCCTGACTCCAGCCGGAATCATTATATGCATCAGTCATCCAGTCGCCAGGCAGGCTGGCTGCAGATGATCCTTTGAGATATTTGTAACCTGAACCGGTGCTGAAATCAATCTGGCCCTCAGCGCCGCTGCACAGAAGCAAGAAAGAGAGAATGAGAGAAAGGGTGAGGGTGTTTTGTCTGAAGCGCATCTTCCTGAATAAAATAAGAGTTATCCCGGTTAATACTGTGGCAAGCCGATATCCGGGGCTCCCAAAAATAGCTCTTTTTGCCTTGATACCGCCGTGTGTGGGCAGAAAAGCGGTCGGTTAAAAGAGAGCGTATTCCAGCCGCGTGATTTTCTTTGCTGCCTTGAGGGTGTCTTGCAGCAGGTCACTCAGGTGGTGCAGCTCAAACTCTTTTCCGCCTCTCTCCTTGGCATAGAACTTACTGATCTTTCCGGGCGACGACCTTACAACAACGTCCCTCGTGAGATTCATCAGGTAGGTTCTCCCATGCGGCAGGCTCATTATATGAAAGTTGTAGTTCATATAGTTTGATTTACCTGTTGTTTTTCAAAGAATTGTGCTCGTTTTGCCGGATGTTCTCCTGGTACTCCAGGGTGCATCGCGGTACTTTATATATTAACGTGCATTTTTAAAAAAGATTGCTGACAGTTAGGTGTTTGCGTAAAAATTATGCCTTTGTTGCTGCCATGGCCCGGTATTTGGACTTAAGGTCCGGGCCGGGTTTTCCTGACTCGATTAAATATTATCCCGCCGGTTTCTTCCGGATACGAATTTTCACGTCGGCGAGTTATATAGTATAGTGGTTGAACTTCCAACATAAAGCGCACAGCGAATTATGACGATAAGAACAGAGAGTGTCATGCGGTCCTTCAGGATAGTGGCTGCAGTGTTTATGATTATCCTGCCGGCCGCTATTTCGGGACAGGGAGTTATTGAAACGGGAACAGGTGCCGGAGTTTTACAGGACAGCACAGGGTGCCCTGAGAAGATATCACTCTACAAGTCTGCGCGCATGAATGCTGACCCGGTTGCCGCCCTCGGTTACTGGAGAGAGGCTCTTGCTTCGTGTCCGGCCGCCTCCGAAGATATCTATGCTGACGGTGAATTGATGTACAGGGAGATGTTTGAACTGACGGGCGGGCCGGAATACATCGACACCATACTGATGCTCCTGACACAACGGACCTATTATTTCAACAATAAACCGGCACATGACCTTCACAAGGCGGAGCTTCTGCTTGATCTTGCCGGTGATGACCCTGAATACCTTGGATTATGCTATAATATCCTCATGGAGGCATCTGAAAGTTATCCTGATCAGATGGAGTGCGGGCATTTCGTGCAGCTGGCCACCGTGGCCGCCAGCCTCTATGCAATGGGGATCATCGATGCCGGAGAGATGTCGAATGCATTTGTCACCACAATCGGTACGGTTGACGACAGGATTGAAACCGGAAAAGGCAGTTGCAGTAATACTGATGATCTTGTGAACATGGAGACCTTTTACCGTACCAGCGGCGCAATGACATGCGGAGGGCTGGAGACACTTTATGCAGCTAAGGTTGATCGCAACTTCCGTGACATTCTGTTTATCAGCAAGGTCCGGGATATGCTCACGGAGGCGGGTTGCACCGGCTCAGATCTCTATTACAATATTGCGGTGAAGATATTTGCGAACGACCGTTCCGTGGCGAATGCCGTCAGGCTTGCCGAGCTGAACCTTGTGCGCAATGATACAGAGAGAGCCATTTCCTATTTCACTGAGGCCTATAACCGTGACACGACAAGTAATGTCCGTTCTGAGGTCCTGATACGGGTTGCGTTGATGGAGCTTGGTCAGGGGAAAAGGCAGGAGGCGAGGGACAGGGCTGAGCATGCCTTTCAGCTGAACAAATGGAATGCTGATGCGCTGATGCTTCTGGCCGAGTGTTATGCAGGCGCCGAGTTAGGCAGCTCTTTTGACAATCATACTGCCTATTGGGTGGCGGTTGATTACCTTGAGGCGGCCATTAAGGTTGATCCCTCGCTCAGGAAGGTGGCTGAGGGGAGGATCAGGGCCTACTCCAAGCTTTTCCCGACGAAGGAGGAGTGTTTTTACCGCAAGATACTTGACGAGGGCACCGTGTTCAATGTCGGCGGCTGGGTCAGCGAGGTGACCCGGGTCAGGTTCAGGAAAGAGTAGACTGGCAGGTGTTCAGAACACTATCTGTTCCAGATATTGAGTACCACTTTCCACTGACCGTCGATCTTTTTCCAGATATCAACCCATTTTGCTGGATCATCAACAATCCCCTCCGGGGTCTTTTTCTTCAGCAGATCAGTGCCCCGGACGTAGGCCATGTCTCCCGATGTTGATACTTCAACAAAATCGATATTCATAGAATAGGTTTCCCAGATATAGGCTGTGTCTGCAAATTCGGGTTCCAGCCTTGCACGGGAATTTTCGATACCTGTTATTGGAGGAAAATCAGGTACAATGTGGACAACGTCAGGCGCCATAAAAATCAGGAGCTCTTCAAAACTACGGTTCTGATAGGCAACTGTCATCTGATTCTCAAGATTACGCACGGCATCTGCTTCGGCAGCGAGATCGACTTTTGGGGTGGTGGTGCATCCGGCAAATAACAGCAAAGCCGGAAGGAAAAGGGTTGATTTTTTCATGACCTGAAGTTTAAGGGTTAATGTTCTGATTATAACTCAGATCAAAGTTACACCGGCAAAGCTACGAAGTCAAATAAAAGAAGTGTAACAACCCGGGAAATCAGGCTGAAAATGGAGCTTTACCAGACCTGTCCCAGCGGCATGATCTTCATCAGGCAAGCATTATCGCCTGCCTTGATGCTTTTAAGCAGTTCAACATCGACTTCGCAACCAAAGGCCTTCTCGAAGAGTACCTTACTGTATCCGGTCGTGCACTGGCACCATGTATTCGTATCCAGCTTATCAACCTCTGCGACCATGGGGCAGGGGCAGAACGGGAACATCAGGTTGATTGCACCGTCCGAGTAAGACAGTCCCGCAGCCAGTGCTTTCGGATGATTGCCAAACTCTTCCAGGCTGGTTGAAACATCCTTCACCTCCTGAACGAGCTTGAGCTTCTCCTCCATAGCGTATCCGCACTGGCAATTTTGCCTGATCTTCCTGACGGTTGCAGTTTCAAAGTGTTCCTCCAGACGGCTCATTGAATTCTTCACCCATGTTGGGTTCTCCTCCGGGCACGGTTTGAGGTCATCTCCAAATACAACCCTTTTTGCCGCCTCGTCGTTGCTTTCTTTCTTCACTGCGCCGTAAAGCACCTGTTCCTGGATTTTCCTGATGTCAAACATGATTATTATTTGTTCCGGACAAATTTATCATTTTTGCATGTTTCTGCGCTTTATCTGCCCTATCCAACGGTTACATTAAACAGATACCCAACCAGGGCAGTCAATCCCATGGCTACAGTACCCCAGAATGAAATTCTGATGATAGCCCTTGTCACACTTGAGCCTCCCGTCCTGGCTGCCAGGGAGCCAAGGATGATGAGAAAGAAGATTGCAAATCCATAGAGAGAGTATTCCATGATTTTCATTGGCAACCACAGGGTTACTAAAAAAGGCATTATACCGCCTATTGTAAATGCAGCGCCTGAAGCAAATGCTGCCTGAATTGGTTTCGCCTGGCTAATTTCATTAATACCCAATTCATCCCTGACATGTGCACCCAATGCATCGTTGGCCGTTAATTCTTCTGCAACCAGATGAGCGGTCTCTTTCTTCAGCCCTCTTTTTTCATATATTTCCGCCAGTCGTTGTAATTCCAGGTCAGGCATTTCTTCCAGTTCCTGTTTCTCTCTTTCAATATCAGCCTTCTCCACATCGGTCTGAGAACTTACCGAGACGTATTCACCAGCCGCCATTGATAAGGCACCAGCAACCAGTCCTGCAAGTGCCGCCAGGATAACCGGCTCCCTGGTACTGCTTGCAGCTGCAACGCCGATTGCGATACTTGCTGTTGATAAGATTCCGTCATTGGCTCCAAGTACGGCTGCTCTCAACCAATTGCTCCGGGTGATGAAATGAATGGCCAGATAGTCATCTGCCTTATTTTTGTTTTCTTTCATACTATTTGAATTGCTGCAGGTGCACAACGAACATTTTTATGATCAGGGAAAGTGGTTCCAAACCTATGAAAGTCAAAGTTACCAAAATATGAGTGATCAACTAGCGCCTGCATTGATGGAAATCCAGATCGATTAGGACGTCTCAAGTAGTATTTTACCTAAATCTAATCCTCCTGAAGCTTCGGTTGGTCAAAACCACGGATTTGGATTTTATGTATCCAGTTCTGGGTTATTAGTAATATAATTAATGAGTTATGCATTGCCTTAGTTGTTAAAAACGCACAAATTGTTCTACGCAGGTAAAAAAAATGCTCTTTTTGACGAAACGTGTAATTCGATGGGCGAGCTGGGCCGGCCTGCTCGTGAAACTACTGAATAATTTGAGGAGCATGGTTCGTAAGGTGCTCATAAATACCACCATAGGGGACTGTGGGTCTTGTGCTGCGGATATGCAGGGCGTAACTTTGCCCTGTTAGTCAAAACGAATAGCCATGAAGACAATTAAACAAATTTCTTCGGGTTTAAAAGTTGCTTTCAGGTACTGGAAATTTACCCGGGATCTGAAGCTAAATCCGGTTCCGATCGGTTATGCCGCTCGTGTCATCCTGCTTGGAATGGTCTTTCTCCTGAACACCAATCTGGTTCCGGGAGGGAGCCCTGTAATTACAGAAGAGACAAAGCTGAGGGCTGAAAAGTATCTCTTTTATTTTGATATTAAGCATCAGCCATTCAGCGAGGATCTGCTGATGCAATGCCTCGAGTATGAAGGGGTGCTTTATCAGGAAATAGTCATATTGCAGTCGCGCCTTGAAACGGGGTATTTTACGTCGGATATCTTTCTTAACGCGAATAATCTGTTTGGCATGAGATATCCGAACCGCAGGCCGACAGTTGCAACAGGGATCTACAAGGAGCATGCGAAGTATGCTCACTGGTCCGATTCCGTAATCGACTATGCCCTGTGGCAGAAGTACTATCTGTCAAGAGGATACAGGCTGGGAGGTGAGATTGACAGCGATTTCTACCTGCTTTTTCTCAACTGCATCCCGTATGCCGAGGATCCCCGCTATGTTTCAAAGCTGGTGACACTGTCACAGGGTGACCTGACTTAGGGTACTCACATGTCGCAGGGTGCTACTGCTTCTGAATCGTAATAGTTTCCGAATAATCACCCTGTGAGACATTTACAAGGTAGGTTCCAGGCATCAGGTCATTGCCAAAGGTTATGGTCTGGTTGTTCCTGGTCAGGTATTTTGACAGCTGCCTCCCGGCAACATCGGAAACCGATACCCGGATGGGAGAATCAACCTCCGATTCTATCTGCAGGTTGAAGCTGTATTCACTCGGGTTAGGCCAGACACTGATTATGAGCGGAGATTTTTCGCCCATGTCATGCGGAACTTTTATCAGGACTTCATGATAAGTATAGTTCCACGAATCGTCGCGGCATTGAATTGAAATATAATACTCCCTGCCGGTTCCCGTGGCGGATCTTTCTGCCCTCAGTAAAACATTATGGTCATTGATTATTTCCCAGTCAGGGGCCGATTCACCGTCGCCCTGGCCATTCTCAGCTTCGTTGCTCCATATATATAGCTCGCATGTTGTGCTTCCGCAATTATCATAAACGGTGTATTCGAGAGGAATCTCAACCAAACGGTGGTCAGGAGGCCACAGCGGATCGTAGTTCTCTCTCAGATCGGAAAGAACCGGTGCCGCACTGTCATACACATATACGCCAAAGCCGCAATAGGTTGTATTGCCCTCTGCATTTGTCAGCATGAAGGTATTTACGGTATATCCGGCAGGGAAGAATTCGCCGCTGGGTAACCCTTCGGTCTGTGTAATAGAGAGACCTTCCCCGCCGCAATTATAAGCCGGGATGACATCAGGATAATAGACATAAGCCCCGCAGAGACCCGGTTCGGTTGGGACATAAACGAAATCGGGACATTGGATTGCGGGAACCGGACATGATGTTGCCGTGAAACTGTATTCACCTGTCAGCCTGTTGAAGGTCACAGTGTACGTTCCGGACGGTACCGGAATATTAGGCCCGTCCTGGTAGCCGTAACCTGTCGGGAATATATAGTCTCCCCAGTTGACATCCCACGAATCTTCCTGCCTGAATTTCACCTCTCCCTGGCTGAAGGGATAATTACTCAGGGTATATATGATTCCGTCGGTGGTTGTC
>Ga0209467_1002327_pt1 | contig 13791 bp, 10 predicted proteins | sample Higcelwee11metaG_FD_187175 | JGI IMG/M metagenome (GOLD analysis project Ga0209467, IMG submission 187175) | Freshwater pond sediment microbial communities from the University of Edinburgh, under environmental carbon perturbations - High... | ecosystem: Environmental > Aquatic > Freshwater >...
AAGACCATGACCGTCATCCATGACGCCCTGGAGAACATCCGGCGAAGCGGCGGGGAGCCGCCGGACCTGGACACCCTGCCCCTGACCGATCCGGCCACCTACGAGCTTTTTTCCCGGGGCGACACGGACGGCATCTTCCAGGTGGAAAGCGAGGGCATGCGCAAGTATCTGCGGATGCTCAAGCCCACCTGCTTCGAGGACATCATCGCCATGCTGGCTCTGTACCGGCCGGGCCCCCTGGGGTCGGGCATGGTGGAGCAGTTCATCCGCCGCAAGCACGGCGAAGAGCCCGTGGAATATCCCCATCCGCTTCTGGCTGAGACCCTTGGCCCCACCTACGGGGTCATCGTCTACCAGGAGCAGGTGATGAAGATCGCCCAGGTTCTGGCCAGCTTCACCCTGGGCGACGGCGACCTGCTGCGCCGGGCCATGGGCAAGAAAAACGCGGTCGAGATGGCCATGCAGCGCACCCGGTTCGTGGACGGGGCCAAAAAGAACAGCATCCCCGAGAAAAAGGCCACCGAGATCTTCGATCTCATGGAGAAGTTCGCGGAATACGGCTTCAACAAGTCCCACAGCGCGGCCTATGCGCTCATCTCCTATCACACCGCCTATCTGAAGGCGCATCATCCCGTGGCCTACATGGCTGCGCTGATGACCTCGGACATCGACAACCAGGACAAGATCTTAAAATACATCGCCGACTGCCGGGAGCGGGAGAGCGAGGTGCTGCCGCCGGACGTCAACGCCGGCCAGGCGGACTTTTCGGTCAAGGAGGACAAGATCCTCTACGGCCTGTCCGGGATCAAAAACGTGGGCCGCGAGGCCATCTTCGAGATCGTGGCCGAGCGCGACAAAAACGGCCCCTATACCTCGCTTCTGGACCTGGCCAGCCGGGTCAACCTGCGCAAGGTGACCAAACGGGTGCTGGAATATCTGGTCAAAAGCGGGGCCTGCGACGGCTTCGGCTGCTCCCGGGCCGGGCTTTTCGCCGGCATTGAGCAGGTGGCGGCCATCGGCCAGAAGCGCGCCGCCGACCGCAACACCAACCAGCTCTCGCTCATGGCGCTCATGCCCGCCCGGCCCGAGCCCACCACCGGGCTCGGCCTCGACTGCCCCGAGGCCACCCTGTCGGAATGGGGCCACGAGCAGAAGATGGCCTTCGAAAAGGAGGCTCTGGGGTTTTATCTCACGGGGCACCCGCTTCTGGCCTACATCCGCGACATCCGGGCCATGCGCCTGCCGTCGCTTATGCAGTGCGCCGACCTGTCGCCGGGAACCGAGGTCAAGGTGGCGGCCATGGTGGTGTCGCTCAAAGAGATCGTGACCAAAAAGGGCGGCAAGATGGCCTTTGGGCTGGTGAAGGATTTGACCGGCGAGGCCGAGATCACCTTTTTCCCCGAGGTCTTCGAGAAGTCCCGGGATCTTTTGTCCGTGGACGCCCCCTTGTGCATCACCGGAAAGATCAGCACCTACGAGGGCGGCGGGGGCGACGACGGCAAAAAACTGGTCAAAATCGAGGCGGCGGCCGTGGAGCATCTGTCCAAGACCGCCAACGAGAGCGCCGACCCGGTGCATGTGCGCCTTGACGCCTGCGGCCAGGGCGAGCTTCCCCTTTCCGGGCTGGCCCCCATCCTGGCCAAATATCCCGGCAACTGCCGGGTGCATCTGGTCATCGTCTACCCCAGGGCCGAATGCCGCCTGCGCCTGAGCGACGCCTTTTGCGTGCGCCGCTGTCCGGACCTGCGCCAGGAGCTCGACGAGTTCGAGGTCTCCTGCCGGGACGCGGCCGTGGCCGGGGAAAACGCAACCGGCCCGGCCCGGGCCTGAGGAAATACCCGATGATTGCCGCACCTTTTGCATCCGATGGCCGGGGCCTCTACCAACTCACGGTGAGCATGGATTTCGCGGCGGCCCACTGCCTGCGCCACTACGGCGGCCCCTGCGAGAATCTGCACGGCCACAATTTCGCTGTGGAGGCCGTGGTTTCGGGCCGAAAGCTCGAACCCAAGGTGGACATCCTCATGGATTTCAAGGAACTCAAGAACCGGCTGGGCGCGGTGGTGGCCGAACTCGACCATCGCCACGTAAATGAGCTTCCGGTTTTCGCCAAACGCAACCCGTCCTCGGAGCTTCTGGCCCGCTACATCTTCGAAGGGCTGCGGGAGCGGCTGGCCGACACCCCGCAGGTGACGCTGGTCAGCGTCTCCGTGTCCGAGAAGGCGTCGAGCAAGGCCACCTATATGGAGCCGGGCATGGAGCCTGCGGGCTGATGCGTTTTGTGGTGCAGCGGGTTGTGTCCGCGCAGGTGGACATCTCGGGCGAGCGGGTGGCCGCCATCGGGCCGGGGCTTTTGGTTCTGGCCGGATTCGGCCGCGAGGACGGCCCGGAGCTGCCCGGGTCGCGGGTGTGGGGCGTCATGCTGGACAAGCTTTTGTCCTTGCGCGTCTTTCCGGACGCGGCGGGCAAAATGAATCTGGGGCTTCTGGACTTTGGCGGCGAACTTCTGGTGGTGTCCCAGTTCACCCTGTATGCCGACTGCCGCCGGGGACGTCGGCCGTCATTCACCGATGCTGCGGCGCCGACCCTGGCCAAAGTATTGTATGACCGCCTGTGCGCCGATCTTGCGGCCCGGTGTCCGGGCCGGACCTCTTTCGGGGTTTTCGGCGCGGACATGGACGTGGGCCTTGTCAACCAGGGGCCGGTGACCATCGTGCTGGACGCCGGAGATTTTTTGGGCGGATAATCCCGCCTTGCTGAGAGGAAGCGCCGCAGGGGCCTGCCTGTTGACGGCGCGGGGTTTTTGGCGAAATGATTCGATATATGGAAGCTACGCACGGGCCTTGCCCGCATCCCGGTTTAAACGCGGCCACCGCCGGGGGACGCCCATGATCCGGCGCATCTTTGCGGCCCACTCCGCACCCGAGCAGAGCCGTGGGCTGGCCAGGGAGGTGGTGGGCTTTCTCGGGCAGTATCTTTCCGACCAGAACATCCTGCATGATCTGGACATCATGCTCACCGAGGCCTGCGCCAACGTGGCCCGCCATGCCTATCGCGGCGGGGAAGGGCGGCTGGAGGTGCGGCTGGCGGTTTCTCCCGGCGAGAGCGTGGACCTGGACATCGTGGATTGGGGCTACGGCTTTGAAGGCCCTGTGCGATTCGTGAATCCCGCGCCCGAGGCCGAGGGCGGCCGGGGGCTTTTCATTATCTCACGGCTTTCCGATGCTGTGGCGGTTCGCTCCGAGGGACAGGAAAACATCGTGGCCATTCATAAGAAAATAGGGAAAACTTCGTGGAAAAGCTGACAGTTTCGCGTGGAAAAAACGCCTTGTATTTCAAATACGACGGCGAGGTCACCCTGGACGTGACCCCGGAGCTCAAACGCCATCTGGATGCGGAGCTGGCCGACAATGAGGTGGCGGCGGTAGTGTTGGATCTGTCCGGGGTGGGCTTTATGGACAGTTCCGGCATCGGCTTTCTGGTGTCCGTGAACACCCGGATGCGCAGCATCGGGAAGGCCTGCTACCTGTGCCGGTTAAGCCCGAAAGTCCGAAAAACCCTGGGGCTCGTGCAACTGTTGTCGTATTTTCAAGTGCTTGAAAATGAAGAGGACGTGGCGGCGCTTTTGTCCTGAAAACGCCTGCTCCGCGTCCCGGCATATGGACCGCGCCGCGCATGACCGATCCCTGGCCCTATGAGGCGGCGGCCGTCAGCCACGACGGCGCGCTCACGGACATCCGGCTGACCCAGGCCGGAAAAACCCGCCATCTCTTCGGCCGCAGCGCCCGCACAGGCGAACTGCGCCTCCTGGACTGCCTCGCCCCCCATGCCCCCCGGGCCGCTGCATCCGGGACGCCGACCGTGTTGCCGGTGCTCGTCGGGTCCGGGCTGGGCCATGCCCTGGCCGCCCTGCTCGGGGGCGCCCCGGCCGACGCCGCCCCCCATGCCTTGCCGCGCCTGGCGGTGGTGGACCGCGAGGCCCCCATACTGGCCCTCACCGGGCTTGGTCTCGCCCATGCCGAAGACCCCCGGGCGGCCTGGTTCGACGACCCGGACCCGGAGGCGGTCCTGGCCGCGATTGACGCGCTGTGCGCCGCAACGGGGCGTGTCCCCGTCCCCCTGGTCCTGCCCGCCTACCAACGCCTGGACCCCGGCTATTACGGGGCCGTCCTGCGCGGGCTGACCGTCCGGGGCATGGGCGCCTCTCCGGCCGCCAGACCCGGCCGCGATCCGTTGTCCGCCTGCCGGTATCCCCGGTTTGCCGGGGAGACGCCCCGGGTGATGCTTTTGACCTCGCGGCTTTTTCTCTCCGGCGAGGTCGTGGCCGCCTGCGAACGTCTGGGCGCGCCCTGCCGGTATGCCCAGGTCGGCGCGGACGAACTGGACGCCGAGGCCTTCCTGGCCCGGGTCGCGGCGGACGTGGCCGATTTCCGGCCCGATTTCATCCTGACCTTCAACCATCTGGGCCTGGATCGCGAGGGGTATCTCACGGATCTGCTGTCCCGCCTGGAACTGCCCCTGGCCTCCTGGTTCGCGGACAATCCGGAACTGATCCTGGGAAACTACGTCCGGCCCTTTCCGAGCCATGCGGCGGCCTTCACCTGGGACGCGGACACCGTGCCCTTTTTGGCGCAAAGCGGCTGCGGCAACGTCTTCCACCTGCCCCTGGCCGCCGACGTGACCCGCTTCCGGCCGAAAAAGAACCATGATCCCGGCCATGCCCTGGCCGCCCGGGTGTCCTTCGTGGGCAACTCCATGCTGGCCAAGACCCGGACGCGTCTGGCCCACGCCGCGCCCCATCCCGACTTGGCCGCGAGGCTGACGGACATCGCCTGCGGTTTCGGGCAAAGTCCAGAGCGATCCGTGTCCGCCTTTCTGGCCTCCCGGCATCCGGATATGCTTGCCCATTACCAATCCCTTTCCGGCCCCGAACGCACCCTGGCCTTCGAGACTGCCGTGGTCTGGGAGGCCACGCGTCTGTACCGTCGGGACTGTCTGGCCCGGGTCATGCCCTTTTTCCCCACCATCGTGGGCGACGCGGGCTGGCTGGAAACCTTTGCAGACGAGGGACGCCGGTGGCGGCGGCTGCCGGAGATGGCCTATTACGACCAGTTGCCCGATTTTTATCCCCGCAGCGAGGTCAACCTCAACATCACCAGCCGCCAGATGAAGGGCGCGGTCAACCAGCGGGTCTTCGACGTGCCGGCCTGCGGCGCGTTTCTTCTCACCGACCGCCAGCCGCAGATGGACGCCCTGTTCGATCCTGGCCGTGAATCCGCCGTCTATGCCCACCCGGGCGAACTGCCGGACCTGGTCCGCCATTATCTGGGGCGTCCCGGCGAACGCCAGCGCATCGCCCTGGCCGCCAGACGCCGCATCCTGGCCGAGCACACCTACGACCGGCGCATGGAGACGCTTTTCGCCGTCATGCGCCGCCTTTTCGCCACAGGATGAGCCATGGATGTCTTCGCACCCGCCTCCACCGTTCCCGAACCCCTGCTGCGCGCCCTGCTGGTGGGCGGCGACGGCAGTCCGGAGCTTCTCCGGGCCGCCGCCCTGGCCGAGACCCTGGCTGGCGGACCAGACGCAGCGCAGGGCGGCACGCCGCCCCGGGAGCTGCTTCGTCTGGCCTGCGACCTGCGTCAGGCCGCCTGGGAGGCTGATCCCTTAAGCGGTTCCCTGGCCGCATCCGTCCTGGCCCTGGACGCGGCCCGGCCCTTCCTGGACGAGGTGCGGCGCCGCGTGCTCCTGACCGTGTCCGTCCAGGACAGGCCGCCTGTCGACGCCCGTTATTTCGCCCGGCTCCTGGAACGGCGCGAACACGACAGGACCATGGCCTTTCTTTTCAGCCGTCTGGAGGCCGAGCCCGGCAACCTCCACTGGCTGCGCCACCAGGCCTCCCTGGCCCTGGCGGCCGGGGATTTCGACGCGGCCGCCAGGGCCGCCGCCCATCTGCGCCATAGCCCGCAGGGCGTCCTGGCCCCCCTGGCCTTTCTGGCGGATCGCATCGATGCCGACGCGGCCTTTCTGCACCGCGACTTCGCCCTGGCTGAACGCCGGTATGCTGCGGCCTGGGCCGCCCTTCCCATGGGGCCTGCCCGGCGCCTCCGGGCCGAGGCCCTGCTGCGGCTGGGACGCCGCGACGAGGCCATCTCCCTGCTTGGCCGGGATTTCGCCGCGCACCCCTATAATGTGACCACGCTTTTGCGCCTGCACGACCTGGCCCTTGGCCTGGACCGGGTCAGGGCGACCTTTTCCGGCGTTCTGGCCCTATTGCTTTATACCTGCAACAAGGCCGCCGATCTGGACAACACCCTGGCCAGCCTGGCCGGGGCCGACCTGTCCTTTGCCCCGGGAATGCGCATCGTGGTGCTCAACAACGGGTCTGCCGACGCCACGGCCGACGTGATCACGGCCTGGATCGACCGGCTGGGTCCGGATCTGCTTTCGCGTGTCGATCTGCCGGTCAACATCGGGGCGCCAGCGGCCCGCAACTGGCTGGCGCGCCATCCGGCGACCCAGGGCGCGGCCTATGCCGCCTACCTCGACGACGACGCCGATGTCCCCCGGGATTTCCTGGGCCGCCTCGCCGCCGCCGTCCAGGCCTTCCCCGCAGCCGGGATCTACGGATGCCGGGTGGTGGACGCGGCCCATCCCGCCCACATCCAAAGCGCGGACCTGTTTCTCGAACCCCTGCCCGAATCGCCCGGCGGGCCGTCGTTTTCCCGGGCCTTTACGACCTCCCGGGCCCATCTGCATTCCCTGGACACGGGCCGCTTCGACTATCTGCGGCCCTGCGCCTCGGTCACCGGCTGCTGCCATCTGTTTTCCACGGCCCTTTTGCGCACGGCGGGCGATTTCGACATTCGCCTGTCGCCCTCCCAATACGACGATCTGGACCATGATTTCCGCTGTCTGTTGGCGGCCCATGTCCCCATCTACCAGGGGCACCTGCGCGTCCTGCACCGCAAGCGCACGGGCAGCCAGGGTCGCCCCGGCGGCAGCCAATATTCCACGGGTTTCGCCAACCAGTTCAAGCTGCACCAGTTCTATTCCCGGGAGCAGTTTGCGGCCATGGCCGAGACGGCCTTCCGGGCCGCCCGCCTGGACGCCGCCGTCAAGTGGACCTGGATTGCGGAACAGATGCACATGGCTGCGGCCGCGCCGGACGAGGCGGGGGGGCAGGCGTGAGGATTCTGGTCTTCCAGATGCAGCGGATGGGCGACCTGATCCTGTCTTTCCCGCTGTTTTTATGGCTGACCCGGGCCTATCCCGGGGCGGTGATCCGGGTGGTGGGCGAACCTGGGTTTTTTGGGCCGCTTTCCGCCCTGGGCCCGGCCGTGGACTATGTGGGCTGGGATGGCGGCGACCGGGTTGCGGCCCATGAATATGACATGCTGATCAACCTGAGCCATCGGCCCGAGGCGGCGGAATTGGCCGGGAAGGCCGCCGCGCCGCGCAAGGCGGGTCTGGTCATGGAGGAGGGCGGCGTACTCAGGATGCACGGGGACTGGCAGCTTTACCGGGCCTCGCTGGTGCGCAACAACCGCCACAACCGCTTCCACTGGGCGGACCTCAACGCCCTGGACGTGATCCCCCGGGAGATGATCGCGGCGACGCGCTGGGACGCGCCGCGTCAACTGGCGGGGCAGGATGGCCGGGTGGGGGTCTTTCTCGGCGCCAGCCAGCCGGAAAAACGTCCGGATGCGGCCTTTTGGGGAGCCCTGGCCCGGGAGTTGGCCCGGAGGGGGCTCAAACCGGTGCTTTTGGGAGGTCCGGCGGAACGGGAGCTTGGCCGGGAGGTCAAGCGGCTGTGCGGCGGGTCGGCCCTCGAATATTGCGGGCGGCTGGGCCTGGGCGAACTGGCCAAGGTGTTGCAGACCTTTCATCTGTTGATCACCCCGGATACCGGGCCCATGCATCTGGCGGCCTGGACGGGATGCCAGGTGCTCAACCTGTCCATGGGGCCGGTGAATCCCTGGGAGACGGGACCGTACCAGCCGGGGCATTTCGTCTTGCGCGGCGCGGTGAGTTGCCGGGGTTGCTGGGAATGCTCCCGGTCGCCCATGCCGTGCCGGGCGGCCTTTGATCCGGCCCGGGTGGCCTATGCCGCCTGGCGCATGGTGCGGGGGGAGAGCCAACGTCTTGCCGGGTCGGGGCTGCCCGGAATGGATCTTTTCCAGGTGGGTCGGGATGACCGGGGGCTGTACCGGCTTGAGGCCTTTTCCGGACGGCCGCCTCTGGCCGAGGAGGCCCTGGGACGGTTTTGGTCGGAGATGTTCGGGCATTTTTTCGGCGTAGGCGACATGTCCCGGCCGCAGAGGGCATGGGAGGAGCTGGCGCGCAGCCTGCCGCGGCTGGCGGCGGCCTTTGTCCGAACCCTGCCGCGGCTGGGGGGATTTTTGCGGGCCGGGATTTCGGGGCGGGGGGATTTTTCCGACGAGTCGTTTTGGGCTGGGTTTCCGCCCTTTCTGCGCCCTTTGACCGGATACCTGCATATTTTTTTGCAAAACGGCGATTTTTCCCGTCAAGCGGGTCGGATATGCCTGGAGAGGGTGTCCCAGGTGGCGCGGGCCACGTCCGGCCCTTCCGGCCTTGCTCCCGACTGAGGGGAAAAAAGTGCCCCGAGGGGGGGACGCAATTTGAAATGGCCTGGAATTCCAGGTCATTTTTTTTTGGAACGGCTCTTGAATTTTCTTGGCCCCAGGAGACCGACCATGCAGATTTTGCCCTCATCAGACGAAACGCGAGCCAAGGCGGGACTTGCGACCCTCGGCGGGCTTGACCCCCAGGACTATCGGAAGCAGGCCGAGGCCTTTAGCTCCTATTTCGACGCCTGCCTGGACGAAACCACGGTTTCTTCAGGACAAAATACCACCACGACCAGCAGCAAGAGCGAATCTTCCGCTGATGCGGCCAACACGGCCACCCTGGCGACCTCCGGTCTGTTGTCCGCTGGAATCGGAAATGTGGTCTCCGATCCCACCAACGTGCGCATGACCAAGGAAGATTTTGCCCAACTCAAGGCCAGCCTCTCCAAGAGCGGGATCAGCGACAAGGACATCGAGGAGCTTGAGGCCCGGATCGATACCCCCCAGGGACTGACCTGGGGCTCGTTTATGACTTTTTTGCAGGACAAGATCGTCGGCAGTCAGCCTAGCGCCCTGAGTGCGGAAAGCAAACGCCAGGTGCAGAGCTTTCTGGGCAAGATCGGGTTTACCCCTGGCGAATCGTCCGAGTTGTTGACGGAACTGGAGCAGGGACAGACCACCAAGGCCTGGAGTTCCATCTCCTCCAAGCTGGCGTCCCTGTCCTCCGAGACCACCCTGACCGTCACCCCGGCCGAGGCCCAGGCCCTGGCCCAGGCCCTGGGGTTGTCCACGAGCGCCCAGACCCGGTTGTCGGCGCTTTTTTCCCGTCTGGAAGACAGCGAACTGGTCGGCCGGGACATCAAGACCGCCCTTTTGGCCATCACCGCCGAGGTCAAGGATCAGGCCGCTTCCGAGAGCAAGGCCCTGGCCGCGATGAAGGAGCTGGCCTCCCAGGTGTTCGTGGCGGCCCAGAAGCGGGAATTTGGCCAGACCCTTTCCGATTCCCGGGAGGATCAGGTGGCCAGAAAGGCCATGTTGGCCCGGGAAATGGCCTCGCACGGGGCCGATGAAAGCGACGGGAGCACGTCGTCGGGCGCGAAGAGCGTGGCCGATCTGGGTTTTGCCTTCACGGAAGAGGCCGAGACCTCGGCCAAGGCCGCCACGGGGCAGGCCCAGGCCGCCACGGAAGTCCAAGGTGTTGGCCACAAGCGCGTGACGCTGTCCGAGAACGGTCAGGGGGCTGATCTCCAGGGCCAGTCCGGCGCATCCGGAGACGGGAAGGGCTTTTTGGGGAATGGGAGCGCCAGCGGGAACCAAGGCGGGGCCACGGACGAGCGCAGCGCGAAGGAACGCGCTGCGGCGAGCCGGGAGCGGTCAGGGCTTGGCGACACGAAGGCGCAGAAGGATTCCGGCGCGTCCTCCACGGATGCCGACTGGACGGGATTTTGGAGCAAGATCGGCCTGGATGCCAGCGCGACCAGATTCTCGGGGACGGAGGCGACGCTCAAGGACGCCTTGGCGGGTATCTCATCCTCCCAGGTTTCCCCGCGCATGGCCCAGGCAGAAAATTCCCAGGGCACGAATTCTTCAGTCTCTTCCGATGTGCTGCGCCAGGTCGAGAATGGGATGCTCAAGAATATGGGGCAGGGGGCGAATCGTCTGACCCTGAACCTGACGCCGGATGAACTGGGCTCGGTCACCGTGATGCTGACGGTCAAGGACAAGGACGTCCAGGCGATTATTCGGGCCGAGACCCCGGAAGCGGCCAAGATTTTAAGCGAAAACATGGTGAAGGTCCGCGAAAGCCTCGAACAGCAGGGGCTTAAGGTCAGCAAACTGGATGTGCAGACCAACCTGGCCCAGCAGCAGGATCAGTCCGCCTGGCAGGGCGCCGGTCAGCATAATGAGGCCCGGCGGCAGCAGGAAGAATTGGATTTGCGGCGCACCGCTCAGAGGATTTTGGGAATGGGTGTGGCTGGGTCGACAGATGTGGTGTCGGATACGGCATCTTCCGCCATGGCGACGCGCAACGAAGGTGTGGACGTTTTTGCGTAACATCCTGGAGGGTGGTTATGTCTTCAGTATCAAGCCTTCTTGACTCCTCGTACACGACGGATACGTCAACAACCACCAGCTCGTCGACCACGGACTTGGGGAAGGAGGCCTTTTTACAGCTTCTTTTGACCCAGCTTACCTATCAGGATCCCCTCGACCCCATGGATGACCAGGATTTCGTGGCCCAGTTGGCGCAATTTTCGAGCCTGGAACAGCTCACCAACATCAGCACCGGCATCACCGAGCTCAATGAGAACGTCCTCGAAAACCAGATGTTCTCGGCGGTCCAGTTCATCGGCAAGACCATCCGGGCCTCCGGCGAGTCGGTCCAGCTTGAGGAAGGAAAGGCCAGCACCATCCACTATACGATTGCGGACGACGCCGAGACGGTCCTGGCCAACGTGCTCGACGAGGATGGCAATGTGGTGCGCACAGTTGACCTGGGCGGCATGAACGCGGGCGAATACGATTTCGTCTGGGACGGCATGGATAGCGACGGCAACGTCATGGACGACGGCGTCTACACGGTGACCATCATGACCCAGGATGCCGACGGCAACGCCGGCGTGGCCAGCACGGAGATCGAAGGCAAGGTCACAGGTGTCGAGAGTTCCGACGGAACCTATTACCTGCGGATCGGCGATGTGCTGGTGGCATTTAGCAACATCACGGAAATTGTTGATGAAGATGACGTTACGACGGATGAAGCCACGTCATAAAAATGGGTTTGATATTTTTGTGGTGACGAAGAGAGGAGGTATACAATGGGACTGAGTTCTTCCATGTGGGCTGGGGTGACGGGACTGCTTGCCCATGGGCAGCGGATGGGGCTTATCAGCAACAATTTAGCGAACGTGAACACTGTGGCTTATAAGGGATCCAACATGTATTTCGAGGATCTCATCAGCCAGAATATCGGGACGTCGGCCGGCGTCGCCCAGATAGGCACCGGCGTGACCATCGGCGCCGTCTACGCCGACCTGAGCCAGGGCGGTTTCGAGACCACCACCGACGCCCTGGACATGGCCATCGGCGGCAACGGCTATTACATCGTCAAGGAAAAGACCTCCACCGGCGAAAACGGGCAGGCCTTAAGCAGCGGGAACCTGACCTCCTATTATACCCGGGCCGGGAACTTTCGCTTCGACAACGACGGGTATCTTGTCGATCCCAACGGCTACGTGGTGCAGGGCTGGGAAGTTGACAACGCCAAGGTGCGCAGCAATGAGGCCTTGGGCATCACCACCACCCAGGTGCCCATCAAGGGATCGATCAAGGACATCAAGCTCGACCAATTCCAGATTCCGGCCCAGGCCACCCAGAACATGACCGTCACCACCCAGCTCGACTCGGCCGAGACGGATCATGCCACCAGCACCACGGACCCCTTCTTCGCCATGGCCACCCTGTGGGACGGGCAGAATGTGCTTGACGACGAAGATGCCCTGGCGGATACGGCCTTCGCCTATCAGAGCACCATGAAGGTCTACGACCAAAACGGCACGGCCCACAACATCACCATCTATTACGACAAGGTCACGGTCAGCAATTCCGGGGGCAAGTCCTACTGGGAATACGTCGTCACCTGCGATCCTCTGGAAGACGGCCGGACCCTGCCCGACAGCAACGGGGGGCTCGCGGTCAGCTCCACCGCCACGGCCGGACTGCTCATGATGGGCACCCTGACCTTCGACGCCTCGGGCAACCTGGAAAACACCAGCGCCTATACCCTGAGTTCCACGGCCACGGTTTCCGGCGGAGCGGTCAACCTCACGCAATGGGAACCCGCCGAGATCAGTACGAGCGGTTATCCTGTCTTCACGGCCAACTTCCGGTCGGTGTCCGGCGGCAGCGCCACCGACTCGGCCAACGCCATCAACATCGCCCTGAACATGGGCATCCGCAATACTACCGGATTTACGGGCGGGGCAGCCACGGCCGCCGGCGTCGGGACTTCGCAGACCAACCTGACGGGGTTTGACGCCTCCACCACAAAGTTCAATACCAACATCACCACCAATAACAGCACGTCCTCGACCACCCTGTTCAATTCCCAGGACGGCTACACCGCCGGCATGCTCACCGGGGTGTCCGTGGACCAAAACGGCGTGCTCACCGGCACCTTCTCCAACGGGCAGACCATGGAGCTCTACGCCGTCGCCCTGGCGGATTTCAGCAACTCCTACGGCCTGAGCCGGGCCGGAAGCAACCTGTTCACCGAGACCATCGACTCGGGACAGCCCGTCACCGGCCGGGCCAATACCGGCCGCCTGGGCTCGATCTCCGGCAACACCCTGGAGACCTCGAACGTGGACCTGGCCTCGGAAATGGTGGACATGATCCTCACCCAGCGCGGCTTCCAGGCCAACAGCAAGACCATCACCACCGTGGACACCATGTTGGCGGAAGTCATCCAGCTCAAGCGGTAACCGGACAACCTCCCTCTCGCCGAAAGGCCCGTCCCCGCCCCACCCATGGCGGGGGCGGGCCTTTTTGCGCCAAAATCCGCACCGTTTTGCGGATCGGCTGTGGGGCCTGCTTCCTTGTCCGTCGCTTTCCAAATACGGCGAAATGCGGCAGGGAAGGAGGAGCCATGAACACGACCGCAATCGATATCCTCCGCACCGCCCGGGCGGCCACCCGGGATTTTTTTCGCTATCAGGGCCTGACCCAGGCGGCGGCCTTGGCGTTTTACGCCCTGATCTCGTTTATCCCCATGGGATTTTTGCTGATTTCCCTGCATGGGATGCTGGTGGGGGACACCTGGGAGGCCCAGCTCCTGGTGAAGCGGCATCTGGGCGAGGTGGCGCCGTGGGCGGACGACCTGCTGGTCGGGCGCATGCGGCGACTGGTGTGGGCCGCGCCGCATCTGCGCTGGCCGAGCCTGGTCTTTATCGCCTGGACGTCCTGCCTGTTTTTCTCAGCACTGCGCGGCGCCTTGCGCCATCCCTGGAAGGGCGGCGAGGAGCGGGTGTCGCTGCTGCGGCGGGTGGCGGCCTGGTTGGGCGGGCCGGTGGTCAGCGGGCTTTTGACGGCGGTGCTCACGGGGCTTTTGGTCCTGGCCCACACCTCGCAGGAGATTTTCCCCAGCGGGCGGCTGTGGGGGGAGGCCTTGCGAGTGGTATGGTCGCTTGGCTGCCTGGCC
>Ga0209467_1002328_pt1 | contig 13790 bp, 11 predicted proteins | sample Higcelwee11metaG_FD_187175 | JGI IMG/M metagenome (GOLD analysis project Ga0209467, IMG submission 187175) | Freshwater pond sediment microbial communities from the University of Edinburgh, under environmental carbon perturbations - High... | ecosystem: Environmental > Aquatic > Freshwater >...
GGCCGCTGGGCAGCACGCTGCCGAATTCGAACAGGCCGGCGAGGTTGAGGCCGATCAGGGTGAACAGCACGGCCAGCGCAGCCACCACGCCCGGGCTTTGCAGCTGGAAGCCCCAGCCGAGCTGTTCGCCCGCGGCGCGCAGGCCCAGCAGCAGGCCGCCGAGCGCCAGGAAGGAGAGCACCACACCGGCGGTGTAGGCCAGGCCGTTGGCGCGGTGGGCGCTGCGGTCGCCGGCGTGTCTGGCGAACGCCAGCACCTTGATCGCGAGCACCGGGAACACGCAGGGCATGAGGTTGAGGATCACACCGCCCAAAAGGGCGCCGATCAGCGCGGCCCAGAGCGTGATCGGGGCGCCCGTCGGGCCCGCCGGGGCCGTGGCGCGGGCGGCGTTGGCGTCGAGCGCGGCCTGCAGCGCGTCGGGCACGGCCACCGGCAGGGCCGCGGCGGCGGGCCAGTTGCCCTGCACCGGTACGGTCAGCCGCGCGCCGGCACTGCCCGCTCCTTCGCCGGGCGGGTTGGCCTGGGCAACCACCAGCGCCAGCTGGGCCGGGCTGTCACTGCGTTGCGGCGAGAGGGGCACGCGGGCGGTCCAGCGTGCGCCGTCCCAGGCCTGGGTCCAGGCGGCGCCGGGTTCGATCAGGCCGGTGGCTTCGGGGAAAAATTCCAGTTTTTGCCCCTGCCAGGCCGCGGGCAGGCCGGCGAGTGAGGCGTTCAGGAAACCGGGTTCGGGCGTCAGCGTGCTGTCGACGGCGGGCTGGTCTTTCGGGCCGGCGGCCAGCGCGGCCTCGAACGCCAGGCCGTTCAGCGCCGTCGAGCCCTGCACGGGGATGCGCAGCGTGAAGCGGCCTTCTTCGGGAATGCACTCCTTGCGGCAGGCGAGCCAGGCGGCGTAAAGCTGCACGTCCACGTGGCTGCCTTTGAAGTCGGGTGCCACGGTCAGCGGCACCGGCAGCAGCACGGTGCCGTCGTAGCCGTAATTGGCCAGCGTGCCGAGCGGGAACTTGCGCGGTGTGGGCCAGGCGATGTCACCGGCCGTCACGCCCTCGGGCAGGGTCCACTGCAGTTCGGTGGGCAGGCCGGAGTCGCCGGAATTCTTCCAGTAGGTGTGCCACTCGGGGGTGTGGGTGAGCTGCAGGCCGACCCAGAGCTTCGCGCCGGGCGCGGCGCCGTCGGGCGCGTGGGCCAGCAGCTCGGCCTGCACCATCTGGGGCGGGGTCTGGCTGGTGGCGCCACCGAGGATGCCCTGCGCCTGCACGGCGAGCGGCAGCAGCAGGCTCAGCGACAAGGCCGGGAGCAGGCGCCGGGCAGAGCGGGTGGCGCAGGAAAGCAGTTTCTGGAGCATCGGGAGCGGGGTGTGTGGGGGCGTCGCAGCTTCGGCGGGTGGTGCCGGTGAAGTATGAGGGCGCCGCCGGCTCCAAGTTCCTGGGACCCGGTGTGTCCGGGCATCGGCTGAATATAAGTCAGGGCTGTTGGCTTGTCCTGGGGGGTGCCGGGCGGCGTCATGCAGGCCGTCTATCGGAATCATGGAACGGTTGGGGTGGTCAAAGGGTTCACAGAACCAGAAGCTTTATGTAAAAACCGAATCCTGGACGGATTTGCATGGAGGAACGTGCATGGGATCGATCGTCGAACGCGCGCTGCTGCCGTGGGCGCAGCGGATGAAGACCCAGGTGAACCTGCCGGTGCGCCTGAGCTGGGGCGCGGGCGGCGGCTCGTCGCTGGCGCTGGGCGACTTCGAGCAGCCGATGGTGGAGATCCGCGTGCGCGATGCGTCGGCGCTGCCGCTGCTGATCGACCCGGGGCTGGACACGCTGGGCCAGGCTTATGTGGAGGGCCTGGTGGACGTGGACGGCTCGGTGGCCGACATCCTCGCCGTGGCGCACCGGCTGGCCGAGACGGCCCAGCCCGAAGCGGGTGTGCTGGGGCGCATCCGCCGCCGCTTCGCCCACACGCGCGCGAGCGACAGCGAGGCGATCCAGTACCACTACGACGTGTCCAACGCGTTCTACGCCCAGTGGCTCGGTGAGGGCATGGTGTATTCGTGTGCCTACTTCGAAAACGGCGACGAGACGCTGGACGAGGCCCAGCTGAAAAAGATCGACCACATCCTGCGCAAGATCCGCCTGCAGCCGGGCCAGCGCCTGCTCGACATCGGCTGCGGCTGGGGCGCACTGGTGCTGCGCGCGGCGCAGCGGTTGGGTGCGCAGTGTGTGGGCGTGACGCTGTCGCAGAACCAGTTTGACCTGGCGCGCGAGCGTGTGGCAGCCGCCGGGCTGCAGGACCGCGTCGACATCCGCCTGCAGGACTACCGCGACGTGCAAGACGCGCCGTTCGACCGCATCACCAGTGTGGGCATGTTCGAGCACGTGGGGCTCGAGCACCTGGTGAGCTACTTCGGTCACATCCGTCGTCTGCTCAAGCCCGATGGCTGGGTGATGAACCACGGCATCACCAGCACCGACGCCTTCGACGGCGAGACGAGCCTGGGCGGGGGGCATTTCATCGACCGCTACGTGTTCCCGCGCGGTGAGCTGCCGCACATCAGCACCGTGTTGCGCACCCTGCAGGAAGGCGGTCTCGAAGCCTTCGATGTGGAGAACCTGCGCCGCCACTACCAGCGCACCACCCAGCTCTGGAGCGCCGCTTTTGAAGCCCACAGCGCGGGCATCCGGCCGCTGGTGGACGAGAAGCGCTGGCGCATCTGGCGCATCTACCTCGCGGGCTGCGCCTGGGCGTTCGAAAACGACGAGGTGGCGCTGTACCAGGTGCTGTGCCGGCCGTCCGGGCAGGCGGCGACGGGGCTGCCGTGGTCGCGGGAATGGATCTACCGCCGTTAGTCGGAAAATCCCAATATCACGCGACGCGTGGTGGCGCTTTTCTTCTCGATCTTGGTCACGACCACGCGGCCGATCTCGGCGGTGTTGGCCACGTGCGTGCCGCCGCAGGGTTGCAGGTCGATCAGCGTGGTTTCGCCGATGCGCACGGTGCGCACGGTGCCGCTGCCACGCGGCGGCGAGACGCTCATGCTCTTGACCAGCGAAGGGTTGGCGTCCAGCTCGGCATCGGTGATGGCGCCGATGTGCACCGGGTGCGCCGCGGCCACGAGGGCGGCGATGCCGGCGGTGAGCATGTCCTTGTCCAGCTGATCGGTGAGGGCGAGGTCGAGCCGCGCGTAGTCGGGTGTGATCGAGCAGCCGTTGACGGGCACCGGCACCAGGTGGCACAGCAGATGGGTGGTGGTGTGAAAGCGCATCAGCCGGTGGCGCCGCGCCCAGTCGATGCGGGCGGTCAGCGCGGTGCCCGGCTGCAGGGTGGCTAGCAGCGCCTCCTGACCCGGGGATGGCACATGCACGATGTCGGCTGTGGGCCGGCCCTCGGCGTCCTTGCCCTTGCGGGTGTCGGCGATGGTGATCACGGTGCCGTCAAGCCGCACCAGTTCGCCCGCGTCGCCCGCCTGTCCGCCACCGAGCGGGTAGAACACGCTGCGGTCGAGCACGATGCCGTGTTCGTGGATGGCGGTGACGGTGGCGCTGCACTCGGTGAGGTAGGCGTCCTGGCGGAAGAGGTCCTGGGTCATGGCGGCATCTTACGGGGCCGTGCGGGGCCGCCACAAGCCGTAAACTGCCAGCCATGAAAGCGCCCGCCCGCCACTGGTCCGACCTCAGCACCGCCGACTTCGCCGCGCTCGACCGCGCGCGCGCCATCGCGGTGCTGCCGGTGGCCGCCACCGAGCAGCACGGGCCGCACCTGCCGCTGTCGGTGGACACCGATCTGGTCAACGGCGTGATCGCCGCAGCCCTGCCGCACATTGCGCACGACCTGCCGGCGCTGTTTTTGCCGACGCAGGCGGTGGGCTTCAGCCCGGAGCACACCCGTTTCGCCGGCACGCTCACGCTCAAGGCCGACACCGTGTTGCGACTGTGGACCGAGATCGGAGAATGCGTGGCCGCCAGCGGCGTGAAGAAGCTGGTGCTGCTCAACGCCCATGGCGGGCAGGTGGGCCTGATGGACCTGGTGGCGCGCGACCTGCGCGCGCGGCTGGGCATGCTGGTCTACAGCGTGAACTGGTTCAACCTGCCGCTGACCGATGCGCAGGGGCAGGACGTGAACGCGCGCTTCAGCGCCGAAGAGCACCGCTTCGGCATCCACGCCGGTGAGATCGAAACGGCCATGATGCTGGCGCTGCGCCCTGAGCGGGTGCGCATGGACCAGGCCGAGTACTTCCGCTCCACCTCGCAGGACCGCGCGATGCTCTTTCCCATCCTCGGCAACGGCCGGAGCGCCAAGCTCGGCTGGATGATGCAGGATTACAACGCCAACGGCGCGGTGGGCAATGCGGGCGCCGCCACCGCCGCAAACGGCCACGCCGTGCTCGACGCCGCGGGCTGCGCGCTGGCGCAGCTGCTGGGCGAGATCGACCGCCTGCCGCCCGACACGCTCACCGAACGCACCGCGTTCGACTGATCAGGCGTACGTCACCCAGTCGGTGTATTCCCCGCCGTCGAGGTGCGGCAGCGTGTTGTAGGTCAGCAGGGTGTGGCGCCGGGGGCTGAACTGGAACTCGGTGACCGCGCTGTTGCGGATGCGCATGTTGAGCTCGATGGTGGCGTCCGGACTCAGGCCCAGCACATGGCCCACCGCGGTGGCAATCGGCCCGCCGCTGGAAACCAGCAGCACGTTCTGGCCGTGGTGGTGCGAGCGCACATGGTCCAGGGCGCTGGTGATGCCGTGCACAAAATCGGTGTACTCCGGCATGCCCTGCGGGCTCACGGTGCCCGCCATCCATTGGGCCAGGCCGTCGCGCAGCAGGCGGAAATGGGCGCGGTAGGCCTCCGGGCTGTCGGGCTTTTGCAGCGGGTGCGGGTGGATGCTGCGGATCACCGCCTCGCTGTCGTACTCGTTCAGGCCCGGCCAGACCAGGGGCTGGGCGTCCAGGCCAGCTCCGCTGGCGATGCCGGCCCAGGTCTGGGCGTGGCGCTTGAGGGTGCCGGTGAGCACGGCGTCAAAGCGCAGGCCGCGCTCGGCCCAGTAGCGGCCCAGGCGTTCGCTCTGGCGCTGGCCGAGCGCGCTGAGCTGGTCGTAGTCGTCGGCGCCAAACGAGGCCTGGCCATGGCGCACAAGGTAGAGGGTTCCCATGGGCCGGATTCTGTGGGCGCGGGGCCGCGGGGCTTTGTCCCGACAGCGACTGTGCGCTGCGCCGCTGTCACAGGCGTGTCTGTGGCGGCCACTCGGATGTGTGACAGGCAAGGACAACGCCGGATTGGCGGTGCATTTCTGGCGATGACGGGTGCTCCCCCTGTGCTTCAATCGACCGGTTGGGGTCTCTCTTTTTCGAACATCACATGCCATTTGATCTGCAGACGATTCTGGTGCTGCGGCTGTGCGTTGAGCTGGTCGTGGCCGGCGCCTTCGTGGTCCAGGCGCGTCGTCATCCCACGGTGGGTGGCCCGGGCTGGTGGGCTGCGGCCGTCGTGTTTTCCACACTGGGTTCGCTCGGTTTCGGGCTGCGCATCCACAGCCTGAACCTGCTCACGGTCAGTGTCGCCAACACTTTGTTGTGCGGTGCGGCGTTGTTCGCCTGGCTGGGATTGCGGAGCTATCTCGGTTTGCACCGTTCGCTGCGCTGGACGGTGGCGGGCATGCTGGCCATTCTGTTGGGCCAGGTGCTGTTTTATGTGGTGTGGGACTCGGCGCCCGCGCGGCAGGCCCTGTTTGCCCTGACCGGTGTGGTGGTGCGCATCGGCACGCTGCGGGACATACAGACGCACGACCCGCAGCGCCGCCAGCCCGTGCTGCAATTCCTGCGCTGGTTGACCTGGGTCGAGTTGGTGTTGCTCGGGTTCGCGGGGGTGGCGGTCTGGTTCGTCCCCGATACCTCCCCGGCGCGCTTCGGTGCCCTGGTGCCCTCGCTGCTGGTGTTCTTCATGGTCGACCTGCTGCTGCGCATGGTGGTCAGCTTCGCGCTGGTGACGGCGCGGCTGCAGCAGGAGAGTGACCGGGCCCGCCAGCTGGTGCTGACACGCGAGACGGAGTCGCGCGCGCTGGTGGACAACCTGAGCGCTGGCGTGATGGTGTTCCGGCCCGACCAGACGCTGGCGACCATCAACACCGCGGCACGCCGCTTGCTGGGCTGGAGCACCAGCGGCGCCAACAGCGCCATGCCCGAGCCGCAGGCGCCGGACTGGCGTTTGCTGCGCGAAGACGGTCGGCCCCTGCCGCGCCACGAAATACCGTTCGAGCGCGTGCTGGCGACCGGGCAGCCGCTGAGCAACATCGTGATCGGCGTGCAGACCGGGGCGGGCGATGCGGTGAGCTGGGTGCTCTGCAACGCCTACCCCGACAACGACGCCCTCGGCGGCCTGCGCCACGTGGTGTTCACCTTCGTCGACATCACCTCGCTCAAACTCGCCCAGCAACAGCAGCAGGCGCTGGAACACCAACTGGCGCAATCGCACAAGATGGAAGCGCTCGGCACGCTGGCGGGCGGCGTGGCGCACGACTTCAACAACATCCTGGCTGCCATCCTGGGCAACGCCGACCTCGCGCGCCAGGACCTGCCGCCCGGGGCGCCGGCCCGCGAGAGCCTGCACGAGATCAGCACCGCAGCGCGGCGCGGTCGCGAGCTGGTGCGCCAGGTCCAGGCCTTCAGCCGCCAGCAACCCATGGAACGCCGACCGGTGCAGGTGGCCGAGGTGGTGGCCGAATCCGGCCGTTTGCTACGGGCGGCCACAGCATCGCCTTTTGAGCTGGTGCAGACCTGTGCGGACGGCGTGTTGCCCATCCTCGCCGACGCCACGCAACTGAGCCAGGTGCTGCTCAACCTGGGCACCAACGCCGCGCACGCGCTGGAAGGTCGGGCCGGGCGCATCGAATACCGGATCGACGCATTGGCGTCCGACGATCCGCGCCTGCCCGCTGCGATGGTGCAGGCGTGTGCCGGCAACGGGGCGGTCCGGGTGCAGGTGCAGGACAACGGCTGCGGCATGGACGAGGCCACGCGCGTGCGCATGTTCGAACCGTTTTTCACCACCCGCGTGGTGGGTGCCGGTACCGGCCTGGGGCTGCCGGTGGTGCTGGGCATCGTGCAGGCCCACGGGGGTGCCATCGAGGTGGACAGCGAGCCCGGCGTGGGCACCACCTTCACGCTGTATTTCCCCGCAGTTCGGGCGCTGCCCGCGGCTGTGGCCGATACCGGACTCGCCCCGGATGGGGGCACAATGGCGGCGAACACAAGCGGTAACACCGAGTTGCCCGGCCCCTCTTCAGTGGAGAACCCCGCCATGGCTCCTGATGCGATCACCGAACCACGCCACATCCTCTACCTCGATGACGACGACACCCTGGTGTTTCTGGTACGCCGCCTGCTGGAGCGTCGCGGCTACAAGGTCACCGCCGTGACCGATCAGAGTGTGGCCATCGAGGCCGTGCGTAGCCAGCCCACCGGGTTTGATCTGCTGATGACCGACTACAACATGCCCGGCATGTCGGGTCTGGAAGTCGCCAGGGCCGTGCTGGCGATCAACCCGGATCTGCCGGTGGCCGTGGCCTCGGGTTACATCACCGACGAACTGCAGGCCGAAGCGCTGGCCTGCGGGGTGCGCGAAGTGGTGTTCAAGACGGACGCGGTCGATGCGTTTTGCGAGGTGGTGGCGAGACTGGTGTCCCCCCCGCGCCCCGCCTAAGGGCGGGTCACCCCCCAGGGTGGCGATGCTGGCGGCCCGGCAAAGCCGGTTCCGCGGCATCCTGGGTACGAACCCTCGCGCCGTAGGGCCCCGGGTTTCAGTTGGCGTTGGCCAGCACCTTGGCGAACACTTCGCTGTCCACGTTGCCGCCGCACAGCGTGGTGCCAACGATCTTTCCTTTCAGGCTTTCCCGCTCTTGCCACGCGGCCGCGAAACTTGCGGCGCCCGCGCCTTCGGCCACGTTGTGGGTGTCGGCGAACAGCGTGCGCATGGCCTGGGCGACTTCGTCGTCACTGACCTTCACCACGCGCTCCAGGTGCGGCATCAACACGGCGAGTGCCGCGGCGTCGGCGACGCGGCAGGCCATACCGTCGGCAAGCGCGGTGCTCACGGGCGCTTCGACCACCCGGCCGGCGGCGATCGAATCGGCGTAGGTGGTGGCGTGGGCGCTGACCACGCCGACGATGCGGGCGGGGTGCCCCAGCGCGAGCTTGGCGGCGATGGCCGAACACGCGCCCGAACCCTGGCCGATGGGCACGTAGACCACGTCGAGCTGCGGCACGGCCTTGAAGAATTCCCACCAGTAGGTGCTCACGCCACGCAGCAGGTCCTTGTGGTAACTCGGCACCATGTGTGCGCCGCGCTCGGCGGCCAGGTTCATCGCGTGTTCGCGCGCTTCCTGGAAGTCGTTGCCATGTTCGATCAGGTTCACGCCGAGCGCGCGCATGGCGGCGTTTTTCTCGGTCGAATTGCCCAGCGGCACCACGATGCTGCAGGCCACGCCGTGCGCGCGCGCCGCCCAGCCGATGCTCTGGCCGTGGTTGCCGCGCGTGGCGCTGATCACCTCGCGCGGCAGCTCGCCGCGCCGCTGGAGCTGATCGAAATAGGTCAGGCCACCGCGGATCTTGAACGCGCCCACCGGCGTGTGGTTCTCGTGCTTGACCCAGCAGTCCGCGCCCAGGCGCCGCGACAGCGTGCCCCAACGGTATTGGGGCGTGGCCTGGAAGGACTGGTAGACCACGTGGGCGGCGGCTTCGATGTCTTGCAGGTGGGGCAGCTGGAGGGGCATGAAAAGTTCCGTGTTCAGATGGCCGAGGTCAGCGTGCGCGGGCCCAGGGGGGTGTCGAGCAAGGCGGTGAGTGCGGCAGGTCCTGGCGCCACCGTCCTGGGGTCGAGGCCGATCGCGTCCAGCGCCTGTTGCAGCCCAGGCGCATCGGGGTGGCTGAGCGTGAGGCTCTGCAGCGTGAGCCCGCTCGCGGGCATGGTGTCGGCCGGATGTGCGTTGCCCCACTGGATCAGTGTGGGCAGTGCGCCGCCGAACAGGCGCTGGCCGTCGTCGCGCACGCTGATGCGCCATTGCAGCAGGCCCGACGGTGTGGGCCGCGAGGCGGCGATGGCCGGGCCGCGCTGAATGCCGAGCGCGGTCAGTTGGCGGGTGGCTGCAGCTATGTCGGGCACGCTGGCCACCCAGTGCACGAGCTGCGGCCCGTGTTGGGCCAGCCGCGCCTGCAGGGCCGGGTCATCGAGGTCGAACCAGCGCTTCAGCGGGGCGGGGCGCGTGGGCGTGGCCTGCGGGTTCACGGCGATGATTTCCAGGTAGGCGCGTGGGGCCTGTGCGCAGCTCAGTCGCAGCAGCCGGTTGTGGGTGCCGAACAGGGCGTGTTCGCCGCCCCGTCCGGGCACCACACCCAGCGTGGCCTCGCACCAGGCGACGCCTTCGTCCAGCGTGCGCGCAGCCACCACGAGGTGGTCGATCTGCGCGCTGTGCGGGGTGGTCACAGTGTCACGTGGCCGTGAATGCAGGTGACGGACTGGCCGCCTACCCAGATCGTGCCGCTGGCGTCGCGTTCGATAAACACGCGGCCCTCGCGCGCCAGCGCCGTGCCCTGCGCGGCCACGTAGCGCTCGGGCGCGAGGCCCGTTCCGATCAGCCACTGCGCGAGCGCGGCGTTCAGGCTGCCGGTGACGGGGTCTTCGCACAGGCAGTTGTTGCCGGGGAAAAAGGCGCGCACCTCGAACTGTGTGTCGTCTTCCTCGCGGGCACCGACCACGCCGACCTTGCCGCGCGGGCCCACGACGCCAATGTCCAGCCCGGCCAGCACCGCGCCGTCGGGCCTGAGCGCGAGCACCTGCTCGGCACTTGTCAGCATCACGCCGCGCCAGTTGGGTCCGTTGTCGCACCAGGCGTGGGCCGTGATGTCGCTGCGCGCCACGCCCAGGCCGCGCGCGATCAGCGCCACGTCGTCTTCCGGCAGCGGGCCGCTCTTGATCAGCGGCGGCGCCGCGAACGCCAACCTTTCTCCATCGCGCCGCAGCTTCACCAGACCCACGCCGCATTCCTGCACCACGTGTTCGCCCTGCGGCACGCCACCGGCTTCGAGCCAGGCGTGGCAACTGCCCAGCGTGGGGTGGCCGGCGAAGGGCAGCTCGCGGCCGGGGCAGAAGATGCGCACGCGGTAGTCGGCACCGGCGGCCGCGCCCTCGGGTGTGGGCGGCAGCAGGAAGGTGCACTCCGACAGGTTGGTCCAGTTGGTGAAGTGCTGCATCTCGTCGGCCGACAGGCCGCTGCCGTCGAGCACCACGGCCAGCGGGTTGCCGCGGTAGGGCGTGGCGGTGAACACATCGACCTGTTTGAAAGGGCGTTGCTGCATGGTGGGCTTCCAGTGTCAGGACAGGGGGAGATCGAGCACGCCACGGCTCGCGGGCAAACTGAGCCACTGCGCGTACCAGCGTTCCAGGTTTGGCCAGGCCGGGCGCGGCTGCGGCAGGCCCCACCAGCGGTGGACCTCGCAGGCGATGGGGATGTCGGCCATGCTCAGCGCGTCGCCGGCCATGAAGGCTTGTTTTGACAGATGCTCATCGAGCTGTGCGAACAGCGGCTTGGTCGCGGCCACCGACGCGGCAATGACCTGCGGGTTGCGCTGTTCAGCCGGCGTGCGGATCCACTGCTTGAAGGCGGGGCTGCCGGCCGGGTTCAGCTCGGTCTGCTGCCAGTCCATCCAGCGTTCGGCGTTGAAGCGCTGCCGGATGTCTTGCGGGTACAGGGACGAGCCCTCGCGACAACAGAGATAACGCACGATCACGTTCGATTCCCAGAGCGTGAAGTCGCCGTCTTCGAGCAGCGGCACCAGGCCGTTCGGGTTCCGGGCGCGGTAGTCCGGCGTGTTCACGATGCCGAAGCTCAGGCCCGCGTCGACGCGCTCGAAGTCCAGCCCGAGCACCTGCGCGCACAGCACCACCTTGCGCACATTGATCGAGCTGATTCGGCCCCAGAGGCGCAGCATGGCGGCAGCTCTTATTTCACCGACTCGCGGATGGCTTGCGCCAGCGCGGCGATGCCGATGTGGATCTGCTCCACGCTGGCCGTCACGAAGGACAGGCGCAGCGTGCGCGGGTCGGCGTGGTCGGCGTAGAACGCGGCACCGGGCACGAAGGCCACACCCTTGTCCACCGCCTTGGGCAGCAGCTCCACGGCGCTCATGCCTTCGGGCAGGCGCACCCAGAGGAACATGCCGCCGTCGGGGGTGTTCCACACCACGTCCAGTCCGGCCATTTCTTTCTGCAGCGCTTCCAGCATCGCATGGCACTGGCTCTTGTAGAGCGCGCGGATGGTGGGTACATGGCGGTCGATGAAGCCGTCCTTCAGCACCTCGGACACCATGCGCTGGTTGAAGCTGGGGCTGTGCAGGTCGGCCGCCTGCTTGGCCTGCAAGAGCTTGGGCATGATGGCCTTGGGCGCGATCACATAACCCAGGCGCAGGCCGGGTGCCAGCACCTTGGAGAACGAGCCCAGGTAGATGCAGCCTTCGGGGTTGCGCGCGGTCAGCGGCTTCGGGGGCGGCTGGTCGAACCACAGGTCGCCATACGGGTTGTCTTCCACCAGCGGCAGGCCGATGGCGGCGGCGCGCTCCACCAGCGCCTGGCGCCGTGCTTCGCTCATGCTGCGGCCGGTGGGGTTCTGGAAGTTGGGCAGCACGTAGAGGAAACGTGCGCCCTCGGCCTTCGAGACCAAGTCTTCAACGTCCACACCCTCGGCATCGCTGTCCACGCTCACGATGTTCGGTTCCATCGGCGTGAAGGCCTGCAGCGCGCCCAGGTAGGTGGGCGTTTCCACCAGCACGGTGCTGCCTTCGTCGATCAGCACCTTGGCCACCAGGTCCAGGCCCTGCTGGCTGCCGGTGGTGATCAGCACCTGATCGGCCGAGACGTCCCAGGGCATGCTGGCCGCGACCCATTCGCACAGCGGGCGGTAGCCCTCGCTGGCGGCGTACTGCAGCGCGGCGCGGCCGTCGGTGCGCAGCACCGTTTCGCAGGCGGCGGCGAAGGCCTCGACCGGGAAGGTCCTGGGCGAGGGCAGGCCGCCCGCGAAGCTGATGATGCCGGGCTTCTCGGTCACTTTAAGGATCTCGCGGATCACCGACGGGTTCATCTTGTGGGCGCGTTTCGCGAGGGTCCAGGTGCTGCTCATGAAGTCTCCTTGTTGGATTTCGGATGTGTGATGGGCGGGGCGGCCATGCGGCGCCCCATGAAAACGGTGGCGACGACGGCGAGTGCAAAGCCCAGCGTCATCGCATCCAGCGATTCTCCCAGCAGCGGCACGGCGGCCAGGATGCTGACGAAGGGTTGCAACAACTGCAGCTGGCTCACGCGCAGCGCGCCGCCCAGCGCCAGCCCGCGGAACCAGGCAAAGAAGCCGGCCCACATGGAGAACACGCCGACGTAGAGCAGCGCCCACCAGGCCGAGGTGTTGATGGGTTGATCGGGCCAGGTCAGCAGCGCACCCGGCACGGTGAGCGGCAGCGCCATCACGCAGACCCAGCTGATCACGCGCTCGGCGCCCAGCACCGGCGTGACCTTGGCGCCCGCCACATAGCCGAGCGCGGCCGCGATCACGGCGCCCACCAGCAGCAGGTCGGCCCAGGCCAGACCGAAGCCGTGGCCGAGCTGGTGCGCACGCAGCAGGCTGTAGGCCGCCACCAGCAGGCTGCCGAGCCCGGCGAACAGCCAGAAGCCCAGGCGCGCGCGCTGGTGCAGCAGCCAGGCCGCGGCGGCGGCAGTGGCCAGCGGGAGCAGGGCGGTGATCACGGCGGCGTGGCTGGCTGTCACGTGGCGCAGCGCCCAGCCGAGCAGCAGCGGGTAACCGATGGCATTGCCCAGCAGCGAGAGCGCGAGCGGCTGGCGGTGCTCGGGCGCCGGCAGCGGCGAGCGCGTGGCCAGCAGGTAGATCAGCGACAGGCCGCCCGCCAGAGCGGCGCGCGCCCAGGTGACGAACCAGGGCGAGAGCTGGGGCGCGTCGGCCGTGCCGGTGGCCAGCCGCGTCATGGGCAGGGTGAGCGCGAACACCACCACGCCGATCAGGCCGAGCCACAGGCCCAGGGTCTGCTCGCGGTGGCTGGGCAGGGCGGGCAGCGCGGTGCTATGGCTCATGGCTGGCCTCCCAGGCCCGTCATCAGCATCCACCCGGCGGTGAGCACCAGCGCGCTGGCCATGACGCGGTTGAACACCTGCAGGCGCGCGCCCGTGGCCACGCCGTCCACCACCGGACCGGCCAGCCAGTGGCGCAGCAGGGAACCGACCGAGGCATAGAGGAGGTTGCTGAAAAACGCGAAGGCCAGCATCAGCGGCAGCACCTGCACGAAGCGCTCCAGCGCGTCCGGCCTCCCGGCGATCCAGCCCGCCACGATGGACAGCGCCAGCATCCAGGCCTTGATGTTGAGGAACTGCAATCCCACGCCCTGCGCAAACGTGACGCTCAGCCTGTCGGCGCTGACCTGGCTCAGCGAGCGGCTGCCCCAGAGCTTGCGCGCCAGCCACAGCAGGTAGGCGCAGCCTCCGATGAGGATGGCCCAGCGCAAGGCCGGCTGCGCCACGATCAGCGTGCCCAGGCCACCGGCGCACAGCGCCAGCAGCACACCCCAGCCCACCGGCACCGCGCAGACGAAACGCAGCGAATGGCGCAGGCCGAAGTTGGCCGCGAGCGCAGTGGACAGCGTGGTGTTGGGCCCCGGGGTGAAGCTGGTGGCCGTGGCCAGCACCAGCAGGGCGCTGAATTCGGCGGCGTTCACGGGCGGCCCTTCGCGTGCGCACACCGGTCCGGTGCCTTGAACG
>Ga0209467_1002329_pt1 | contig 13787 bp, 12 predicted proteins | sample Higcelwee11metaG_FD_187175 | JGI IMG/M metagenome (GOLD analysis project Ga0209467, IMG submission 187175) | Freshwater pond sediment microbial communities from the University of Edinburgh, under environmental carbon perturbations - High... | ecosystem: Environmental > Aquatic > Freshwater >...
TGAGATAGCCTGCGGTCTCGTGAGCACCTGGAGTTCAGATGGGACCATCGCCGATTCAGCGCCCGCCGGATCGGCCTTTGCCACGGGCTGGGCTTCCCAGACGGGAAACGTGGCGAGCATCGGCAAGCTGTACCTGCTTCCCGGGGTCGCGGTTCCCGAAGCCAATGAATCGCGTCCCGTGGCGACGATCCTCGAGGCAGCGCGCCTGAGCGGCCGCTCCACCGGAATAATCAGCACGAGCGAGTTCATGCACGCGACGCCGGCCGATTTCAGCGCCCACGATCCCTCTCGCTCCAATTACGACAACCTGACCGAACAGATTGTGTACAACGGGCTCAATGTCATCCTCGGCGGTGGAACGCCTTATCTGAACGCGGAGGCCAGAAAGGATAAAGAGGACATGAAAGCCATTCTCGCGTCGCGGGGCTATGGCTACGTGGACAACGCCTCGGACCTGCGCGCCTTCAGGGGCGACAGGCTCGTCGGCACCTTCGGAAAGACCAAGACCGCCACCGCGATGTCCTACGACATCGACAGGGATTCGGGAAACGAACCCTCGCTCGCCAGAATGACGGCCAAGGCCATCGAAATCCTCTCGTCCAATAAAAAAGGATTTTTCCTCATGGTGGAAGGCTCTAAGATCGACTGGGCGGCGCACGCGAACGATCCCGTCGCTCTCGTCACCGATATAATCGCCTTCGACGACGCGGTGAAAGTGGCCCTCGACTTCGCGAAGCAGGACGGCCACACCGTCGTCATCGCCGCCACAGACCATGGCAATTCGGGCATCTCGATAGGGGATCGCTCGATCAGTTCAGGCTACGACAAGACCTCCTGGACCACCTTCATCAACCCGCTCAAGAAGGCGAGCCTCACCGGCGAAGGGCTCGAGGCGGCGCTCGCGGCGAAGCTCGCGGCCAAGGCGGCCGAGCGTTCCAGGGAAGATGTGATAAGGGAAGTCGTCGCCGCCTCCATGGGAATCTCAGACTTGACGGAAGCCGAGGTGGCCGCGCTTGCCGCCGCGAAGTCCGGTTCCCTAAATTACGCGATCGGTCCCATGGTCGCCGCCCGGGCGAAGATCGGTTTCACCACTAACGGACATACCGGCGAGGATGTCGTCCTCTACGGCTACGATCCATTCGGTAAAAGACTTTCAGGCCTGGTCAAGAACACTGATATCGCGACCTATATGGCCGCGACGATGAAAGTCGATCTCGAGGCGACGACATCCCGCCTCTTCCAGGACGCGGTCTCGATGTTCTCCAAGATGGGCGCCTCCGTTTCGGTAGACAAGACTGACCCGGAAAACCTCGCGCTCGTCGTCGTCAAGGGCGACAAAACGCTGCGCATACCCCGCAACAAGAGCGTCGTCTACCTGAACGGCGAGGCCGTGGATTCGGAGGGCGTCGCGGTATTCAACGGCACCACCTGGTTCGTCGCCGAAAACGTGATAAAGCTGATCAAATAAAAATTTCAAAAAATGCTGATAGCCGCCCGGATTTTTTCCGGGCGGTTCTTTCGTTTTAGTCACGTACCCAGTCCAAGCCATACTATTCTTCGTAAAATATACTTGACATAATGTAAAGATAGTTTTACATTAGCACATGTCAAACATTCTTGACATGTTGGGAGGTCGCAATGTCGTACGAAGAAAGAGCCACCTGGGTAGGCGCCGCGGTATCGGTGCTGGTCACGGGAATTTATTGCTCCTTTGTCCTCAATCAGATGGGAAGCGTACCGCTGGCCCAGATCGCCTATCAGAAGCCCATGCTCATGGCCATCGGAGCCATCATCGTCGCGACGATCGTTGGCATGATACTCATGTCGATTGGCTCCGCCGTCGCTGCCGAGATCAAACATAGGGGCTCAAGTGACGATATCGGCCGCAAGGACGAAAGAGACGACCATATCAACCGCCGGGGCGAGCTTGTCGGCTATTACGTTTCGTCGGTAGGCATTCTCGGCGTCGTAGCCCTCGCTATGGTGAGGGCTGACCAGTTCTGGATCGCGAATGCCCTCTTTTTGACCATGATGATAGGAGGGCTCGTGTCCTCCGCGGTTAAAATCGTCATCTACCGCAGGGGTTATTGATCATGGACTCATCGATGAAGGTAACTAACAGCATTCGGACGCTCAGATTCGCCGCGGGCGAGATGACCCAGGCCGAGCTTGCGGACCGCGTGCGCGTGACAAGGCAGACGATAATCGCGATCGAGCAGGGACGTTATTCTCCCTCGCTGGAAATGGCTTTCCGCATCGCCAACGTGTTCGGCGTGCCGCTGAACGAGGTATTCCACTATTCGGAGGAAGAATCGTGAACGCCACCGTGCTTTTATTGGGCGTCACCGGGCGCACCGGTGGCCGCGTCCTCAGGCAGCTTCTGGAACGCGGAGTCACCGTCCGCGCCATCGTCTGTTCAAGCGCAAGGCTGCCCGAAGGGGTTGCCGGCAAGGAGGGGCTTGAGGTAATCGAGGCCGATCTATTGTCGTTAGGCGACGACGAGCTTAGGCGGTACGTCGCCGGATGCGACGCGATCATTTCCTGCCTCGGCCATACAACCACGACGATGAAGGGCATCTTTGGCGAGCCTCGGGATCTTGTGACGCAGGCCGTCGCCAAGGCTTGCGCGGCCATTCATGCTCTCAAGCCCGAAAAAGCGCTCAAGTTCGTGCTCATGAGCAGCGTCTCGGTCAACAGCCCCGGCGCTGCCGATGCGCGGCGGGGGGCTATGGAAAAGGCCTTTCTCTGGGTTCTTCGTGGCCTCGTGCCCCCCGCCGCGGACAACCAGAACGCGGCCGACTATCTTGGCGACAGGATCGGCATCATCGATCCCGTGATCCAGTGGGTTGTCCTACGCCCTGACAGCCTCACGGAGGGCGACGTGAGCGAGTACAAGGTAAACGAGAGCCTTGTGAGCAGTCTTTTCAAGCCGAAAACCACCGCCATGGCTAATGTCGCGCACTTTATGTGCGATCTAGTAACCGAGCCGCGGCTTTGGGATGCGTGGAAGGGCAAGATGCCAGTCATCGTCAATGCGTCAAGCTTTTAAAACATTGGCAGAAACGATATTAAGAGTTTGTCGATGGCGGGCAGTTGTCGAAAATTGACCCTTGGCTTTGTGACTACATGGTAAGGCGCGCATCGCGTTAGTCGAGTTTCTATGCCACACCCACATATGTATATAAAAAGTACGAAAAATGTTGCAGAATCACTCAAAGAGATATAACATCTAATGATAGTGTCATACATTATTGGCGAATAGATTACCTAAATAGCGGTTTATGATAAACGGTATAATAATTGTTGGGCAGATTTGGCTGATGTTTGAAAAAGTGAGTAGTGTAAATAGTGAGTAATATATGAACAATATTGACAAGTTATTTTGTGAATCACAAAAGGTAATTACCGATCCAGCTTATATTATATTTTCATTGTTAGAAAATTATCTTGAGAAGGAAAAGATTTGGCTTTCTAAGTTTCAGCTATATCTAGCTAAGAGAAAATATAGAAAAACGGGAAAAATAGAAGTAAAGCTCTTTTGGATAAATCTGCGTAATTGCCCTATGAAAAAATATGATATTCATAAGTATTTTGATGGGTTTAATAATTATCTAAATAATGAAGTACCTCGATATACAACTACTTTAATTGATAAATTACCTGATATTATAAATTCAGTAACAGATAAGACAGCTGATCAGATCTTATCTTCATTAGATAAAACATCATCAAAAATGATTATAGATAGGAAAAATATTGGTAAAAAGGTAAAAAAAGAGATTCAAAATATTTATGGTGAAGAATTAAAAAATTTAAAGATGATTCTTGAATTATGTAAGGAATTATCCATTAGTAATAGTGATGAAAAAGAAATGCAAGTAACTTATTCAAAAAAAGCTTTAAGGAGTATTTTGCAAACATCATGCTTGGTTTTATCTGAAATTTACTGCCTAATTGAGAATGGGTATGCTGATGGAGCTATTGCAAGATGGAGAACTATTCATGAGTTTGCTGTTGTTGCGGAAATAATTGCAGATAGTGAAGAAGAAGTTGCCGAAATGTTTATAGAACATAGTGTAGTATCTGATTACAAAGAGATGATTGGATATGAAGAGCATAAGTATCAGTTAGGACTTGAAGAATTATCTAGGCAAGAAAAGGATATTATAGAGAATAAATATAAAACAGTAGTAAAGAAATACGGTGAGGCTTATGTATCAGACTATGGATGGTTCTGTAAAAAGTTACAAAAAAATAAAATTACCTTTTATGATATTGAAAAGAAAGCTAACCTTGATTATCTAAAGCCTTATTATAAACTCTCATGTAATAAAATACATGCAGGATCAAAAAGCTTGCTATTCAAACTTGGGAATCTGCTATCTGAATGCGATAAGCCATTAATGTATGAAAGTTTTATAGGAATAATTGATCCAATACAATTATCTGTTCTTTCAATAGTTTTTACTGCAAATTCATATCTTGCTAAGGATCCAACTCCTTCTAATGTTGTTTATATGAAAATAATATCACTTATAAGTACGAGAATTATGGATGGCTTAACTAATAAGGGTTACATTGAAATTGATAATAAAGGAAACATAATATTACAAGGATAAACTGCCCTACAAATGCTTCAACCTTATAAATCCTTTGGCACGTTTTGTGCAGAGATCTCATGCACAAAACGTGCCAAGCCTTTCGGGCATGGATTTAAAGGTTAAGCGAATGTTAGTAGGATCAGCTATATGGAGCGGAGATAGCTATGCTGTATAAAAAATCCATATTTGTTTTATCAATAATTGCTTTGCTCGCAAGTTGTCAAACTGATGCGATGCTGGAAAAAAAATATCCACCAATCGGTGAAATGATCGATGTAAATGACAAGAGCGCTCATGTAAGGATAATTGAAGGAAGTGACCCTACGGTTTTATTCTTCTCCGATATTGATATGTTGGTTCTTTGAACTGGGATCTGGTTCAAAGCAAATTAAGAAATACTGCAAAACTATCAATAAGAATAGTCTCGCATGGTTCGATGAAACAATAGAAATTGGAAATTCCTTGCTTGAGGCAAAAGAATGTAATTCATATGGTGATAAACCATTAGTGATACTATCATCAAAAGCGGTATACTCGAAGTATGAAAACCTATCCAATCTTTGGCTTGAATTGCAGAATGACTTGTTGAGCCTGAGCAGCAACAGTCGACAGGTGATTCTTGAAGATATTGGACATTACGCACATATAGAAAACCCAAAGTCGTAGTCGCTGAAATAACTGATATGATAAATTCATATCAAACATATAAGGGAACCAAGATCGAGTAATATATCGGAGGAATCATGGATCAATTTGAAGAATTCAACAATCAATTTGAACGCAACCAGAAAGATATTTGCATAAAACTTTGCGGCTTGATCAATCAGAAACTAAAGAACGCTACATCAAAAATGTACCATGGTGCTCCCGTATGGTTTATAGACGAAAATCCGATAGTCGGATATTCAAAAAAGAAAAATAAAATAGCACTGCTTTTTTTGAGTGGACAATCCTTCAGCAACAAGGGGCTAAGTCCAATTGGAAAATTTAAAGCTGCAGAAAAGGTATATATAAAAATTGAAGAAATAAACGAAAACGAAATTAGCATGTGGCTTGAAGAAGCATCAAGTATACAATGGGATTATAAAAACATAAGAATCAATAATGGAGAATTGAGACGAATATAGTAAGAAATATTATACCGCTCATTAGCCGTTGACGAGCGAAGTCTGGATCTATGACTTCAAGACAAAAGCCTGACATATCTGGATAGCCTGACTGACCCCCTTGGCTCACAGGAGACGCGCTGCTCTTTTTTCCCAATCATTGCGCATTAACTCGATCAGTTCGTGGTGCGGATCTAGTTCTTTTTGGGAGAAGATTGATTCCCAGGCGGCTGGTGCGGCCTCAATTAACGAATCAAATCGTTGTGTTACCAAAATTGCTTTTACTCCTAGATCCGTAGCAAAAACAGCGAGATCAGACCGATCAATTCTTTCGAGCCTATATTCCTTCCCAAAACGCATGGAAAGCTTGGTATCGAGTTCCGGCCACATTGTCGTCGAGACGAGATCGTAGAACGGCGAAAGTCCTTTCCTATTTTCACGATGGAGAAGCGAAAAGTTTTTCCCATGGGCGTCACAATTGCCCACTAGAAGATTGAACAGGGCGATGCCGGCAAGAAGTTCGATATCGATTATCGGAGCAGTACAGGCTCTTCGTATCACCCGGACAAGATCCGCGAAGCCGGGGCCTCCATCAGCCTGGTACTTCCTGTCCGGCATTATTCCCAGCGCCTGGCAAAAGTCCTCTTGATGAAGTCGCATAACGTTGCCATTCGCGGCACGCGCGCGATCAAAACGCTCGAGAATAAGCACGGGTCTTCCCATATCGACGATTTCCGCCTTGGGAACGGGAAGGCCCAAGGCCTCGGCGAGTTTCAGGCAGATGAATTCGTTGGCAACGATATCTGGAAATATAGGTGATTCAGGCTTCAAAATATGGCTCGAGGGCGCGCCCCCCAAGGGTCGATACCATCGGTCGTTCCGCTTGAACAAGGGAATCTTTTCCTGCGCACCGGCAAGCGACAGCCGCGATCCAACTCCCGATAAAAGCAGCGGAAGTCGTTCCATATCGTGGATCATTGTGGCAAGCTGTTCTTCCGAAATTTCTTCATATCGTTCAGAAGATGCCTCGTTCGTTCTGTCTTCTGGATCACCCGGCAAGAGGCTCACGGTTCCCGCGCATTCACCACCAAGGGCTTCAAGAAGGCGAAGTGTTGAGCTTTCGGAAATGTGAAGCCGATCGGCTATTCTACGTCGCAGATCGCCATCGGGAAGGAGTCCCGCAAAGAATGGCAATGCCTGCGCTTGCGGGAACGGCGTCTCACGGAGCGGAAGCGAAAAAGAGAGGGCGCGAGCTTCCGGGCGCTGCACATATTCATGATCGTACTTGAAGATGATGCCCCGATCGGCGGTGGACTCGAGCCAACCTACCAAATCGTCAAACTGCCTAACCTCGAGTCTCATGCATCACCCCTCACCTGGGGCACTAGGTCGATGCCGAGGGCAGATGCTACGGTTATTGCCTTGCCCAACTCTATTGTAGGTTTTCCGTTCTCGAGATCAGATATGAATCTTGTCCCAGTGCCGCAGAATTTTGCGACCTGCGCCTGGGTATAACCAAGCGTCTTGCGGCGCTGTTTGATCGCGTTTCCGAGAACAGATACATCGGATATCAGGTCCATAGCATAAGTTTAGTATTCCCGAACGGGAAAAACAATGGTGAAATACTAGCATATTACCGATCGGGAACAATTGTCGATCGATAACGTGCAGTGATCATTACTATCCGAAGCTATCTGTATTGCACCTCCGGTGCTAGAATCCTAGCGTCGGCGACATAAGGCGAGGAGTGACAAACCCATGAACGTTTCCTTGCTAGCAACCAAATTCTTTGTTCCGCCTCCCCGTGTCAGGGCTGTTGCGCGAAGTGAGCTTTGCGGGCGTTTAACTGAGGGCTTGTTGTCGGGCGATGGTTTTTTCCGAAAGTTGACCCTGGTTTCAGCGCCTGCCGGTTTCGGTAAGACATCTCTCGTCAGCCAGTGGCTTGCGGAGCTTCCTGTAGGAAAAGCATGGGTTTCCCTGGACGAAAAGGACAATGATCCCGCCCGTTTCCTTGCCTGTTTTGTCTCTGCCCTCCAGACCGTCGAACTGGGCTTGGGAGCTTGGGTGCTCGAAGCCCTCCAGGTCCCCCAGCCGCCTTCCTTCGATACGCTCCTGACGCGGCTCGTGAATGATCTGGCCGCGAGCGCTACAAAATTAATCCTGGTTTTGGACGACTACCACGCCATCGATTCCCCTGCCGTCGACAAGATGCTCGGCTTTTTGATCGACAATCTTCCTGTGCGGGTGCATTTGGCGATCGTCACCCGCGAAGATCCGGGGCTCCCCTTGGCCCGCTACCGCGCCCGGGGCCAGATGAGGGAACTTCGCGCCACGGACTTGAAGTTTTCGGTTGTCGAGGTTGGGGAATTTTTCCGTAAAGTGATGGAAATCGCCCTGCCGGAATCCGATATCGCCACGCTGGAGGCGCGCACGGAGGGCTGGGCGGCAGGGCTCCAGTTCGCAGCCCTAGCGCTTCAGGGCAATAAGGATAAAGAGGCTCAGGCCGCCTTCATCGCCTCGTTTTCAGGCAGCCATCGTTTTGTCCTGGACTACCTTGTCGAGGAAGTTCTCCTCCACTGCACCGAAGCCGTCCAGACATTTCTTCTGGCCACATCCTGCCTTGGCCGCTTCTGCGGGGAACTCTGCGACGCTGTCCTGGAATTGAGCCCGGGTACCGGAAAGGCAACGCTGGAGGCTCTGGATAGGGCTAATCTTTTCCTTGTCCCCTTGGATGGCGAACGCTCCTGGTATCGCTACCACCACCTCTTCGCCGAGCTTCTCCAGCAGCGCCTTAAAGCCTCCCCGCCTCAATCCTGTCCTAATTCTTCTCTTATTCACGCAAGGGCCAGCCTTTGGCATGAAAAGAACAACTTCATCGTCGAAGCCTTCCGCCATGCTGCCTCGTCTGGAGATTTTACGCGCGCCGAAGCCCTCATCGATGACCGCCGTATGCCGAACCATACCCGCGGAGTCATTATGGAAGTGATAGGCTGGCTCGTCGCCCTTCCGGAATCGGTCAAGAACGAACACCCTTCGCTATGGATAAAATCCGCGACCATGTCCCTTGTCGCCGGGCTGTCCGAGGGGGTAGAGGAAAGGCTCAGAGCCGCCGAGGCGGCGCTCAAGGGTAGGGAGAACAGCGAAAAGATGCTACTCGGGCAGATCGCGACAGCCCGGTCCACCCTTGCCATAAGCCAGTATCGCATCGATGAGGCAAAACTGCAGGCACGATGTGCCCTGGAACTGCTTGAAGGCCTTGGTTCAGTGTTTTCCCTTGGGGCGAGGTGGGTTCTGGGAATGGCCTACCATTTTGGTCAGGACCGGGCCGAGGCCCGCAGGATTCTGGAAGAAGTGCTCAAAGACAGCCGTGCTTGGGGCGCTGTCAATTTTCAGATTATCTCGACCCTCGCGTTGGGCGAGCTTCAGGAATTCGACAACCAACTATTCCTGGCGGCGGAAACATACCAACAGGCGCTGGAACTTTCCGGCGATCATCCCCAGCCCAATATCTGTGTGGCTTGCGAGGGTCTGGCGCGCATCCACTACGAGTGGAACGATCTGGAAAAGGCCCGTATCTACGGGGAGCAAGGCCTTCTCCTCGCGCGCCAGTACGACAGCGCCGTAGACAGGCACGTGGCCTGTGAGGTTTTTCTTGCCAGGCTCGAAAGGTCCGAAGAGGCCCTGACCCTGGCCGAGCAGAACGCATTGAAGCATGGTTTTATGCACAGGATTCCGGAAATCAGGGCAGCCCGGGCCCTTCTCCAGCTACGTCTGGGCCGCGTTCCGGAATCGGAGGGCTTGCCGCCGCCCGTACGGATCAGGATTCTCCTTGCGAAGGGGCAGGTTGCGGCGGCGGCCGAGCTCCTCGATTCCTGGGCTTTCGAGGTGAAAGACCGCGAGGATGACAGGCTGAGGGCATTAATGCTGCGCTCTCTTGTTCAGAAAGCATCGGGAAATGATGAAGCGGCTCTCGAGGCGTTGGAGGAAGCGTTGAAGATCGCTGAACCTGGGGGATTCCTGCGTCTCTTTGTCGACGAGGGGCAGCCTATGCGCGCGCTTGTGAGTGCGGCGCAGGAGAAGTTCGGCGGCGGCGGCAGGTTGCGCGACTATGCGAGCCGCATCCTGGCCGCTTTCCCGCCTGAGGTTGCGGAAAAAACCCAGGGTATTTTGAGTGAACGTGAGCTCGAAGTGCTTCGGCTGCTTGCCGAGGGTCTATCCAACCAAGATATCGCGGACAGCCTTTTCTTATCACCGCATACTGTCAAGGTTCATGTCCGCAACATCTTCGCCAAGCTGGATGTCTCGAGCCGGACCCTGGCTGTAGCAAGGGCTCGTTCTCTCGGGCTTTTTTTGCTGCTATAATCGAATCGTGCCTACGCCGGTTCTCGCCACAAAACTCCATGTACCATCGCTCAGGCAAAAACTCATTCCCCGCCCAGGACTTATCGAGAAGCTGAATGAAGGTATGCACGGCAGGCTGACCCTTATTTCCGCCCCGGCCGGCTTTGGAAAAACCACGCTTGCAAGCGAATGGATTGCCGGCTGCACGCTGTCCTCCGCATGGCTTTCCCTGGACGAGGGCGATGGAGATTTTTCCCGCTTTCTGACCTACTTGATCGCCGCTTTGCAGACCGTGAAGGCTGATGTCGGGGCCGCTATCGCGGAGATACTCCAGTCTCCTTTGCAGACAAAGCCGGAATCGATTCTCGCATCGTTACTGAATGAAATAAGCGCCATTCCTGATGACTTTATCCTGGTGCTTGACGACTACCACGCGATCGAGGCCAAGGCGGTCGATGATGCCCTCGCCTTTATTCTGGAGCACGTGCCGCCAAGGATGCACCTTGTCATCACCACAAGGGAGGACCCTTGCCTCCCTCTGGCTAAATGGAGGGCCCGGGGCCAGTTGACCGAGCTGCGCGCCACGGACCTGCGTTTTTCCGCTTCCGAAGCCGCGCGATTTTTCAATCAGGCGATGGGCCTCGATCTTTCGGAAGGCGATATCGCCGCCCTGGAAAACCGCACCGAGGGCTGGATCGCCGGCCTGCAGATGGCTGCCCTTTCGATGCAGGGGCGACAGGATACCGCGGAATTTATCCGGGTCTTTTCCGGCAGCCATCGCTTTGTCCTGGATTATCTGCTTGAAGAGGTGCTCGGGCGCCAACCGGAAGGCGTACGCGACTTTCTTCTGCGGACGGCGATTCTCGATGGATTGTGCGGTCCGCTCTGCGATGCCGTTACGGGGCGAAAAGATGGCGGCGAGATGCTGGAAATTCTTGAGCGTGAAAATCTGTTTGTCGTGCCTCTGGATGACAGGCGACAGTGGTATCGCTATCACCATCTTTTCGCCGAGGTTTTGCGCGTGCGCCTCGCGGAAGCCCAGCCAGATCGGATTCCCGCGCTGCACAGGCGGGCGAGCGAGTGGTACGAGCGCGAGGGCCTGCCGCCCGAGGCTATTACACACGCCCTTGCTGCGGGCGATTTTGAGCGGGCGGCAGGCCTGATAGAGCTGGCAGGGTCCGAAATGGAAGGAAGCCCTCAATCCGCAGCCTGGCTAAGCTGGGTGAGAGCTCTGCCCGACGAGCTGGTTCGCGCGCGGCCCGTGCTTAGCGTCTGGTATGCCTATGCCTTGTTTGCCGCGGGCGCGGGGATGGATGCCGCCGAGTCCAGGCTGAAAGATGCGGAAAGCTGGCTTGCGCACCCCGCAGCCGGGATGATCGTCGAGGACGAGGAGCAGTTCAAGTCTCTGCCTTCGACAATAGCCGTCGCCCGGACCTATCACGCCCAGGCAATCGGCGATCTTTCGGGTACTGTAAAGTACGCAAGGTTGGCCCTCGATCTTTTGCCCAACGAGGATCGTGGGTGGCGCGAACAGATAAGCGGGCTTCTGGGCTTGAGCTATTGGGCGAGCGGAGACCTGGAGGCGGCTGGCAGGATTTTTGGCGACTTTACCGCAAGGATGAGAGTAGCACGGAATATCCCTGATGCCCTCGGAACGGCCTTTGTCCTTGCCGACATCAGGATCGCCCAAGGCAATCTTCGCGGGGCGGAAGACACGATTCTGTGTTCCCTGCGATTTGTGTCAGATATGGGCCTTCCCCTGCCTCCCGATGCCGCCGACCTCTATCGTGGTTTGGGCGAACTGTACCGGGAGCGCGGCGATCTTGAATCCGCGGCACGGCATCTGGAGAAAAGCGAGGAATTGACCCGGAAAAGCGAAATTCTGGGATTCAGGTACCGCCTCTGCGTCGCGAAAGCTCTTCTGAAACAGGCTCAGGGAGACCTGGGCGGCGCGCTTGACCTGCTCTATGAAGCGGAACGCCAGTATATCGCGACCCCCCTGCCCGTCGTGCGTCCCATTTCGGCCATTAAGGCAGGGATTTGGTGTGCCCAGGGCAAGCTGGCCGAGACTCTTGGCTGGGTGGCTGAGCGAGGTCTTTCTGTCGATGATGAGCTTTCCTACTTGCGCGAATTCGAGCATATAACCCTTGCCAGAATTCTCATTGCCCAGTTCGGGCAGCGCCCGGATAGCTCCAGCGACGGCTCATACCGCGGGGTGCTGCGATTCCTTGAGCACCTCCACAAGGCGGCCGAACTGGGTGGCCGCAAAGGCAGCATGATTGAAATCCAGGCACTGCAGGCGCTTGCCCGCGAAGCGTTGGGCGATATTCCGCCCGGGGACCAGGGCTTGCGTGAGCCTTTGAGCCGGCGCGAACTGGAAGTCCTTACACTTATTGGCCAGGGCTTGTCGAACAAGGAAATCGGCGAACGACTATTCCTTGCCCTGGATACCGTCAAGGGCCACAACCGCAGGATCTTCGACAAACTCGACGTCAGGCGCCGTACCGAGGCCCTGGCACGTGCCCGTGAGCTGGGCCTCCTCTAGAGCCTCTCCCAGTCTTCCGACATTTAAAACAACACTCAAATCGACACTTTTGTGTCTACGCGACATTGTGCGGGATTCCCTATCATTGCGCATGAAAGCATAGCAATGGAGGGAATCGCATGATCAATTCAAAGACAAACGCCCGGATCTCGGGCGTCCTTTTCATCCTGGGAACAATGCCGATTATCATCGCAATGCTGTTGTTTGGACAGCATCTCTCGTCACCCGATATTCTGTCCGCCGTGGCGGCACATCGTTTTCCCACTCTCCTGGTCGCCTTCGCTCTCATGGTAATGGGCATCGCGTGCGCAGGTATCGGGATCTCTCTCTACCCCATCCTGAAAACGCAGAACATAGGGTTGGCCGCAGCTGCGATGGGCCTGCGTATTGTGGAAGGCGCGCTCCAGATCGCAAGCGCTGTCGGTTTTTTCGCCCTCGTGGCGGTCAGCCAGGAATTCGTGAAGGCCGGAAGCCCTCCCGATTCTTTTTTTCAGCCAGCCGGTGCGGCGATCAGGGCGATAAATGATTGGGCTAGCAACATCTATGGCCTGCCCTTTGGCATCGCGGCTTTCTTTTACTATACGATTTTCTACAGGATCAGGCTCGTGCCTCGATGGCTCTCGGTTTGGGGGCTGGTGGGAATTTCACTGATGCTTGTATCCGCTATAAGCAACCTTCTTGGTCTGATGGATGCTTCCTCTCCAGTCGGCACGCTGTTTTGCCTTCCCATCCTGGTGCAGGAACTGGTCCTTGCCGTCTGGCTCATCGTCAAGGGATTCAATACGCCTTCAAATACCCCTTCGAATACCCCTTCGAATACCCATTAAGAGGTATGTTCCACTTTCTTTCGATCGCCTAGATTTTGGCGCAAGGAGGGACCGTCATGGACAAGGATATGAATTTCAACAGCCCCGCCGTCTACCGAATCCGCATTCAGGAAGACTTGGCGGGATCGGAATGGAACGAATGGTTCTGCGGTTTTGATCTTGTCCGGGAAACCGATGGCGGAATCCTCCTTACCGGGATGGTTGCCGATCAGGCAGCCCTCCTTGGGCTGATCCGAAAAGTGAGGGACCTTGGCCTGACCCTCGTTTCGGTTCAGAGAGTAGAAAATCAGACAAAAGAAGGAGGAACAGCATGACCACGCATTACAAAAAATCGCGAATTCTCGGCTTGGCCTTCCTGATCCAGTTC
>Ga0209467_1002333_pt1 | contig 13770 bp, 11 predicted proteins | sample Higcelwee11metaG_FD_187175 | JGI IMG/M metagenome (GOLD analysis project Ga0209467, IMG submission 187175) | Freshwater pond sediment microbial communities from the University of Edinburgh, under environmental carbon perturbations - High... | ecosystem: Environmental > Aquatic > Freshwater >...
AGTCGAGACAAGGGCTTAAACAAAAAAGTAGGCTCATGATGATGTCCATGTCTTCCTCCTGAGTGATTCGTTTGCATGATTATAATCACTCAAGAGGAAGACATGGTAAATTGGCGAAGGTATTGGTTAAAGAACCGGTTTTCTTTTCCTGGAAAACCGGTTCTTTAGGAATGTGGCCGAAATAACTTAACCTGGAAAAATGGACCCCGCAGGCCCCTCACCCTCTTGTCTCTTGTAAAATCATCCTCCGGCAACCAGCGGAAAAAATCCGACCTGGTCATTTTCCGCAAGCGCCTGGTCAGGCATAGCTTTTTTGCCATTGATGAAAATCAGGCTGACAGCCTCATCAGGGATACCCAACTTACGAATCAGGCTGCCCGCAGTTGTACCTATTTCCACCTCAAGCGGCCCCGATCCCTTTGGGTAGTATCGGACAAGGGCGATGGACAGTTTCAGGTTAATTTCAATCATCACTCTCTTTCTCCTGCTCCGGGTGTTGAGATTCCGGTGTTTTGGCAGAAAAAAACCGGTCCGCCCCCTTAATGGAACGGATATGGATATCCCGTTGGGGAAAGCTGATCTCTATGTTGTTTTCCCGGAACTTTTTATCGATCCTGAATCTGACATCCGTATCCACCTCCAGCATATGGTCCACATCAGTCCAAAGCCGCAGCACAAATATCAGGGCACTGTCGCCAAAATCCGTAAAAAGAACGTCCGCCCGCGGATATCGAAGGACATTGGGAGCGTCCACAGCAATCTGCAATAAAATCGTTCTGACCAGTTCGATATCTGATCCGTATGCCACTCCTACGCTGATTTTACGGCGGATCCGTTTGTCTTTGAAACTCCAGTTGGTCAACTGATTGCTGATGAGATCGGCATTTGGGATAATCAGGGAGGCATTGTCATAGGTCTGTACTATTGTGGAGCGAACATTTATTTTTCTCACCCTGGCCCAGATGCCGTTAATTTCCACATCATCCCCCACCTGGATGGGCCGCTCAAACAGCAGGATGATGCCGGATATAAAATTGTTAAAAATGTTCTGCAAGCCAAATCCGATACCAATGCCCAGAGCACCAAAGGCGACGGCCAGGGAGGCCGTGTTCAACCCAAAAGCATGAAGGGCGATCAGAAGGCCGATGGTCCAAATCATATAAGCGGAGATGGTTGTGATGGACTCCTGCATGCCCTGGGCCATGCCGGACCGGCTTAAGAATTTTTTCTGGAACAGCCATTTCCATATCCGCACCAGGGCATAGGTAAAAATAAGTACAAGTCCTGCACTAACCGCTCCCAAAAAGCTGAATCGCATACTGCCGATGCTCAAGGGAACAGCAAGAACCTGATACAGATGACCCAGCACGGTCTGGGGATCCCCCCACCAGATCAGCAGCAGAAGAATTGAAAGGGTAACCATCCAGCAGAACTGACCTGCCCGGATGATCAGCCACTGAACAGGATAGTCATCATAAACAAACTCTTCGGTCCTGCTATGGCTTTGCTCCCTGTAATACAGATCCCATTCCAGGAACAAATGATAGAAGATCCCCGACCAGAAAACAACCACAAGACTTTGAACCCAGGAAAGGACCCAGTGGGAGGCAAGCAATTCATAACCGGTCATATCCAGCATAAGAGAAAGACCGGAAATCAAAAGCATCACATATTTAGTGGTTAAAAGCCGGATCAGCTGATTTTTATCCTGATGATTTCCCCCCGAAGACTGCAGTGTATTAAAATTAACATCACGCCAGGTTCTCAGAGTCCAGACAACCATGATCAATGCCCCTGTCACGCGCAGCAGGATCAATAGACCCGAACTTTGCCCCAAAACGTCATACAACACCCCATAGGCAAGAACAAAAACAGCAACAGTCCGGGCGAAACGAATCAGATGCCGGGCATTGGATTTCCCACCCACGGCATCGACAAAAACCGTTTTCAAGGCGCGACAAATCCATCTGCACGCAAGCAGAATCATTATCACCATGGCGGCCGCCCAAAAAATCTTGGACACCAAAACCATTCGTTCCAGACGACTGTACAGAAAAATTGTCAACGCAGTTCCGGCCGGAATAATGGATATGGCCAGCAGATCTGAGGCCATCTGATGCCAGGCACCCAGTTTTTGCACAACAGGCAGATTCGTTAAACCCAAAGCCTCTTTTCTGAGCCGCCTTAGAATGGCAAGCACAGCCGCCAGGACAAAGAAAAAGGATACTGCCAGAAGCTGTGCGTCCTGCCACAATTTTTCAATTCCCGATATCCAGAACTTGGGCGCAGAAACGATAACGATATGTTCAATCAGGGTTTTAATTTCCTGATGAAGCGAATTAAGCGCACCAAACCGCTCGTCTTTTTTTGTTCGCTCAAACAATCCCTTTGCTTTTTTCTCTTCAATCTTTTTTTCAAATTGTGCATCCAGGGATGTATACGTTTCATTTATTTCCGTCAGTTTCTCCAGACGGCCCTTGTATACCTGATCCAGCCGGGACACCAAAGCCTCTTTTTCCTTGAGCACTTTTGATAGGCGAGTTGCTATTTTTTCAATGCTCCGGTTCTTTTTCTTGTCACCGGAAGCGGTGTTTTCTTTAACTCCGGCAAGTTCAGTAAGTTGTTTGCCAACAAGCAATTTCTGATTTTCCAGATGTTCAAGTTCCTCTTTCAGGGACTTTTCTCCCGGCATCAGTCCCAAAAATAACTTCTGGACATCAGTCATGACGGTTTTCAGTTCACCCCTGCTTGTCTCGAGCTGGGAAATATCAACATCGTCGGACAGCAGCAAATTCCGGAAAGCGGATAACTGGACCCGATACCCGTTATATGCTGCTGTCAGGTACATCTGGTCCTTCTCTTCGGCGGCCATACGGGTTTTATACTTTTCAAGCTCACTGAGCTCGGCTTTCAACGATTTTTCAAGTATCGTGCCCAGTTCATCAACCACCTGAGAGGTCTGGGCCTTCTCTGCTTCGGCAAAAGCAGAAGGTAATCCACTGAAAACAGTAAATCCGGCAAACAGGATCACAAAAAATTTGAAAATAAATTGAACGTGTCGTTTTTTCATATGAACAAAATTTTTTTCTGCCATGATTCTTTCAGAACCATCCTTTCTTTTTAAAATAAAAAACCATTGCGCCGGCGATCATCGCCATGCTTCCTAATAAAACGAAATAGCCCCACTGCCACTCAAGTTCAGGCATAAATTTAAAATTCATTCCGTAAATTCCGGCAAGAAAACTTAAAGGGATAAAAATAGTAGAAATAATGGTCAGGATGGTCATGACCTCATTCATACGGTTGCCCTGGGCTAACATATAAAAATCAAGCATGCTGGACAAAAGCTCCTGAAGAGAAGTGACCGCATCCACAACATGATTGACATGATCCAGAATATCCGCATAAAAGCGGATGATGGTATCCGGAACAAACGGGGATTCGGATTTTATCAAACTAAGAATTGCTCCGCGCACCGGCCGAAGCTGCTTATTGAAAAATATCACCTCACGTTTCAACCGGTGTATCTGCTCAAGGTGACCGGAATTTAAATCTTCGAGCATGTCTCGTTCAACAGATTCCACAGCCGACGCAATCTGTCCAATGACATCAAGAGCCTGATCAACCACGGCATCAATCAGGGCATAAGCCAGGTAACCAGGACCGGACGTACGTAATTTTCCCCTTCCGGCATGAAGTCTTTTCTCCACGGCTTTCAGGCAGGGGGAAGGTCTGTCCTGGACAAAAATAACCAGGTTCTCCATGACGGCCATACTGACCTGAGTCTCTGATATCTCATCATTCTTAGGATCAAAGGCCAGTTGTTTCAGTGTGACATAATAATAGTCGTCAAAATCCTCAAACTTGGGAGGGTGTGACGGGGTAACCATATCCTCAAGGGTCAGGGTATGGATATTGAATAACTCACCCATCCTTGAAAAGGCAAAATGATCATGTATGCCCGTCACCTGAATCCATGCGGTCTTATTTTTCTGAATCAAAGGCAGGGCTGCGTCAATGTCCGGGGGGTGGTATGTTTCAAGCGAATCTTTGGAATAGATTAACACACAAATATCAGATGCGGTATCCGACGCGGCCCGGGCATCAATCTGCAGACCCGGCGAAGATCCGGCTTTTTTTTCTAACTTATTGAAAAATCTGGGCATGGCAAGCCTTCCATTCCATTCACAACGGCAAATCTCAACTTAAGAGCACCTTATCTCCTCATCGGCCGGGACAAGATTTCCATTTGGATAGAGAAACAAAGGGGAGAGGATGCTTTCCTGCTCCCCTAAAAAAATCAGCTGACCTCTTTAATGAAATTTCGTAACACGGTATGCAAAATCCCCCCATTTTTATAGTACTCAATTTCCACAGGCGTATCCAATCTGAGTAAAACAGAAAATTGCTGGTCATCCACTTTTAGTGTCAACTCCTGGCCGGGTTTAACTTGATCACTAAGTCCCAAAATGGAATAGGATTCTTTTCCGGTCAGCTTCAGGGAATCAGGAGAGTTACCGTCTTTAAACTGTAAGGGTAAAACGCCCATCCCCAGCAGATTGGATCTGTGAATTCTTTCGTAACTGGTTGCAATAACTGCTTTAACGCCTAAAAGATAAGTCCCCTTGGCTGCCCAGTCCCGCGAAGATCCCGTTCCATATTCCTTGCCGGCTAAAACAATCAAAGGGGTTCCCGAAACTTTATATTTTTCGCAAGCTTCGAATATTGACATCTGTTCCCCAGTGGGAAGATAGGTGGTAATACCGCCTTCTGTCCCAGGTGCAAGCTGGTTCCTTAATCTGATATTGGCAAAGGTTCCCCTGACCATGACTTGGTCATTTCCCCTTCTGGAGCCATATGAATTGAAATCCGCCTGCCGGATTTCATGCTCAAGTAGATAGGCTGCAGCCGGACTGTTTTTTGCGATGGCTCCGGCAGGTGAAATATGGTCGGTGGTGACCGAGTCACCGACCTTAACCAACACCTTGGCGTCAACGATATCACTGACAGTTTTTAACTCTTTGCTCATGTTCAGGAAAAAGGGCGGATTTCTGATATAGGTTGAGGATTCATCCCACGCATAAACTTCATCACCCTTGGTGGGAATTTCGTTCCAAAGCGGAGAGAGCGTTTCAAAATTACTATACCGTTTCAGATACATATCAGGCTTGATTAGAGAGGCAATCTCTGCAATTTCGGTTGTATCCGGCCAAATATCTTTCAGAAAAACCGGGTTCCCATCCCTGTCTGTTCCCAAGGGATCTTCCAAAAGATTGATATCGATGGTTCCGGCTATGGCATACGCCACAACAAGGGGAGGACTTGCCAGATAGTTGGCTTTTGTGAGCGGGTTGACTCTGCCTTCAAAATTACGATTTCCAGAGAGGACAGAGGCAACGACCAGGTCTTTGCCTGTTATCGCTTTGCTGACAGGTTCTGCAAGGGGACCTGAATTTCCAATACAGCTTGTACAGCCATATCCCACCGTAAAAAATCCAAGTTGCTCTAAAAATCCGTCAAGTTTTCCCTGCTGCAGGTAATCCGTGACAACTCTTGACCCCGGTGCAAGCGATGTTTTGACCCAGGGTTTTGTTTTTAGCCCCTTTTCAACGGCTTTTTTGGCCAGCAAGCCGGCAGCGATCATAACAGATGGATTGCTCGTATTGGTACAGGAGGTAATGGCCGCAAGTACAACAGATCCGTGTGCCAGGGTCACAGGCTTTTCTGATGTAGAAAGACGTATCTCTGCTTGGGCAGACAGTTCGGTCTCTTTTAACTCATATCCCCGTTGGTTAACAGGCGCCGTTAAGGTTTTTGCCCAAGCCTGCTTCATCTGCGATAATCCGATGCGATCCTGGGGGCGCTTGGGTCCTGCCAGAGAAGGCTCAATGGTTGAAAGATCCAGTTCAATTTCATCTGAAAATTCAGGTGCGTGCATTCCGTCAGTTCTGAAAAGCCCTTGGGCTTTGCAGTAATGCTCGACTCTTTCAATCACGTCAGGGCTTCTGCCGGTTTCTTTTAAATAATGCAACGTCTCTGCATCTGTGGGAAAGAACCCCATGGTCGCGCCATATTCCGGCGCCATGTTGGAGATCGTGGCTCTATCCGCAAGACTAAGTCCTGAAAGTCCGTCACCATAAAATTCAACAAATTTTTCCACCACCCCGACTTCTCTTAAAATTTCAACAATTCTAAAAACCAAATCTGTGGCGGTGGTTCCGGGACTCATTTTTCCGGTGAGTTTGAATCCTACAACCTGGGGGATTTGCATATAAATGGGTTGTCCCAACATGACGGATTCAGCTTCAATTCCACCGACTCCCCAGCCTAACACACCTAAACTGTTCACCATGGGCGTGTGTGAATCGGTTCCAACCACTGTATCAGAAAAACAGATGTTATCTCTCATTTGCACGACATTGGCCAAAGACTCCAGATTCACCTGATGTACAATGCCTACGCCCGGAGGGAATATCCTCATATTTTTAAAATTTTTTTGTCCCCATTTTAAAAATTCATATCTTTCCCGGTTACGTTCAAATTCTTTCTCCATATTGATCTGCAGTGAGTTTGACATGCCAAAGGAGTCCACTTGAATGGAGTGATCAATAATCAGATCCACCGGTATTTTGGGATTGATAACAGCAGGACTACCCCCTAATTGACTCATGGATGTTCTCAAGGCCGCCAGATCAACTAAAGCGGGAACACCTGTTAAGTCTTGCAGAATGACCCGAGCCGGTTTAAAAGGGATCTCTTTTTCAGATTTTTGTTTAGGCTGCCAATTTGCCAACGCGACGATATCATCCTCATTCACCTGGAAGTGATCCAAGTTGCGCAGGGTCTGCTCCAATAATATCTTAATTGAAAACGGCAGGCGAGAGATGTGTCCTATTCCTTGCTTTTCCAAGTTCTCAAGTCTATAGAACTGTGCTGACACATTAGATAGCCTCAGGTGATCTTTACTACCAAATTTGTCTTGATCCATACAATCTCCTTTTACTAAGCGGTTAAACAAGACTTATAAAATTGACGGTCACACGGCTTGCTGGGATCACGCCCCTGGCGATGGGACGTCCATGTCTGCTATTTTTCGGTAGCGGTTTTCAGTGTGTCCAGCCCTTTTTCCGATCCGAGCAGAATCAGGATATCTCCCGGGTTCAGAATGTCATCGGCCTGGGGGGTGAATCGTGTATGTTTAGCGTCCGGATCTTTTATCGCAACGACCTGAACACCGTATGTATTGGTCATGTTAATCTGTTTAAGGCTCTTGCCCATAAATTTTTCAGGCACGGCAATTTCAATGATGCCATACCCGTCCATAAACGGCAAATAGTCAATGAGATTGGGATTGTCCAATTTTTTTGCCATGGACAGAGCGGTGTCTTTTTCCGGGAAGATGATATCTTGAATGCCCAGTTTTGCCAAAACTTTTTTGTGGGGATCACTGATGGCTTTGGCCACAATATGCGGGATGCCAAGCTCCTGAAGGTTGAGCACCGCAAGGATGGAATCCCCGAGTACGGAACCAATACCCACCACGGCAGTGTCCACATTTTTGACGCCAAGCTCCCTGATGGTGGCCGCATCCGTGGCATCCGCAATCACCGCCTGGGTGACCAGGTCTTTAATGGATTGTACCAATACAGGACTTTTATCTATGGCCATAACATCATGGCCCTTGCGGTATAAATGGGTAGCCAGATGAAACCCGAAATTCCCCAAGCCGACAATCAGAAATTGCTTCATCTAATCTTCCTTTAAGACTCACTCTCTTTATCAACCGAACATATTTTTCTTAACCGATCTTAATTTTCTTAACCGATCATTATATTTTCCTGGGCATAGGAAAAATTATTTTATCAACAGGGCATAGCTGAGCATGGAGACCCGGCCGGGCGAGAGAACTTTTCCTTTCCGGGTGGGGTCTTTATGGTGCAGCAACGTCATATATCGCCCATGTTGCTTTTTTAAAGAAATGAAAATCCATTAATTATAATTCAACGACAATTTCTTCATATGTCTTACGCCATTTAGGTGGATCAAGTACAAGCCCAGGCTTTTTATATCCCACGGCAAGCAGTAGTGGAATCCAATATCTGTCAGGGATATTAAATGCTTTTTTTACGCCTTCATGGTCAAATCCGTCCATGGGATGGGAATCAAGACCTAAACTTACAGCTGCATACATCAGGCTCATGGCAAAGAATCCCGCATTTTTGGCAGCAAAGGCCAGTTTGGCATCCGTACTCCAGTTGTATAAGGAGCTTGTGGCGTTGAGGAACCAATCGCGTTTCGTCTCGGGCATGCCGGTTTTCACCATCTCCTGCCAGGTCCGTTCAAGTCCGGGATGGCCCTGTTTCCATCCTTCCCTGTCTGCCAGCACAATCATGGTCACCGGGGCTTCAACAATCTTGGGCTGGTCCCAGGCCAGGGCTTTGAGCTTTTCCTTCTGCGCCCTGTCCCGAAGGACCACCAGGTTCCAAGGCTGGAGATTAAAGCTGGAAGGCGAATTACTGGCCAATTCCACCATTTTTTTTATTACTTCGGGGGTGACCTCTTTATCAGGGTCAAAAAAGTTGATGGACCGTCTGTTTTTGGTAATCTGCTCAAAGTTCATAATATATCCTCATGTTTTATTTTTTTGGAATTTGCCTTTTCTTATGGTTATCATCAATGGCAACATAGACGAATCGTGCTTCCGTGACTTTATAACGCCCCAGACCGCAGGTGTAAATTATGGGTTTGACCCACACTTCAAGCTTCACTGTAATTGAGGTATTTCCTATTTTTTCCACGTAACCATAGCAACAAAATATATCTCCCACCTGAATGGGCTCGATAAACTTCATACCTTCCACGGCAATGGTTACCACACGTCCACACGTAACCTCCTTGGCCAGGATGCTCCCTGCAATATCCATCTGGGACATGACCCATCCCCCAAAAATATCTCCATTGGGGTTGGTATCTGCCGGCATTGTCTGGGTTCGAAGAAGCAGGTCTCCGTGTGGCTGTGCTTCCTCTTTCATTAATGGAATATCCTTCATGAATAAATATCCTTTCGATTGATTTTGATTAAAGTTTATATTTTGCTCTGGGTAGATGCAACTGTTCTTGTATAAAACACATTTGATCAAGGGACAATAGTAGAGTTGTCAGGACTGTCAGTCGCAGCGGCCTCAAGGATTTGATCTTGCTCCGGCAAGCTGTTATATTGGCAAAGTCCCACGGACAGATCGTAAGGAACCCCATCATTCCCGGAACCAACACAACAGACCCGCCCTTCCGGAGTAAGGGCCAAAAGGAGGAATCAATAGATGGCGAATCGAACCGAACATGATACCATGGGCGCAATCCAGGTGCCCGCAGACGCATTGTGGGGCGCGCAGACCGAACGCAGCCGGCAAAATTTCACCATTGGCCGCGAGTTGATGCCACAAACCCTGATCCATGCCTTTGCACGGCTGAAAAAAGCCTGTGCCGCCGTCAACAGACAGATGGCGCTGCTGGACAATCATCGGGCAGATCTTATTATCCGGGTCTGCGATGAAATCCTGAACGGGGATCACGACAGGCAGTTTCCCCTTCACGTCTGGCAGACGGGCAGCGGCACCCAGACCAACATGAATTTGAATGAGGTCATTGCCAACAGAGCAGCCCTTCTTGACGGCAAGAAACTTGATGAAACCAGACCCATCCACCCCAATGACCATGTAAACAAATCCCAAAGTTCCAATGATACATTCCCGGCTGCCATGCATATTGCGGCAGTGTTTCAGATCCATGACACCCTGCTTCCCGCAGTTGACCGCATGCGTCTTACCCTTGAAGAAAAATCCCGAAAATTTTCACAGATTATTAAAATAGGACGCACCCACCTCCAGGATGCCACACCGCTAACACTTGGCCAGGAAATCAGCGGCTGGGAAGCCATGATCCAAAGCAGCCGAGAGCAGATTTTGCAATCCCTGGAAACACTTTATCCGCTGGCCATTGGCGGAACAGCGGTGGGAACAGGCTTAAATGCGCCCCAAGGGTTTGGAAAAGCCGTGGCAGAGGAACTTGCCAGATCAACCGGCCATCCCTTCACACAGATGAAAAACACCTTCCATGGCCTCACCGGACATGATCAGATCGTCTTCACCAGTGGTGCACTCAAAGGGCTGGCTGCCAATCTGATGAAAATCGCCAATGACGTCCGGTGGCTTGCCAGCGGTCCCAGATGCGGCATCGGAGAACTCAACATCCCGGCCAATGAGCCCGGCAGCTCGATCATGCCCGGAAAAATAAACCCCACCCAGACTGAAGCAGCCACCATGGTGGCCTGCCAGGTCATGGGAAACGATGCGGCCATCGGTTTTGCCGCCAGCCAGGGAAATTTTGAACTTAATGTATTTAAGCCGGTTATCATCCATAACCTGCTGCAGTCGGTTACGCTTCTGGCGGACACCATCTCCTCTTTCACATCCCATTGCCTGACCGGTATTACCCCGAACATCCCGGTGATTGAACGCCACCTGAAAAACTCCCTGATGCTTGTCACAGCGCTGGCACCCCACATCGGATATGACAATGCCGCACGGATCGCCAAAAAAGCGCTTGCGGACGGCATGACGTTAAAAGAGGCTGCCGCAAAACTGGATTTGGTTCAACCCGGACAATTTGATGAATGGGTTAATCCCGAAACTATGATTCTGGGACGAAAGTAGATTTTAGACTTTGGAGGGGTGGATTCCGGATCACTCTATTGTCTGGACCCACCCCGGAATCGGCGTCATAAAACAAAAAAATATGTTGAAAAGACTTTGCCGCACAAGCTGTCCGACAATGGCAAACGGCCTTTATTTATCTGTGTTAAAGTTATTTTTGTCTGTTGTTGTAACTCCCCGGTGATCAGCCGGTCGGCTATTATTTTTTTTATATTTTTTTTTGACGTTGAAAAAATCCCATACGGCCCAGGGAATCAGCACAGCGCTCAAGACCTGGTTGAAAAGGGCATACTCGGCCATGTCAGGATCTGTACTCAGCCATCCGTCCCAAAAGCACCACAACCCGAATCCGAGCAACAGGAGAGTAAATACGTAAGGGCTCATCTGAGGTGGGGGCTGCAGTTTTGCCTTGGATTTTTTTTCATTCATGAATAGATTTCCCAATTAATCATAATTATTCGTTACATCTATCATAGATCATTTTAATTTAGAACAAAGAACATTGCGTAAAAAAAATTATTATTTCAACACCTTCAACGCGTAAGTTTATGCCATTGCCCCCTCGGGGCATAAAAATTTTAAAAAACAGTTCAGCAAAATATAAAAATCATGTATATTCAACATCTTTTTAAGCGTGAAAATTCCAGTGCACCATTCATTATTGATAAATTATAAAGGGCCGGCCCCGGACACCATCCGGGCGGTTTTGGAACATGGAGTAAAAAATGGCTAAACCAAAAAAAGAAACAACACTGATGGACAAAGTGGTTGGACTTTGTAAACGCAGAGGGTTCGTATATCCGGGATCTGAAATTTACGGCGGACTTGCCAATGCCTGGGATTTCGGTCCCTTGGGAGTCGAACTGCTTAAAAATCTCAAAGAGGCCTGGTGGAAAAAATTTATCACCGAGCGGATTGATATGGTGGGCCTGGATGCCGCCATCCTCATGAATCCGACCACCTGGGAAGCCTCCGGCCATGTGGGTAGTTTTTCCGATCCCCTGATGGACTGCAAAAAATGCAAATCCAGAGAACGGGCCGACAAGCTTGTGGAAAACTGGCAACATGACAACGGATCTGATGAACAGCCCGCCAACTGGGCAGGGGAAAAGACCCCGCCCCAGGATATGCTGGATTTTATTAATGCCAAAAATATTACCTGTCCCCAGTGCGACAGCCTTGACTGGACCCTGCCCAAGGCCTTTAATCTGATGTTTAAAACCCAGCAGGGTGTGGTTGAAGGCGAAGGAAAGGAGATCTATCTGCGCCCTGAAACCGCCCAGGGCATCTTTGTCAATTTTAAAAATATCCATACCACCTCACGCAAAAAGATCCCCTTTGGCATTGGCCAGATCGGCAAGGCATTCAGGAACGAAATTACACCCGGCAACTTTGTATTCAGGACCCGTGAATTTGAGCAGATGGAAATTGAATATTTCTGTAAACCCGGCACCGAGCTTGAGTTCCATGCCTTCTGGAAAAAATTCTGCATGGACTGGTACCTGGGCCTGGGCGTTACCCCGGACAACCTTAGATTTCGCGACCATGACCAGGCGGAATTGTCCCATTACTCCAATGCCACGGCCGATATTGAATACCACTATCCCTTTGGCTGGGGGGAATTGTGCGGTATCGCGTCCCGGACCAACTATGACTTAAGCCAGCACATGGAGTACTCTTCCAAAGATCTGCAGTATTTTGACGAGGCAACCAGGGAAAAGTACATCCCCTTTGTCATTGAACCCTCTCTGGGGGTTCAGCGTTCCGCTCTGGTATTTTTGTGCGACGCCTATGAAGAAGAAGAGATCAACGAAGGAGATACCCGGGTGGTGCTGCATCTTCACAACCAGTTGGCCCCTGTGAAAATTGCGGTGTTGCCCCTGGCCAAAAAAATTGCCGACAATGCAAAGTCTGTCTTTGACAACCTGGTACGGCAACTGGGACTGAACATGGACTTTGATGTCCAGGGCAGCATCGGCAAGCGCTACCGCCGCCAGGACGAGGCCGGCACCCCCTATTGCGTCACCTTTGACTATGAATCCCTTGATGACAATGCGGTCACCATCCGAGAACGCGATTCCATGGATCAGCAGCGCATGAAGATAGAGGAGCTGGTGCCCTTTTTCCGGGAAAAATTTAGATATTAACAAAGTTTGATTTTATGACACTGTATTCATACAAAAATAGTGTGCCGGAGGTGCACGACTCTGTTTTTATAGCGCCTGGTGCCAAGATTATAGGTGATGTGCAGATCGGCCGGGATTCTTCAGTCTGGTTTCAAACGGTTCTCAGGGGAGATGTCGCTGAAATCCGCATTGGTGAACGCACAAATATTCAGGATCTTTGCATGGGCCATGTGGCCAGGGAGACTCCTTTGGTCATCGGAAACGACGTCACCATCGGCCATAACTGCTGTGTACACGGATGCACGATTGGGGACGGCTGTCTGATCGGTATGGGCGCCGTTCTCTTGAACAAAAGCGTGATCGGGGAAGGCTGCGTCATTGCAGCCGGCACCGTTGTCCTGGAAAAAACGATTATTCCGCCATATTCACTTGTTACAGGGTCGCCGGGCAAAGTAAAAAGAGCTTACGAGAACCGGGAAGAGATTGATCAGATGATGAAAAAAGCCTCTCATAACTATCTGAGACACGCAAGGGAGTATAGTTCCACGGATCTGTTTTATGAGATTAAAAAATAATGGTAATCCCCTGTCTCGGAAAGCGCAGGGGATATTTTTTTGTTTTCAGATAATGTTTATGCCCCTGTCCGGTCCTTTTCAAGCCCCATGGCCCGGGCCACCAATTGGGTAAGGAGTATGGCAGGTATGGGGGGTGTTGATCCGGATTTCAGGATAAGCTTCCGGCCGTATTCAAATTGCATGTGGCAATAATTACATGCCGTACAGATTATATCCGCCCCTTCCTGTTCTGCCGTTTCATATTTTGTCAGGATAAAGCCCTCGCCCAGAGGGGTGTTTTTATCCAATAAGGGATTGCCGCAGCATTCCAGCCGTTTGGACCAGTTTACGGGTTCCGCTCCGGTCAGTGTGATAATC
>Ga0209467_1002334_pt1 | contig 13764 bp, 10 predicted proteins | sample Higcelwee11metaG_FD_187175 | JGI IMG/M metagenome (GOLD analysis project Ga0209467, IMG submission 187175) | Freshwater pond sediment microbial communities from the University of Edinburgh, under environmental carbon perturbations - High... | ecosystem: Environmental > Aquatic > Freshwater >...
CACAGAATAGTTGAATGGCCTCTGCCGTTTCTTTTTTGGGTTCTGCGGCATAGAGCATGGGCATGCGGCGCAGGAGCCTATCGACCGTGCCTTCTTCTATCTCATTACGGCATTTTCCTGCCAATGCATGCAGGCCCGTCACCGCCGTACCGGCAAAAGGCGAGGCGTAAAGGGCTTGCGTGTGCTGCGAGTCGGCAGAGATTAAACAATCGCCCAAAAGATCGATGGCGGGTTGAAGTGTTTTTTCGCGCCATTGCAGGTTAAGGCCACTTGCAATATCTGCCACAGAACTTAACATCGCATCGACATTATATATTTGCGGTTTGTTTTGCGGGGGGGTGTGCTCGGCGATTTCGTGGATTGTTTGAAACAAAGTGAGGGCGTTGTCTGCTGAACTCTCGCCCAAATAGATGCACAGCACCCGCACGGAGTTATAAGCGTATGTGTCAAGACGAGACCCCTCTTTAATCTGCTCAAGGCATGTCTGAAAGATCACCGGATTCTCTGTTGCCATTTCGTGCAATAACTCGAAGGGGTGAAAGTAATCGATTTCTCTGGCCAGAAGAATGTTCACCATCTTCTTGGCAAGTTCTGGCGAGGCTTGGGTTGGATCGAAGGTAAAGCATGAAGCCCCGCAATCCGATGCCGCAAGAAGCAGTTTGTCCTCGTGGCCCATTTCAAACGTGGCGAGTACACGCTTTATAATCTGCGGCACTTGCTTGTGAATTTGCTTGTAGAGCGGGTCCTTTTTCTGTTGCGTCAGGAGGGCTTGCGCTTCCTCATGCGTCGCTTCATCGGGAACGCAGTATTTCCCCTTAAGAGCCTGAAGCCCCGCCGTGTAAAGCTCAAAAGCGTTGATGTTCATTCGTGGATCGGATCGGCTCTCAAGCCAATCCGCAACACCAAAGGCCAACGGGATCATCGCGGGCTCGTCCTTGAGTTTGGCGATCAAGGCACCGGTGAAATTGCTAATAGCCTTCGGGCTGTCCGCCACCTCTAACGCCGCCAGAGATTGCGCAAGCGTGATGGGGAGCGTTGCTGGTGTGTCTTGGGTCATAAGATATCCTTTTCAAAGAAAATGAGAAATTACTTCCGCGCTAGTACTTGTTGCTCGCGATAAGCTTCTCGAACTGTATGCAATTGCGCCGTGATGCCGCGCAAGGGGGCGGAGGCATCGGGCGTGCTGTCCGCCTGATGTGGCACAGTGACTTGCTGTCCCGCTTTGCGGAATAGACCCCTGCGCCCTTCTTTTAGTTTATCAAGCGTGAGTTCGGCCCATCCGCGTGTGTTCTCATGGTTGTGCTGGGTCAGTTCTTCCAGCTTGGCGACAATTATCCGATTGGCCAAAGAAGGGAAGGTAGACAGGCTGGTGTAGATCATAAACGCTGCCTGTTCGGTGGCGACGTTGTGGCCATCTTTTTTATCCAGAATGTCGAGGCCATTTTGAAGCGCAAGGTTGGCGTGCTTTTTACTGGATTTGGATGCGAGCTCCACAACGCGACAGGCTAGTTTCCCTTTAGTGGTTTTTTGTCTCAAATCGACCGCGATGCTAAGGATATCTCCAAAAAGATCTTCGGTCAGCAAACTATTGCGGAAGGAGACCGAGAAAGAGTCGTTGGCTAAACTGGCAAGGAGTTGTTCGTGGGGGTAGTATTGTACTGCCAATCTCTGCCGATAGAGGTCCTTGACTTTCCTGTGTGCTGCCGTGCGGGTTTTGGCTTGCCCTTGGGTGCAAATCCGTTCGATGGCTTCTTGCGCTTCATTTGAGGGATGCTCGGCGCAATAGAGAGTGAGGCCTTCGGCAATTTCCGGCAGGGCGTGATCGGGCAGAAGCCCAGGGTTCAAAAGATATTTGACGCGGTTTGGATAGGCGGGCACCGCTATACTGTTATAAAGCGCGAAATGTACTACACTGTTGAAGACGGACAAGGCCTCAGGCATAAGTTGTTCGCGCCGCTTCGCATTTTTTTCATCGCGCAAAATAGTGGTTGCCACATCAAGGGCCGCCGTCATTTGGTCTGCGCTGTTTCTGTTGGAGGCCATGTTATTGGCTGTCTCCATAGCTTTGTGGTCATAGCCGCCTTCTATCTTTGCCACGGCGCAAAGAATCGTTTTTAGGGCTTCGGGATTGTTGGTGGCTGTGCTTGTGAGGTTTGTGCGGTGGTTGATTTCCTTAAGCACCGTATCGGCGATATCCTTCTTGGCGATCATAATCTCCTTAAGCGCATCAACCGACTCCGAGCGCTCGCCAAAGACTGCTGTCGTCAAGCCAAAGCGCACAAGGCGCAAGGCGATGGCGGGGGCGAGATCAGGCCGCCGGAGCGCACAAGATTCGACGCAGGAAATGGCTCCGTTAATGACGCCTTCCTGATCGCTATAGGCTACGTTGATTTTGCTTGTGGCGTCATCGGCAATGGCGGGAATCTCGCCCTGATGCGCGTAAGGTTCCGTTTCGCCTTTTTCCGGTTTAATCGCGGCGGAAAAGAGGTAAAGCGCCGTGCGTTGCAGATCAAGAGAGGCCGACTCCTTCAACCTCTTGGCAATCACAAAGGCGGCTTCCTTGCCAGCCGGATGCCCCATGACGGCGAGAGATTGAATCTCGTTTGTGAATTCGTGGAAGGCTTCGGTGTCTCCGGCACGCAGGGTCACTTCCATTTGTGCGACCATCATCTCGGTCGAGACGGGAAGGGCGGCTGTATCAACGGGCTTTTGCTGGGTTGTCATGGGAGGCTCCGGTTTAAAATTGAGCCTGCACTTTACGAAAGCTGGCCCATTCTATCAAGAAAAACATATGGTTAATGGGGGCAACCAGTAAGGCGTTAATGTAAGACTCAGAAATAAATGGGATGCCAGCTTTCGCTGGCATCCCATTTATTTCTGGAAATTATTCATCGTCACAGTGAATGATTTCCCCACTCCACCTTGGGGAAGTCGTACGGCGGAGCGGGGATCGGACAGGATTCTTTAGAAGGTGTATGTGAGGCGGAGCCCAAAACGTTTTGCGGCTTTGCTGGAAGACGTGGCAGTTTCCGGTGTCAGGGGTTGTACATACTCGGCTGTGACAGAAAGACTGTCTGTTGCGTGCCATTTGGCACCTGCCAGCACCGAGGCTTGCATGGTTTCGGTGCCGCTTTTGTCGGTTTTGACGTCATAGGCGATATAGTCTCCCCCCATGCCGGCAAAGAGCGCAACGTCGCCTTTTTTCTGGAGTGGCGTTTGTGAAGGACTGGCCTTTTTCGTGGAAGCGATAAGAACCCCGCCTTCTACGCCTGCAGCCCTGCGGTCGGTTCCCAATTCGATTGTTGGCTTGGCATAGAGAGAGCTGTGCCATCCCGACGTGCCGATTTCGGTTTTTGCAAACTGGGTCGTATAGCCACCTGCAATGTTGGCCAGAATCTTGCCGGAAGATGACGGTGGGGAAAATCTTTCGTCGCTGCGAGAGAGTCCTTCAAGATTCTCGTGGACGAAACACTTGAGATCACTCATAATGTTGGCCGTTTTCTGGTTGATATCGCCAAATTTGCCTTCGACGAAATAGCCGTCCTCGCCTTCCCTTGGACTAAACCCACCCCCAATATAAGATTTTCCCGTGTCGTATTGTTTGCCTTTCTTATTTTTCTGTGGCGTCTCGATGCTTGATCTCGCGCCGATGTGCCAGACAAAGGCGTTGGATGGGTCGAGATTGTAAAGGGTTACATCCCCCGTTAGAACGTCGCCATTTGCATCCGAGTCGCTTAATTTGTAGTGTGTATCCTGCGTGAATCCGACAGAAACAGCCCACTTATGGTCGCTAGGTTTTTTGCTTTGTGTGACTTCATTCTTGGCTGTATCCAAGAGGGTCGGTTTCGTCACGGTCTTGGCCGTGGGGACTGTGGTATTAAGGGTAATTGGTGTGGCTTTAATTGGCAAATCGCTTCCGCTGTCAACATGAAAGACAGCTTTGACGCGCTCGTTCGCCCCCTGCTGAATTCCGTTATTACTGTCGACGTGATTTTTGGAGTGAACCGGTTTCTTCGGCGTCCCCTTCAATTTGACGACTGACTTTATCTTTGGAGTCGCTTTTAGGTGAGGGACTGATTTTACGCCTTGAGCTATCTTTGTCTTTACGCCATCGGGTAAGATGGTTTTATGATCGGGCGTTTTTACTTCGGTTTGAAGGGATGGCGTCGGAGCCTTAAGTGCCTGCTCTGGTGCAGCCATATTATCCGCTACCGTTCGTGAGGCCATGCCCGTCAGCACGAACAGACAGGAGAGAACAAACGAGACAACGGCCTTGGGAAGAACCCGTGTGAAAAGCTTTTTCAGGAAGCTTCTCCGCTTCTGTCTTTTTGCAAGTTCTTCGGCTTTTTTTGCGCTAACGGCACGTTGGCGGCTTGCCAGATAAGAGGATGTCTTCTTTGCGGGTTTTTCGAGCCTCTTTTTGCTTCTTTTGGCCATAGCGGAAACACCTTGCTTTTGAAATTTCTTGTTAAAATTTATCAAAATCTTCCCTGTGAAACCATTCTGCGTCGCGATAAATACTTTCACAACCAAATAATGAATCGTTTACCATAGGCTCATACCCTTTCTCCCCTCTGGATAAAATTTGCAAAGGGCGGTAAATTGAGGCATGGCTCCTCCTTCACTGAAACTTCTTGCCCAAGATGCCGAAGACGTTCAGGTCATGGCTGCGGTCCTTCAGGACGCGGTCGCGCCGGTGTGCGACATGACTTTCCGCAAGGCCGAGAAAAACTTTGTGATGGTGGTCCAGCGGTTTTGTTGGGACGCGGCTGCGAATGATGCGGATTTGCCCAAAGCAGAGACCGGGGAGCCCCCCTTGTGCGTGTTCGAGCGGGTGAATTGCGCCCTTGATATTGAAGGGGTTGAGGCGGTCCAGTTCAGCGGGATCAACCCCAACGACCCTGCGGCTATGCTGGACTTGTTAACCCTGAGCGTCGAGGACGGGTTCCTTCAGTTCGTTTTTGCCGGAGGCGGGAAGCTCAGGCTTAAACTGGCGGACTGGCGCGTCAAGCTGCATGATTTTGGCGAAAGCTGGCCCACCACCCACTGCCCACGCCACGGGGTGGGGTGATTACGGGCTTGACGGCGGGGCCAGAAAGGGCCATTTTCCGGCCAACGTGTTATTGAAAGAGCCAAAATGTCGAAGGAAGATTTACTTGAGTTTGAAGGGGTCGTCTCTGAGATCCTGCCTAATGCCATGTTCCGTGTCACGCTTGACAACGGGCATGAAGTGCTGGCCCACACCTCGGGCAAAATGCGCAAGAACCGCATCCGCGTGCTGGCGGGTGACAAGGTCAATGTCGAAATGACTCCCTATGACCTTTCCAAGGGCCGCATCACGTTCCGGCACAAATAAGCCGTCCCAAAAAAATCAAAAGCTGTTAACGAGTTGCATACCCTTCCTGTTGCATGAGTCTGGGGGTAGGGGTGTTTGTCGATTCGCCATGGGCGATCGGCGGGGCTGCCTGCATGCAAAGAACAACAGGTTGCTGAAGTGATTTCGAAGATCAAATCCATCGGGCTTGATAAAGCTATTAAATGGCTTACGCCGCGCGTTCTGCCCGCTGGTGGCGGGAGCAAGCTGGTGCGCTTGCGCCGGATGTTTCAGGGGCTGGCGGTGATGACGGCCTTGGGCCTTGTGGCTGTATTGGCTCCTTATTTCGCGGGGGATCGGGCCGGGATGATTATCGGCGGGCTTCTGGCCCTGTCGCTTTTCGGGATGTCGATGGCCGTGTGGTGGCAGGTCAAGCACTCCCATGACGATGCGGCGGAGGAAATCCTGCTGCGCGAGGCCTTCCACTCTATGTTGACACCCCAGCTGATCACGGATCATGCGGGCGAGGTGATTTTGGCGAGCCGCGCCTTTCGCGGCTGGATCGATCCGGGCTCACAGCCGGTTTTGGAGGCTTTGGCCGCCCGTTTCGCGGGCACAGCCGACGGCGAGGAAAAGTTCCGGCAGGTCCTTGATAACCTTGGCCGTGGCCAGTCGGTGATCGCCGATTTGCCCGTGATGCGCGGCAACCGTGTGATCGAATGGCGGCGGATCATCGCCCGCCCGATTGACGGTCATAACCGTTACTGTCACTGGCGGTTCGAAGATATCAGCGAACGCCGCCGCATGGAACGTGCCATGCGGGACGAGCAATCCAAGCTTCTGGACTTTATGGCCCATGCGCCGGTCGGGATTTACTCGGTCGATCAGCATGGCCGCTTTCGCTTTGTGAACGAGACTCTGGCCGGATGGCTTCAGGTCACGCCCGACGATCTGGTCAAGGGCGATGTGCGCATTCACGATATCCTGACCGAGGCCCCTTCGGGTGTTGCGGCCTATGCCGTCGGCGCAGGGCCTCAGGGCGAGGTGCGGGGCGAGGTCGTTTTGCGCCGCCGCGACGGGACCAGTTTCCCCGTCGCCATCGCGCAATCCGTGGTGGTGTGCGAGGACGGCAAGGCCATTCGCACGCGCTCGGTCGTGCGTGATTTGTCGCCGGAGCGTGAATGGCAGATGGCCCTCTCGCTCTCGGAATACCGGTTCCAGCGTCTGTTTGCCGAGGCTCCTATCGGCATTTTGCTGCTTGATACCAAGTTCATGGTGATGGAGTGCAACCACGCGTTCCAGACCATCGCGCGGCGACGGCGCGAGGAGGTCATCAGCCAGCCGATTGGCGAGTTGATCGGCCTGACCGACAGCAAGGGCGCGGTGGACGAGCTGACCCATGTGCTGGACGGCGCGGATTTGCTGACCCCGCTGGAGGTCAAGATCAAGGCGGACCGCGAGATCATCGTGCATGTGTTCGCCAAGCGTTTCGGCGGTGCAAGCGACGGCGAGGGCGAGAACAGCAACGGCCTGATGCTCTATTTCATCGACGTGACCGAGCAAAAGCGGCTGGAGACCCAGTTCGCCCAGTCCCAAAAGATGCAGGCCATCGGTCAATTGGCGGGCGGCGTAGCGCATGATTTCAACAATCTACTCACCGCGATGATCGGGTTTTGTGACCTGTTGTTGCAGCGGCACAAGCCAGGCGATCAAAGCTTCTCTGACATCATGCAGATCAAGCAAAACGGTAACCGCGCGGCCAATCTGGTGCGCCAGCTGCTGGCCTTTTCGCGCCAGCAGACCTTGCAGCCCAAGGTCCTCAATATCGTTGATGTCGTCTCTGAACTCACCAACTTGCTGCGCCGCCTGATCGGCGCGAATATCCGTCTCGATATGATCCATGGCCGCGATATTGGCCTCGTGAAGGTCGATCAGGGCCAGCTGGAGCAGGTCATCATCAATCTGGTGGTCAACGCCCGTGATGCCATGACCGACGGCGGCAGCGTCAAGATCACCACGGCCAACCATATCCAACAGCATACCGTGATGCGCGGGCAGGATGAAATGCCTGCGGGCCGCTATGTCGCCATCGAGGTTGTCGATACCGGCTGCGGCATTCCGCCAGAAATCCAGCAGCGCATTTTCGAGCCCTTCTTCTCGACCAAGGAAATCGGCTCGGGCACCGGCCTTGGCCTCTCCACCGTTTATGGCGTTGTGCGCCAGACGGGAGGGTTTATCAGTGTGGACAGCCGCGTCGGGCGCGGGACCAAATTCACGGTCTATCTGCCCGTTCTGGCTGAAAGCCAGCAGGTTGAGCCAGAAGAAAGCCCCGCCGTCGATGAAAATGGCGAGGAGAAACCGGGCCCCGATCTGACAGGTGTGGGGACGATCCTGTTGGTCGAGGACGAAGACGCCGTGCGCGTTTTCTCGGCGCGCGCGCTGGGCAACAAGGGCTATCGCGTGTTCGAGGCGCGCAGCGGCGAAGAGGCTCTGGAGGTGCTTGAAAAGCACGGCCATGAAATCGACCTGACCGTCACGGACGTGGTCATGCCGCAAATGGACGGGCCGACGCTTTACAAGCATATGCAGGAACGTTGGCCGCGCATGAAGGTTGTCTTTGTCTCTGGCTATACCGAAGACCGCCTGCGTGAACAATTCAAGTCGGGTGAGGAAATTCACTTCCTCGGCAAACCCTTCTCCCTCAAACAGCTCGCCGCCAAGGTCAAAGAGCTGCTCGGCGAAGGGCGGTAGGGACATCGTGATTGCCGCTGGCCTTGCGGTTTTGTATAGTGAGGCGAAGAAGAAGGGGTAGGGGCCTTCCCGATCGGTCGTTTTGATAGAGCGAATAATCATATGAGTCATTCCCGCGTAAGCGGGAATCCATGGCTTGGCTTATGGGATGGCCGAAAGTTTTATGGATCCCCGCTTTCGCGGGGATGACTCAAGGGGGGGACGGCCTTCTGTCACAAAGAGACCAAGGAAAGATTTATGACCGCACTCGATCAAACGAACCGCTTGTTTTTCTCTGCTTCGGGGCTTGACTCCGCGAAGGTGCAGGGCCTTGTCGAGGCCGCCATGCAGGGCGGTGATGATGGCGAGCTGTATTTAGAATATGCGCAGTCGGAAGGCATCACATGGGATGATGGCCGCTTGCGCTCGGCCAGTTTCGACACGACGCAGGGCTTTGGTCTGCGCCTTGTGTGCGGCGAGACGGTCGGGTTCGCGCATGCTGTCAATTTGGATGAGCCGACGCTGCGCCGCGCGATTGCGTCGGTTTCTGCCGTTAAAGGCGGCTATGGCGGCCAGATGGCTCTGCCGCCCGCGCCGACCAATCGCCTTTTGTATGACGATCTCAATCCGCTTAGTGGTCAGACGTTTGAAGCGAAGCTGGCGCTTCTTCAGAAGATAGATGCTTATGTCCGCGCCAAGGACCCGCGCGTGCATCAGGTCGGCGTGTCGCTGGGCGCAAAATGGCAGGCGGTGCAGATCGTCCGCGCCGGAGCCGCCCCCGTTGCCGATATTCGCCCGATAGTGAGTTTGAACGTGACTGTCGCGGTCAAGCAGGGCGAGCGGATCGAAGAGGGCTCATACGGCGGCGGCGGGCGCGTCGCCTATGACCGGTATTTTGAGCCGGAGCAGTGGCAGACGATGGCCGATGAGGCCCTGCGCAAGGCTCTGGTGAACCTCGACGCTGTAGATGCGCAGGCGGGCGAGATGAGCGTTGTGCTCGGCTCTGGTTGGCCCGCCGTGTTGCTGCACGAAGCCGTCGGCCATGGGCTTGAGGGCGATTTCAACCGCAAGGGAGCCTCGGTTTTCGCGACGCTGATGGGTGAGAAAATCGCGGCGGCAGGTGTGACGATTGTTGATGACGGAACGCTGGAGGACAAGCGCGGCTCGCTGACCATCGACGATGAAGGCACGCCCAGCCAGCGCAACGTGCTGGTCGAAGATGGCCGCCTTGTTGGCCTGATGCAAGACCGCCTCAACGCGCGTTTGATGGGGCTGACCCCAACGGGCAACGGGCGGCGCGAGAGCTTCGCCTGCCAGCCTTATCCGCGCATGACCAACACCATGATGCTGGGCGGCAAACACACGCCCGAAGAAGTGATCGCCTCGGTGGATCGCGGGATTTACGCTGTCGGGATCGAAGGCGGCGCGGTCGATATTACCTCTGGCAAGTTCGTCTTTTCCGTTTCCGAAGCCTATGAGATCGAAGGCGGCAAAGTGGGGCGTCCCGTCAAAGGGGCCTCGCTCGTCGGCACAGGCAGTGAAGCCCTTAAACACATCAAGATGGTCGGCAATGACCTGAAACTGGATAACGGGCGCGGCATGTGCGGCAAGAACGGCCAAAGCGTCCCCGTCGGCGTCGGCCAACCCACCTTGCGCCTCGACAACATGACCGTCGGTGGCTCAAAGGTGGGGTAGGGACGCCTAAGAGCTTGTGTGCAATCTTTTGTCGGTACTTCCTCTTGTGTCACTCCGGCGAAAGCCGGAGTCCAGAGGCGCGGCGTCTGCCGCGCATAAGACTCTTTGGCACGTGGACGCTGGCCTGCTAGATCCGGCCTTCGCCGGTATGACGTGGTCTTGCGAAGGCGATGTGGCTTTGTAAACAGGTTCTATGGCCAATACTGTGCCGGTATGGAACCTAGCTGGCTTTGCAGGGATGAGATCATGCCGCGAAGGTGTCCCTCGTCGTACTGGCCTGTTTCGCGCTGGCTTTCCCACCAGCGGATTTGCGCTTGCAGGTCGCGGGCACGCGCGCGCAGCAGCGTTTCCTGTTCTTCTTTTTTGCGTTTTTCTTGAGCCTTGGCGGTGGCTTCTTCGGCTGGGCTTGCTGTGCCGTTTTGTGCCTGCGCCTGCGCTTGCTGGCGGCGCAGATAGGCTTTCGTGTAGTCCTCGCCGCTTACGGCACGACCCGCACTGTTTGGGGTGGCTGGGGCGGTTGATCCCATGCCTGCAAACCCCTTTCCTGTGGCTGTACTTTTTATGTCGGGCAAGGCCCCGTCCACGGATTTTCGCGTGGTCATGATGACTTCGAATTTGCCTTTGCCTGCTTCATCGGCAAGCGTGGTTTCAGAGCTGGGGTCAACAAGCGGTCTGTCGCGCACGGGCGTGAGCTGGGTCAGCACATAGGTATCGTCCGAGGGCGGTTTTTGATCACGGCTCATGGGGGGCTTCGCGTTTCTCTGTGGGGCGTGTCGAAAAGTCGCGGGACTGCCAGTCGCCGCATAAAGCCTGCCAGCAGGCCAGCGCGGCAAGGGCCGCCGTATCGGCACGTAAAATGCGGGGCCCGAGGCGCACTGGAAGCGTTTCAGCCATCGCACGAAGTCTGGCACTTTCATCTTCAGTGAACCCGCCTTCGGGGCCGGTGAAAATCGCTGCGGCGGGACGTGCATGGGCAAGCGCGCCAGAGAAGGCCTGCGCCGCTGGCTGCGCGTCGCCAAACTCCGCGCAGTAGATAGGCAGGCGATGCTTCGGCCACTCTTTGATGAGCGAATCGAGTGTGACGGGCTCGCGAATCTCCGGTAGATCGAGTCGCTCCGATTGTTCCGCCGCTTCAATAGCAATGGCGCGTAGACGCTCGGTATTCGTTTCGCGAATCTGGGCGCGTGCGGTGAGAATCGGTTGAATGACCCGTGCGCCAAGTTCAGTCGCTTTCATGATCATAAAATCGAAATGAGCGCGTTTGATCGGGGCAGGGCACAGCCAGATATCCGCGCCGAAGCTTTGCGCACGCAATTGTTCGACGAGCGTGACGAGGGTCCCTTGTGTTTTCCCTTTGGAGGGCTGCGTGATCATGCCGCGCCATTCGCCGTCACGGCCATTGAAGAATCGCAGGGAATCACCCTCACGGAGTCTTAAGACCACACCTATGTAATGGCTATGCGCCGGACTGAGGGTCAGGGACAGCTTGTCGGCTAAAAGTGTCCCTACATAAAGACGGGGCCAGGTATGGGGGGCGTTGCTCATGTGGATCTCGTCAAAAAGGCCTGAAAAACACGGTATTTTGCTCCCATCTGGTGCCATAAGGCAAGAGGGAGGAGGCGTCAGGGTTTTAAAGCCGGAGCCCCCTTTCGTAATTATCTTTGAAAAATCTATAGAAAGCTTTAATCTGTGCTTGACGAAAGGCGTGGATTTTCTTAAGTATGCGCCTGCCTTTTCGGAATCGGTGGTAGACCCCGTAAGAAAAAGAAAGGTTTTCGAGCCTTTTGAGACAGGCTGATGGATTTTCGAATCGCATCGGCAGGCGGTCTAAACGAGGTTTCGGATGTCGCGAAAGTTACATAGCTGGCGTCGATGCAACGGCTGATGATCAATCGGCTGGTCGCGCGGTGTAAGTGGAAGGTCCCACACAGGCGAGTTGGAAAACTCTCTGGCGTGGGAGTTGTTTTGTCGGTTGTGTCCGAAAGGGCAGGACAGGGAAAGAAAAACGGAGATTGAATGCCTACGATTAATCAGCTCGTACGTCAGGGGCGTAAGCAGCCCAAATATCGCGACACGGTTCCCGCTTTGCAGGAATGCCCGCAAAAGCGCGGCGTTTGCACGCGCGTTTACACAACGACCCCTAAGAAGCCGAACTCGGCTTTGCGTAAGGTCGCCCGCGTTCGCCTGACCAACGGCCACGAAGTTATTTGCTACATTCCGGGTGAAGGCCACAACCTCCAAGAGCACAGCGTCGTCATGATCCGTGGTGGCCGTGTGAAGGATTTGCCAGGCGTTCGTTATCACATCATCCGCGGCACGCTTGATACACAGGGCGTGAAGGACCGCAAGAAGCGCCGTTCGCTTTATGGCGCCAAGAGACCGAAGTAAGGGGAAGAAGTCATGGCACGTCGTCGCCGCGCAGAAAAAAGACAAGTTCTCGCCGATCCTAAGTTCGGTGAAGTTCTTATCACAAAGTTCATGAACGTCCTGATGCTGGATGGCAAAAAGTCCGCCGCTGAAAAGATCGTTTATGGGGCTCTTGAAAAGATTGCTGGCAAATCCAAGACCGGCTCGCTTGAAGTCTTCAAGCAGGCGATCGACAAGGTTCGCCCGCATCTTGAGGTTCGCTCACGCCGCGTTGGCGGTGCGACCTATCAGGTGCCGGTCGAGGTTCGTCTTGAACGTGGTATCGCTTTGGCGATGCGCTGGATCATCCGCGCCGCCCGCGCTCGTTCCGAGACGACCATGGTTGATCGTTTGGCCGCCGAGCTTTTGGCTGCGTCGAACGACAATGGCTCCGCCATCAAGAAGCGCGAAGATACGCATCGTATGGCTGAAGCCAACAAAGCCTTCTCCCACTATCGCTGGTAAAGAGAGAGTCCTATGCCTCGTACCCATTCCATCGAGAAATATCGCAACATCGGCATTATGGCCCATATCGACGCCGGTAAAACGACGACGACAGAGCGCATTTTGTACTACACCGGCAAGTCTTATAAGATCGGTGAAGTGCATGACGGCGCGGCCACCATGGACTGGATGGAGCAGGAACAGGAACGCGGCATCACCATTACCTCGGCGGCGACCACCACTTTCTGGCGCGATCATCGCATCAATATCATCGACACCCCGGGCCACGTCGACTTCACCGTCGAAGTGGAGCGTTCGCTTCGCGTGCTTGATGGTGCTGTTTGTGTTCTTGATGCCGTTTCCGGCGTCGAGCCCCAGACCGAAACCGTCTGGCGTCAAGGCGACAAGTATCACGTTCCCCGTATGGTGTTCGTCAACAAGATGGACCGCACGGGTGCGAACTTCTATCGTTGCGTCGAGATGGTCAAGGATCGTTTGGGCGCGAATGCACTGGTCCTTCAGTTGCCGATTGGCAGCGAAGCCGAGTTCGCCGGTATCGTCGATCTGCGCCGCATGAAGGCGGTTATCTGGGAAAACGAAGCCCTGGGCGCGAATTTCCACGACGAAGAGATCCCCGCCGACCTTAAAGAAAAGGCGGAAGAATATCGCAAAATGCTGATCGAGTCGGCTGTTGAAGTCGATGACGAGGCGATGGAAGCCTATCTGAACGGTGACGAGCCTTCATTGGAAGTTCTCGACCGCTGTATCCGTAAGGGCACCATTGGCATGAAGTTCGTGCCGGTTCTGACAGGCTCGGCCTTCAAGAACAAGGGCGTGCAGCCGATGCTTGACGCAGTCGTCGATTATCTGCCTTCGCCTGTCGATATTGGTGAGGTTCATGGCTTCGACGTTGACGGCAAGGTCGAAATGATCCGCCATCCGACCGATGAAGAGCCTTTGGCTGCGCTGGCTTTCAAGATCATGACGGACCCGTTTGTCGGTTCGCTGACCTTTACCCGCATCTATTCGGGCATGCTGACCGCCGGAAGCTATGTCCAGAACAGCATCAACGGCAACCGTGAACGTATTGGCCGTATGCTTCTGATGCATGCCAACAGCCGTGAAGAAATCAAGGAAGCCTATGCTGGCGACATCCTCGCTCTGGCCGCTTTGAA
>Ga0209467_1002336_pt1 | contig 13757 bp, 12 predicted proteins | sample Higcelwee11metaG_FD_187175 | JGI IMG/M metagenome (GOLD analysis project Ga0209467, IMG submission 187175) | Freshwater pond sediment microbial communities from the University of Edinburgh, under environmental carbon perturbations - High... | ecosystem: Environmental > Aquatic > Freshwater >...
GATGCCCTGGAGGGCCGTCTCGGCCAGGCCCAGCTTCTCGACCACGGCGCCATCCCCGGAGTACAGAAGCGCCTCGGCCCGGCGAGCGTGGCTCTGAAGCTCGACGGCGTGGCGCTGGAGGTCACGCTCGGCGAGCAGCTCGTCCCGCTCACCCGCCTTGGGCTTGAGCGCGTCGAGCTCCCGGAGCTGAAACCGCAGAAACTCGGCGCGCTCCTCGCGGTGGCGCTGGTTGTCCTCTAAACGGTCCAGGGCTCGGCGACGCTCGGCGAGGCCCCGCACGGCGGCGGCGAGGCGCTCGGCGAGGGGCCCAAAACCCGCGAAGCGGTCGAGCAGGAGCAGGTGGTGATCGGGATCCCGAAGGGCCTGCTGGGCGTGCTGACCGGCGAAGTCGAGCAAGGTGGGGGCGAGCTGGCGCAGAAAGCCCAACTTCACCGGCTGGTCGAGGGCCCAGGCCCGGCTGGGCCCCGAGGCGGGCAAGGCCCGGCGCAGCACGAGCTCCGACGGCGGCGGGCCCTCACCCAGCAGGCCCTCTTGGCGCAGCATCGTCCAGGCGAGGCTTGAGGGCGGCAGCACAAACCGCGCGGTGACCTCGGCGGCCTGGGCGCCCGTGCGCACAAGCTCCGCGCCGCCTTTGGCCCCGAGCACCAAAGACAGCGCGGCGAACACGATGGACTTGCCCGCGCCCGTCTCGCCTGAGAGGGCGTTTAACCCCGGGCTCAGGGCGAGGTCGAGGGAGTCAATGATGGCGACGTTTCGGATGGACAGCGCGCTCAGCATACCCAGGCTCCACGAGATCCCCGAACACACGTTCAGGTCTGCTCTCCGTGATACCTGTACAGCCATTCAGTTGTCAAGAGCGATCGTCTGCCAAAACTTGTCCACCCGATCGGGCGCCGGGCGCCGTTTGGCCCGACGCCCGGAGGATCCACCTCAGCGGCGGCGGCGCGCCCACATCGCGCCGAGCAGGCCCAAGAGCCCAGCGAGGCTCAGGGGCGCCGGGGCTGGGGTCGTCGCGCAGCCACAGCCGCCGCCGCCCTTCACGTCGCCCATGGCCGTGTCAACGGGGTCGCTGGTGTCGGTGACGGGCACATCGTCCTCGCCGTTGAGGGGATCCGTGCTGTTCTCCAGTTCCTCGCCGTCCACCACGCCGCCGTCATCAGTGTCGGCGTCCAGGGGGTCGGTGCCATGGGTGTTGAGCTCGTCGCCGTCGCTGAGCCCGTCGGCGTCGGTGTCGGCCACCAGGGGGTCGGTCCCGGTGGTGTTGACCTCGTCGCCATCGAGCAGACCGTCGGCGTCGGTGTCCGCCGCGAGGGGATCGGTGCCATGGGTGTTGACCTCGTCGCCGTCGCTGAGCCCGTCGTCGTCGCTGTCCGCGTCGCGGGGGTCCGTCGAGAGCGCGATCTCGTCGCCGTCGTTGAGCCCGTCGTCGTCTTGGTCAGGGTCAAGCGGGTCGGTGTCGTGGGTGAGCACCTCGTCGCCGTCGCTGAGCCCGTCGTCGTCGCTGTCGGCGTCTTCAGGGTCGGTCCCCAGCACAAACTCCTCTTTGTCGGTGAGGCCATCTTCGTCTGTGTCGCGGGTGTCGTAGATGTCGTCGGTGCCATCCAGCGGGTCGGTCTCGTCCAGCAAGATCTCCACGCCGTCGATCACGCCGCCGCCGTCGGTGTCGGCGTTGTTGGGATCGGTGCCGTAGTTGTTGAGCTCCTCCGCGTCATCGAGGCCGTCGCTGTCGCTGTCCGCGTCCAGGGGGTCGGTGCCATAGGTGTTGAGCTCGTCGCCGTCGCTGAGGCTGTCGTCGTCGCTGTCCGCGTCCAGGGGGTCGGTGCCGACGCCCACCTCGACGCCGTCCGTGGCGCCGTCGTCGTCGCTGTCGTCGTCCAGGGGGTCGGTCCCGGCGGTGTTCACCTCGTCGCCGTCGTTGAGCCCGTCGTCGTCGGTGTCGGCGTCCAGCGGGTCGGTGCTCAGGTCGATCTCATCGCCGTCGTCCAAGCCGTCGCTGTCGGTGTCGGCCAGCGCCGGGTCGGTGCCGAGGTCTTGTTCGGTCTCGTCGGTGAGGCCGTCGCCGTCGCTGTCGATGACCTCGTTCACGCCGTCGCAGTCGTTGTCTAAGCCATCCGCCAGCTCCGCGGCGCCGGGGTAGACCGAGTCCAGCGTATCGTCACAGTCATCGCCACCAAAGTCGCTGCTGTCGTAGCTGTCGCCGTCCTGGTCGTAGTCCGAGCCGCCGTCGCAGTTGTCGTCCACGCCGTTGTACCAGGTCTCCCCGGCGCCGCTGTACACGCCGCCGTCGGCGTCGTCACAGTCGAGGCCGCCGTAGCCGTCGCTGTCTTGGCCGTCGCCGTCGGCGTCGTAGTCCGAGCCGCCGTCACAGTCGCCGTCTACGCCGTCGTAGTACGTCTCCGTCGCCGACGTGTTGACGCTGGCGTTGGTGTCGTCACAGTCCGAGCCGCCATAGCTGGAGGCGTCTGTGCCGTCGCCGTCCTTGTCGTAGTCCGACTTTCCGTCACAGTTGGCGTCTACGCCGTCGTAATACGTCTCCGTGGCCGAGGTGTTGATCGTGGCGTTGTTGTCGTTGCAGTCCGAGCCGCCATAGCTCGACGAGTCCGTGCCGTCGCCGTCTTTGTCGTAGTCCGACTTTCCGTCACAGTTGGCGTCTACACCGTCGTAATAGGTCTCCGTCGCCGAGGTGTTGATGCTGGCGATGCTGTCGTTGCAGTCGGTGCCACCGTAGGCCGAGGAGTCTGTGCCGTCGCCGTCCTTGTCGTAGTCCGACCGGCCATCACAGTTGGCGTCTACGCCGTCGTAGTACGTCTCCGTGGCCGAGGTGTTGACGCTGGAGTTGTTGTCGTCGCAGTCCGTGCCGCCGTAGCTCGACGAGGTGGTGCCATCGCCGTCGCGGTCGTAGTCGTTGGCCCCGTCACAGTCGGAGTCTACGCCGTCATACCAGGCGTCCGAGGCGCCAGGGTAGATCGAGGCGTCGTCGTCGTCACAGTCGTCTGTGCAGGTAGACGCGCTGTAGGAGCCATCGCCGTAGCTGTCGCCGTCTACGTCTGTGCAGGTGTCGCAGGCGTCGCCCTCGCCGTCGCCGTCAGCGTCGGCCTGGTCGGCGTTGGAGACATCGGGGCAGTTGTCGTCGTCGTTGTTGACCCCGTCGCCGTCGGTCTCCAGGTCGATCACGAGGCCGAAGGCGCTGGTGTAGCCGTCGCCGTCGCTCTTGCCATACTTCACCGTCAGAGAGCCCGTCTTGGCGTAGGTCACCCGCCACAGCTCATCCGAACGGTAAGAGTTGGTGGACGTGCCCGTGGAGGGCTCGCTGTCGGGCTCATCCCCATCGACGCCGACCAGCTCATCGCTGTTGTTGATGCCGAAGCTGCCCGCGGTGAACAGAGAGTTCCAGTCTTGGCTGCCGCAGGCGGCGGTGTAGTTTTTGCCGTCGTCGCGGCCCCCGGCGTAGGCCGTGGTGACCGTGCCGCCGATGGTCATCGTGCCGTCTTGTTCATCCGAGCACTCCCAGCCGATCGCCTGGGTGTACAGCACCTTATCGCCGCCGGTCGTCGTGGGCAGGCCGGTGATCGTCCACGAGCCGTTGGAGGTGTAGTAGCTGCCGAAGACGACGTGGCGATAGCCGGAGAGGGTCTTGTCCTCGTAGATCACGGCCAGAGTGGTGCCGACGGTGCCCGCGCCGCTGTTGTAGCCCGAGTCGGCCTTGTCTTGCTCTTGGTAGGAGTAGCTGCCGGCCTTGGTGATGCCGAAGGTGGCGGGGTCGAGCTTGTAGACGCGGTGCAGGCCGCTGGCGGAGACGTAGGAGGCGGACGAGAGGTACACGCCGTTGATCACCGTCGTGGTCGCCGGGTCGCCGTTGAAGCCTGAAGACTTCGCCATGACGACGGCCCAGACCTCCTTCACCGTCGCCGTGGAGGGGATGGTGATGTCCAGGGTGTCGCCGGTGTAGAGCGTCGTCGTGCCGGCGTAGGCCGTCGAGACGCCGGAGCCGTCGATGGCCATGCCACCTTGGATGTCGCCTTGGTAGTGGAGGGTCTGCGCGAACGCCGTCGGCGCCAGCAGGGAGAGCAGGAGCATTGGGGTCTCGTCCTGGAGAGGGTGCGCGGGCAACATAGCCCCACGCCCCCCACGCCGCGAGCCCCGGCTGACCGAGGAGAGATCAGTGTCAGGTTGAGAGCCGCCGCGCTACCTCGGGGTGTTGGCTCGCCCACACCACCTGGGGCCCACCCGGCGCCTGGGCCGCCGCCAGCACGGCGTCGATCCACGGGCCCACGTCCCGTGCGGAGAGGAAACGTTCGGGCTCGTCCCAGAGCACCGTCGCGCCGGGCCGCAGAAACGCCAGCCGCAGGGCCTCCAGCACGACCCGCTGGCGCTCGCCGTCGGAGAGCCGGTCGAAGCCGAGCACAAAGCCCGGGCGATCGGCCCGGGGGGCAAAACGGATGACGAGGCGCTCACCGTCCACCAGCAGGGCCTCGGCGCCGGGCAAGAACCCCGGCAGGGCGGCGTTCAGGGCTTGGGCTTGCGCCGGGTTGGCGGCGCTCCACCCCGCGAACCAGGGGGCGAAGTTCTCACACTCCTCGTTGGGCCGGGCCGGGCGGACTGTGTCGGGTGACACCTTGGCGCCGATGATGTGCGGCAGCGGCGCGAAGACGTACAGTTGATCCCGAAGCCAGGTGAGGTAGGTCCAGGCGCGGCGGCGTGAGGGCGGGGTGAGGGCCAAGGCGGAGAGGCCGGCCTGCGCGGGCAGGGTCAAGGCGGGGCCGTCGGCGGCGGCGGAGATGTGGAGGGTGTCGCCCAGGCGGTGGAGCAGGGTGACGCCATCCATGCTGAGTTTTTCTTCGGCGAACCAGCGGCGGCGACGGCCCGTCGTCTCGTCGTTCTCGGTGACGCAGACGTGGGTGTAGGTGGCGCCGTTGAGAAGCACGTCCATCTCTCGGCGCTGGGTGGTGAGGCCGCTGAAGCGGGTCACCGAGTCCAGGGGGACCTTGGCGGTGAGGTCGGAGGGGCGGAAACAGAAGGCCCAGAGGGTGTTCGGGACGCCGACGATGGAGGTCTTGCCGCTGCCGGCCTCGCCGGGGATCAGCGTGAGGGGGCCGAGGCGGCGCTCGTGGTGGAGGAAGGGGCCGATGTTCTGCTGGAGGATGCGGGTGAGCATGGATTACGGCCAGACCCGGCGGAGCTCGACGACGGCCTCGTCTAAGGAGGGCAGGTCGGGGATGAGCGGGGCGGGGGCGCGGGATTTGAGGAGGTGAATCAGCGCCTCGACGGCGCCGGAGCAGCCGCTCTCGGCGGAGAGGTGGCGAAACACGCGCTCCTCCAAGGGCAGGTTGGGGTCTGCGCCGCGCCGGGCCTCGGCGAGCGTCGGATCCAGGGCGGCGATCCAGGTCTCCAAGTTTCGTTTGGGGATGAGGAGCGCGATGGCCTCGTTGTCCCAGCGGGGCTTGAGGCGCACGCTGTTCACGGCGCGGTCCAGCTCCTCCCGACGCGCCTTGACGGTACGATCATCGGCGTCGAGGTGAACCAAGAGCGCGGTCTTCGCCTTCGCGGCCTGGGCACGAAACGCGGGGAGCTCCTTGGCGTAGCGGTCCACCACATACTGCGAGCCGCAGGCACCCGTCACATCCGAGGCCGGGGGGAGCTTGGTCACCCGGCGGCGGTTCGCCCCCAGGCCCACGACGAGCCGATACAGAAACGTGAGCGCCTGCTCATCCTCCCCTAGAAGCAGCCACTGAACCCCATCACTCATCGCCCCACCCCCGGGCGATCGTCTCCGAGGCCGTGAGGCCAGGGGCGCCCTTGAAAGGGGCGATGCGTGTGGGGCCACCGTCGCGGAAGAAGCGCACGCCATGCTGCGGGGCGAGCTGGTTGATGATCTCCGGGTGATGGCTCACGATGAACACCTGGGGGCCGTTGGGCGCGTCGGTGGCGTCGATGACCTCGTTGAGCCAGGGCTGGATCTCGCGGAGCGACACGAAGTTGGTGGGCTCGTCGATGAGGAGGGTGTGTCCCGGCTGGATGTAGGCGTGGCGCAGGACGTAGAGGGCGCAAAGCTGGCGTTGGCCGTCCGAGAGAACATCAAAGTCGAGCGTGTGCGCAGGCGTCCCTTTATGGGCGTGAAAGGAGGCCTGGAGCCGCGTTCCGTTGGGGCTCACCTGGAGGGACTCGAAGGCCGGGATGATCTCAGCGATGGCCTTCTGAGCGCGCATGGCCGCGCCGAGGTTTCTGGGGAACCAGTGGGCGTACCATGCACTAAAGTCGCTAAGATGACTGTTGGGATACTCGGGCGAACCACCAATTGCGCCTGTCATGTTTTGAGGGCTAGGCACGACATACCGAAAGCATTTGCGAAGCCACGCCTTGAACCCACCAAGACGACGGTACGCCTTACTATGGGGAACCATACCAACACCAGAGCGGCTTGTACGCGCTGGAAGCACCGTGGGGGTACCAGCGTCATCAGGGAAGATCAACAGCTTTTCGCCGTCCATCTGAACCAACGGCGTACCGTCAACACTCAGATGCTCCTTCACTACCCAACGTTTATGCCGTCCATCCTCATTGACGTTATCAACCACCACCGAATACAGATAACTTGCTCCATCGATGATGGCCTCCAACTCCCACGTCTGCTCCGTACGCCTACTCCATCGGGTTGTCGTGTCGTCCATCACCAAACGCTCGAAGTCCAATTCATCAACCACAAAGATTCGCACGAAGGCAGCATTAACCAACACAAACGACTTCCCACTCCCATTCTCCCCCAACAACAGGTTCAGCCGCCCAGGCCGCCACTCGAAGTTGACCAGGGGACCGACGTTGTCGACGTAGAGGCGCGTGATCATGCTCTCACCGGGGTTCGCCGCGCGGAGGCGCGGGCTGCTCCTGCGGTTTTATCACCCCCTCCAGCCCCGCGCACCCTCGCCCCGAGCCCCACCGCCCATTACCTTCAGCGCGCCCCTCACCCCGGACCTCCCGATGATCACCCTCCTGCGCGGCGGCGACCTCTACGACCCTGAGCCTCGGGGGCGCGGCGACCTCTTGCTCGCGGGGGGGCGCATCGCCGCCCTCGGTGACGGCCTCAGCGCCGCGCCTTCGGGCTGGCCCGTCGAGGATGTGGACGTCAGCGGCCTGCTCGTGGTGCCCGGCCTCGTGGACACCCACACCCACATGACCGGCGGCGGCGGCGAGGGCGGGGCGCACACCCGGGTGCCGCCCTTGTTTGTGGAGCAGCTCACCCGCGCCGGGGTCACCACCGCCATCGGGCTCTTGGGCACCGACGGCACCACACGCTCCTTGGCCGAGCTGCTCGCCAGCGCCCGGGGCCTCGCCCACTACGGCCTCACCGCGCTCACCTACACGGGGGGCTACGAGGTGCCGCCGCCGACCTTGACCGGCTCGGTGCGCGGCGATCTCGTACACGTCGATCGAATGGTCGCCGTCGGGGAGCTGGCGATCTCCGACCACAGAAGCGCCCAGCCCACGCTGCACGAGCTCCTGCGCATCGCCGCCGACGCCCACGTCTCCGGTTTGATGACCGGCAAGGCCGGGCTCGTTCATCTGCACCTCGGCGACGGCCCGCGCGGCCTCAGCCTCGTGCGGGAGGCCCTCGCCGTCTCCGAGCTGCCGCCGCGCGTCTTCCACCCCACCCACTGCAACCGCAACCGGCGCCTGTGGGAAGAGGCCAAAGACATCGTGTCCTTGGGCCTCACCATCGACGTCACCGCCTTCCCCAAAGAAGGCGACGAGCCCAGCGCCGGAGAGGCCCTGGCCGACTGGCTCCTCGGCGGCCTGCCCCCGGCCCGGCTCACGATGTCCAGCGACGGCGGCGGCTGCCTGCCCCGCTTCTCCCCCGACGGCGACCTCCTCGGCATGGGCGTCGGCGACGCCAGGGGGCTCCTCGACGCCGTGCGAGAGGCCACCGCTCTGGGTGTCCCCTTCGAGCGCGCCTTGGCCACCTGCACCGCCAACCCCGCCGCGCTGTTCCGCCTCCGTCAAAAAGGCCAGCTCGCCCCAGGCCTCGACGCCGACGTCACCCTGCTCACCCCCGAGCTCACCGTCTGGGGCGTGATCGCCGGGGGGCGCTGGCTGGTGCGTGAGGGGCGGGCGGTGGTGGGGGATCTGTTTGGGAGGGGCGGCGGGGGTCAGTAGCAGCCGAACTCGGTGCCGCAGGTGCCGCTTGTGCAGCACTCGTTCGTGGCGTTGTAATGGAGCGCCGCGTCACCGTTCTGCTCGTAGAGGCACTCGTCCTCTGCCCACCGGAGCACGGCGTCGCAGGTCGTCGTGACGCAGCCTGTGCTGCCCTCGATGGTCAGGGAGCCGAAGAGGTCTGTGTCGCCCCAGCTACAGCTCAGCGGGATCGTTCGTTCTTCAGGCAGGCAGTACCAGTCCGAGGCCAAGGCCAATCGCTCACAGTTGAGCGCGGCGTCTTCAGCGTTGTGGGCGCGCACCACCTCGGGGCCATCGTCGCACGCGCCGAGCAGACCGAGCAGCGTGAGCAGGAGGGTGGGTGGGTTCATCGGCATCGTCTTGGGGCTCCTCACCGCTTTCGGCAGAAAAGTACACGTTCACAATAGGTTGAGAGGCCCGTGTCTTGGCCCTCGCAGAACGGCGGAAAGTCACCGTCGGAGTTGGAGACTCTGCACCGAAGGTTATCGGCTTGCTCGCGGGCGGCGGAGAGCGCCTCGTTGCAGGTGATCGCAGGAGTTTGAGTCAGAACCCCTGCACCACCACCAGGGCCATCATCCACCCACTCGCAGTAGACCGGGTATGTCTCGTCGCCACACATGGACTCGCTGAGGGTCTCCAACACCTCACAGTTGTGCGCGGCGTCTATGAAGCTGTCTGCTGCGACGAGGCGAGGTGTGTCCTCCTCAGACGCGCAGGATGCCATCAAGGGAAGGCCCAGAAGGAGCCGCCCGAGGCGTGAGCGGCCAGGTGAAGCGGGCGCGGTGGCGCGGCGCGGTCTCACAGGTCTCCCCAGAATGGGTCGCAGTAAAAGAGAAGATCACACTCTGGGCCCTGCGCTGTGTCGCCCTCTTCACAGTGGGCGGGCGGTGGGCTCGTGATTCTGCAGTTGAGCTCCTGGGCTTGGGCGAGCCGAGCGGCCGTGTTGAGGCCCTCTTCACAGGTGAGCGCCGGGACCGCAGTGATGCCTCCTTCGTGCCACCGGGGCTCGTTGCCCGACCACAAACAGATCGCCTGGAGGCGGTCGTCCACACACACCGGGGCGCTCACGGTCTGCAATGTTTGACAGTTATGAGCGGCAGCGAGGTAGGTTGACGACGCCATGAAGCCCGCATCATCCCCCTCGGGCGCACACCCCACCATCCAGAGCAAGCCCAGAGTGACCCGCCCACGGCGGGCGCCTCCCAAGGGACCAGGGTTCGGCGCAGGCACGCGGCTCATCGGGTCGCTCTCCATCGGCGGACACGCTCAGCAAGGGGTTTTGGGCAGCGTAGCACAAGAATCGGGGGCCGGGTAAGGTCCGCCGCCGCGCCAAGACCACCCTGCGCGCCCTGACGCCGACGTCACCCCTGCTCACCCCCGGGCGTTCGGTCTGGGCCATGATCGCCGAGGCGCCGGGGGGTGCGAGAGCGCCAACCCAGCATCAGCGACCTCATTGGGGCGCGGGGGCTGAGCTTCGGGCGCTCGACGAGCCCAACCCCTCTCCAGGCCCGTCCACGCGCCAACTTTCGCCCGCGCCCGCCTCCCCCCTCCCCGCCGCCCCAGCGCGGGTGTACCCTTGGGGGATGAACGCGCCTCGCGCCCTCCTCGCCCTCCTCCTCCTCACCGCCTGCGGAGCCCCGATGAAGTACGCCCTGGACGAGCTGCTCGACGAGCATGAGCCCGGCGCGATGCGCCCTGTCCCCCTGCGCCCGGTGCAGCGGCCTGTGTCCTCGGCGCCGCACCCCATTCGGCGCCTGGAGGTCTCGGAAGACGGGCGCTTCTTGTTCGTCGCGCGGGAGGGCGGCGGCGAGCCCTTGGCCTACACCCTCATCGATCTGCGCGACGGTGAGACGCGCTGGGAGTACCGCGACCCCTGCTGCGCGGGCTCCCCTCCGCGCTGGTCTGTGCGACTTGGCGCCGACGGCGCGGCCTTGTTGTTGGGCTTCGGACCCGACGCCCCGGCCCAGCTCCTCTCGCCCTCCGGCGCGCTCTCCCTCGTCGAGGGCGGCGATCCTGAGCTGCGCTGGGCCCCTGGCGGGCGCTGGTTCGGCGGCGCGGGCGGGGCCTGGAGCGCCGACGGTGACCGCCTTGGCGGCCCGCCCCTGCCCGAGGCCGAGCTCAACCTCGTCCTGCCCGGCCCCCGCGAGGGCACCTTACGCCTCGTCGCCGATGGTGTGCTCTACACCTGGGACGGTCAAACGCCCCCGGCGTCCGAGGGCCTCGGGCCCGACGTGAACGATCTCAACCAGGCCCGGCTCACTGAAGAGGGCTATTTTCCGCCCCGCCCCGCGCCCGATGGCCAGCACCTCGCCGCCCATGACCGCCTCGACCCCAGCCGCGTCCGTGTGTTGTCCCTCGACGGTGAGGAGCGTGAGGAGGTGCCCGCGTTTGTGCGCGCCGTGGCGTGGTCGTCCCCCACCGCGCTGTGGGCATTGGTCGCCAACGGCGAGGCCCCCGGCGAGATCACCCGCGTTGAGCTACAGTCCCGCGACTTCGCCGGTGAGCCCGCCACGCCCCTACCCTGGCCCCAAGGCGAGCGCGCGAGCGCCTTGGCCGCCGCCATCAAGCCGCCAGCGCTGTATGTGGGCACCGAGGAGGGGAACGTGTATCGCATTGATCTGCCGTGAGCTCGTCGAGCGGGCGCGCGGTCAGGCCAAGGAGGACGCGTGAGCGAGAGGTCCAAAGATGACGTCGCGGAGGCGCTGATCGCGCACCACTTCCGCATCGAGCCGGGAATGATCGAGATCTACCGCTTAGACGACCCTGAAGACGCCGAGGCGCCGATTCGGCTCTTGGAGGTGTGTCTCCACGCGGTCCCGATGGGCAAGATCATGGGCTTTGGCTTCGCCGCCACCGCGGAGGTGCCCTACGCCACCGTCTTGGCCGAGATCACCCCGAGCGAGCTTGACCAGCTCCGCGCGACGGGTCTCCCCCAAGGCTGGGACTTGAGCGGCGCCCGGGTGACCCGCCGGAGCGAGGCCTAAGCTCGCCGAGTCGCCATATTCCTCGTTCGTCCACGATTTTCGCGTGCAGCTTTGTTGCGAATTATGCGGGTTGTGGAATAAGATCCGTCGATTTTCGGGGGCCTCGTTGACGCCTTGAAGGGCCAACACTATCCTGAGCCAAGGAGGACTCGTGAGCAAGAGGTCCAAAGATGAGGTCGCGGAGGAGCTGATCGCCTATCACTTCCGCATCGAGCCGGGAATGGTCGAGATCTACCGCTTAGACGACCCTGAAGACGCCGAGGCGCCGATTCGGCTCTTGGAGGTGAACCAAGAGACGATCGGCACCGACGCCGAGATCATCTCTTTTGGCTTTGCCCCGAGCGAACGGGTGCCGTTCAGCACGGTCGTGGCCGAGATCACGCCGAATGAGCTCGACCAGCTCCGCGCGACGGGTTTCCCTAAAGGCTGGGACGTGAGCGCTGCGCGACGGTTCTCTCGTTCTCAGAACGCCGCATGACCGTCCAAGAGCGGGGGCGCTGGGCCGGGGCTTACCACCGCCAGGCCCGATCTGACTGGAGGCTCTTCCGGGAGCTCTTCGCACGACCAGACCACCCGCGTTGTCACGCCTTGCAGCACCTTCAGATGGCGACAGAGAAGCTCGGTAAGGCCTATCGGTTTCGCGACACCGACACCCCGGCCGCGCGGCTGCGTAGCGAGCATGGTGGTTTCTCTAAGTTCTTAATGATGTTTATTAAGCGTCCCGAGCTTGAGAGCCTCGTGACGGAGCCCGCTGTGCGCTCGCACCTGTCCACGCTCCCGGCTCTGGGCCGCGAGGTAGAGCGGCTCACGCCGTCAATCGACGGTGAGAATCACCCGCAGAACGCGGAGTACCCCTGGCGGTCAGGTGACTTGGTCGTGGCTGCTGTGGACTACAGCTTCCCAAACCTCAGCTTTCTTCACGAACGGCGTGGCCTCGCCTTCCTCAAGGTCGTTCATTTGGCCCTTGAACGATTCGAGGACTGAGGGGTCACTCTGGCCTCACCGAACCCTCACCCCAACACCACCGCCTCCAAGCTCTCCGGCCGCTCGGCCAGCTCCTCCGCCGTGAGCCGCGCGTACACCTCCACAAGATTCCCGCCCGGGTCCGTCAACCACAGCTCATGCAGGGGCGTGCCCCTCCATGTGGTGCGCGCCGGCTTATGAATCGGCAGACCGGCGGCGACGGCGCGGCGCTGGGCGTCGATCACCGACGCCTTGTCAGGCAGGGCCACGCCGAGGTGGTACAGCGTGTCGTGATGAAGGGTGAGGCCGTCCGACACCAACACCACAAAGTTGACGCCTAAGCGGGGGCTCACAAAGGTGGCGTAGCGGTGGGTCCACTCTTTGGGCGTGATGCCGAGGAGCCAGGTGTAAAACCGCGCGGCGGCGGCGAGGTTTGGCACCCGCACGCTGGCGTGAAACTCCGTGGGGGCCAAAGGCGCCGGGGCGTCCCGCAAGGCCGCGAGCACCTCCAGGCGGCCCTGAATCTGGTCGCGGGTCGTCCTGAAGTGAGACAGACGCTCCTCGTCGGTGAGCTGCTCGTGGCGGCGGTCGGGGTCGGGCATGGCCCAGCTCATACGGCGGGCGCGGCCCAAAAACACGGGGCAGGACTCCTCCGCGCACAGCGTGATCACGAGGTCGATCTCATCAGGGTTGATCGTGTCGACGTGTTTGCTGTGGTGGGTGTTGAGGTCTATGCCCTGCTCGGCCAAGGCGGCGATGGCCAGGGGGTTCACCCGGCTCGGCGCGCTGCCGGCGGAGGTGACACGGACGGCGTCGCCGAACAGTCGCCGGGCGAGGCCCTCGGCCATCTGGCTGCGGGCGGAGTTGGCCACACACAGAAACAGGACGGAGTTGAACTGCACACGAGCTCCTTTAAGCGGCGGCGCGGGCCTCGAAGGCCCCCCGGCTGCGGTTGGCGATGGCCACCAGCGACAACATCACCGGCACCTCGATGAGCACACCCACCACCGTCGCCAAGGCCGCGCCGGACTGTAGGCCGAAGAGGCTGATCGCGACAGCCACGGCGAGCTCGAAGAAGTTGGAGGTGCCGATCATCGCGGCGGGGGCGGCGACGTCGTGGCGCAGGCGGAAGGCCCAGGCCAGGCCGTAGGTGAGGACGAAGATGCCGTAGGACTGAACGAGCAGGGGCGCGGCGATGAGCACGATCACGCCGGGGCGGGCCAAGATCGTCGGGGCTTGGAGGCCGAAGATCAACACCACCGTGGCCAACAGGCCGAGGATCGACGCGGGCTTGAGGCGGTCGTTAAAACGATCCAGCGCCGCTTCGCCCCGGCGGAGCAACAGCGCCCGGGTGATGGCCCCGGCGACGAGGGGGATCACCACAAACAGGCCCACGGAGAGCGTGAGCGTGTCCCACGGGACGATCACCTCGGACACGCCGAGCAGCATCCCGGCGATGGGCGCGAAGGCGAAGACCATCACCAGATCGTTCACCGAGACCTGCACGAGCGTGTAGTTGGGGTCGCCCCGGGCGAGCTGACTCCACACGAACACCATCGCCGTACACGGGGCCACGCCGAGGAGGATCATCCCGGCGATGTACTGGTTGGCGTCGGCCACGCTCACCAGGTCCACGAAGAGGCC
>Ga0209467_1002338_pt1 | contig 13754 bp, 3 predicted proteins | sample Higcelwee11metaG_FD_187175 | JGI IMG/M metagenome (GOLD analysis project Ga0209467, IMG submission 187175) | Freshwater pond sediment microbial communities from the University of Edinburgh, under environmental carbon perturbations - High... | ecosystem: Environmental > Aquatic > Freshwater > Pond...
TCTTCTTGGCCTGGGCCTCGACAGATATCAAGAACCCTGATGCGGCCGTGAATCCGCTGTTGATGGTCCGGTACATCTCCGTAGTAATCTCGATATCATAGACAAATGGAGATGCGTATGTATCAGCCAAGGACCGCGGATTATATCTCACATGCCCCTTGAATCCGTTAACATTTATTAAGAGCTGGTTCTGACGTGCTCTTGTAGAGTTGAAGTTCTCATACTTATCCGGTACTGTTTCAGTTGCGAGGGTATCCTTCTGTATCTTTTCAAAGTATCCTGCAAGGGTTTCAACTGCTTCCTTCCTCTCCTTTATTCCCTCGAGAACATTAATAGCCTTGCCCTTATAGGTGATGGTAAGTGATTTGATTTTCCCCTCTGTAAACCTTTCGTTCAATAGGTTGTCTGCCTTCTCCGCAATAGCAAGCCTTTCCTTTGCCCGGGCCAGCCCCTCTTTTGCACTCCTCAGTTTGTCCTTGGCATCAATAAGACTGCGCTCATAGCTCTGTTTTGCGGTGCGGAGCTTGCGAAGTTCGCCCTGTTTGAATGTATAGAGGATAGCTGTCTGGCTCCCAGATAGAGTTGCCATCATGTGATCGAAAGTCATATCCGTTGGCAGTTCCTCGTCAGCTGCATCGCCCACCTCACGGTCGAGGCCCTCTCCCTTCATCATCTGATTGATGAACTTCTGCTTGATGGCTAACCTCTGATATGCTGTGGCATCAAGGGTTTTTTCAACGCCATAGGTCAGCACCTCAACCGGGAGATTCATTTGCGCATGGGTGTTGCCTTGGCGCAGTATCCTTCCGTTCCTCTGTTCGAAGTCCATAGGCCGGGGAGGCGCATCTACATGATGCACGGCAGCCAGCAAGGTTTGTACGTTTACTCCGGTCCCGAGGCGTTCTGTTGAGCCCATAACCACCCGGATCGTGCCTTCATTGATCTTGTCAAAGATTTCCGCACGTTTGGTATCAGCCTGGTCACTGATAATAGCAATCTCTGTTTCTGGTACTCCTTCATTTACCAGCTTGCGCTTGATCTCCTCATACAGATTAAACCGTCCCCCTCCTATTCCTTCGGGAGATTGATACATATCAGCAAATACAAGCTGTGTGCCTTTATAGTGCTTAGTCTGGTCATATATCCGCTTGACCTGCTTCACCACAGCATTGGTTTTGGATCCCGGGTCATCGGGATAGGCCGGCGATAAAAGTCTTAGGTCAATTGCTGCCTGCTTCGCGCGTCCGAATACCACCAAAGGAATATGTCGTTTCTCCTTCTTCTCTTTGCCTGAGAGCTGCTCCCACTCCTCCATGATAGCCTTGAACCGGGCCATGGCATCCTGAAGTCCCTGTGTCTGTGGAAGAATAATCTTGGTAAACTCGTTATCCTTGAGCTTTGGCACTGTGTTATTTTTCCTAAACTCAGTCACATCCTCCGTCAGTACAATATCCGAATTGGCACGGAAGGCAAGCATAAGCTCGGGTGCGTTCTGGTATGACTTGAACCGGTCAACCGTTTTGAACTTACCTGAAGCGGTAAACTCGAGAGATGGTTCCACCACCCCATAGGTGCCTGCAAACTTGTCAAAGGTTTCGATATGGTACTCCTTCAGGACCTCCGGTGCAACGTAGTTCATCATGGTCCATACTTCCGCCATGGTGTTCGATATTGGGGTACCGGTAGCCAGAACCACATTACGCCCGTTCATCTTCTCCTGGATGAAACGTATCTTCATTCTCAGGCTGAGAGCCCGCTGTGATCCCTTCGTGTCAATACCTCTCACAGTCGTCATTGCTGTGGAGAATCCAAGTTTCTTGTAAGCATGGGCCTCGTCAACAAACAAGGCATCAACGCCCATCTTCTCGAATATTCTGACATCATCCCTCCGGCGGGCCAGCTGGGTATTAACCTTTTTCTCCGCGGCCAGGTTGCCCTTAGCAACATCCTTGACCTTTTTAGTCTTTCTCTTTTCGTCCTGTTTCTCGAGCTGCTTCTCGAGAGCACGAATAGCATTGTCGGCCTCGTTAGCTACAGGATTGTTCCATGCGCTACCCACCTCTTCAATGGCTCCGTCCTTTACTGCTTGCAGTTCTGCTATTCTCTCCTGTATGTAGGCCCTCTCCCTTTCTGGATCGTCCGGGATAAAGTTCAGAAAGCTCTGCGGGAGTATAATGGCATCCCAATCACCGTAGGCAATCCGGTTAAATATCTTCTGCCGGCGGTCCGGTTTGGCATCGTTTTTCTCAGCTACAAGCAACTTAGCTGCGGGGTATAATGTTCTGAATGATTTTGCAAACTGCTCTATTGTAGCATTCTGAACAACTATCATAGGTTTCTTGGCAGTGTTCAGCCGGCGCATCTCCATTGCGGCTGTGATCATAGTAAATGTCTTGCCGGTACCTACCTGATGAGCAAGTAAGGTGCAGCCCTTGACGCACCTGGTAACTGCCTTGCGCTGGTGCTCATACAGGGTGATATCATTGCTGGCACCGGGATAGTGCTGGAATGTCGGAAGGCTGTGTTTCTTCTCAATGAAATTGTTATACATCTCATTGTAAACCTTCTCTATCTGTGCAACATAGTCAGAATTCCCATAGACGAAGTTCACAAATTCGTCCATAATCTCTTCCATCTTGCCTATTGCCGCTGCAGTACCCTCGGCATCAGTTCTTTCAACATACTTATCTCCGTCCCATTCTTTCTTTATTACTCTCGGACGGGAGAGGTGAAGGGCATGCTCTATGAGAGCAAGACCGGACATATCCGCGGTTCCGGATGTATTGTTCTTTGCGCTGTGTGCACCATAGCGCGGGGTATGAACGGACCATTTCTCAACCCCCTGAGTCCACCCAACCTCTATGTCGAGATCTGTAACATGCTTAATGAAATCTTTGATGATCTTTGCTGGCATCCATGCAGAGCCGAGCCGGAACCTAATTAACTGGCCCGGGATATCCTTCGGCAGTACGGATTTAAGTGCATCAACGTTGCGCTGATACTCAGGATCGTCTTTGACAGCCTCAATCGCCTGGTTGTACTTGGTCTTAACATATCCGGATAAATATGTATCCTTGTCCTCGAGCAGACCATTTGCAGGATTCTTATATGCAAATCCCTCATTGATGAGTGCCTGTGAAACCTTCTCTGAGCTTGATTCGAGGAGCTTGGCCATGTATTCAATATCAAGGCTGTTGCGGTAACTCAGAGAGATGTTATAAGCATCTTCTAATCCTTCTGCCTTGGCAGGCTCCGTGACAGGGAAGTTTACTCGCTGAGAGAATATCGGAGATTTGACTATAATGTAAGTCCGGTACATACCCCCGGTCTTATTCTCCTTCATCTCGATCTCAACATCTTCGAGGCCAAGGACCATATTAAACTCCGAATCATCCTCAAGGAATTCGAGAGCCCGGTTCTTATTGAATGTCTTATATGAGCCTACAAACTTATCATATAGCTTATTAAGCCTTTTACGTGCAGTCTCAATGTCGGTATCATTAGAATCCTCGCTCTGTTCCAGCTCGAGCAGATTATTGATTGCATCCTTAATCTCGATATATTCAGCTGTGATCTTCGAGGCTTTGTGCTTTTTCCCTCCTATTGAAACATCATATTTACTCCACTCGGGCTCGACCAGCTCACCCTCCACTACCTCATAGATAACGCCATCCTTATTGATCAGGGTGCCATCCCGCTCCCCTGACGAGGCTTTCTCTCTTTGTGCGGACGCTGTGCTGCCCTCCGTGTTCATAATACCGGTAGGCATGGCTGCTATCCTTGCAGAGATGGCCTCAATGAGATCCACTCCCTTGAGAGGCGCTGCGGTTTGGCTGTTGCCAGAATAAAGTCCTCCACTTCCGGCCTCATGGGCCAGCATCATCTTACCGAGGATATTGTCAGGGTTATCGGCGAAGTATTGGTTCACTTCAATGTCAACCTTCTCTCCAGTATCGGTCTTCCCCTGTCCGATGACCTTAGTTATCCTGAAATCCTGTGCATACTCACTCGGGATTTCCCCGTTTCTTTTGCGGAACACAAGTATATCCGTTGTAACCTCTGTGCCAGCATTCTCTTTAAAGGCATTGTTAGGTAGCCTTATTGCGCCAACCAGGTCAGCATTACCCTCAGTTACCACCCATTCGCGGAACTTCATGCTTGCCGGCACATCCATAGTTGATGCGGAGGTAATGAATATCCCTAGCCCACCAGGCTTCAGTTGCTTGATACCTTTTGCAATGAAGTAATTGTGCAGAGAAAACTTTGAAAGGTCCTTGAATTTCGAATCAAACGGGGCAGTCTTGCCAAAAGGAACGTTTGTGATAACAATATCCTGCGATGCTGGCTGCAACTTCGAAAGCTCATAGCCGGATACGTGCACCGATGCCTCCGGATACAACTTGGTAAGAATACGCCCGGAGATGGTGTCAAGCTCGTATGATGTGAAATGTGTTGTGCTGCCAAGTTTCTCGGGTAGTGCTCCAATGAAGTGACCGATACCACCTGCGGGTTCAAGTACATTACCTCCCTGGAATCCCAAGTGTTCTGCCAGTGCCCACATCTTACGTATGATAGGGATGCTGGTATAGTGCGCGTTGATTGTTGAGTTTACTGCGGTCCTGTACTCGTCATCTGAAAGCAGCTTGCGGATATCATCATAGTATCCTCCGTACTTCTTCTCCCAATTCTGTTCATACTGCCTCCATCGGGCTTTCTGTTCGTCAAGTGCGGCAGAGAGACCACCCCATCCGGTGTACTTTGCAAGCACCTCTTTCTCTTCAGGTGTTGCGTTGCGGTTTTGTTTCTCGAGTTTATTGAGGAGTTTGATTGCGGCAATGTTCGCCTTGATCTTGGCGATCTCTCCTCCTGGTACAAAGTCATCCTCACGGATGATGTGATTACTGGCGCTTAGATCTTCAGGCTTCTCTCGATCTCCGGTATCATCTGTCTCAGTTCCCGGGACCACTTCGGTTCGTGCTCCCTCGGCGGTGCTAGCAGTTCCCCGATCACTTCCTCCTCGGCCATCGGCCTGGTCCTGCCGTCCTTCATCAGAAGGGCGATTGTGTTCTCGGCCCACTCCACCTTCTTGGCCAGGTAGTCCTGAAGCCTCTGTTGATGATACATTTCCACCAGACCGTCCAGCCGGTAGTCCTCCATCCACCTGAGATGCACTCTTGCCAGAGGTGTCTGATACGCTTTTATTTCCATCCTTGTTTCCATTGCCTGTCTCTGGTATATCAAAGGTACGTTTTTTTTCTGAATTATCATGCTGATTCTCTGACTTCTTAACGGGTTTGTCATCAAAAAGATCGCCAGCAAATACAGTCCCTTCTCTTTGGTCAACAGCCTTTCTTATCTGCTTTGCAAACTCCCCTGCGGTTATGCCCGAGGAAATCCACCGGTTCTCAAAACCTGAATACTTATTTTTCTTAGAGGTAACTCGCCACATGATTGGCTCGCCTTCACGTAGAAAGTCGCGGATCTTGAGTATCTCGCTCCATTCGTTATTAGACCAGCCATCAGGAGCAACCGATACATCAATATATACTCCATACTCCGAACCAGGCTTCCAAAGGATAATGGTACCATCACCACCCGCCGGGGCAACATTGGTACTGGCATATACTGTTTTGCCCTTGCGGTCCGTATCGTGCTCATATCCGAGTACCCGCGCCAGCTCCTTAGAGAACTTAACTAGATCCTTTTTGAATACTTTCTCCGCCTCTTCTGTACTCCTCTCGGATGGTTGAGCGCCCGGTCCGGCTTCATATATCCCTAAGAGTACAAGTTGACTGTCAATCTCTTCAATCTGACTGTCTATTTCTTCGAGGGCGCGTCCTGCTGATTCACGATCTGTAATAGTTTCTGCTTGACGTTCGATAGCCTCTGCCTCGCTTTCAATAGCCTCAATGCTTGGTCGTTCTTGTTCATTGCTTTGTTTGGTTTGATTTGTTCCCAGGAAATTATCAATGGTCTTTACAATAGACGCCTTATCCGTCCAATCCAACTTACCGGACTTAATCATCTTATTAATCTCATCATGAGGCATCAAATCGCCGGCGTACTTCCTTGCCTTAATCAGGTGATCCCTCCATCCATCGGGAGCAATTATTCTTTCCTGCTCCACCTCTGTTTTGGATACTACATCATAGCTATCCATGCCCTCTGCATTGAATTCCGGCCAATCACGGACAGCATTATAGAATGACTTGAGGTAAGGCTTGATAGCATCACCCATATCGTTAACCATAGCCTTGGCATAGTCAGCAAACTTACGGGCACCGGCCTCAATATGGTATCCGGCCAGGGTGATACCGGCCTGCATAGTCTCAGGATCAATCCCCGCACTCAGGTTGCCGAACTTCTTACGAAGGATCTCCCGGGCCTTGGCTGCCGCATCCTCAGTAAATACTGTATTCTGAGAGCCGTATGAGGGTTTGGGTTGTGCCTTGGGCTGACCGAAGATGTCACCTGCAAATTCTGGTTTATTGGGTTGTATGTCAGGATACTCTGCAAAAACGTCTGCTGGTACCTGCTTGCCCTGTTTTATTGCTGTTTCGATATGAGCCTTATGCTCCCAATCCATGTTACCGTTTTTGTAAAAGCCTATCGTGCCAGCTCTTTCTACGGTAAGCATGTCTATTGCAAGCTTTTTAGAGGCATAGGCTGTTGTGGGAGAACCATCAGGACGATTAGCATACCACTTACCCGATGTGTCACTTTTGATGACTTGCTGGCCAGGATCCCATTCGTTCCATCGGTCCACTTGGTTTTGCCGGTACTCTTCCTTGGTCATCTGCCAGGGCTCCTTCTCAACGGAACGTCTTACATAATCCGAAGACGTATGCTTTACGGGGGTTACATTAATCTCCTTGAAGAATGGTTTCTCTTCCTTCTTCTCAAATATCTCCCCTGCGAACTCCGGAGCCGGGGCTGCTTCTGTTTCCTCCGGCACATAGGATTCGAGCTTGCCCTTAATCTCATCAAGACGGTCCAGCTTGAACATCCATGCTTTCTGCTTCGGGTTCCACATACCACGGAGAGACTTCAGGTAATCCTTTATTGGCTTCGTGTCACCGGTAACGATAAACGCCTTCTCGGAGATAGGTTTGTACTCGTACTTCAGTCCAGCTTCTTCCTCTTTGGGTTGCGATAATGGTTTGATAAGAGATTTATCGAAGATGTGGTACTCAATAGCAGCCTTGCCTCCGCTTGGTACCAAAGAGTGATTTATTAAGAATGTTCCATCATATCCCTTCTTAGTGAGGAAATCCACCCAGGACTCTTCTGCTTCACCGGTAAAGATCATACTCATATCATCAGAGTCAATCTCACCTCCCTTTTCAACACCGCCCCTTTCTGGACCTAACTCCTCTAAAAACTCCCTGCCTATTCTGTCCCCCTCCGGGCTTTTGTATTTAAGAAGAGTTAAGTTCCCGGGTATAGCAAACTCTTGCACGTCCGATGAGTAACGGGCTGCATTCTCCTTGGAGTCAGTAACAAACTTGCCAGCCCTGTATCCACCCTCCTCGTCAATACCAGACCTCATCCCGCGGTACACGGTGATTTGTGGTACTTCCTTGGCCTGTTCCTCCTTCTCCTTCACCGCCACATTCCCGTCAACCGGCTTGCGGGTCCTGGTACCACTACCTAACCACTCCTTGAATCCCTCCATTGACATCTTGGAGATAGATCCGAGTCCCTTCCATCCGGGCTCATAGTTGGCGAGGTAGTTCTCCCGGGCTGATTCGGCTGAGTTAAAGCCAAGCATGACCTTATGCTCATCGAATACCCCTGTCTCGGGATCCACCTGGTCCACGACATAGACAGCATCGGAGTCAAGGTTATCGCCAATAAATACATCCACCTGGTCCCCGTCCTTGCCTTCAGTCCTGCGGAAGTATCCGTAGGTGTTGTTCATGAGGTTGGACCACTTTGTTCCGTCCTTGCTCACTCCGGAGCGAACGGAGCCGGCGGGATTCTCAATGGAGATATCGAAGCCCAGGAGATTCAGGTGCCCCTTCTTATAGTTGCCGGCCTTCTTCTGCTCCTCAGTCGGGCGCAGGTCAACCTGTCCCTCTGCCTTGGCAATAGATACAAATGGATCAGGCGCATTTCTTATTTTCTCCTGTTCTGCCTCAAATTCACTCTTGATCTCAGCATGTATCTGCCTTGCGTCTTCAGGTGTTACCTCTGGTACCTGCTCATATATCTGTTCGGGCGTTGATGCGGCAGCATCCTCATACATGCCTCCAAAGTGATCAAGTACAATCTGTTTCTTTTGTGCATAGGTTGGTATGCCTTTGCTTGGCTGTGGTTCCACCTCCCCGGCATTCTGCACTTCCTCATCGGCTGCAGTCTCGTCCGGGAGAGATGGAGCCTGTACTTCAGGCTGAACGGCTTCTGCCTTCACATCGGGAACTGCAACAGGTGTTTCAACCTTTGGTGTCTCGGCTGCCGGAGCTACCGGTGCTGCTGGTTTCTTCTTCGGTTCAGCGACAATATTGTAAGTATCCGGAGTGAACATATCCCCGGAGTCGGTCATCTCTGCCTTCCAGGTGAGCTTTGGGTACCGCTCCTGCAGTTTCTTCAGTGCTGTCTCGGCCTCTTTCTGTGTCTCGAAGGATTCACTCATGCGGAAGTTGCCATCCTCCTGGGGAATGATGGTGAATTCATTCTTGCCGTCTGATACCTTGCGTGACTGAGGGCTGACGGTAGTAGTTTGTGCCGTTTGTGCCACTTGTGCCAATGGATTCTGCTCCTGTGTCTGTGGTGCCTCTTCTGCCGGCATACCGAACACCTCTCCGTATTTGTCCGGAGTGATGGTCTGTGAATTTGCTGTCAGGTTGCCCTCCTTGTCAATCTCATTGAGGACAATGCCCTGGTCTGTTACCTGTGTGACATTGAATAGCTGCTCTCCTATGGGGATGGTAGCACCTTCCTGCACGGGAGCTGTGGCCTTGGCTGCCTCGCCTCTGACCTGCTGCATGGTAGCCTGGTAGTTCCGCATCTCATTGGCAACCCACTCTTCATAGGGCACATCCATTGAGTTGATGATCATGTTACCCTTGGTCATCTCCGGCTTACTCTCAGGATTCTCAGCATCCACGACAGTCACCAGCATGTTTGCGGGATCAGTAGCGAAGTTGGTGGACTTGATGATGACCTTACGGCCATCCTTCATCTCTCCGTACTTGATGAAGTTCTGGTCCGGCAGTTCATTATTGAATCCGTTGTAGGCATACTTCTTCCCTAGGTCACGTATCATAACCTCGGGATCCTGCTCCTCGACAGTAAGAGGACCGGTGATAGGACCGGCTTTGCCTTCCCGGGCTGTCCTGTACATCTCGGCTGTCTTTTCTGTGAGGGAGAACATACCGCCCATCCCGGCACCGATCAGCACACTATCCCAAAATCCGTCTTGTATCTCCCGTTCAGGATCTTCGCCTGAGAGGATTGCGGCAGCATTCTGTCCGAGGGTTGTCAGTCCCTCAGATATACCTTCATGGACCGGAGCAAACCATACTCCGAACTTCTTATATGCTTTGGCAATGAGATTCTTTGTGGCCGGAGAGGTGAATGCCTTCTGCACTCCTTCCTTGCCTGTCTTTTGGTAGATATCCATGAGAGCCTTCCCCATCTCCCTGGAACCGAACCTCTCAAACAACCACTCAAACATACCTACAGTCACGGCATCAGCCACCTTGGAGCCATAGTACATATCCTCACGGTCCTTGACATCATCAAAGGTCTGTCCTGCTGTTCCTACTCCGAGCACAGCGGCACCACCGGGGACAAATGCAGCGGCCAGGGTAGGTGCAAGTGATTCGGTTATACCATAGCTCACTGCTTCCAGTGCCTTACCGAATTGTCCTGACTTCAGATATTGTGATGCTGTCTTATCATGCCTGGTAACACTCTTACTCCAAGCAGTAGCATCATCCTCAAACGCCTGCCCTACTTTGCTTTCATTGACTTTTTCCCCGATTGTAGGGGTATATGATGCTGTTGGCTGGTACCGGCCTAACTTCGGAGAGATCTCTGCTGCTTCCTTGATAAGGTAATCTCTGGTTTCCTCGTCTATCTCACCTCTCTTGTACTGCCTGTTGACCATCATCTCCGTGAGAGTGACCATCGGGCTGTTGGCAAGTGCCTCTGCTCCCTGCAGCGATGACATAGCCATATCACCGAGAGAAGCCCCTGAAGCCATGAGCTTGCGGCCAAGACCTTCCATGTAGCCCTGTCTCTTGGCACCAGGCAGATCAAACTTACCGGCATCAATGTCTCTGTTATACTTGCGCTCCGATTTCTTCAGGTCTCTCAGGTCCATCTCTCCCGTGAATTCCTCTGCGGGCTGAGTGTCCTGTGCCTTCGGTGTCTTAGGCTTACCTGCAAGCAATGAGTCAGGATCCACCATCCGATGCCCCCACGGATCCAGATCATCACTGACCGCTCCGGGAGTGCCCGCCTTCTCGGCGTTAAATCTTTTTAACAGTTCTTCGGTGGAAAGGACCTTGGGTTTCTTCTCTTCGTCAGTAATCATGGCAGTTACTTGAGGTTCGAATAGACAAACTCTGCAAACTCCTTCGCAGCAGCATCATCATAGCCCTGCCCTTTGAGATAAGTGAAAGCTGCGGATCTCTTCTCCTCGGCACTGTACCCCTCAGCATTGAGTATCCCGTCAATCTTCGCTGTCTCTTCCGGTTGAAGGTTTATCCCTCCTCCTGCACTTGCTCCATCGTCAAAGATGTCCTTGTACTCTGAATTGAGCTGTTCCAGTTGTTTAGCACCTTTCTTCCTGGTGACATCAATCTGGCTCCGGCGGGTTTCGTATTCCTGTACCCGCATGGCTTTGGTTCCGGCATCATACATCATCTGCTCATCCTGTGGGCTGATCTTCTCCCCGGAAGCCATCTTGCGGACCAATGGTGCATACCGGTCCCAATGCTGCATCACAATGTTCTTGAATGCAAGGTTATTAGTGAGGTTGGAAGGGGTTATATTGAGTTTGTCTATTCTGCTAACTGCCGGGTCGTTGCGCATCCATTTCAAGAGCTGCATCGCATCGGTGTCGCTCAGAGGGATATCAACGCCCGCCTCAAGGTCAGGGATTGCCATGAATGGGGCTTTGTTGCCATACACGGCTTTGTATCGTTTCAGGAATGGATTGTTCTGGTCAATGGTGGCCTGTTCTGCTGCCTCACGGGCATATATCTCTCTGACAGTATTACCGGAGCGTTTGTCCTCAAGGTCCATAGCTCTCTGGCCGCCCTTCTCTGCCTCCTCTGCCCTGAACTTCTGCTCGGCGGTCATATCCTCCTGCTCCCATCCCCGCCTTTGGGCAAGTTCATTGGCCCTTTGTTCAGCGGATCTCTTCTCCGCATCGAGGCTCTGCTGGTATGCAACATCCTTCTGGCGGTTCCCCAGGTCAGTCAGACGGAGACGCTGCATGGTATCATCGCTCTGATCCTGTACCTGCCGCATCCTTTCAGAAGCCCTCATAATCCCGGGATTGATCCCTTTAGGAGTAACCGTTGCCCCGTGGGCGGCTCCCACACTGTCAATAATTAGCCTGAGAGTATCCCCAATAGCATTTGTCCGCTGGATGCGCTGCTGGCCCTGCTGTAGCTTCTGCTTCTTCTCTTCCTCTTCCTTGGCAAGTTCCTCGTAAGGGAACACGGCTGAAAACGGGCCTTCCTCAATAATTGGCTGCGTTGTAGGCATATCTCTGTTAGTTTAAAGTATAGTCTGGTACAGTTTGGCGTTCTATCCTAACACCATACCGATTACCTTTCATTGCTTCGCTTTGCTTTCGTCTTGTTGCTTCAGACTTGCATTTGCCGGCTTTGCTTATTTTACGGCGCGTTTCTTCTGAAATCGGGGATCTATGTTTCGCGGCCTCGCTCATTTTTTTTCTTGTCTCAGCAGATATATTGCTCTTTACCTCCCTTATTTTTCTCACATGCTCTTCTGAGAGTTTTTTACCTTTATTTATCTCCCTCAACTTCTGTTTTGTCTCTTCTGAATACTTTTTGCCCTTCTGTGATTTACTCATCTTTAGGCGAGTTTCGACAGAGAGGGGTCGCCCACTTAATGCTTCGGATAGTTTGCGTTTTGTCTCTTCTGAATGATGTCTCCCGTAAAATGGATTACTGCTGCCAAAATGCCGAATCCCTTTATTCCCATCGCTTATTTTCTTTCTGGCCTCTTTGCTTGGCTTGATCCCATGAGGACATCCAATAGCGGTCATAGAGCAATTAAAAAACGGCTTGTATGAATCCAAAAAATATTGTTCTGTAGAAAGAAGATCTTCTTTATCACAACCTATAATCACAGAAAACACCAAGTCGTTTTTGCCGTATTTATTGAAATGATTCTGCAATTTCTTTGAATGATGAGTGTTATGCCTTAGGTTATAAATGTGGATATGCCACCTCCTATGTATATTCACGGCGCTCCCTATGTAAATCCTTGCGGGCTTAACTTTGGATCGAATCTGATATATGCCAGATATCTTCATGAATATTAGAGTCCCTTGAGCGTATTATTCATGAATCCCTTCTTCAATTTGAGCCCATTTCTCAATGAGCCTATGACATCATCCCCTCCTTCCATCCCTCCAAGCTCTGCTGCACCTATTCCTAAGTTCATCGCATTACTCATGAGGTTGTTCCAGTTCTGACTTTTTCGGGCGAGGTTATCCTGCTGCATGTTCTCAAGGCCCATCTTCTGCCCCTGGTATTCCCTGCGAATCGAATCCTTGTACTGTGTCCCGTATCCTGCCAGGCGCATGACTGAATCAGCCAGGCCCTTCTGCACCTTGTCACCTGTGGCAACCTTGGCTTCATCGGAGGCCCCGGTGATGGCGCTGTTCTGACCGACCTTCTTCATCGCATCCCCGTAATAGGTCCGGAGAGATCCTATCGCTGCTTTCCCGGAGGTTGTATCGAGGTATGGGGTGTTGTATTCGGTGTTGTACCACTTGTCCAGGTCAGACATGCGGCCTTCGAGGTACTTATCGTACCGTTTGTTTGCTCCTGCGGATCCTACCGCTGCTGCTCCCGATCCAATGAGCGAGACAAGCGTGGAGCCAAGGGCTATTGCTGAACCTACTCCTAATGCCATGGCGACTTGTGTTAATTAACAGTGATAAACGTAAGGACTATCGAATACTTATTATGGTTTTTTAGTCCGCAGTTGCGGACAATAGAGCCGAATGATAGGGGTAGGAACAGCGACCTTTGGATGTAATTCAAGATAAGATGAGTGACGAGGTAGGGAAAAAGACCGCAAGGGAGCTGAATAGAATGCTGCTTAACATACAGAAGAAACACGGCAGCGCCTTTGCGTACAGTGATGAGGATATTGATTTTGTCCTTGGCATCCTGGATAAGAATAAGCATAATGTCCTTAAAACCGCCAAAGAGACGGGAGTGGATGGCAAGACCATTAAGGTATGGCACAACCGGAGGGTGATCACGGCCTCACAGAAGAAGCTATCAGAGGAGCTTGACAAGACTTCTGAAAACCAAACCATTGAACAACTCAGAGAAACCTATGAGAGGGAGGTGATCAACGCAAAGAGAGCCATCCTGCAGACGGTAGTCGAGAACGTTGCGCTCTGCAAGGCAAACAGAACACTGCTTGCCACTCTCCGGGCTATCAATGAATCCGCACAGACACCAGGCGTATCAGCTGCCAAGACTGCGCCCCCTCCTCAGAAAGAGGGAGGATCGGTCCTGAAGATGATTGCG
>Ga0209467_1002341_pt1 | contig 13750 bp, 11 predicted proteins | sample Higcelwee11metaG_FD_187175 | JGI IMG/M metagenome (GOLD analysis project Ga0209467, IMG submission 187175) | Freshwater pond sediment microbial communities from the University of Edinburgh, under environmental carbon perturbations - High... | ecosystem: Environmental > Aquatic > Freshwater >...
GAGGCGACGCCTCCTCCCCGTCACGCGCTATTCCCGTACCAGATGCCGGGCCAGGGCCGCGCCTTTTTCGCCGCCTCCGGCCATGCGGGCCAGCTCGTCGGCCACCTGGGCGGGATCGAGGCAGGCGCAGCGGGTGGAGGTGATGTCGGCCTCGATCTCTTTTTGCACCTGGAAATGGCGGTCGGCCTTGGCGGCCAGTTGCGGCCAGTGGGTGATGAGCACGATCTGGGATTCCCGGGCCAGGGCCACCAGCCGGTCGGCCACGCTGCCAAGCGTCAGCCCGCCGATGCCCGCGTCCACCTCGTCGAAGATCAGCGTGGGCTGTTCGGACTCGGCGCGCAGGCTGGTGACGGCCAAGAGGAACCGCGACAGTTCGCCGCCCGAGGCGATCTTGTCCAGGGGTTGGGCGGGCTGGCCGGGGTTGGGCTTCCACAGGATGCGGGCCCGGTCCTCGGTCAGCGGCGTGGCGAGATGCGGCGCGGCGTAGACCGCAGCCTTGGCGAAGTCGAACAGGATGTCCAGTTGCGGCGCGAACCCCAGGCCGGAAAGCTCTGACTTGAGGCGTGCGGACAGACGTTCGGCGGCCTCATGGCGGGCTGCGGACAGGGCCGTGAGGGTCTCGGCCAGGGTGTCGCACAGGGTCCGTTCCTCGCGGCGCAGGGCGGCCAGATCCAGGCCGCAGACGTCGAGGAAATTCAGGTTCTGCTCGATCTCGACGTTTAAGTCCACGATGTCGTCCAGGGACTTTTTGAGCTTGCGTTTGAGCTGGGCCAGTTCGAAGAGGCGCGACTCAATGGCGTCGGGATCGTCGTCCAGGGCGGCGGCCAGGGGCGCGGCGCGCAGGCGCTGGCCCAGGTCGCGCAGGGCGTGCCGGGCCGAGGCCACGGTCTCGCGGTCGGCGGCGAAGGCAGGAAAGGCGTCGGCCACGGCCCCGATCTCGCGTTCCAGATCAGCCAGGAGGCGCACCGCTCCGGCCTCGGAGACCAGCAGGTCCATGGCCCGGCCCACGGCCTCGCGACCCTTTTTGGAATGGGCCAGGGCGGCCTTTCGGGCCATAAGCTCGTCTTCCTCGCCGCGCACCGGGGCCACCCGGCCGATCTCGCCGCGCTGGTATTCCAGGAGCTCGCGTTTGGCCGTCAGGTCGCGCACCCGGTTCTCGATGTCTGCGATGCGCCCGGAAAGCAGGGACAGCCGGTGCAGCAGGGCGGTCTTGTCAGCGGGCAGATGGGCGGCCCCCGGGGCCAGGAAGGCGTCCAGCAGGGCGGCCTGGAAGGCGGGCTGGAGGAGTTTTTGCTGCCCGTGCTGCCCCACGTGCATGAGCAGTTTGGGCCGCAGGTCGCGCAGGGATTCCTGGGATGCCAGCCGGTCGTTGATGGTGATGCGGCTGCGGCCGGTGTCGGCGGCCAGTTCCCGGCGCAGGATGACTTGGTCGTCGTCCAGGTAGAACAGGGCCTCGACCACGGCCTTGGGCGCGCCCGGGCGCACCAGGTCGGCGGACATCTTTTCGCCGGTGAGGAAATTGAGCGCGCCGACGATGAAGGATTTGCCCGCGCCGGTCTCTCCGGTGAGGGCGTTTAAGCCCGGCGCGAATTCGAGTTCCATGTCCTCAATGAGCGCCAGGTCTTTGATGCGCAGAAGTTCGATCATGATGCCTGCGTCCTGTTCGGCGAAAAAGGGGATTGCCTGGGGGGCGTCATCGTCTGAGCCTGGGGTCCAGGATGTCCCGCAGGCTTTCACCCAGAAGATTGTAGCCGAGCACGGTCAAAAGGATGGCCAGCCCGGGGAAGATCGACAGCCAGGGCGCGATCTCCAGCACGTCCTTGCCCTCCATGAGCATGTTGCCCCAGCTCGGGGTGGGAGGCTGCACGCCCAGGCCCAGAAAGCTCAAGGACGACTCCACCAGGATGGCCCCGGCCACGCCGAGCGTGGCCGACACCAAAACCGGGGCCAGGGCGTTGGGCAGGATGTGGTGGAACAGGATGCGCGCCGTGCCCGACCCGGCCATGCGCGCCGCCAGGACGAATTCCCGGTTGCGCAGCGTCAACGTCTCGGCCCGCACCAAGCGGGCCACGCCCATCCAGGAGGTCAGGCCGATGACCACCATGATGTTCACAAGCGACGGCTCAAGGAAGGCGATGACCGCCAGGATCAGGAAAAAGGACGGGAAGCACAGCATCACGTCCACGCCGCGCATGATGGCCTCGTCCACAAGGCCCCCGAAATAGCCCGACACCAGCCCCAGCGCCAGCCCGATGGCCACGGACAGGCCCACGGCCACAAAGCCCACCCACAGCGACACCCGGCCGCCGTAGAGCATCCGGGCCAGCACGTCGCGGCCCAGGGCGTCGGTGCCCATAGGGTGCGAGAGGCTCGGCGGCTGCAGGACCGCGTCCACGTCCAGGCGCGTGGGGTCGTGGGCGGCGAGAAGCGGCGCGAAAAGCGCCCCCAGGGACATGACCCCCACCAGCACCAGCCCGGCCAGGAACATGCCGTACCGGGACCAGAAGAAACGGGTCCGCGAGGCGCTCATGACGCCCTCCCGGCCCGGTCCGGAAAAACGACCGGGGCGACTGCGTCGCTTGGGCGCGCCGTCACAGAGCGGGGCGTTCGGAAGAGGGCGGCGGCGCTAGTCATCGCTGTCGCCTCCGGCCCGCACCCGGGGATCGGCCAGGGCGTAGCCCACATCGGCCAGAAGGTTCCCGCCCAGGGTCAGGATGGCCCCCAGCACCAGATTGCCCATGATCAGCGGATAGTCCCGGGACATGACCGCCTGATAGAAAAGCTGGCCCAGGCCCGGCAGGGCGTAGATGGATTCGATGATCACCGAGCCGCCGATGAGGCCGGGAAGCGATAGTCCGAGGATGGTGATGACCGGCAAAAGGGCGTTTCGCAGGGCGTGCTTGAAGATGACCACGCGCTCGGGCAGGCCCTTGGCCCGCGCGGTCAGGATGTAGTCCTGGCGCAGCACCTCGAGCATGGAGGAGCGCATGAACCGGGACATGCCGGCCAGACTGCCGAAGGTGTAGATGAAAATGGGCATGGCCAGATGCCGCAGGAGATCGATGATTTTCTCCAGGGGGGTGAACCGGGCGAAGTCGAGCGAGGTCATGCCGGAGATGGGCAGGATGGGCCAGTAGATGCCAAAGGCCAGCATGAGCAAAAGCGCCAGCCAGAATCCGGGCATGGCGAAGCCGAGAAAGACGAGTACGGTGGTGGCCCGGTCGAAGAGGCCGCCCTGTTTGTTGGCGGCGATGACCCCGATGGGGATGGCGATGGCCAGGGTGAGGATGAGCGAGATGACGTTCATGCCGATGGTCAGGGGAAGCCGTTCCTTGATCTTATCCCAGACGGGGCGGTTGTCGCCGCCAAGGGAGCGGCCGAAGTCGAAGCGGACCATGCGCGAGAGCCAGTCCAGGTATTGGACGTGGATGGGGCGGTCCAGGCCGTAGATTTTTTCGAGGCGGGCGCGGGTTTCGGCCGTGGCGTAGGGGTTGAGCGTGGTCTGGAGATCGGTTGGCGAGCCCGGGGCCAAGTGGATGACGCCGAAGCTGATGACGGTGATGCCGAGCAGGATCACGGCGACCCAGAGGGTTTTGATGGCTATGGCGCGGAAAAGGACGAGCACGCGTTCTCCTTGTGGGGCGCGGCGAGGGCGCGGGGGTTACGCGGGGGGAATCTACTGAAAACGGGGCGTGATGGGAAGGGTGGCGGCGGGTGAAGGATTTTTTGCGGACATATCCCGCCAGGGTGTTGACTTCGGGCGGCAGGAGTGGCACAAGGCATTCCTCGCACGGGGCTGTAGCTCAGTTGGGAGAGCGCTTGAATGGCATTCAAGAGGTCGTGGGTTCGATTCCCTCCAGCTCCACCACAGATTTCAAGGGGTTAATCCGAAAGGGTTAACCCCTTCTTCGTTGGCTTTGCGAGCACTGCGCCGACGAGGGTTTGCTGGCGACCCCGGAGGCGCAGGACAAGGCTTCGCAGAAGCGGACCAGCATGAGCACTCGGAAAAGGCCGCTTGAACTTTTCAAGAGACCGCCCCACCCTTCGACTTCTTTCTTTAGAAACAAATTTTTTCAGGAACTTTCCGCACCGGTGTGCGAAGCGGGAGGCTGATGGGCGCATTCCAAATTTTCAAGCGGCCCAGGTTTTCCCTCTTGTCAACAGGATGAATCATTTGTAAATGAATATCTAATTCTGATGATTTATTTGCTTTTTGTGTTATTTAAAAACCACCTTCATAATTATTTTTATCAAAACGCTCCAAAGAATCAGAATGACGGTCGTGCAAGCGTATATTAGTTTAAACAAAAGAATTCATGAACAACAAGTTGCTTCATACAAGTCATGACTACCTTTTCATAAAGACATTATGAAAACAAAGCTAATATCTAAATTTAAGCAACAATCAATTACATCCAACGCTTTCAATCAAATAAACAGGAAAATTAACATGAAAAATATAAACACTAAGGATTTTATACTTCAAAGTGATTTCCTTGATGCTGAAAATTTAAAACAAATTACGACAAAACAATGGCATGTTGTGTATAATTCATTCAGAAGAAATGATGAACATGAAGTAATTTATTCAGCACTTATCCCTATTGATAAAGTTGAAAACTGCCTAAAAAAACCATCATGGGATTTGCGCATTGGGGATGGATATCCTCAATTAGTAGTAAGAAATGAAGGAGAAAATAAAAAAGTTGAGTATCATCGCTATGGGTGTCATAATTCGTTAGAACCTTTAGTATTTATTAGAGACTATTATGGTTTGCGAAAAAGACATGTTGAAATATCTGAAGAGTATCGTCATTTCCACACTGCATATTGGGATAGCACAAAGCATATTTTAATCAAGTTTTCCAACGATGGATCAGAAGATGTGATTGGCAGAGTCAACAATCAATGTGTTGAGCTTAGACGTGCAGAAGTTATAGAATTTATGTCCGCAAAGCATATGTATCTTGCAACATATTTTGATAAAACAAGATTTGCAGATGTTGATATTGAAAGCATACCCAAAAATGATCAAACTGTATCTTTTAAAAATGAATTTATTTGTTACGAATTAAATATAAGGGATAATGAGTTTGCACCAGAAAAAGGTAAAGTGTTTTCGCGTTCACTTGGAAAAGTGTTATTATCCCCTCCTGCTAAAGACATCTTGCCATCTTGGTGCAAAAAGAATGAAGAGGAGTCTTTTCCCGATTATATTATTGGTGTTTCTAATGAGGGAAAACCTTTGTCATACACATGTAATCCAGATGAATTGGCGAACTATTTTGAAGCAAATCCAGACGCTCCTCACTACTTGACTCCCGTTTTTTTTAAAAAAGATGTACTTTCTAGATATTATAGCAATCCAGCAAAATATAAAATAGATGATGGGATGTTAAGTTGCACTACCCTATGGGCCCTCCAAATTGATAATAATATCCCAGGATATGTTGTAGTTTTTCTAGGAGATATTGGTGAATATCTACCAGAAAAAGAACGATGGACCTGGAAGACTTTTAATGTAATACCAGATGGTAGTATTAGTAAAGCAAATTTTCGTCGTAGCTTTCTTGCTGAATGGGCTGAACCAGAAAGTTTAGATCTTGTATTTAAACAATTATATACAAAAGTAGTTAAAGTTTGGCACGAAAAATATGGATGGAATTTATTTTTACCGTTACATGAAGCAGACCAAAATTGTTTTGATACATTGCGACTTCCATTAACAGAAGATCAAAATGAGTTTGATTCTCAGGTATTGAATTTGACAAAATTAATAATAGATTCTTTAAACGAAAGATCATTATCAGATAAATGTCTTGGGATTAGCTCTGACGACAAAGGGCTTGTTAAATTAGAGAAGTTTTTCAATGCACATTCATTCGATAAAGTTAATATACATCTTGATTTTTTAAGACAACTTCAAGCACTAAGATCTTCTAGCGTTGCCCATAGAAAAGGAACAAAATATGATAACATTTATAAACAATTAGGAATAGAAGACACTGGTTTCATATCGTCATTTGGCAGCATTATGCAAAAGGCCTGTACGTTTTTGGATGATATATTAATGTTTTGCGAACAATAAATGCGTAATGGTAGTGTAAATATGTACAGCGATAGCATTCACCCTGACACTGCCGCCCCCAGCGGCCCAATACTCACGCTGCAACATATCTTTTTCCGCTTCGGATTCCTTTGGAAGGGAATCGGATTTCAAGGAAGACGCCGTATGGCGTCCGGCCGACCAGGTTTCGCCCTTGGTGCGGATGCTTGGGTATGCCCGCGCCCCCTTGGGGGATCGTAAAAGCATGAGGCTTGTCGGCTCAGGCGTACATCTCGGCATGGGCCAAGGGGCCATGGAAGATGAACTGCCCGTAGATGTCCTGGAAAAAATCCTGTTGCAGCAGTTCCCGGGTCAAGGTGGCGATGCTCCCCGGATACACGCACAGATCGTAGTGGATGCCCTTGTACACGAATCCGCACAAAAACTCGGAAAGCTCATACAAGACGTAGTTGCACAGGGTGAGGCGCTTTTCTTCGTTGAGCCTGTTGATGATGCTGCCGAGATTTCCGGATACGGAATCCACGATATAGTTCCTGAACGCCTCGTTATTTTTAAAATTGTCGAAGACGATCCGCGTGTTGTGGAAATAGGCCGCGTCCATGATGTCCGGCCATTCCAGAATGACGACCTTCTCCTGTGCGGCGGCGGGTAGCTTCGCCAGGGCCTGGAGGCAGGAGTCCAGGATGACGTCGGATTGCCGGAAGGCCTTGCTGATGGCCTTCTCGACGTTCGCCTTGTCGAACACCTCGTTGTTGATCCGTTGCAGGATGTCGACAACGAGCAGCGCGAAGCCGTCGCGACAGTTTTGCGCGCCCCAGGAGGCAAAGGCGGCGATGTTTTCCGTGGTGAAGTATTTGTTGTTGATGCTGATGCCGAGGTACGGATTCCAGTTTCCGGATTCGATGGCCGCACGCGACGTATTGAAGATGTCTCTGAATTCCATGAAAACCCCGTATATAGCAGCAACATGTCTGATGATATAGAGATTAAGATAAAATGCAACGACCTCTCTGGTGAGGTCAAAAGCGCAACATATTGCGCCAACTTGCGTAAGCAGCTTGCGAAAGCTGTAAAGAATGACCCGATTTTTCCAGTACAATAACTAGCTAAGCGGCCTTTGGCATTGACGGTGCGATATGCCTGGACCGTCCACGACGTGTTCGATGTGCACTTTCACCCACGCCAACCAGCTTAACACTGGAAGGCGTGGGTTTGCTGTTGCTCATCTCCACCGAAATTTACTTTTTCTCTTTCATCTATCCGGCATCTTCCCATGTATAGAGGCCAATATGGCTGTAAAATCGGCGTACCATGCGTTGGCAGTCGGTCCGAGTCGACCGGCCTTAACTGCCTCGTGAAAGCGCATAAACAAGTCCGGCCCAGGATGCTTCCAGACGGAGGCTTTACCACAATTGGTTTGGTCGTGACCGAAAAAGATTGGGTTCTCTGAGATGATGGCGGTGGGGGGAAGGCTGTATCTTATGATAACCCTACGATTGCCAACAAAAAAAGCGGCATTCATGGTGAAACGCAGGTCGCAGACCTCGAACTCGCTATAAAAAGGATAAATGACTGCGTTGCCGCCGGTTGGCAGGGACACAACATCTGCTAGCCCGGCCTCCTCCCATTCATCAGCCACCTTGGCATGGCCTTTGGCCAGAGCCGTTCGCTGGGCTAGAACATCTGCCCGGGTGATGATTCCGTTCTGGGGGAAGGACTGGATGGGTTCTACCACCACAGAAAGAGTCGTAACGCTTTGGGAAGGCGATTTATCTGGCGAGACAACCACGCCTTGGGGCACGCGAAGGAAGAGGTCCGTGCCCGTTATGGGAAAATCCCGCGCTCCTACGCCGTCCGCCCCTTGGGCTGGAAGAGTAGCCAGCAGACAGAATAACGCCGCCACAGGCATCCAAAAGTAATTATACCGTAACATTAAGATCTCACTCTGCAACATCTTCAAGAAAAGGTGCTTGCTGCGAAGTATTGAACCCGTCTATCGTTGAAGACGATACCTTGTTTCCTTTTCGGATTGTTTTCAGTCCGGTTAAATAGTTGGAACTCTCAATGGTTTTTTTGCCTAGCACGCTGTCTCCATCCTCGCAGTCCAAGCCGATCAAAACAAATCTCTGTGATTTATGGTCATTGCGAAATCGCCATGTGTTGTAGGTATACGTTCTGGAGCCACTCATCTGTGTGACAACAACAACATCTTTTTTGATTTGGATATCAACAAACTCTTTGACCCCGCCGCACCCCTTGCATTGGAGAAGTTTAGAATTGATTCCTGCTAGCACGAATTTGTTGTTGCCGTCGCTAAGAAGAACCATAAATGCATGTTTAGGCCCATCGTCAGCATCGTTGTCTGGTTTGTCTTCGATGAGTATTGCGGCGATATCTGGCACACCGTCGCCGTTCAGATCCCCGCTCACCTGGGAATCAACCTTCCATCCCTTGGGAATAAAATCAGCCAATGAAGTCCCTTGTTGCGGAAGGCTGTTAAAGGAAGCATCTCCTGCTTGCGCCAGACCCGCCAACCCCATGATAAAAAGCAATGGCAGGAGATGACCAACGAGTTTGACATTGTTCATGAGGCATCCTTTATTTCAAGAATCCCAATATTTACAATTGACAATGGGGACATCTCACACCCCCGCACTGGTTATCAACCCCATGGATTCGCCTTTGGGTTGGCTTGCTCCGGCCCCTCGGCCAAAAACGCCAACTCCCCTGACCCTCCTCTGACCCCCGGGTTTTCCAATAATGGGGCACTTTTGCACGTTCCCTGTAAGCGGTCAATGAGGCCCTCCCCGGCTGCCATTAGGCGGTTGAGCGAGTTTGAACAACGAGGCTTCTCGCCAGACAGATTTTGGGGGACGAAACGCCCAGGAGCCTCCCCCAATAAAGGCCGAAGAAAAACTCGCACGGCAGAGGCTTTCCGTTTTGGAGTCGGCCAAGGAGCTTGGCGAGATTGTCGAGGCATGCCGCCAGCGACTTCAACGGAGACGACTGGACGACGGCGTAGCGCGGCCAATGCCCTGAAGCTGAGGCCTGGTTGCCGGAGTCAACTCCAGGCGGCTCCTGCAGCAGTGACAAGTGTGGCATGTCCGGTGTACGCTTTCCCAAAAGATGCCCAGGTCGATGACGGGCGGCGGGACACGCGGCATGTTCTTCAGGGGGAGGTGCTGGCGCGGCCGGGCCGAAGGAACGGCCGGGCGGAGAGAGCGAACTGAAATGGAAGAGACGACCTCAGAAAACGCGGCGGCCATGACCCCGGAGGGCGGCAAGGACTTCTGGAACGAAAAGGCCAAGACCTTCCCCCGCTACGAGGCGGGCGAAGACAATTACGAAGCGGGAATATTGCGCACAATCCGGGAATACGGCGTGGATTTCCGGGGGCGCACCGTCCTGGACGTGGGCTGCGGCTGCGGCATGTACACCATCCGCCTCGCCATGGAGGCGAGCCACGTCACCGCCGTGGACATCTCCGAGCAGATGTTGGAGATCCTGCGGCATGATGCGCTGGAAAACGGCCTGACAAACATCCGCTACGTCCTTTCCGGCTGGGATGCGTTCGAAGACGATGGCCGCTACGACGTCGTCTTCTGCTCCATGACCCCCGCCATCCACGACGACGCGACCAGACGCAAGCTGCTCCGTCACGCCCGTGGCTGGACCGTTTTCATGGGCTTTGCCGGACGCATGTCCTCCAATGTGCTCAACGGATTGTTCGCGCACTATCAGGTCACGCCAAAGGTTTTCAACAACGGCCCGGAGATGCGTCTCTGGCTGGAGGGCGAAGGCATCAGCCACATCAGCCGCCTCATCGAGGGGCAATGGGTGGTTCCCGCGACCCGCGAAGGCATGATCAGCTCCTGCACCGCCATGCTGATGCCGTACGGCGTAACGCCCGATCCGGAATATCTGAAAGACTACATCGAGCAATTCCGGACTGAACCGGAAAAATACGTGGAAACCACCGATTACAGTATTGAACTGCTGTTGTGGAAAAAATAGCTGTCGCCATGCCGTGCCGCGTTCCGTGCTCTCTTCTGAAGCGGAGGGCAATCGTTTACGCCAACGGCAGGGCAGGGAAGTTTCGCCGCCCGCCGGACACACGGTGAATGCCCGCCTCCCCCGCCAGCCCCGCGCCGAGAACGGAGCGCCATTCTGGCGGCCTCTCCCGGGAACTGCTATGCAGGAGGGGACCATGCCCGCGTAGCGCGGGCCAACGGCTGTCCAACAGCGGTCGCGACGCCGCTTGGCGGCGCACGCTCCAATCGCAGGGAAACCATGAGGTGTGAAGCATGAAAAGCGCACTCGTCATCATCGACATGTTAAATGACTTCCTCCTGCCGTCCGGGAGCATGTATTTCGAAAAGGGACAGGCGGTGGTCGACGCCATTGCCCGGATCAAGGCCGCCTGTCGAGGCTGCGGAGTGCAGGTCGTCTATGGGAACGACGCGCATCCGAAGGATTCGCAGGAGTTTTCGGACTGGGCGCCCCACTGTCTGGCGGGTTCGCCCGGGGCTCAGATCATCCAGGAGTTGTCCCCGGAGGCGGGCGACATCGTGCTCTACAAGGATGCCCTAAGCCTCTTCGCCGATGGCGTTGCGCAGCGCATCCTGGGCGGCCTCGACATTTCCCGCCTTATTCTGGTCGGCGTGGCCACGGAATACAGCATGAAAAGCTGCGCCCTCGACGCCCTGGCGCGCGGCCTGACGGTCACCATGGTTTCGGACGCCGTCGCCGGGGTGGATCTTCGAGAAGGGGACGCAGAGCAGGCCCTGGAGGCCATGCACGGCGCCGGGGTGCAGTTTGTCACCGCCTCATCCCTGGTTTCTTCCCTGCACGATTGAGGGCCGCGTCCGGGCCGTCGGCGGGGCGTTTTCGTTCTGGTTTCGGGCGTGGTTCAGGACATGGAAGCCGTATCCGTGGGAAGGGCCGGGAAGGCGAGTTTTTCGGTGTTGGGCCGCAAAGAAATTTTTTCCTGCACAAGTATTTTGAGGAAACCCCTGGACAAGCGTTCGGCCCGGGCCTATATAGTAATCGTGTCCCAAGGTGGTTTTAGGTTGCAACCTCAACGGAGGCGAGACCATTGGGCAAGAGAGACGCGGAGATGGCCTTCTGAAGTAGAGCATAAAAAGGCCGGTGAAACTGAAAAAACTGGCAAACTCAAGGTGGAGTAACCACCAGCTCTACAGAATTGGCTAAGACACCTGCTCGAAAACGCAAAAAACACTGAGTTTACCCCTACTGGCCCCGTCCATCATGGATGGGGCCTTTCTTTTTGCCGTGCCGACAGTCAGGATGCAGTGATCCGATCCTTCCGCATTTGACATAAATTGCGCCATCTTCTAAGCAATACGGAGTTTGAGAGGGCCTTTTCCCGCAGGATATGTGCGGGCATGGAAGGGCGTGGTGGGGGAGGAAAGAGGCGGCGGACCATGCCCCATTTGCGCATGCGCCCCAGGCGATACGGACCAAAAGGTGGACACAGGCAACCGGATGGAGGGAGTATGATCGACCCAAAAGACGCCGTGGGCCAGGGGGAAGCGAAATTCCACGCCCTTGACCGCAGGACGTTTTTGCGCCTGGCGGTCTCCGGGGCCGCCGTCCTGGCCGCGCCGCTGCTCTGCGGTGACAGCCTGGCCTGGAGCGCGAGACGGCGGGCCGATCTGCCAGCCGCCACGGCCATGCCCTCGGGTATGGATTGCCCCGATGGCGATCCGGCGTCGTATACGGCCGCCACGGCCCAGCGCGGCGGGATGTTCCTGCTTTTTTCCGACGTCCATTTCGACCCCTTCGCCGACCCGGCCAAGGCGTCGTCCCTGGCGGCCGCACCGGCCAGTGCGTGGCGCGACATCCTGTCCGCCCCGACTGCCGCGTACAGCCCCTATGGCCAGGACAGCAACGACGCCCTCTTCCAGTCCTTTCTCGACGACATGGCCCGCCGCGCGCCCAGGCCGGACTTTCTGCTCTTCCCGGGCGATCTGCTGTGCCACAACTTCTGGACCACCTATCCCCGGCTGACCGGCGACGCCACACCCGAGGGCCTGCTGGCCTTCATCGCCAAGACCGCCGAATACTTCCTGGCCGAGGTGACAAGGCGATTCCCGGACGTCCCGCTGTACCTCGCCCTGGGCAACAACGACAGCTTCGAGGGGGACTACCGGATCGCCCCGAAAAGCCCCTATCTCTCGGCCACAGCGCCCCTTGTGGCCCGGATGGCGCTTAAGGACCAAGCGGCCCGCACGCCTTTTCTGGACTCCTATCCGCAATACGGCTGCTACGCCGCGCCCCTGCCCGGGCCGGGGGGCGGCAGGCTCATTGTGTTCAACAACATCTTCTGGACCAAGCGATCCGGGCGAGAGGCCGCTGGAAGCCAAGTGTTGGAGTTTTTGGACCATGAGTTGGGCCAGGCCAAGCGCCGTGGGGAAAAGGTCTGGCTCATGTCCCATGTCCCTCCCGGGGACAACTCCAAGGCCAGCGCGGCCAGGTATGTGAAAAAAGGCAAGGACGTTTTCGACCCCATGCTGACCGAGGCCTGGAACGACGCCCAGGCCGGATTATTGGTGAAGTACGCCGCAACCATCAAGGCCAGCTTTGCCGGACATGTCCATCGCGACGAGTTTCGCCTGATACGCCCTCGAAACGCCAATCTGCCGGTCGCCGCCATGCGCCTGGGGCCGTCCATTTCACCGGTAACGGGCAACAACCCCGGCTACCAGGTCTTTTCCTACGACCGGGAAAGCCTCGAACTGCTGGACATGACCACCCACTATCTGGACATCGGCGCGGCCAGTCCGGCCTGGGCGACCGAATACCAGTACTCGCAAACGTATGGTCGGGGATTGCGCTCGGCCACGGACTGGCAGGAGATGTATCAGGGCCTCGCGACCTGTTCGGCGCGGGGACAGGCGTTCGCGCAGGGGTTTGACCTGCGAAGCGCCCATATTGATGAGGTCAACGGGCAAACCTTTCGCCTGTTTTGGGACGCCCTCAACCTGAGCGTGAATCCCTTGTAACGCCGCCGGGACGTTCGCCCAAGGCCCGGTCCACCTCGCCGCGCGCCCGCATGAGCCGGGCAGGCAAGGCTCCCTGGGCGGCTTCCTCCCGTTTCCCCGTGTGAAAGAGAAGGGATATCCGGGAACGGGTGGACCGTCTGCAGTCCTGCGCAATGTGCCTGCGTCCACGGTTCGCAAGTCGTTCCTGCCTGCGACGTCAAAACTCCGGCGTCGCGATCAAAAAGCCTGTGCAAGATCGTTCTTTTATTATACACTTCGGTGCAGATTCAAACACGACGGATGGCGCGGGCAAGGGAAGCCTGCCGCGGCTTGGGGCATGGTTTCAGGAGGATGAATGGGTTCGACACGCATAGAATTCCACTACTCCATCCCCGAAATTGCCGGGGAATGGCTCAGGCTGGAGAAAGGCCTCGCCAATCCAAGCATACAAAATGATTATGTGCTGCTCAACGCCTGGTACGCATGTTATCTGGCTGACCGCAAACCAGCCTTTCTCTCCCTGTGGGACGGGAAGACGTGTCTGGGACTGTATCCCTTCACGCTGGAAAGAAAATATGGAGCGAAAGTATTAAATACACCTTACCATGAGTCATTTTGCATAAGCAAGCCTATTGTTGCGCCTGGGCAGGAGGCATTTTATTTCACGGAACTGATTCGG
>Ga0209467_1002343_pt1 | contig 13746 bp, 10 predicted proteins | sample Higcelwee11metaG_FD_187175 | JGI IMG/M metagenome (GOLD analysis project Ga0209467, IMG submission 187175) | Freshwater pond sediment microbial communities from the University of Edinburgh, under environmental carbon perturbations - High... | ecosystem: Environmental > Aquatic > Freshwater >...
CTGATCGACAAGACGCTTGCGTGGTACACGGCCAATCTGAAGTAAGACACACCCGCTCGCCAATGCGTATAGACACGAGGTCGGCCGCCCCGATGCAACAATCGGGGCGGCCGCGTGTCTATCAAGGCGAAACGGAGCCAATCAATGAACTTGCAGAATGCGCATATCAATATCTGGGGAGATTCAATACTAAAAGGCGTTGTCCTCGACGAGACGAACGGCCGCTATCAGGTACTGCAGAACAACTGCGTCGAACGATTCGCCACGCTGACCGGCTCGATCATAGACAACCACTCGAGCTTCGGCATGACGACCGGCAAGGCGCTGGAACGCATCAAGCGATCGCTGATCAGAAAGCCGCCAGTGCGCGACGATATCGTGCTTATAGAATTCGGCGGCAACGATTGCGATTTTCGATGGGACGAAATATCGGCGAGCCCCGGCGAGCAGCATCTGCCCAAGACACCGATAGGGCAATTCGGGGAGGCCCTCCAGTCAATCATCGATCTGTTCAGGTCAATCGACATCAGGCCCGTACTGATGGCGTTGCCGCCGCTCGAACCCGGGCGATTCCTGGACTGGGTATCGCGAGGCCTTGACCGCGCCAACATCCTGGCATGGCTCGGGGACGTGAACAGGATATACCGCTGGCAGGAAGCGTACAGCGATATCGTCGTACAGACCGCCAACGCCAACGGCCTCCGGGTGCTCGACGTGCGCAAGGACTTCCTTGTCAGCGACAACTACGCCGCCAAATTCTGCGCCGACGGCATGCATCCCAACGAGGCCGGCCAGACGGTCATACTCGATTCGATACTATCGTATGTGGAGAGCGCGTAGGCATAGGAGAAGAATCGTCGTCTTGCTCGGATGGAAATGCATGGACTTCCGCGATCACTATTGCCTTGCCGAATTTTCGCAACCGTGGTAATACTTGATTCCAGCATCAAATCATGTCGAGGTACTCCATGCGTTTCACGCGCTATGCTGTCGCCATTCTGAGCATTCTGATCTTCTGCCTGTTGCTTTTCGCGGTCGTGCACATCTTTTTGGACCAGAGCCCCAGCACGCAGGAGCTTCCGGCGGCGCTAGCTCTGGCGGGGATAGTATTCCTGAATTTGCCGCAGCTGTTTCTGGCGCGGTTCATAAAGAAAACGGTTCCCGGTGGCTACCTTGACCTTGCCATAGGCCTGTATCTGGCATGCTTTCTGGCCCTTGCGGTGATGCATCTGGCCGGCGGAAAGACCGTTGACCTGGCCGCAATACGAGTTCATGACACAACCGGGCTCCGGACCTTCGTCTATTCGATATTGGGCTCGTCGGGGTTGACGATTGTGCTCTATTTCGCCCGCGCCCTCGCGATGATCCTTGTCGGAACCAGCCTGAAAAGAGTTGCCTTGTTCGACGCCCATATCCGCCCGTTCAGGATTCTGATGCTGTTGACCGGCATCGCATCGTTATCGATCGTGGCGGCTCCACTCAGTGTGGTCTTTCTGACATTCTCTTATTGGTCTCTGGGAATATTCCTGCTGCGAACCAGGCTTGGCGCAGAACAGAAGCCGTCCTTCCGCATCATCGATGATTACCAACCTTCCTGAATCGTCGCGGTGCCACAACATATAATGCCTCACTATCGGGAGCCACCAATGCCAAGCATGCAAGCAAAATCACCGGAAGCGGAATTGGATTATTGCATCAAATCCTACCTGATCTATCTGGCGCATGTGAAGAACAGCATATCGCTGTCCATAGCGGAAAAGAGCGACCATCTGAGGCTGGCAGAAGAAACCTCGAATGAACTATTCGCATCGGCGGAGAAGCTTGGAGCGAAAGGCATCAACGCCTTCAACAAGGCCGAGATACAGTCACACGCGGATACGATGGTCAGGCGATATACCGAAGTGATCTCTTCACGGCTCAAGGAACTGGACAAGCTCCTTACGATCGACGCCTCTCATCCGCATTCCGTGAAGGAAGCCGTCGAGTCGCTGGCTCTTGCCGGACCCAATCTGGTTGTGCTTGGAAGGGACAAGATCGACAGGTTCTTTAGCTTCAGGCAATTCTATCGCGCAGCTCAAGACCCGCTTGAAACCATGAAGAAGACCGCTAGCCTGCGAGAGGAAGACGACAAGAAATTCTTCGAGCTTGGCCTCAAGACATTCCGTTCCATGCTCCTCGAACCGACACACAGCAACGCCGATCGGTACTTCGAGGCGGCGAGTCTTATCGACTCCAGACTGGCTGCTCAACATGATTCATCGACTGGGATCGGCACCGCCGATGATCACATCAAGATCGGCGCGATTGACCATGGTGCATGTTCTGTTGCTCTGGACGAATCCAATCATCGCATCGACATGCGCATTGCTATCGATCTCGCCGCGTCCAACATCGGACTGGCAATCGATGGCTTCATCGAAAGCGATGGCGAGCGCAATGACTTCCACATCCAGCAGCGATACTCACGTTCGCTTGAAGGCTCGGTGATGAATGCGTATCGGCTGAGACGGATATTCGAAGTCGCGAAGAGTGGGGGAAAAGGGTGATCAGTGATTGCTGATCGCTGTTGCTCTTCACTGTAAGCGGCTATACAATGGTTCCATCAATACAGAATAGCAGCAGCAGGAAGTCAGATGGACCAGGCAACTCACAACAAGATCGTTTCCTTTATCTGGGGCATAGCCGATGACGTCCTCCGCGACCTTTTCAAGCGCGGCAAGTATCCCGACGTCATCCTGCCCATGTGCGTCATCAGGCGCATGGATGCGGTGCTGGAGCCCACCAAAGGCCGGGTGCTGGATACCAGGAAGATGCTCGACAAGGCCAGGATAACGGAACAGCACACGGCTTTGTGCGACGCGGCCGGGCAGGCTTTCTACAACACGTCCAGGTTCACGCTGCGCGACCTCAGCTCCAGAGGCAGCCAGCAGCAGCTATTGGCCGACTTCGAGGACTACCTGAACGGTTTTTCGGCCAATGTCCAGGATATCATCGAGAACTTCAAGTTCCGTAATCAACTACAGACCCTCTCTCGCTCTGATTCGCTGGGGACGCTGATAGGCAAGTTCCTCGATCCGGAGATAGACCTCTCGCCCGCGGGCATAGACAACCACGCGATGGGCACCATCTTCGAGGAACTGGTCCGGCGCTTCAATGAGGATAACAACGAGGAAGCGGGCGAGCACTGGACGCCCCGCGATGCGGTGCGGCTCATGGCCAACCTCGTGTTCAGGCCCATAGAAGCGCATATAAAGTCGGGCACCTACCTCTTGTACGACTGCGCCTGCGGCACAGGCGGCATGCTCACCGTGGCGGAGGAGACACTCGTCGCCATCGCGAAGAAGCGCAAGCAGACGGCCAACGCCCTCCTGTACGGCCAGGAGATAAATCCCGAGACCTACGCCATCTGCAAGGCCGACATGCTCCTCAAGGGTGAAGGGCAGAACGCCGACTACATCGTAGGCGGCGCCGAGTGGTCCACCCTGTCACACGATGCATTCCCCTCCCAGGAGTTCGACTTCATGCTGGCCAATCCGCCGTACGGAAAGAGCTGGAAGAAGGACCTGGAGGCCATGGGCGGCAAGGACGGGATGCGCGACCCGCGCTTCAAGGTCATGCACAAGGGTGAGGAGCTGTCCCTGGTCACCCGTTCCTCCGACGGGCAGATGCTGTTCCTTGCCAACATGGCCTCCAAGATGAACGACGGTTCCAGACTTGGTAGCCGCATCGCCGAGGTCCACAACGGCAGCTCGCTCTTTACCGGCGACGCGGGCCAGGGCGAGAGTAACATCCGTCGCTGGCTCATAGAGAACGACTGGCTGGAGGCCATCGTCGCCCTGCCTCTCAACCTGTTCTACAATACCGGCATCGCCACGTACGTCTGGGTGCTCTCCAACAGGAAGCCGGAGCACCGCAAGGGCAAGGTCCAGCTCATAGACGCCACTCGATGGTACAAGCCGCTCCGCAAGAACCTGGGCAAGAAGAACTGCGAGCTCTCGCCCGATGACATAGATCGCATCACCCGGGTCTTCCTTGATTTTGCAGAGACGCCCGAGTCAAAGATATTCGACAACGAGGCGTTCGGTTACTGGAAGGTGGTCGTGGAACGACCGTTGCGGCTCCAGAGCCGGGTTACGGCTACGGCGATAGAGTCGCTTCGCTTCAGCTCTGGCGACGAGGATATCAGGCGAGCCCTGTACGACGAATTCGGCGACAAGCTCTACTCGGGTTTCGCCAGGATATCAGCAAAGCTGGAGCGTCGCCTCGACGACTGGAGCGATGCGGATGACGACGGCGATGACGAGTCCGACGGCAAGAAGGGCCTTTCCGACAAGAAAAAGAAAAAGCTCCTCGACCCCAGGACCTGGGAACGCGACGCGATGTTGGTCGCGGCCGCGGAGGCCTTGCAGAGGGCACTCGGCGAAAGGCTGTACAAGGACCACAACGAGTTCAGGGACAAGGCACAGGCGGCGCTCAGAGCCGCTGATATCAAGCTCGGCGCAGCGGACATGAAATTGTTCCTCGGCGCAGTCAGCGCGCGTAACGAATCGGCCCCGCCTGTCATCGCCAGGGCATACAAGCCCGGCAAGGTCCGGCCCGATCCGCTGCACGGCCTGTTCGAGGCGATGGTGGACGGCAAGAGCGTCGTCGTAGAGTACGAGAGCGACAGCGAACTCCGCGATACCGAACAGGTGCCACTCCTTGAAGATGGCGGCATGGAGGCCTTCTTCCGCCGCGAGGTGCTGCCCTATACGCCGGACGCGTGGATCCTGGAAGGCGCGGCCAGGATAGGCTACGAGATAAGCTTTACCCGCCACTTCTACAAGCCTCAGCCGCTACGAACGCTGGAAGAGATAGCCGCCGACATACGGGCCATTGAACGGGAGTCGGAAGGGCTGCTGGATGGGCTGTTGAAGGGCGGGAAGCGATGAAGGCCACGGAGGCCAGGCTGCTGGCGTTTCTCCAGAAGTCCACGCAGTTCATCATCCCCATCTACCAGCGCACGTACTCCTGGACGGAAAAACAGTGCAGGCAGCTGTGGGACGACATCATCCGCGCCGGTTCCAGCGACGCCGTATCGGTCCACTTCATAGGCTCCATCGTGTACATAGAGCAGGGCCTGTCGCAGGTCACCCATCAGGCGCCGTTGCTGGTAATAGACGGCCAGCAACGGCTGACCACGGTTACCCTGCTTCTGGAGGCGCTTGCCCGCGCCCTGGGCGACCAGGAGCCAATCGACGGTTTCTCCGCCATCAAGCTGCGCCACTACTACCTGAGCAACCAGCTGGAGAGCGGCGACCGCTTCTTCAAGCTGCTGCTCACCCAGACCGATGACGCCTCGCTTAAGGCTATCGTCAGGCAGAGCGAATCGCCGCGCGAGCCATCGCTCCGCATCACTCAGAACTTCGACCTGTTTGCCCAGTGGATAGCCGACCGCACTGGCGATCTTGCCCCTGTCTGCAACGGCCTTGCCAAACTGGTCGTCGTCGACCTGGCTCTGGCCCGCGACCAGGACAATCCTCAGCTGATATTCGAGAGCATGAACTCCACCGGCAAGGAGCTGAGCCAGGCCGACCTTATACGCAACTACATCCTGATGGGCCTCGAGCCTGTGTTGCAGACCCGGTTGTACGAGGATTACTGGCGGCCGATGGAGGTGGAGTTCGGGCAGGAAGCCTACGGTACACAGTTCGACGGCTTCATGCGGCACTACCTGACCGTTCGCACCGGGAACATACCGCGTGAGAGCGAAGTGTACGAGGCATTCAAGGACTACGCGCACACCGAGCCGGTGCGGGATGCCGGAATCGAGTCCTTGGTCAAGGAAATCCGGTCCTTTGCCCGCTATTTCTGCGCCATGGCGCTGGACACGGAAAGAGAGTCTGTCCTCAAGATGGCCTTCCACGACCTGCGGGAGCTCAAGGTGGACGTAGCCTATCCATTCCTCCTGGAGCTGTACGACGACTACGTGAATGATCGGCTACCCACCGAGGATTTTGTCGCCGCGATCCGACTGGTGGAGTCGTATGTATTCCGCCGCGCCATCTGCAACATACCTACCAACTCGATGAACAAGACCTTTGCCAACTTCGGCAAGGCCCTGGACAAGGACCGCTACATCGAGAGCGTCCGCGCCCATTTCCTGCTCCTGCCTTCGTACCGCCGCTTCCCGAGCGACGATGAATTCCATAGAGACCTGCAGACACGCGACCTCTATAACTTCCGTAGCCGCAGCTACTGGCTCAGGCGGATGGAGAATCACGCGCGCAAGGAACGCGTGCCGGTGGACGAGTACACCATAGAGCACATCCTGCCGCAGAACCCCGAGCTTTCATCGGCCTGGCGGCAAGCGCTCGGTGAAGACTGGCAGGGCATACAGGAACGATACCTCCATACCCTGGGCAACCTCACGCTGACCGGCTACAACACCGAGTACAGCGACCGCCCCTTTGCCGAGAAGCGCGACATGGAAGGCGGCTTCCGTCAGAGCCCGCTCAGGCTGAACGCCGGGCTTGGGGATATTGAGTCATGGGACGAAGACGGGATACAGAAGCGCGCGGCCAATCTAGCGACGCTCGCCGTTTCCATCTGGCGCAGCCCGACCCTGGACGCGGTACGATTGGCCGCCTATCGGCCGGTAAAGGTGGCGCAGAACGGTGGCTTCAGCCTTGACGACCATCCCTTCCTGCTGGCACCGGTCATGCGCGAACTGTTCGAGGCATTCCGCCATGAAGTGCTTGCCCTCGATCCCTGTGTCACCGAGGAGTTATATAAATCATATATCGCCTACAAGGCAGAGACGAACTTCGTCGATGTGGTAGCGCAGGCCAGGCGGCTGAAGCTGTCGCTTAACATGCCATTTACAGAAATCAGCGACCCCAAGGGCCTTTGCAGGGACATGACCAATATCGGGCACTACGGCAACGGCGATGTAGACCTCCTCCTTGGCACGATCGATGAACTTCCCTACGTAATGGGCCTCGTGCGCCAGTCCTACGAGCGACAGATGGGCGACGGGGGCGAATCTTGATAGCCGACCTTAAGCCGTACCCGGAGTACAGGGAGTCGGGGCTGCCGTGGCTTGGTAAAATTCCGAGTCACTGGGAAACCCGACGATTGCGCCATGCCTGTGATATGCGTGTGAGCAACGTCGATAAGCACAAGAAGCTTGGAGAAACACTAGTACGGCTATGTAACTACGTAGATGTCTACAAGAACGATCGAATAACCGAATCAGTACAATTTATGCTGGCAAGTGCAAGTGAAGATGAGCGAATTCGGTTTCGTCTTCATAAAGGTGATGTCCTCATCACAAAGGACTCGGAAGAATGGAATGATATCGGAGTCCCATCCCTTGTAGAGTATGAAGCGCCAGATTTGGTCTGTGGGTACCACTTAGCTATTTGTAGGTCACGACCGGGATTGTCTGGTCAATTTCTCTATAGATCACTCGAAAGTCATTATATCGCTGCACAGTTTCACATTGAGGCAAACGGAGTCACACGATATGGTCTATCCCATGGCGCAATCAGAGGAGTATGCATACCCCTCCCACCCCCCTCCGAGCAAGCCGCCATCGTCCGTTTCCTCGACTGGTCCAACGGCCGGCTGGAGAAGGCCATCAAGGCTAAACGCAAGATCATCGCCCTCTTGAGCGAGCAGAAGCAGGCGATAATCCATCGCGCCGTTACCCGCGGCCTGGACCCCACCGTGCGCCTCAAGGATTCCGGTATCCCCTGGCTTGGGGAAATACCGGAGCATTGGGAGGTTGTTCGTAATCTTGCGCTCTTTGCAGTACGCATTGAAGAAGGTATCTCGGGATTGCCAATACTCCAGGTATCGTTGCATTCTGGAGTCACGATTGAGGGCCTAGATCAATTCGGAAGGCCAAAACGACTTATTGCAGACCATACAAAATATAAACTCGTTCGGAAAGGCGATCTTGCATACAATACGATGAGAATGTGGCAGGGAGCCATCGGTGTCAGTCCCGTTGATGGCTTGGTGAGTCCTGCTTATGTGGTAATCACGCCTCGGCCTAACGCTAACTCGCAATACTATGAATATCTATTCAGAACAACCATATATAAACAGCAGATAAATCGGTATTCAACCGGAATCGTTTCAGACCGTAATAGATTATATTGGGAGAGCTTCAAACAAATGCCCAATATTTCAATGCCGCTAGTTGAGCAAGGAGAAATTTGCCACTTCATCCAGGATCAAACTAATTCGTTGTCTGTCGCCATCTCCCGCCTCGAACGCGAGATCGATCTGCTCCGCGAGTACCGCACCCGCCTGGTCGCCGACGTGGTGACGGGGAAGCTCGACGTGCGGGAGGCGGCGGAGGGGTTGCCGGACGAGGCTTTAGTGGACGAGGCAACGGAAGCTGAAGAGGTGGATGACGAGGTTGACCCGGAAGCGGAGGACGATAGCTGAGCTGGCTCGCTCGGTGGCTTCGTGATACCTTATTGCTTGCGCAAGGGCGCTATATGGTTGAGAATGGCTCGACAGAAGACAGGAGGCCCCCATGGCATTGCCCGATACGGAGTTCGAAGCCATCATTGCTGACGCCAGCAAGCGTATCCAGGGCCCTATCTCCTGGGCGGAAGACGAGGATCATTCACCCTGCTTTGAATTCACCGCCAGGGTACAGTCGGACGCCGGGTGGCCCTTGTTCGTCAAGGGGAGCTGCAATCGCCTCGCCCAGACCCTGTCCTTCGTCTTGATACTCAAGTCCGAAGGCCGGATCTACGCCCTCGACATGGGCAAGGATCATCACAACCCGCAATGCACCCAGGTCGGCGATACCCACAAGCATCGCTGGCGTGAGCAGTTCCGAGACAAGGAGGCGTATGTGCCAGCGGATATCACCGCTGCGGCCTCCGATCCGCGGGCGGTGTGGATGCAGTTCTGCGCTGAGGCGGGCATCAGGCATGACGGCCAGCTGGACGCGCTGCCTATACCCCAGGGAGAGTTACCGTTATGAGCGACACAATGCTGTGCGATACCGTCAGTACCGGGCTTGGCGAGCTCTTTAGTTATTCGCGTGTCGGGGAGTTCACGAGGATCAGGACGCCGTATCTCTACCCAGACGGGGATAATATCGATCTCTATTGCAAGGTCGAGGCCGACGTCACAACGGTCTCCGACCTGGCAGAGACCAGCCGATGGCTCAGGATGCAGACCCTTTCTCCGCACCGGACCATAAAGCAGCGGCAGCTTATAGAGGATTTGCGGCTTACCCACGGGGTCGAGTACTACAAGGGCATGCTGACAGCCCGCTGCCAGCCGGGCTCCTCACTGGCGGCCGTCGTGACGCGGGTGGCGCAGGCCGCGCTCCGGATGTCGGACTTGTGGTTCACCTTCAGGACGAGGTCGGTCGAGTCCATAGCGGACGAGGTAGGCGACTTCCTCGCGGAAAGGGACCTTTCATTCGAGAGGTCGGAGAAGCTGATGGGACGATCGGGCAGGAGCTGGAATGTTGATTTCCACGTGCGGACGGCAAGCCGAAGTTCGCTCGTGTATGTCCTGAGCACGGGGAATCGCTCGGCGGCCCACGCAATTTCCGAGCATGTCGTTGCGGCTTGGTACGATTTAAATCAGCTGGCGGCGGGGCCGGAAGCCCTGCGATTCGTGTCCTTATTTGATGACACGATGGATGTCTGGAATGACGAGGACTATGAGCTTGTTTCGGGATTATCCACGGTTGCCCGCTGGTCCAGGCCAGATGAATTCGCTGATATGCTTGTGTCCGTGGCATAAAATCAAACCATGGATGCTTATCATCCTGTTTGATGGTCATTTGATGGAGCTATGTTTAAGCCTATGAATCCCTACCATATCTTGTATGCTTGCTGATTTGCATTGATACCTGTTGTTCGGATCTCTTTGATTGCTATTTGACAGGAGCTAAAAATGCCTACCGAAATCAGCGAGGAAGGCCTCGGAATCCTGATAGTCAGGCACATGACGGGTTCCGATGGATTGTCGGTCTAGGCTTATGGCGTCGCCGAGCTGGCTTCGCCCTACGACGGTACGGGTTATAAAGCCGGCAACCCAAAGAACTATGCCTGTGTCTATGCCATCGACGTGCCGCTGCTGGAGGAAGAATGATGGCTGCCCCGGCTAATCCCAAGGTGTACCACATCGCCCATCTCGATCGTCTGCCGTCCATTCTCGCCGATGGCTGTCTGTGGAGCGACGCCGAGCGGCACAGGAGGGAACTTGATGGTACCTCGATAGGAATAGACAAGATAAAGAAACGAAGGCTCGAGGAACTGACACTCTCGAGCCATCCGGGCCTTCATGTCGGCGATTGCGTTCCCTTCTACTTCTGTCCGCGGTCGGTGATGCTCTATGTGATTTACAAGGGGAATCACCCGGATCTTCGGTATACAGGTGGTCAGCAGCAGGTTGTTCACCTTGAGGTGGATTTCAATCGGACCGTTGCATGGGCCCGCACAAAGGGGCAGAAGTGGGCGTTCACCGATGCGAACGCGGGGGCCTACTTCTTCAACGACTGGGCGGACCCCGAGCGCCTCGACCGTCTGGATTGGACGGCCATCCATGCCACGGACTGGCACGCGTACAAGGACGGCAAGCAAGCCGAATTCCTTCTTGAACGCATGCTCCCTTGGGAATTGATAGAAAGAATAGGTGTCATCGATGGCGCCTCGAAGGAACTCGTCGAGGCGAACCTGGCGCGGGCGGCCCATAAGCCAACTGTACAAATCCGCAAGGAATGGTATTATTGAATATGGGGGTAGCATGATCGAGTACAAGTCGGGGTCTATCCTCACCGAAGATGTAGAGGCCTTGGTAAATACCGTCAACTGCGTCGGGGTGATGGGTCGGGGGATCGCGCTGCAGTTCAAGAACGCGTTTCCGGCCAACTATAAGGCCTATGCATCAGCCTGCAAGCGCGGAGAGGTCGTTCCCGGCAGGATGTTCGTCTTCGAAACCGAGGAAATGATCAATCCCCGGTACATCATTAATTTCCCCACAAAGCGGCATTGGAAGGGCAAAAGCCGCATGGAAGACATTGAGACGGGCTTGACCGCGTTGAAGCAGGAGCTTCGCGAACGTGGTATCCGTTCCATCGCCATTCCACCGCTCGGCTGTGGTCTTGGCGGTCTGGATTGGAACGAAGTGAAACCGAGGATCGAGGCGACCTTGTCGGAGCTCCCCGAGGTAGCGGCTGTTGTGTATGAGCCGCAGGGGTATCCCGCGGAGGCACCGGTGAACGCCTCTACCGATGTACCCCGAATGACACCCGGTCGGGCGGCTCTGGTAAGTCTGATCGAACGATACTTAAGCGGGCTTCTTGATCCTTTCATTACATTGCTTGAGGTTCACAAGCTCATGTATTTTCTGCAGGAAGCGGGGGAACCGCTGCGCTTGCGCTACGTCAAGGCGGACTTCGGCCCGTACGCTGAGAACCTCCGTCATGTGCTTCACGCGATAGAGGGACATTTGACCGTAGGCTACCTGGACGGAGGGGATGCGCCAGGAAAACAGATCTCCCTGGTACCCGCCGCCCTGGACGACGCGTCTCGCTTCCTGGGCGACAAGCCTGAAACCCGTAAAAGAATCGAACGAGTGGCCGAGCTTGTGGAAGGCTTCGAAACTCCCTTCGGGCTTGAGCTGCTGTCAACAGTACATTGGGTAATAAGGCAGGATAGTGCTACGAGTTCGGACAAAGTAATTGATACGGTGTATCGATGGAACGAACGCAAAAAACAATTCTCGCCACGACAGCTCAAGATTGCGATGGATACACTTTCCCGCCATGGCTGGGTATCCATGGTAGGTTGAGATGACTACCGACACCAGCGAGAAAGGCCTCGAGACCCTGATAGTCAGGCACATGACGGGCTCCGATGGATTGTCGGTCCAGGCGGATGGCGTCGCCGAACTGGCTCAGCCGTACGGCGGCTCAGGCTATATCGCCGGCAGCCCGAAGAACTATGACCGAGCCTATGCCATCGACGTGCCGCTGCTGTTCGCCTTCCTCAGGGCTACTCAGCCCGAGTCCTGGAAGAAGCTCGACATAGCCGACGAGCGGGACCCCCGCGACATGAACCGCCTTAAATTCCTCGCCCGTCTCTCGGGTGACATAGGCAAGCGGGGTGTGATAGACGTGCTCCGCAAGGGCCTGGACCACGGCCCCATGCACTTCGACCTCTTCTACGGCACACCATCACTGGGCAACGCCACGTCGGCCGCGTTGCACTCGCTGAATCGTTTCTCGATTACCCGCCAGCTCGCCTATAGCGTCGACCAGGCGCGGCGCGCGCTGGACCTCTGCCTTTTTATCAACGGCCTTCCTATTGCCACCTTCGAGCTCAAGAACAGCCTGACCAAGCAGACGGTGGCCGACGCGGTGGAGCAGTATCGGCGCGACCGCGACCCGTGCGAGCGCCTCTTCGAGTTCGGCCGCTGCGCTGTTCACTTCGCCGTGGACGACGCCCAGGTGATGATGTGCGCGGAACTCAAGGGCAAGGCCTCGTGGTTCCTGCCTTTCAACAAGGGCTACAACGACGGCGCTGGCAATCCTCCCAATCCTAATGGGCTCAAGACGGCGTACTTATGGGAGGACATGCTCACGCAGGGCAGCCTGACCGACATAATCGAGAACTATGCCCAGATATTCGAGGAGAAGGATGAGCGGGCGGGCAAGAAGAAGCGCAGGCAGGTGTGGCCTCGCTACCACCAGCTTGGCGTCGTACGGCTGGCGTTGTCGCACGCCCGCGACCATGGCGTCGGCCACCGCTACCTTATCCAGCATTCCGCGGGCTCGGGCAAGTCCAACTCCATAGCCTGGCTGGCGCACCAGCTCATAGGGCTCAAGGGCGACGACGGTGCCGATCTCTTCGACTCGGTCATCGTGGTGACGGACCGTCGCAACCTCGACGAGCAGATACAGAGGACCATCAAGGGCTTCATGCAGGTGAGTGCGACGGTCGGTCATGCCGCGCATTCCGACGACCTCAGGCGCTTCATCCAGGCGGGCAAGAAGATAATCGTATCGACCGTGCAGAAGTTCCCGTTCATACTGGACGAGATAGCCCTGGACGAGGGTAAGCGTTTCGCCATCCTGATAGACGAGGCGCATTCAAGCCAGGGCGGGCGCACCTCCGCGGCCATGAGCCAGGCCCTCGCGGATCATGACCGACCAGCCGCAGAGCCCGCGGACGGCGAAGAGCCCGATCCCGAGGACACGATCAACGGCGCTCTCGAGGCGCGCATCGAGGCCCGCAAGCTGCTGGCCAACGCCAGCTACTTCGCCTTCACCGCCACGCCCAAGAACAAGACACTGGAGCTGTTCGGCGAGCCGTTGCCGCCCGACTCCGAGGGCAAGGTCAGGCACCGGCCCTTCCATTGCTATACGATGAAGCAGGCGATAGAGGAGGGCTTCATACTCGATGTCCTGCGCTACTACACGCCAGTGGACAGCTACTACAAGCTGGTCAAGAAGACCGAGGACGACCCCGAGTTCGATACCAGGAAGGCTAACAAGAAGCTGCGCAAGTACGTCGAGAGCCACGAGCAGGCCATCAGGCTCAAGGCCGAGATCATGGTCGACCACTTCCACGAGCAGGTCATGGCGGCAGGCAAGGTAGGTGGCCAGGCGCGCTCCATGGTCATATGCAACGGCATCGAGCGGGCCATACAGTACTTTCACGCCATGCGCGATTACCTGGTGCAGCGCAAGAGCCCGTACAAGGCCATCATAGCCTTCTC
>Ga0209467_1002344_pt1 | contig 13744 bp, 14 predicted proteins | sample Higcelwee11metaG_FD_187175 | JGI IMG/M metagenome (GOLD analysis project Ga0209467, IMG submission 187175) | Freshwater pond sediment microbial communities from the University of Edinburgh, under environmental carbon perturbations - High... | ecosystem: Environmental > Aquatic > Freshwater >...
CTACAGGTGCAGACTGACCAATAATACATTTTTCAAAGGCACAAAAAAAGGCCTGAAAACATTCAGACCTTCATATTTAATTTTCAAAAAGACTAATCATCATTTCGTTTTTTCACGTTCACGACGACGCTTTTCGGTATCATCCGGGAAAAACTCTGGTAAAGCAAAACCAATAGTAATACCGAAAACGAGGCCCCATTTAGGAATACCGTCTTTATTCACTACACGAGAAGTTTCTGCACCCGTGGTGATATCGGTCTTGAATGAATCATCATGCGCATTGGGAGCGTAATACATACCAACGGCAAATTGAAGAAAATACCACTCATCGGAAAGGTAGGTTACAAGAACGTCAAACTGGTAGCCCATGGTGGTAATAAGTTCACGGGTAAAATCGTTGGTTGCATCAGCAACAATATCATGATCGTAATACACGGTACCATAAGACACAGAAAGACCCAGGTGAAGTGGATTTTTCGGAAAGAGATAGTAATTCAAACCAGCTTTCCAACCAGTACCACCAGCAAGTTGGATACCGTCAAAATCGGCATCATTGCCACTTGGAATAAATCCGAAAGACCCGTAAAGCGCCAAATGCCAAGCCGTGATGTATTCAGCTCCAAAACCAAAACCCATACCCAGCCCAGTCTCACCCATGACCGGCTGACGAGATCCCATACCCAATTGGAATACAAGACGATCCTTTAACCAGTCACGACGACGCAATGAGTTAGCGAATTCGTCCAATCGTTGATCTTCCTCAAACTTTTTCCGCTGAAGACGATCATCTGAAGACGATTCCGATTCAGTTCCTCTGCTGACAGATTCATCCGTAGCTAGATCAGAGGACGATTCTGTAGATTCATCTACAGTCGTTTCAGAAGCGACATCATTAGCTTCAAATTTATGGGTCTTGGCAAAAGCGACCATCGCCAATACACAGAGAAATAAGATTACCTTCTTAAGCATTTCGTCATAGCCTCTAGTAGGAATAGATAAAGTTCCGTGTTCAATATAGCTTATTCTAGTTCCATCGAGCCAAAATCTTCTTGTAAAAGATTATTATAAAAAGGGGCTTTTCTATCCCTTTTTAGGCTGTCCCCCAAGAAAAAACTATTTCTTGGGGCCTTGATGAAAGTTGATTAATTCCGCTTTTACGGAACCAATAGTTATTTCTGTTTTCATCAAAATAGGCAAGCGTCGCTCATCGTCAGAAATCCAAATAAAGAGACGCCCTGAAGTCTTAAAAATTCCATCCCCTTGCAAAACAGGTTCAACCTTGATGCATCGGAACGTTCCCAAATCAGTCTTAATGATTTCTTTATCATGAATAATTACCCGAAGACTGTAGCGTTTTTTGCCACTTACTGCAGCAAAATAGGTATCTTTCCCAGTTTTTAAGTCCATGCCGCGAACCAGATAAAAAGCCGAAACAATACAATGTTCCCAGCCTTTGATCGTTACAGAGGTGTCCGCATGAGACTTGATCTTTTTGTGTTCTACGTCTTTAAATACGGTATCCGCAAGCCAAGCCTTTTTGCCGATCCTGTCAAATCGAATGATAGAACGACTAAAAAAGGAACCCTCACGTAAGCTTTTGTTAAAAATTTCCGGCAATAATCCTTGGTTTTGAACCCGAGTATAAATGGTGTCCGCAACGGGATAAATGGTTTTAAACGCCCCATTATTTCTTGCCACCGATAAGAATTCCATTTTGTCACCCGGAATCGGGTGGGCATTCATAATGGCAGAGCCTGCTGAAATAATGCCCCAACTGATGGAATAGGAGAGCTGTTCCCCCTCAGCCCATGGCACCTTTGCGGGGGCCGCCCAAACGAAGCCCAGCAGAGTTACCAAGACAAAGAAACTACGAGAGAAGAGCCGAAAAAGGGACATTCCTTTTATCCTTCCGAATCGCCTAAAGACTTACGATAAGCAAGTAATTGTTTGCGAACCCGACTGTCTTGCAATGCAATAATGTGAATCGCAAGATAAGCCGCATTTTTACCATTCCCAATGCCCACGGTTGCCACAGGAATTCCTGGAGGCATTTGCACAATGGAATAAAGTGCATCGACACCTTGCAAGGGACCGCCATCCCCTGGAACACCAATCACCGGAAGAATTGTATGAGCCGCTAAAGTGCCAGGAAGGGCGGCGGCAAGACCTGCCACACCAATAAGAGCTTTAAGTCCACGAGCCCCTGCCTCTTGAGCATACTGAGCCGTTTTATTCGGTGTACGATGGGCGCTAAGGACATTCCATTCCCATCCAATTCCAAATTCATCCAGAACGGCTGTTATTTTGTCTACAATCGTCTTATCCGACGCACTGCCAGTCACAATGCCAACAAGAGTTACTTTTTTCATTTCAAGCCTCTTTGGAGTCCTTTTTTACCAATATCCTTACGATAAAAAATTCCATCATACTTCACTTCAGTACACCCCGCATATGCCTGATTAAGGGCTTCCCGAAGTGTGTCGCCGGAACCGACCACACCAAATACGCGACCCCCTGCCGTCACCAAATTTCCATTTTCCATTTTTGTGCCTGCATGGAGAACATGGGCTCCCGTTTTTTCGGCAGCTTCAAGACCCGTGACCACACATCCCTTTTTATAGTCCCCTGGATAACCTCCGCTAGCGAGAACCACGACGGCAGCACTCCCCCTCGGAGCCTCTGGGGCCTTGAGTGAAGAAAGAACGCCTCGTTCCGCAGCATCAAATAACGCAAGAACATCGCCATCGTATAAAGGCAAAACAACCTGGCATTCAGGATCACCTAAACGGCAGTTATATTCCACTACTTTTGGGCCCTGTGGAGTCACCATAATTCCCACATACAGAACGCCCGTATAGGGAACCCCTTCTTTAGCCATTCCCCGAAGAGTGGGTTCAATGATTGTTTTTTTCACTTCAGCCAAAAGAAAGTCTGTCACCACAGGTGCCGGAGCATAAGCCCCCATGCCACCGGTATTTGGGCCGAGATCGTTATCAAAAATTCGTTTGTGATCCTGTGCAGAGGCAAGCAGAACATAGTCCTTGCCATCACACACGGCAAAGAGGGATGCTTCTTCACCTTCCATAAATTCTTCAATGACAACCGTTTTTCCTGATTCACCAAAGACTGCTTTTTCGCCAAGCATTTCCTCAACAGCGGCAATCGCCTCCGCATCCGTCAAGCACACAATAGCGCCTTTCCCCGCAGCAAGACCCGAAGCCTTGACCACAATAGGAGCAGGATGCATTTTCAAGAAATTCAAGGCGGAAGAAAGATCGGTAAAAGTTTCGTATGCAGCGGTTGGCACCGCGTACTTTTTCATAATGTCTTTGGAAAAAGCTTTGCTTCCTTCCAAAGCGGCAGCTCCTGCAGTAGGGCCAAACGCACGGAGTCCCCGTTTACGAAATTCATCAACAACGCCCGCCACCAAAGGGATTTCTGGACCCACAATCGTAAGATCAATGGATTCCGCTTGAGCCAAATCCGCAATTGCCTTAGGATCCGTCACGGAAAGAGGAATACAACGGCCCAATGTAGCCATACCAGGATTCCCTGGAGCACAAATGAGCTTGTCGCAAAGAGGCGATTTTTTGACGGCAAGAGCTATGGCATGTTCACGCCCACCACTGCCAATGATCAAAAGATTCATGATTTATCCTACTTTAAGAAAAGTCCAATTTTTCCAAAATCTAAAAACGTAATAAAGACGAAGAAAGAAATGAAAAATGCGAACGCAATTTTTTGAATAATAATCTGCTTATTTCGAGATACCGGATGTCCTCGCAATTTTTCAAGTGCTAAGAACATGAGTAAACCACCATCCGTGATTGCCAACGGAAGCAAATTCATTACACCTAAATTTATGCTAATCAATGCTAAAAGCATCAAAAATTGATCAAAGCCGTTCATCCAAACTTTGCCCATAACAGCCACAATCGTGAGGGGTCCCGAGAAAGCATCCGCTTTCACCTGTCGCTGAGCCATCCGCTTGAAATAACGGAAGATGCTTGTAGTCATTTTCCAACTGGTTCCACAAGCTTTCAAAGTAGCATCGGGCAGATTCCTCTGTACTAAATGGGTTTCTTTAAACATAACGTATGTCATATTGATACCCACCATGTAACGCTTATACTCTTCGTTGTATTTCGCCTGAGCAGAAGTGAGAAGCGTGTCATTTCCTCGACGCAACATGAAAAGTAAATCACCACCATTGGAGCCATTGATAATGTCTACCACATCTTCATATTTTGTGATATGACGATGATTCACTTCTAATATCGTATCCCCTTTTTGGATTCCTGCAATGAAAGCGCTTGTTGAGGAGAGGGGCGTTTCTCTAACAACCACACGATGTCTTGGATAAATACCAGCGTCTCCAACACCCATTTCAATAGGCTTTCCCAAAGAATCATCACTCGGAATAGTCATTTCTTGTGGAACCATACTCAGAGAGAGTGTATCCCCATCACGGAGAATCCGGAAAGGAACTTTGGTTCCAAGGCGAATTCCCACCCGTTCCCGAAAATCGTCCCAACCTAAAGTAGGCTTCCCTTCCAACTCAAAAATTGTATCTCCAGGAAGAACGCCTGCAAGTTCAGCAGAAGAACCTTGAGCGACGAATCCTATCACCAAACGCTCCGAATCGGCTTCTTCAACGCCCTTCAAATAAAGGCCAATGAGTAAAAGGAAGGCAAAAAGAATATTCACAAAAGGGCCAGCAAAAGCAATGGCGGCTCGTACCCCAACCGATTTTGCAACAAAAGCATCAGGGCCCAGTGCTTCGCCATCTTTCCCATCTTCTGGATCCTCTCCAGCCATGGCCACATAGCCACCAAAAGGAATCATGGAAATACAATATTCCGTTTCGCCTTTACGAAATTTTACCAGTTTTTTTCCAAAACCAATGGAAAAAGTATTGACGCGGACGCCACTTTTTTTTGCAACCAGAAAATGGCCAAGTTCGTGAATAAACACCAAGAAGCTCAGACCAAATAACCCGAGAACAAACATCATAATATTTTCAAAAATATTCGCCATGAAAACAATTTAGAAAATGCAAACCAAAGTACACACAAAAAGAACGCTCCAATATGCAGATCGTTCAATCTAATAGAAATCCATGAAAAAATTTAAGTTCCCTCGCCTTCAAATACACTCCAAGATCGCCCAATCACAAGGCAGGAGCCTTATTAGTTTATCAAACTAACAGCGATTTTTCTTGCTTCCGCATCCGCAGCAAGAGCGTGGGAAAGATCTAAACGGCCCTGAATTGTGGGCGCCCTCGCCATGATCGTTTCCAAATGACGAGGAATATCCATAAATCCAATATTTCCATTCAAGAAGGCTTCCACAAGGATCTCATTTGCAGCATTCATCATCGCGGGCACAACTCCACCCAGTTTCCCCGCTTCAAACGCAAGAGCAAGACACGGAAACTTTTTAAAATCTGGAGCAAAAAATGTTAATTTGGCAAGAGCCGGTAAATCAAGATGAGCGGACTCTAAAAGAAGACGTTCTGGCCAAGTGAGAGCGACTTGGATAGGAATTTTCATATCGGGAGCACCCAGTTGCGCAAGCAAACTTCCATCTCGGAATTGCACCAAAGAATGTACCATACTCTGCGGATGTACAACCACTTTAATTTGTTCATAAGGAATATGGAATAAGAAATGCGCTTCAATCACTTCCAAACCCTTATTCATCATGGATGCGGAGTCAATAGTAATCTTTTTTCCCATACTCCATACAGGATGATTTAAGGCATCTTCTACTCGAATGGATGCAAACTTTTCCATGGGCCATTCTCTAAAGGGACCTCCAGATGCTGTAATCTGAAGATTCTTCACTTCCTCTACAGGGCGCCCTGCAAGACACTGGAAAATAGCATTGTGTTCCGAATCAATCGGCGTAATAAAAGCCTTGGGGTGTTGCTTCAATGAATCCTGAATTACAGGCCCCGCCATTACCATGGTTTCCTTATTCGCCAGAGCAATATGTTTGCCTTGTTCAATGGCTGCTAACGTCGGTAAACACCCCACAGCACCCATCAAAGCATTCACAACAATATCGACATCCCCTTCGGTCGCAAGCTCTAGAAGTCCATCCATCCCTGCCAACACAGGAAAACCCAATTCCTTGGATAATTCCTTAGCGGCCGTTTCTGAAAACATACAAATGCGCTTGATATTGAATTCACGCGCAAGACCCGCTATTTTCTTCCAGTTGTCGCGAGCCGCAATGGAATGAAGTTGAAAACGGTCCGGATGCTGTTTCAAAACGCTAATGGTTGAATCTCCGATAGAACCCGTCGCGCCTAGCAAACAAACTCGTTTCATCACATGACTCCATTCACAAAATCAAATAACAATACCATCATGGGAGCCGCCATATAAAATGAATCGCCCCGATCCAGAACGCCACCATGCCCAGGGAAAATCTGGCTTGCATCCTTTGTCCCTGTCCAACGTTTTAACGAGGACATCAAAAGATCGCCGCACTGGCCCGCCACCGCCAAAACCAAACCAAGAATAATGCCGCGCCCAATGCCATAGTCAAACACGAGGCGCGCCCAAATTAAAACCCAAAGCACCGCAAAAATGGTGCCCCCCACGGCGCCTTCCCATGTTTTCTTAGGGCTGATGCTCGGTGCAAATTTGTGTTTCCCTATGGCCTTCCCCACAAAATAAGCAGCGGAATCGCAGCCCCACATGGTTGTCATTACCACAATAAACTTGTAGCTATACTCCAATCCGTGACCCGAACCAAGCATAAATACATTTAAGCCCCCCCATAAACCTAGATAGAGAGGAGCTCCCAATTGCAAAAGCCACCAAGGAAATAAGTGATCCACTTCCACTTTTGCATAGGCGATACCAATGTAAAGACCAATGACAGCAAGGAGAACGAGACCCACCAAACCAGTCACCGGAGCAAGTCCAAAAAAATGACCCGATTGAAAAATCCAAGCAAGGGTTAATGCCACAGCAGAAGCCGGAGCCACCACCTGCATGGAGGGACCTTGATATTTGCAAGACACCATGCGAGCCCATTCCCAAGCACCCACACCCCCTAAAAAGCACATCAATGAAAGACGACTTACATCATTCAGCCATAGGCAAATAAAAACAACGGGAATTGCTATCGCCGAAAATAGAAGACGTAGTTTTAAGTTACTCATGCAAAACCTTTCCGAAACGACGCTCACGCGTACTATACAAGGAAACAGCTTTCAAAAATTCTTCCTTTGTGAAATCTGGCCACAGTGTATCTGTCACATAAAACTCACTATAGGCAGCCTGCCAAAGCAAATAATTTGAAAGACGGAATTCCCCCCCCGTTCTAATTACCAAGTCTGGATCTGGAGCCCCTTTCAAGTATAAATTCTTGGAAAATACAGATTCATCAATCGCATCAATGGCTAGTTCTCCAGCAGCGACCATCTTCGCAATCGCTTTGCAGGCGTCGACAATTTCTAAACGACCCCCGTACGAAATAGCGAGGTTGAGTTGAAGCCCTGTATTTTTTGACGTTTTATTAATTGCCTCTTGTAACTTCGCGCGAGGGCCTTCAGGCAAACGAAGTATGTTACCGATAACGACCAGCTTCACATTTTTTGTCATTAAATCGGGAAGTTCTTTGGCCACCATTTCAATCAGCAGATTCATGAGATAATCCACTTCTTTGCTGGGGCGTTGCCAATTTTCGGAGCTAAATACATAAAGTGTCAGATGCTCCAAATGGAGATCCACACCTACTTCCACAGCATCAATGGTAGCTTGGGTTCCGCGACGGTGACCTAGGAATCTTTCAAAACCACGGCTCTTGGCCCAACGGCCATTCCCGTCCATAATGATGGCGACATGTTTGAGCAAATTGGGCATAGCTCAAACCTTAAGGATGTCGTTTTCCTTTTCTTGAAGAATACGATCTACATCAGCGATAAACTTATCGGTCGTCTTTTGAATCTCCTCTTGAAGTTTCTTTACTTCATCTTCAGGAAGATCTTTAATTTTCTTTATCGCTTCATTGGCATCGCGACGAATATTACGAATCGCCACACGCCCTTCTTCCGCATGCTTGCGAGCAATCTTAGCCAGTTCTTGACGGCGCTCGGAAGTAAGAATGGGAAGTGCTACACGAATACAGTTTCCGTCCATCATAGGAGAAACGCCTATGTTGGCTGCGAGAATTGCTTTATTGATGACATCCACCATGGATTTTTCCCAAGGGCTCACCAAAAGCATACGCGGTTCTGGAACAGACACCTTTGCAATTTGAGGAATGGGAGTCGGGGTGCCATAATAGTCAATACGAATGTTATTCAAGATGGCTGGAGTCGCTTGACCTGCACGAATTTTAGTAAACTCGCGTTCCGTTGCCTCTATTGCCTTTTCCATTCTCTGAACGTACTCTTCAGCCATTATTAACCTCTACAAAATCGTTGTGTACACAATTAGCAGTGCACTAGTGTCCCTAAACTACCTTCAACCGTGGCCGTAGTCAAGTTCCCTTTCACCATTTTAAAGACCAAAATGGGCATTTTGTGCTCAAGGCACAAGGCAATAGCGGCGGTATCCATCACTTGGAGACCACGCTGAATAACTTCTTTATAGGAAATATCATCGAAACGAGTTGCCGAGGGATCCTTGACTGGATCAGCGGTATAAATACCATCCACCTTCGTTGCCTTCATAATTACATCGCACTCCATCTCTATGGCGCGCAAAGCGGCAGCACTATCCGTTGTAAAAAATGGATTTCCGGTACCGGCAGAAAAAATAACCACGTTCCCGGAGGAAAGTAGTGTCATCGCTTTACGGCGATCAAAAAATTCACAAACAGGTTCCATGCGAATGGCAGACATTACTACAGAATTCACGCCCTGTTTATCGAGCGCATCCTGCATAGCAAGGCCATTCATCACGGTTCCAAGCATTCCCATAGCATCGCCAGCAGCACGATTCATACCCCCTGCCGATGCAGAAACGCCACGCACCAAATTTCCACCGCCAATCACCAAAGCCACCTGGACGCCAGACTTAACAACAGAGGCTATTTCAGAAGCCATCTCGGTCAAGATTTCGGAATCAATTCCATGTCCCTTGGCACCGGCAAGAGCTTCACCACTCAATTTGAGGAGAACTCTATGGAATTTTGGTGCGTTAAGCATTAATTACCTCTTTCGAAACGGATAAATTCAACTACAGCAAGGCTCTTCAAACCTTGAGCTGTACCTACCGAAGAAAGATAATCCTTCACGGAAAGCTTCTTAGGATTCTTTTCAGTCATAAAGAATTCCTGATCTTCGAGAACCATTTCCTTAAGAACCTTAGCGATACGGCCTTCGATCTGACGATCAACGAATTCTGGACGAGTCTTGCCTTCGTTAACAATCTGAGCGCGAGCAATTTCACGTTCCTTCTCAATAGTATCCGGAGCCACAGAGGCATTGTTCACAGCGACTGGAGCAAATGCAGCAGCTTGCATGCAAATATCCTTCGCCGTAGCTTTGAGCACCGCTATATCTGCTGGAGTGCCTTCAAAAGCCAAACGAGTAATCACGCCGATTTTTCCACCCATGTGGGAGTACAAACCGATGACGTCGTTCGAACCATATTTGATAACGGCAAGCTTACGAAAGCTAATGTTCTCTTGGATCTTCACCAGAACATCCTGCAAACGGTCGCCAACTTTAATGCCATCAACAACAGCAGCGTTCATTTCTTCGACAGACTGAATGTTCTGTTCCAATACGGCCTTAACGGCAAGGTTGGAAAGAGCAATAAAATCTTCGTTTTTAGAAACGGGTTCCGTTTCGCAGCTGAGTTCAAAAGCAACCGCTTTAGAGGGTGTTTCCACGAGAAATACACGACCTTCCTTAGCGTCCTTATCCGCACGTTTCGCGGCTACAGAAGCCCCTTGCTTGCGAAGAAGTTCTACAGCCTTGTCTAAATCGCCATCCGTTTCCGTCAAAGCTTTTTTGCACTGCATCATGCCCACACCCGTTTTAGTGCGGAGTTCATTAACCATGGATGCCGTAATCTGCATATTACTTAACCTCGGCGCTATCGTATTTTTTCGCAGTTTCAGCGTTCGCTTCTTTAGCGACATTAGAACGAGGGGTCACATTTGCTGCGATATAGTCGATGATGAGCTTGATGGACTTCACGGCATCGTCATTTGCAGGAACTGGGAAATCGACCAAAGTCGGATCCACATTGGTATCGCAAATGCCGATAATAGGAATATTCAAGCGACGAGCTTCTGCGACAGCAATTTTCTCGTGATGAAGATCCGTAACCACGACGAGACCCGGAATGGTTGCCATTTCACGAATACCACCAAAGACGGAGAGTAATTTATCACGTTCACGGCTCTTATCAAGAACTTCTTTCTTGGAAAGTTCTTTAAAGACACCCTGGTTTTCCATTTCATCAATTTTATCAATCTGCTTAATGGACTTGCGAACTGTCTGGAAGTTCGTCAACATACCACCCAACCAACGGTTGATAACGAAAAAGTGATTGCACTTGCGTGCGGCATCTTCCACAACCTGGCGTGCCGTCGGCTTTGTGCCCACAAAGAGAACAGACTTGCCAGAAGCAGAAACGCGTGCCGCAGCTTGGCCCGCAGCTTCAAGAAGCTTGGTGGTCTTATCGAGATTCAGAACGTAAATTCCGTTCTTCTCAGCAAGAATGTAAGGTTTCATTTTCGGATTCCAGCGCTGTGTCTGGTGGCCGAAATGGGATCCTGCACTAAGCAGGTCTTCTACGGAAGGCAGATTTGCCATAATTGACTCCTAGTCGGTTATACTACCTGAAACGCATTAAGCAACCAAAGTCAGCAAGCTGACCACCGAGGCGCTCTGCGAACCAGTGAATGAATCCACTCGATACATAGAAAAATCGCGAAGCACCGAGTGGGATGCTTCGCGAATATAGAAACTCGAAAATTAACGTTTGGAGAACTGGAAGCGCTTGCGAGCTTTCTTTCGACCAAACTTCTTACGTTCAACAGCACGGGCATCACGAGTCATCAAGCCTTCCTTCTTCAAGGGGCTCTTGACCGCTGGGTCATTTTCGACGAGAGCGCGAGAAACGCCCAAACGAACGGCACCCATTTGACCTGCAATTCCACCGCCACGAGCGGTGACTTCCACATCCCATTCTTCAGCATTGCCAAGAATAGAGAAAGGAAGGTTTGCAATCATGTTCTGCACGTCAGAATGAAAATAGTCTGTGAAATCACGACCATTAATGACGCGTTTGCCGGTACCCGGTTTCAAAATGACAGCAGCGATGGCATTCTTACGCCGACCAGTGCCGCGGTAGATCTTTTTTGCTTTTGCAGTAGCGATAGATTTATCCTCCGTTCTCTAAATTAGAGGGACACGGTTTCGGGGTTTTGCGCTAAGTGCGGATGTTCAGCACCTGCGTAGACTTTCAGTTTCTTAATCATCTTACGGCCGAGATTGCTGTGTGGGAGCATACCCCAGATAGCATCTTCTAACGGCTGAGTAGGCTTCTTAGCGAGCAAATCCTTGTACGCGATCCAGCGTTCGCCACCCATCATACCGGTATGATGAAAGTATTGTTTTTGATCCGCTTTCTTGCCCGTCAAAGCAACTTTTGCAGCGTTAATCACGACAACAAAATCACCTGTATCAACGTTTGGGGAATAGATAGCCTTGTGTTTGCCCATAAGCAGACGTGCCACTTCACAAGAAACGCGGCCAAGAGGTTTCTCGGCGGCATCGACAAGTATCCACTTGTGAGCGACTGTCTTGGGGTTCACCATAATGGTTTTCATGTTGATCCTCTAAAGTTACTGTTGGAACAGGGACGTTCCGACATGTTCGGGGACAAAAATAGAATTGCAAATCCGATTTGCAAGGGCAATAAAACGCTCATTTTTGACTATACTTTGTAAAATATAGTTAATTAGCTATATCAATTATTATAATTATGTTAATTATGCTAGCTTAATTTGATTTTTTCATAAAAATACACACGAATCACTAGCTCGGTAAAACTGAAGGTCCATTCTTACATAAACCTGTTTTTGTTAAAAAATCAACATTATGATGTATTTTTTTGATGAGATATAGTTCATCTGCACATATTTTATGAATAAGGGAATATGTCTTTTTTTTCTCTTTTCTTTGTAAACGGGGATAAAGGAGTATTATGGATCAAGTCCGCTTACTTTCTGAGTTATTTCGGAACCAAAAAGTTCTCCGCAAATATCTTGTTCCCTTATTGTTGATTATGATGGGCGCGGTTTATGTGATTGTTCTTTCAACCGGTGGCGTGAAATTTGTTTTTTCTCACTCCATGTATTTTCCTGTTCTCCTTGCTGGGTTATTTCTGGGTTCTCGTGGTGGGCTAGCGTTTGGCATTCTTGGAGGCTTTATTTTGGGGCCATTCATGCCATTAGACGTTTTGACCCATGAATCCCAATCGACGTTAAACTGGCTTTATCGCACTATTTTCTTTACTCTGATTGGAGGGCTCAGTGGTTTTGCCTCTGATAGCGTCAATTCCTATTTGAAACATCTCAAATGGATATCCAGGCACGATCCTATAACAAAGCTACCCAACCGCAGTGCCCTTTTTCATCAGCTCTCTTTTTTAAAAGGAAAAGAAAATACCCAAGGCGATTTTGTGTTGATGGTTCTTTCTTTTGATAACGTAACGGAACTTAAATCCGCTTTTGGTTTTTCGATCATCGAAGAAGCGATCAAGCAACTTGCAATGCGATTTAAGTTGGCCTTGCCGAACAACGAACTTATTTATCGTACGGACTCTGAACAATTGGCTCTTTTACTCAGAAATCAAAATCCCGATGAACTTAACGAACAAGTAGAAGAGCTGGTCAATCGCTTTAGACTTCCTTTTCTTTTTAATGGCATCCCCATTCATATAGATACTCGATTAGGTTATGTCGTATTTCCCCATGTTATTGACTCTCCCGACGTTTATTTGCAAAAAGCGGAAGCTGCGTTATTAGTAGCGACTGGTAAAATCCAAGAAAGTGTCGTCTACAACCCCGCGATTGGTGTTACCACAAAACAAAATTTGCGGATGCTTGGCGAATTGAAAAATGCCATTGGAGAGGGCCAGCTCACCATGCATTATCAACCGAAAATAGAATTTGGTACAGGAAAATTACACAGCGTTGAAGCGCTCATGCGTTGGAATCATCCCAAACTAGGAAATATTCCTCCGAGTATTTTTATTCCTCGTGCAGAGCAAAGTACATTGATCCAGGTGGTTACTGAATTTGCACTTGACCAGGCAATGGCTCAGTTAGTTTTATGGAAACAAGAAGGGCTTCACATTCCTACGGCGGTGAATATTTCAACCCGTAATCTTTTGCAGCCTGATTTTGTGGAATCGGTACGAGATCGATTGCAGAGCTATGGTCTAAACAGCAACTTATTAGAACTCGAAGTTACCGAAAGCACCCTGATGTTGGATATGAATAGATCCATTCGAGAATTACAGAAACTTTCAAATAATCAAATAGCGATTTCACTCGATGACTTTGGAACGGGATTTTCATCCTTGCAGTACCTTCATAAACTGCCTCTCAACTATATTAAAATAGACCAATCTTTTATTCGCAAATTACCAGAGGATGAAGGAGCAATCCATATTGTAGAAGCGGCCATTATGCTCGCTCACAAAATGGGAATGAAAACGGTCGCAGAAGGCGTTGAAACGCAAGAAACCTACAATTGTCT
>Ga0209467_1002349_pt1 | contig 13723 bp, 17 predicted proteins | sample Higcelwee11metaG_FD_187175 | JGI IMG/M metagenome (GOLD analysis project Ga0209467, IMG submission 187175) | Freshwater pond sediment microbial communities from the University of Edinburgh, under environmental carbon perturbations - High... | ecosystem: Environmental > Aquatic > Freshwater >...
AAAGTCGGATTCATCTCAACCATTCATAGTCGCAAGACTAAGTTTGGCTTTCTGGTACTAACAGTTTGGCTCTAAACGAAAAAGTGAATTAATTTAAAAACAATTTAAAGAACCTCGGCGAAAGTCGGGGTTCTTTGTTTTTAGAATGATTTTAATTTATAATACGACTTACTAATATGACTTCGAAAGAAATTAAGTCTCCTTTTTTAACTAATTTAAAAATCGATAAAGACGCTCTTCCAAAACACATTGCCATTATTATGGATGGTAATCGTCGTTGGGCGACTAAACGTGGTCTTAAAACAGGTGAAGGTCACAAAGCTGGTTCAGAAAATTTAGAAAATATCGTTGATTATTGTCGTGATATTGGAATTAAAAATATTACCGTTTATGCTCTTTCAACTGAAAATTGGCGCAAACGTTCCGCCGAAGAAGTTAAAGGAATTTTCAATTTATTAATCAATATTGTCAAAACCAAACGTCTCGAATATCAAAAATCTGGTATTCGTTTTTTTGTTTTAGGTAATTTTCAAGCCTTCCCTCTCAAAGTTAAACGAGCCATTAAAAAAATTCTCGATACAGTTTTAGACACTGAACGAATTAAATTTAATGTGGCTCTAAATTATGGTGGTCGCGACGAAATCGTTAATGCTATCAAAAATATGATTAAAGATGAAGTTAAAGCCAAAGATGTTAATGAAGAATTAGTTTCTAGCTATCTTTACACCAAAGGTCAACCAGACCCAGATTTAATTATTCGCCCAGGTGGTGAATATCGTCTCTCAAATTTCCTTTTATGGCAAATGTCTTATGCTGAACTTTTTTTCACCGACATTCTCTGGCCAGATTTCACTCCAAAAGAACTCGAAAAAGCTATTTATTGGTATCAACAACGCCACCGCCGAATGGGGAAATAGGTTATACTTTTTTATCTATGTCCGAAAAAAGTAGTGGAGATTTTATAAATTTTAAGTATCCAGATTTACAAAAATCCACTCAAGTTCAAAAATCAGTCGAAAAAAAACAGAGACTTGAAGGTCTTAAAACTCCCAATAATCCAGCTGACAGAAATGAAGTATTTCTAGATAGATTAGAACACATTTTTAATAATCCAAATTCTGAAACCAAAGACAGAAATATTGAATTATTTAAAAATCAATTTCTTTATCCTTCAGTTTTAATTGATAAGAATAATATTCCAGATAGTTACTTTGAATTACAACTTAAAATAGCCAGAGAAAGAGGTCAAGCTGGAGATTTAGGTAATTTTAAAACTGCCAAAGATATTCCTTTAGAAACTAAAAGACAAACCGGAGAAACCCTCTACAACGATCAAAAACAATCATTAGATGTTTGGATAGATTATCTTTCATCACCAGATGCTTCTTATCCAACTTGGTTTAAATATTATGCTTTAAGAAATATTACTAAAATGGGTAGCTACAACAAAGAAACCCATGAATTTAGTAAACGTAGTAAAACTAGTACTGGAATTTTTCCAGACTTAAATCGAGAAGCCCTAGCCTATTCTTACGACACTTTATCAAAACACTATCTTAAAGGTCAAAAACATAATGATGAAGATTTAAAAAAAATCGTAGATTCAGCTAATTTTTCTAAAATTTATGCTTTTGCCATAGACAAAGTCACTCCAGCTTCCCATGAAAACAAAGAAAAAACAGAAGGTAGTTGGACTAAATTTGATCAAGGCAGTGATGCCACTCCACTTTACGAATCTCTTCAAGGTCATGGTACTGGTTGGTGTACGGCTGGTGAAGAAATGGCTAGAAGTCAATTACAAGATGGTGATTTTTATATTTACTACACCAAAGATGAAAATGGTCACAATACTATTCCTCGAATTGCTATTCGAATGGAACATGGTCAAGTAGTTGAAGTCAGAGGTATTGGTCCTGGCCAAAATATGGAAAGCAACATGACCGATATTGCCAAGGAGAAATATAGTAAATTACTTGGTGGAGAAAAGTTTGATAAAAAAGATAGCGACATGAAAAGGTTAACTTTAATTGATAATAAAGTGAATAATAATCAAGAGCTTTCTAAAGATGAATTATGTTTTCTTTATGAAATTAATTATCAAATTGAAGGTTTTGGCTATCAAAAAGATCCTAGAATTAAAGAAATAAGAAATAAAAGACTCACTAAAAAAGATCTTGCTGTTGTTTTTGATTGTAAACCGGAACAAATTAGTACGAGTAAACAAGAAGCTTTAAGAGGTAATATTAAATTTCATTATGGTGATCTTGATTTACGTAATCTTACTTCTGCTAAAGGTCTAACTCTTCCAGAAATTATTAATGGTAATCATAGTTTATATGCTCTTACATCTGCTGAAGGTCTAATACTTCCAGAAATTATTAATGGTTATCTTGATTTATCTCACCTTACCTCTACTAAAGGTATAACTTTTCCAAAAACTGTTAATGGTAATCTTCGTTTATTCTTTCTTACCTCTGCTGAAGACTTTATTCTCCCAGAGGGCGTTGATTATGTTAGTTTTGGCCGTCTTCCTTACAATCAAAAACAATTATTAAGAGAAAAATATCCAAATTTAAAAATAATTTAATTTCCAAAAGAACTTGAAAAAGCTATTTATTGGTATCAACAACGCCATCGCCGCCTTGGTAAATAAAATAAAACATCGAAATTTTCACAGATTAAATCTTTAACTTAATCTTAGTGCCCCTCATTTCATCAAGGGAGGGGTTAGGGGTGGGTTTTGCTTACATAAACTTCACACCCAACAGTTTTTCTACTACCAACGCTACCATATAAGAGATAAAGATAATTACAAATCCAATTAATGCTCCACTAATTCTTCCAAAAGCGGCTTTTGATTTGTCTGGATTTCCAGCTGAAGTCATCAATCCAATTCCCCCCAAAATCAACATTAATAGTAAAGCTAAACCAGCAAATACATAAATGTAAGGTAAAAGTTTACTAATAATACTTCCTACATCAGTAAATCCAGTTGGATCAGCTGGTAAATTTGTGGCTAAAACAGTTTTTATAAACATTTTTTTAAAATCCTGGAATATTTAAAATATTAACTGCGACTAATCTTAAAATAAAGACGGCAAATATACAAACTAAAAGTCCAACTATTGCCGAAGTTATTGTTTCTTTTGCTCCAGCCACTTTCTTTTCATCTCCACCAGAAGTCGCCACCAAAATAAATCCATAAACCATTAACAAAAAGGCAATTCCACCAGCAATTCCAAACAAATATTTTAATATCCAAGTTGTAAAGTTACCACTTCCAATTGGAATACAACCTAAAGCTGTATTTACTCCTTGGTCCCCGTTACACAAAACATCAACTGCCAAAACTGAGTTTTTAAAAACAAACAGAAAGTTAAGCAAAAATGCCCCTAATACTAACAAATTTCTTTTCTTCAACATATTTACAGTATATCAAATGCTAAAATTAAACTGTGAATCTAAACAAACCCAAATTATTATTATTTTCTCTTCTCTTTTTTTTAGCCCTCATTTTTCAAGGGATGGTGCCAGAAGGACGAGTTGGTTTTGCAGTTTTTGCCAGTATTGATGATGATATTGCCAATATTCAAAAACAAATCACCGATTTGGAAAATGCTATTACTCCTCTCAAAAAAGAATCGACCGGTCTTCAGTCAAAAATTACTTCCGCCAAATCTCAAATTGCTAAAGTTGAAACTCAAGTTACTAGCTTAGCCAAAACTCTCGTCGATACTGAAGCCGATTTGGAAGTTCAAAAAATTCTTTTATCAGAGCGAGTTAAAAGATATTACAAAAACACTAAAAAATTTAATAATTTTATGGTTTTCTTTTCTACAAACACTAGCGGTAGTTCTTTGTTTCAAGAATATGCTTGGTATCAATCCATTATTAGTCGAGACAAAGATAGTATTACTAATTATAGTAATCAAATTCAAACTTTAACTAATAATAAGACAAAATTAGAAGCTGAAAAAGTTAAATTAGCCAAAATTAAAGCCGATTTAGAAACTCGTTTTAGTTTTCTCGCTACCGAAATTAAAAAAGCTGAAACTTACAAAGCTGAATTATCAGCCAAACAAAAAGAACTTGAAGCCAAAAAATTAGCCAGTTTAAATTTACCTACCAGTGTTGGTTCTGGTGGCAACATGATGTGTACCGACGATCGCAAAACCGACCCTGGTTTTGGTACCGGTTTTGCTTTTTTCACCTATGGTATTCCTCATCATGTCGGTTTAAATCAATATGGTGCCTATGGTCGAGCCAAAGCTGGTCAAAATTATAAAGATATTATTAATGCTTATTTTAATAATGTTACTTTTGAAAAAAAGCCAAATATTACTTTAAATGTTAAAGGTTTTGGTTCTATGCCACTTGAAACTTATTTATTAGGTATTTATGAAGTTCCTGAAAGTTGGCCAATTGAAGCTCTTAAAGCTCAAGTTATTGCCGCTCGTTCCTATGCTCTGGCCTACAGTAATAATGGTGCCAATGAAATTTGTACTACTCAAGCTTGTCAAGTGTACAAAGGTGGTAATAAAGGTGGTCAATGGGAACAAGCCGTAAAAGCCACTGAAGGTGAAGTTATTACTCAAGGCGGTCAAGTTGTTACTGCTTGGTTTGCCTCCACTGCTGGCGGTTACACCTATACATCCTCTGATGTTGGTTGGAAATCTACTGGTTGGACTAAAAATACTCGCGATACTACTGGTGATGTCAATTCTTTTGAAGATTTACAAAATAAAGCTTACGATAAAGATTCTCCCTGTTTTTATGCCGCTCAAGGTTATCGTAAAGAATACAATAAATCAGCGTGGCTTAAACCATCCGAAGTTGCCGATATTGTCAATTCTATTTTGTTATCTCAAAAAGATCCTTCGGTTAATAATAATCTTTTACCTCCAGATCAAGGTGGTTGGAGCATCGATAAAATTAAAGAAGAATTAAAAAATCGTGGTGGTACTCCCTATAATTCCATTAGTTCAGTTTCTGTTTCTTGGGATAAAGGCAGTGGTCGTACTACTCAAATTAATCTTTCTGGTGATGCTGGTTCTATTAATTTTGATGCTTCCACTTGGAAAAGTTATTTCAATTCTCGAGCTCCCGCCAACATTTCCATTGTCGGTCCTCTCTATAATGTTGAAAAACGTTAACTTAAGATTAAATAAAAAAATTAAAGTCCCTCTTGTCAAAGAGGGATTTAGGGAGATTGAATGATTTTAATCTATGCTTTTTCCAATCCTTGGGGAACCAACATTTCTCATCAAACTTTATTAGAATTACAAAAAATAATAAAAAATCCCGATATTAAATTTCAATTAATTCGTTCTTATCCTCAAGAATTTTTTCGAAAATATATTCAAGGCAATCAATATGATTTAATTATTGGCCTAGGGGATAGTCCTTCCGATAAAATCCGTATCGAAACTCAAACCAAAAACTCTTACAACGACAAATCAATTTATCCTTTTTCACCAATTTTAATTGATTTAAATTTACCAAATTTAGAAAATTTTGATTCTAATTTTTTCACTATCAGTTCTAACATGGGGACTTACAATTGCAATTGGATGGCTTATTCCACTCAACTTTATTTAAATCAAAAATCACCCTCAACTCATCATATTTTTCTTCATCTTCCCAAAAAAGCTAACGGTGCTGCCGTCGCCTCCCAAATAAAAACCCTTTTCGAATCCAACAATATTTTCTTATCAAGATTTTAAGCCCTCCCTTCATCAAGGGAGGGAGTACCCCGATTAATATCGGGGAGGTGGGTTTTAAACAAATAATTAATTCTCCTTTCTTCAAAGGAGGAAGGGGCCCTTTAGGGAAGGTAGATTTTGAACAGAGGCTTAAAATTCTTAATTATTAATTCTTAATTATTAATTGCTATAATAAAGCATGAACCGTTCCAAAGATTTAGATACTATCGCTCCCGACGACAATATTGTCGATTCTAAACCAGAATCAGTTCTTGTCACTGAAGAAAAATCTGAAATTGAATTAACTCCCGAAATAAAAGACGAACCAATTCTTAAATCAGAACCAAAATCAAATGAAAAAACTCCTAAAAAAGTTGTTTTCCCTCAAAAAATTTATGACATTTTAGGTCACACTAAAAGTCCTTTTTCTTCATTTTTAGTTCATCCAAAAGTTCTAACTTTTCCAGAAAGAGACACTGAGGAAGAAATTTATTTAGCTCTTCGCCCACATTGGTTCAATAATTTTAAATGGATAGCTTTTACTATATTAATGATTTTTGTTCCTACCCTTTTTAGATATCTATCTTTTCTTAATTTTCTTCCCCTTAATTATCGTTTTGAAGTCACTCTTTTTTGGTATCTTCTTACTTTCCTTTATTCTTTTGAAAAATTTTTATCTTGGTATTTCAATGTTTTTATTATCACTAATCAGCGAGTTGTCGATATCGATTTTCACAATATGTTAAACAAACATTTTGCCGAAGCCGATTTGGATGTTATTCAAGATGTTTCTTCTTCAGTCAAAGGTATTTTCGGTACTTTTTTAAATTTTGGTGATGTTTTAATTCAAACTGCTTCTGAAATTAATCAAATTAATTTTGAAAAAGTTCCTTGTCCTGAAAAAGTTATTAAATTAATTCGAGAGCTTCGTGAAGAAGAAGAACAAAAACAAGATGAAAAAGGAGGCAAAAAATAATGAGTCCTAATTTTTTAACTGGTGATTGGTTAACTTATTTTTTGTTAATTCAAAAAATATTTTTTATCCTTTGTTCTCTTTTTTATTTTATTTTTGCGGCCATTGTGGTTCGTCAAACTATTTCTATGTCCAAAAATATTACTGATAAATTTAATTCCATTATAATTATCTTTTCCTATATTCATCTCATTCTTGCCGGTTTTCTTATACTGTCCACCATTGCTTTGTAGTATCATTAGTTAATGCATTTCATATGTCGTTCATTTATTGGTAAAAGCGAAGACGGTTTTTGGTCGCGCTATTGGGAAAATGAATCAGATGATTTTGCCACAAAATCTGCCAAAGGTCATTTATTTGCTTTGGTTAATCTTCATTCTTCAATTGATCAAGATCTAAACGCTCTCGGTCATAATCTTATTACTGAATTTAACCAAAATTATTTTGAATCTAATCCTCAAGCTTTTATCCCTAATAGTCTATCTCAATCATTAGAAACCATTCTTTCTAATCCAACCTTTTCTACTGTTGAAATCGATTTAGTGGCCGTGGTTGTTATCAACCATCAACTTTACAGTTTTTGTTTTGGCAACACTAAATTAATTTTAAAACGTCATCAACAAGTTTCTATTTTAATTGATAATTTTAATCAAACTCCTCAAGTTATCAATGGCACTATTGATGATCATGACCGACTTTTATTATCCTCTGGTGAGTTTTTTCAACAAATTGGTTGGGATAATATTAAAACCTTTATTTCTGACCCCAAAATTCAAAGTCTAGAAGAAAATTTTATTTCTTCTCTTTACTCTATCGATAATCAAAAATTTATTTCGGCGGCTTTTATTCAAACCGATTATGATGATCAAGAAATAACTTCTAGTCTTGATCAAGTTATTGCTCCAGCTCCAGACACCAATCTTTCTCAAAATAATTTTTCTAATTCTAAAAAAAATACTGGTTTCTTCGGAAAGGGTTTATTTATTTCTTCATCTCAAAGTAAACAACAATCTCGTCGTTCTTATTTAAAAATTTTATTTTGTGTGATTTCTTTTTTAGCCCTATCTTTAAGTTTATTTTTTGGCATTCGTCAAAGTCAAATTAAAAAAACCGAAACTTCTTATCAAAAATTAAAAGTCGAATTAGAAACTAAAATTGAAAATATTAATCAATTAAAAGGCCTTAATTTTGATGATGCTAAAACTGTCGCTCAAGCTGCTTCAAATTTAGTTAATCAAATGTCTAAATTAAAAATTCATGCCGATGAAGTGTCTTTATATGAACAAAAAATCAATCAATTTTTAGCTCAAACAGGGGAAGAATCATCTGTTCAAATGACACCTTTTTATGATCTTTCTCAAATCAATAAAGATGCTTCCTATTCCAGTTTTATTTTTCAAGATCAAAAACTTTATTTGCTCGACCACACTAATGGTCGTCTCGATTCTTTAATTATTTCTAGTAAAACCGACCAGCCAATTTCCGCCGATGCCAAACTAAAATCAGCTCTAGATTTCACTCTCAGTGATTCTAAATTTTATTTATTATTTTCCGATAATATTTCTCTTCTCGATAAAAATACTGTCACTTCAAAAATTAATTTTGCCGATTCTTCGGATGAAATTACTCCTACTACTTTCGATATTTGGAACAGTGCCATTTATGTTCTCGATTCCATCAATCAATCAGTTCTAAAATTTAATCCCAATTCAACTGGTTTTTCTAAAGCCCAAACCTGGTTAAAAGACAGTCAAAAAACTGCCACCAATGCCAATTCAATTTCCATCGATAGTCAAATTTGGATTCTTAATTCTACTGGTCAAATAACGCCATATCTTAGCGGTAAAAAAGAATCGTTTACTTTAAATCAATCTCAAGATTTTATTAATACCACCAATTTAACTGTCGCTCCAGATGGTGATTATTTAGCTTTTGTTGATAATCAACAAATCGTTTATGTTGTTAAAAAAACTGGTGAATTAATTTTAAAATCCAATCTTGGCAAAATCAAAATTGCCGATATTACTCTCGATAGTGCCAATAAGCTTTTATATGTCCTCGCCCAAGACCAAAAAATTTATTCTCTCAATTTCTAATTATTAATTATTAATTATTAATTATTAATGTTATTATTTTACTAATTAAATTAGTACTATCTATAAAATATTTAAATTATGTCCAGATTACCAAAACCAGGAGAAGATGTTGGAAATTGGGGAACTATTCTAAATGATTTTTTAGACCAATCACATAATGCAGACGGAAGTCTTAAAGAAGGTGCTATTCCTAAATCAACCGATGTAACTACCGATGGAGATTCAGATACTAAAATTCCTAGTGTAAAGTCAGTTAAAACATACACTGATGAAAAAGTAGCAGAAGTTGCAGCAACGGTAGCACAAGCGGCACAAATAAAATACAGCTTTTCCGAGACTCCTTATTTTAATCCTGTCCGGTCGAACGGATCTCTTCTTGATCCTATGACAATGCTCGATTTTAACCATTTTTTATTGCTTAATCCGTATACAAGCAGAGACTTTTATCTAGCGTCCCCAAACACAATGATACCTGTTTTACTGTTTACATCCACTCAAACCGCTCCATATTGGTGGTGTGCCAAATTGATGCAAGTATGGGGTGCATATGACGTTATTATTGCATGGTCACGTAATGCCAATCTCGTCTGGCGCATGACCACAAATGGTGTTTCACAAGTATCATTTTCCGCTCAAAAATGGGGGTGGTTAGCCAATCAAGGCATTGACTATCGACCTACTGATACAGGATATCTCGGGACAACCACAACTCCGATAATTTACGCGGAATACATGGTTCCGGACTATGGAGCAACCGCTTACAACGCGACAACCGTATTAAATGTTTGGCGTTCCGTTGACGGCGGTGCATCTTGGACATCGGTCTTTTCAAAACACTCAAGAAACCATGCTTCGCCAGAGATATATCACTTCCACGCGGTACGCAGAGACCCATACAACCCTACTCATTGGTATCTATCTTCTGGTGACTTACCAGAGGAATCATTTATTTGGCGGTCAACTGATGATGGCATTACGTGGGTTAATATCACCGACCCAGCACTAACCGGAGAAAGGCGTAAGATCAGTCGTACTGTCAATTTCCATTTTACTGCCGATTATATTTATTGGGGATCGGATGACATCTGCGCAACTGATAATATTGGCGCGGCATGGGTCAGATCACCGCGAAATATCGGAGGAACGCTAAACGTGACGGTATTGGCAAACCTCATCAATCCGGTGCGCATCGTTTGCAAATCATATTTAGGTGTAATCATAATGACTGAATCCTCGGGAGACAGTGGTTATGTATGGTGTGCAACAGATGATGATCTTGCACATCCAAAATTGGTTGCAAAGATTAAGGGTCGCTCGTTTGGATCACAATTGTCGGACAATGCGTTTGGAGGTAAGATTTTTATGCCAGGAAACGCCGCAGGTATGGATAAATTATATACAAAACCGTTAACCCCTGCTCAAGGGTCAATTGTCGAGATTAGTAGGATTGGTTAAAAATAGAACCAAACTTATACTCCATATGCACTGCTACCAAATCCTGTTTTTACAGTGTTTTTGGAAGCAATTGTTTTCTTAGAATTAAAATTCATTTTTGATAAATTTTTTAGAAGAGAAGAAACACCTGTTACGGTCAAAAAAAACATTCCCAAATAAACTAAAAATTCTTTTCGATTCATTTTTTTAGTTAATATTTTTTGAATATAGTTATTCATTTTGATAATCTAATTTTAGATAAATTATTGCTGATTGCAAGAACAAGAATAGAAATAAGATAAAGAACAATAATTGGGATAGCCATAATGGTTTGATTAATTGGATCAGGGGTTGGAGTCATAATTGCCGAGATTAAAAAACTTAAGACAAAAACATGTCGCCAATATTTTAATAAAACTTTAACCTGAAGATTAATAAACTTTCCTAAAATGTAAATAATTAATGGCAGTTGAAAAAAGATAGCAAAACCTAAAAAATATTTGGCGATAAAAGAAAAATAGTCCTGAGTAGAAATTAAAGCTTCAAGTTTTCCAGCCGCAAATTTAGCCAGAAATTCTAAAGTTGCCGGTAAAATAAGATAATAAGCAATTAAAACACCAGAGATAGCCAAGAGGAGTGAAGTGAGAATATAAATGAAAATATTGTTAGTCTTTTTTTCTACGGCTGGTTCTAAAAATCGGATTATTTGATACAACAAAACTGGAATAGAAATAATAAAACCAAAAAGAAGCGAGATACTAAAAACTGTCTGCAAAGCCCCGACTGGAGAAGTATAAAAAAGTTGACTTTTAAGAGGAGCAATTAACCAATCAAGAAGTGGATTATAAAGAAAATAACCACCAGCACTAGCAAAACAAAAAAATCCAAACCAAATTAAAAATCTATTTTTTAATTCTTGAAGATGGTCACTAAAATTAAGCTTCCTTGTTTTTTTCTTTTTTAGTAACAATTTTCTCTTTTGTTTTTTCAACACCATTTATTCCGTTTTTAAATTCTCTAATGGCTTGTCCGACACTTTTAGTAAGTTCAGGAATTTTTTTACCACCAAAAAGGACAAGAATTATAATAAAAATTATTACGAGTTCTGGTACGCCCAAGTTAAACATGTTATGCTAGTTTAAGTCATTTAAAGTATGAAAGTCAACAATTTATTTTCCAAAAAAAATTTAATAATTCTAGGATTGTTAGGGATATTTTTAATCTTTCCTTTTAAAATATTAGCTGCCACTGGTTATGGAGATGGAACATACGGAGATGGTAATTTTAACGTTGGGAATATTCCAACTGCAACTCCAACAATAACTGTTCAGAACAATACCAGTTCGTCATCAAATAGTCCATCAACATCGGGATGTACCAATTCACCATCAGTTTTGGTTTCTGATTTATTTCAAATTAATACTAAATCAACTAGCGCCAAAATATATTTCACCCCCTATTGATGTCAATCAATTTTACGTTTCATTTTCCACCAAATCCAATGCTGAAGAATATGGAGAGTTAGTTACACTAGCTCGTGAAGGAGTTCAATCTCATAATATCTATTTACTAAAACCAAATACTACTTATTATATTAAAGTTAGAGGCCAAAACGGTTGTGCTCCTGGAAATTGGAGTAACACTATGGCTTTTACGACTCCATCATCATCCACCAAACAAACAATATTTTATAAAAACACAAAATTAACTAATATTATTCATGGGATTAAATCAATCATTAATAAAATAGTGCCAACCAAAAAAACTACTAAGACAAATACTGTAACACCAGTTCCAACCACTGTTCCAACAGTAGTTACTAAAACTAAAACAACAACCGAAAAACCAATAGAAAAAAAGAAATTTTGTATATTCAAATTGTGTTTCTAGATAATATTTAAATAAAAATATTTTTTCCCCCTCTTGTCAAAGAGGGGGCAGGGGGAGATTGGATTTAGCCCTCCTTTCGTCAAAGGAGGGGAAGGGGTAGATTTTGAATTAAATGTTAAAATACATCTGTGAAACATTTCAATAAAGAATCACGAGATTATGAATTTATCGCCAAATACGAAGCAGGAATTGCCCTCACTGGTTCTGATGCCAAATCTCTCCGCAATCAAACTCCTCAGTTTGCCAGTTCTAAAGTCGAAATTCAAAATGGTCAGCCAGTTCTTTTGAATCTAAACATTCCTCTCTACAAATATTCCCAAGGTCAAACCATCGACACTACTGGCGAAAGAAAATTACTTTTATCTCAAAAAGAAATTGCCAAATTAATCAGTCTTCGCAATCAAAAATATATGTTAATTCCTATTTCTATTTTTACTCATGGCAAATGGTTTAAAGTCGAAATTGGAGTTGGTCGAAAAATGCGTAAGTACGAAAAACGCGAAAAAATAAAAACTAAAGAAATAAAAAAGCTGATACATTAGGTCAAATTTTTACCTCCAAAAATGGTATAATAAACTATTCCAAATGTTTAACACCTCGTTCAAACGATTTGAATTTTAGTTTTTTAAAAGGAGTTTATTTGTGCAAAATTTAGCTAAAGTTGGTGACATGATTATCGATTCCGATCAAATCAATGTCATTACCAAGATAGATAATGGTTTAGTTTTTTTTAGTCCACTTATTAAAGATGTTAATGTTGGTAAAGGCGAAGTAATTTGTTCTATTCCAACTGATAATTTTTCCAAAGCTGGTATTCGTTTTTTATTAACTAAAGATGAGGTTAAAGCTTTTTTAAAAGATTTAACTACTCAAAAGCCTTTAAATATTCCGGTTTACACCAATAAAAATAATAATTCTCTAAAAGAATATTTATATTTAAATAATCCTACTAAAACTGGTCAACTTTTAATTTTCCTTAATCATCGTCAAAAAGATATTCCTTTATCTAAGTTCGATCAAATCATTTTTGATCAAGCTATCTGTCATTTAGCTGAAGAAATTGCTGCTGTTAACGAAACCAATCTTGAAGTTGCCAAAAAACAAATTCTGGCTTCTCTTGCTAAAAACACTCAACCCGACACTCTCCCTGCCAAAGCATAAAATTAAAAGTATGTCTCCCTTTCATCAAGGGGAGATGTCCCGATTTATCGGGACAGAGGGGTTTTAAACAAAAAATCCGCCTCAGCGGATAATTTAATAGATTTTTAATCTACGATCTATCACCTGCCCGCAATCGCTGAAACGATAGTTTCTGCAGGCGGGTCTACGATCTACTTTGAGGAGATGCTCGGTAACGAACCGAGGTCCGAAAGTCGACTACAAAAGACGTCTACAAGCTTAAAATACTTTATCCTACACCCCCAACAACTAAAGTAAACGAAAAGTGTTGAAGTGTCGATTGTTGAGGGAATTACCCCTCTCTTAAATTATTAGAAAGTCGAGATTCTAATAACAGCGTTTTGATTTAGTTAACACTTTTTAATTCCCCTCAAAATAGAAAACTAAAAAATGGTCTTGCTTAAGCTAAAGCGTAAGCATTAACTTTAGGAGCGAAAGCACCAGTGAAG
>Ga0209467_1002352_pt1 | contig 13707 bp, 11 predicted proteins | sample Higcelwee11metaG_FD_187175 | JGI IMG/M metagenome (GOLD analysis project Ga0209467, IMG submission 187175) | Freshwater pond sediment microbial communities from the University of Edinburgh, under environmental carbon perturbations - High... | ecosystem: Environmental > Aquatic > Freshwater >...
CCGCCTCGCACACGGCCAACTCCAGGGCGTCCACCTCCTCGCCAGAAAACGGCAGTCCCTGGCAGATGCCGCGCACGGCCAAACCCAGCAGGCGCACCAGCTCAAGGCGGCTGGCAATACTCAGTCGGATGCCATCCATCGGCTTATCCCGGCTTCGCGCTGGAGGAGAGCGCGGTCACGGCCTCGACTTCGGTGGCGAAAATACGGAATACGCCCCGATCCAGCCGGGTGATGGCGAAGAGCTTGCGAACCTTGTCGCCCAGGCAGCACACAACCATCTCGCCGTGCCCGCCCAGGGTCTTCATGCTCGACATGAGCGAGGCCAGGCCGCTGGAATCCATGAAATCCACTGCTTCCAGGTTGAGCACAAAGCGCGTGCCCCCCTGCTGGATGAGGTCCACCATGTGCCCCTTGAATTGTGGGGCTGCGGCGGCGTCCATGCGCTGGCCCCTTATGCTTACCACCGTAATGTCTTGCTCGGTTCTGTTTACAAACTCCATGCCTCCCCCTTGGATTATGTCTTGTTGAAACGCACACAGACGATTGAGATGTCGTCGTCCGGCGGACGGCCATCGGCATGCGCCTGAAGCTTGCCGGTGATGATTTGGAGCACTTGTTCCGGCGATGCGTTGTGCGAATCCTGGAACAGCGCTTCAAGCGCTTCCATGCTGAACTGCCCACCCTGCGGATCTTCCAGTTCCGTCACGCCGTCGGTGTACACCAGCAGGGTGTCGCCATCGCCTACGTCCACCGCGCCTTGAACATATGTGTCGCCAAGTCCCATGCCCACGAGGGTGCCGCCTTCCTCAAGGAATTCCAATCCCCCCCTGGCGCGCAACAACATGGGCGGCGGATGCCCGGCGTTGCAGTATGTCAGCTTCCCGGAGCGCGGCTCGTAGACAAGATAGAACATGCTGAAAAATTTATCGAATCGCTCCAAGGGGAACGCCGTGTCGAGGAGCCGCAGCACGTCATCCGGCCGCCTGGGCTCATCGGTCAACCTGTCCATGAGCACATCGCCGGAGGGCGAAAGCTCTTGGGCCACAGAGACCGACACCAGCGCGGCGGGCACGCCGTGGCCGCTCACATCCACCATGTACAGGCCGGTGTGCTCCGGCCCAAGGCAGACCAAGTTGAAGATGTCGCCGCCGATGATGGTGCTGGGCATGAAGCGGAAATCCGCCTCGATGCCAAGAGAGCAGGTGCCCTGCTTGGGCAGCAGGCTGCGCTGAATCTCGGCGGCGGCCTCCATGTCGGCGTCCACGATTTTTTGCCGCGCCGCCAACTCGGCGTTTGCGGACTCCAGGGATTCACGTGCACGCACGCGCTCTGAGACATCGCGCAGGATTCCTGTGAAGATGCGCTCGTCCCCACTTCTGAACTCACTGACAGACAACTCCATCGGAATGACCAAGCCATCCTTGCGCTTGCCTTGCACCTCCCTTCCTCCCAGGCCAAGGATATGAGGTTCCCCGGTGCTGCGGTAGCGCTCAAGGTATCCGTCATGGCTGCTGTGGTAGGGTTCTGGCATGAGCATCTTGACGTTCTGCCCCTCAAGCTCTTGGAAACTGTAGCCGAAGGTTTCCCGAGCCGCCTTGTTGGCGCTGCGAATGTGTCCGAACTCGCCAACCGTGAGAATGGGGTCCACAGCGGTTTCCAGCACGGCGCTGAGCCGGGCCTTGCTTTCCCGCAGGGCGGCTTCGGCCTTGATCCGTTTGCCGATGTCCATGACTGTGCCGAAGAAGCCTTGCAGCTCTCCGGATTCGTCCCGCAAGGCCTTTGCGTTCCCCATGACCCAGGTCACCTTGCCCTCAGGAGTCATGAAGCGATATTCAAGGGCGAACTCGCGCTTGCGCTCCGTGGCCTCCAGCCATTCCGAGAACACGGCCGCAGTGTCCTCGGGATGGATGGCGTCCACCCAACCTCTGCCCAGGGCCTGTTTCAGGTTCAGGCCAGCGAACTCTTGCCAGCGCTTGTTCACAAAGAGACAGTTCCCCTCGGCGTCGGTCTCGAAAATGCCCACAGGGCTCAACTCGGCGAGTTTGTGGAACCGCTCTTTGCTGCGGCGCAGGGCTCTCTCGGTTTTCACCCTGTCGGTCATGTCGGTGGCCACGCCCAAAAATCCAATCAATTTGTCGCGTTTGTCGCGCACGGCTGTGACCACCAACTCAACCGGGACGCGAATTCCGTCCTTGCGCAGGTAGGTCCATTGCCGGGCCTCGAAGTCGCCCTCCCTGACGCGGGCGACGAGCACCTCAAAACCAGAGATGGGCCTCTGCATCTGCTGGGTCATCAGCTTGCCCTGCTCCTCCATCTCCTCCTCAAGATGGATTCGACGAACCGGAGTGCCCGCCATCTCTGCCGCCTCGTAGCCCAGGAGGGCCTCCGCGCCCTTATTGAACACAGTCACTTGCCCGTTGGTGTCGGTGGCGATGATGGCTACCCGGTTTGCGGCTTGAACAAGGCCGGCGAGCTTCGCCGAGTCCTCCTCCATGTGCTTGCGCTCGGTGATGTCCTGGAAGATGACCACGGCGCCCACGACGTTGCCACTCGAGATCTGCGGGTAAGACCAGTACTCTACGGGGAAGCCGGAACCATCCGAGCGCCAAAGAAATTCGTCCACAACATGCACCTCCTCGCCACGGAGGAAGGCTGTGAAAATAGGGCAGTCCTTGACAGCGTATGGGCTCCCGTCGGCCATGGTATGGTGGATGAGCGTGTGCATGTTCTTGCCAAGCAGTTCCTCAGGGGCGCAATAGCCCAGCGCCCTGAGGCAGGCAGGGTTGCAGAAGGTGCATTCGCCTTTCATCCCGATGCCATAGATGGGCTCGCCCGTTGACGAAAGAATAAGTTTTGTGCGCTCTTCGCTGGCGCGCAGGTCCGCAGTCATCCTGTCGGCGATGGCCGTGGCCTTGTGCTGCGTGTCGGAAACGGAGAGCAGGATCACTACCAGCAGGAAACTGACGGCCAGTCCTCCCGCCAGGATCAGCAGAGGCAGTGTGCGGTCGATGCCCGCCTCGAACTCCGGCAACGAGTAGAACCTCATGGTCCATGCCCTACCGAAGAACTCCTGTCGAACGAGACTTGTGAACCTTGGCTGACGATTGCCCGACATGGGAGAATGTTCAGGCGCGCTTTGAAACATAAGCGCCGGAGGCACCGGCTCGCCGCCATCAAAGATATCAACTCCGATATCCGTGACCCCCTGCCCGAGCATTTCTTCCATGAAGTTGTTCATGCGAAAGGGGCTGTACACAAACCCTTGCAAGGTGCTCCTGCGCTCGGCCAGGGTGTCCAGGCGCTCCGAAGACGAGTACACCGGGAAGTACATCAGGAAACCGGCCTGGAAGTCTTCGCCAGTTTCCTGAACAAGGGCGACCTTGCCGGAAATGGTGGGCTCTCCGGTGTCCCGAGCCCGCTCCATGGCGGCTCTGCGGGTCGGCTCGCTGAACATGTCATAGCCGATCGCCCTCTGGTTCCTCTCGTCGAAAGGCTCCAGGTACAGGATGGGGCCGTAGAGCACCCGTGAGCCGGAGGGTCGGATGTCATAGTCCGGATACCCCTCGCGTCTGACGGACCGCACATGCGCTTCCCTGGCGTTTTCCGTCACCATGGGGGCGTAGCCCAATCCCTGGATCGCCTGATAGTGTCGGCGTAGGTCCAGAGTTGCGGAGTAGTCCCGCCACTGTCGGCGGTCCACGTCCTTGGCCGTTTTGATGAAGGCGTAACCGCCGCGCAGGGCGGTCTCGCAGGCGGCGAGGTGGTCGGCAACAGCCTGGCTGAGCTTTGAGGTGCTGCCCATGAAGCGCCCCTCAGCTACGCGCTCCGTCAGTCGGTTGGTGACCACCCAGCCAAGGAGACACATCGCCAGGCACGTTATGGCCGCAAGGCCCACAAACCACCTTCCCAATCCCGCGCGCCACAAGCTGTAGGCAGGTGGGCTCGTCTGTTCGTGATGGGCCGTTCCGACCGGCTTGCCTGGCTCTGGCTTCATAAGCGTCTCACTCCATGGTTCTCTTACTTAAATTTATCAGAACAACGGGAATACGCAACAAAATACGACATCTCTTGAACCTTGGATAATGTGCTCACGATTCATTGAGTTCGTCATCCTTATGGGCTATTCTAGATTGTATGTCCCCACAATTACCCCAGTTGGAGGCCCGCCGTGCAGCCAGAGGCCAGATCGCCCATACGCTTCATGCCGCCGCAGTGGCTGGCGCTGCTTGGCGCATTGCTGTTTCTTGGTTTGTATTTCGTCTGGATCCGCTACGATGCCAAGCAGCTTACCGAGGCTATGGAAAAGGAAAGGCTGCTGGCGCAAACCAGAGTGTTGAGTTTTCTTCTGGAAAAGAACATGGCTGCCGCAAACGCCATCCTCGTGACCCAGGCACAGGAGTGGGAGGCCAACAAGGACGGGCAGGCTGCCTCACAACGGCTCAAAGTGCTGGAAAGTGCCGTGGCTGGGTTGCGCTCCCTGCAGATTCTGGACAAGAACGGCACCTCGCTTGCGTCGAGCAACCAAAATCTTCTTGGCCGAAACTTTTCGGAACGCGAGTATTTTGTGTTCTTCAAGGAAGGCACGGAGCGGGACATGCTTTTTGTCAGCCCTCCGTTCCGGAGCATCCTCGGCACCATCGTCGTCGTCCTGGCCCGGCCTATGTTCGACAAATCCGGTGCCCTTAGCGGTGTCGTCTCCGCCACGGTAGACCCCGACTTCTTCGTCCCGCTGCTCAAGGCGGTCCGCACAACGCCGGACACGCGTGTCGCAATAGCGCACGGCGAAGGTCGGCTCTTCATCGTTGAACCGGCGCGTACAGGCAGTCAGCTCATGAACCTGGACGTTCCCGACACCTTGTTCCGCTTGCACAAGGAAAGCGGGAAAACCATCGAAACAGTCGCGGGCAGGTTGGCTGTTACTGGCGAGAATGGCTATTGGTCCTTCTCCACGGTCCGCCCCCTGGGCCTAAAGTCCAGCGCGCCGCTCGTGGTCCTGGCGGGAAGAAGCTTTGAATCCATCCACAAGGCATGGCGGCTAGGTTCACTTCTACTGGCGATAGGCTACCTGTTCGTGGCCGTCACCTCGTGCACCATCATGCACCTCTACATGCGGCGAAAACAGAAGCTTGAGCTGCAATTGCAGGAGTCTGCCAGGGCGCTCGAGGCCAAGGCCCGCTTCATCCGGTCCGTAACAGACGGGGTGCCGGGGCTGATCGGCTACTGGGATGCGGAGCTGAGGTGCCAGTTTGCGAACCAAGCCTATCTGGAGTGGTTCGGAAAAAGTCCCGACCAGCTTGTCGGGATAGCCATGCAGGACCTGCTCGGGGAAGAACTGTTCCGGCTTAACCAGGCACATATCTACGCCGCCCTTTGGGGAGAGCCGCAGACCTTTGAACGCACCCTAAAAAAGGCGGACGGAAGCGTTGGCAACACGCTGGCCCGTTACATCCCGGACAAGCAGGGCGACACGGTGCAAGGCTTTTTCGTGCTCATCTCCGACGTGACCGAGATGAAGCAGGCGCAGGCGAAGCTGGAGTCGCTCATCAACGAGCTGAACACGCAGGCCGTAACGGATGGGCTCACCGGCTTGGCGAACAGGCGCCACTTCTGGGAGCAGTCCACCGTGGAGCTCAAGCGGACCAAGCGGCACGGCTTCGAGCTCTGCCTCGTCATGCTCGACATCGACAAGTTCAAGACCATCAACGACGGGTACGGACACGCTGCCGGAGACGAAGTGCTGCGGCGCTTGGCGAAAGTGATGAAGACGGCCTTGAGGGAGACTGATGTTGCCGGTCGCCTGGGAGGCGAAGAGTTCGGAGTCTTACTGCCCCAGACTGGCGAGACCGAAGCACAGATCATTGCAGAGCGCCTTCGCCAGGCAGTGATGGCAACCGAAGTGACCTTTGAGGCCAGTACGATTCGCTTCACTGTCAGCCTCGGCTTGGCCGCGGCCTGGAGGAATGAACATTCTGTGGATGATCTGATGAAAAGGGCCGACATGGCCTTGTACCGAGCAAAGGAAACAGGTCGTAATCGAGTCTGTCTGGCGGCGGAGAACGACTGAAGAATATTCACCGCAGTTCTCTTATTGTGTACGCCAATAGGGGTCGGCTTTTTGTCCTGCGCCCCGCTGGCGACATTCAGTGGGCGTGCCCTGGGCAGGGGGATGCTGGAACAACCGATTTCGGGTGGTACATTTCTCCCCTGGACCCGGTCCAGGGGCGGCGCCCCTTGGATGTTCTTGGCGTTCCGTCCCTCTGCCCACTTGCCCTAGGCCTGCTCTGCGAGCAGCTCGTGCAGCGCGCCGGCCGTGTCTCCGGCCAGGCGGATGCACGCTTCCCAGTGCTCCTGCGGCCCCAGCGCCGCGAGCACGTCCAAACAGCGCGTGGCCCCTGTGAGGGCCCGGAAGCGCAGGCGAAACTCCGCGGCCAGATCGGCCACGTAGGAATAGTCACTGCCCGGCGTCTCGCGTCCGAACAGACAGCCCAGGGCAAGCACGCCGCCCGCCAGCGCACCGCACATCTCCTCCTTGCTGCGGCCCAGACCCCCGGCAAAGGCTGTGGCCGCGCGTCCGGTCATCGCCGCGGCAAAAGGCATGGCTTGTCCGTCTGGCCTTTGCGGCTGCATCCTCGTCTCCATAATGGTGGTGCACACGGCCTCGGCGCAGTTCATGCCGTGCCGCATCTTGTCCATCGCCGCATTCCGCACCTGTGCGCTGTCCATTGCGCTTTCCATGTCCGTCTCCTTGTTGTTTGCTGTGCTTTGACTTGCCATTCCTATCGGCCTACTTGATTATTCCCGGCCGAGCATCGCGTCCAACGATTGTTTTCGATGGGATGCATCGGCAGAACCGAACGGAGGGCGCATGGAACTGCGGGACATGAAGACCTTTGCGGAAGTGGCGCGGATCTTGAGCTTCCAGCGGGCGGGCACGGCGCTGCACGCGGCGCAGTCCACGGTTTCGGCGCGCATTGCGGCGTTGGAGGGCGAGCTTGGCGTGCGGCTGTTCGAGCGCACGGGGCATCGCGTGGCGCTGACGGACGTGGGCGTGGGGCTGCTGGACTACGTGCGCAAGATTCTGGATTTGGAGGAGGAAGCGCGCACCTGGGCCACCAGCGAGTCCGAGGCGCGGGGCTCTCTCAGCATCCGCACGCCGGAGTATTTGTGCGCCTTTCGCATGGGCGGGGTCATCCGGCGTTTTCGCGAGCGCTTTCCGCTGATTTCCCTCGACTTCACCGCTTGCACCTACGAGAGCCTGGGCAAGAACCTGCGCCAGGGCGTGACGGACCTGGCCTTTCTGCTCACGGACTCCATCCGCGCGGCCGACCTGGTGGCCGAGTCGCTGGGCGTGGAGCGGCTGGTGCTGGTCTCCGGGCCGGAGCATCGGCTGGCCGGCGCCGCGCAGGTAAGCGCGAAGGATCTGCGCGGCGAGACGCTCGTCTTGTCCAAGGAGGACTGCGCATACCGCCGCATTCTGGAGAACATCCTCGACGCAAACGGCATCAAGGCCGGGGCCAGGGTCGAGTTTTCCAGCGCGGCGGCCCTGTGCGGCTGCGTCTCCAACGGCGTGGGGGTGAGCCTGCTGCCGGAGTTGGCCGTGCGCGAACATTTGGCGGCCGGGCGCATCACGGCGCTGCCGTGGGTCGAGGGCGAGCTGGAGACGGCGGTGCTGATGATCCGGCACAAGGACAAGTGGCTTTCGCCGCCGCTTGCCGCGTTCATGGACATGGCGCGGCGGGAGTTCTCGGGAGTCGCATCCGCTAGATGAGCGGTTCAAGCGAAAAGGCTCTTCCAGCGGCTTTGCGCGGAAGAGCCTTTTCGCTTGTCCAGGGAGTCCAGAGGGCGAATGCCCTTTGGCGGGGAGCGGGGAGCAGGGGCGGGAGTCCTTCATCTTCCCCAACCCCTGTCAACCCGCTATTCTTGTCCTTTTCCCGCCCAAAATCATTCCTATTTTGTCCGGCCCCGAAACCCCATGCTACCCTTGCGAAATTTGCATCGAGCATACTGCTTGGCCCGCAAACGCAAGGAGCTCCTATGCCCTGCCCATTTCTCTCGTTGCGGCGCGATCCCCAAAACCCCCGAAGGGGGCGCATTGCAGAGCGCACCCTGAACCTCGGCGGCGAGGCCGAAATCCGGCGCTACGCTTATGATTCGGCAGGACGCCTCGCCCGCGTCACCGATGGCGCGGACGGCCTGCTGGAGTCCTACCAGTACGACCACGAGGGCCGACGCCTCGCGGACATCAACCCGCAGCGCTTCCGTGGCGAGCGGCGCTACAGCTACAACCTGGGCGACCGGCTGGGGCAGGCCGGGGCCGTTCAGTACGGCCACGACAAGGCGGGCTTTCGCAACCTGAAGATTGAGGCCACCTCTTCGGGTCAGCGCGAAACACACTACCACTACGAGCCCGGCGGTCTGCTCTTGGGCGTGGACCTGCCCGACGGGCGGCGCATCGACTACGCCTACGACGCCAATGGCCAGCGGACGCAGAAGCGCATCAACGGCCGCGTGGTCGAGGCCTATCGCTGGCTGGACCCTCTGCGGCTCTCGGAATTTCACGACGGGCGCGAGTGGTGGAGGCTGGCGTACCTTGAGGGACGGACGCCAATTGGCGTAACGAACAGCGATGACTCGTACTTGCTGCTCTGCGACCAGGTCGGCACGCCGCTGGCCCTTGCCACCACGGATGGCCATGTTGTACAGACGATGCAATACGACAGCTTCGGCAACCTGTTGCAGGTTCGGGGCGATGTGGTGCGCCTGCCCCTCGGCTTCGCGGGCGGGCTTTTTGACGCCGACACGGGCCTCACGCGCTTCGTCTGGCGCGACTACGACGCGGACACCGGCCGCTTCACCGCGCTTGACCCCATGAGCGCAAAGGGCGGCGACAAGGACTGGTACGGCTACTGCGTCGATGATCCGGTGAACCGGGTGGACGCGTGGGGGCTGTTTGTTTTCAAGGAACGACCGCTAGACAGTCCCTTTGGTTCTGTGCCCGAAATCAGCACGCCGTGGCTCGACAAGAACAACCTGGAACTCAAACACGTTCAGGGTTGGTTTGAGGACGGGACTGGCGAAAATATTGGCAAGTTCTCCGACGGCGTCCATGCAGACAAAAAGCATTCGGAAGGCGACTACAACCCCAGAAGCGAAAGCTTTCCAGATGACATCGCACGGGAGGCCTTGCGCCGCTGGCCGCCGGAAAACGATTCGCCATATTCCTGTACCAGCGACAACTGCCAGGATTGGGAAACGCAAATGCGGCAGCGCATGTACAAGATAGGGCGTGAACAACGCGGTTCAGAGCTTGATCCCAGGTAGCGGCCAAATCGACAAAGGTGGTGACATGAAAGAACGAAATGGCAAAACGAGAAGGCCTCTGCTCATTGCTTTTGGCGTGTTCGCGGCGGCCATGCTCCTGGCTTGGCAGGTCAACGTGTATCCCCCTGTCTCCGCACTGCTGAACAGGCTCTTGCGCAGCGACATCTACGACGAGGTCTCGCACGGTCAGGAGATTGCGCTTTGGGAGAAAGGCGCCACGATCCGCGAACCGTTTACAGTGCCATTCGCCAATGAATTCGAACTGGCCATCCGGTACCATGGGAAATATCCACCGTTGTTCTTCCGTCCCAAGTGCGTCCTCGACATAGAGTACTACCAAGGCGACAGGCTGGTGCTCCGCAAGCGGTACGAAAACAACTTGCCGGAATCGCGAGACCAATCTGGAAAATCCTTGGGAGACTCGCTAGACTTCGTCTTGCTGCCGCAGCACATGGGCACGCGAGCCCATTCCGTCGTGGTCCGAGTTGTTGAGCCGGATGAAAGGATGGCAGCATATAAGGGGCATATGAGGCTTGTGGTCCGAGGCAGTCCGTACTGGTAATTCTCTCCCATAAAGCTTGACGGCCCTGGACCCCATGTGCGCCAAGGGCGGCGACAGCGACTGGTACGGCTACTGCGTCGATGACCCGGTGAACCGGGTGGATGTGTGGGGGCTGTGGACGGCGAGCGGAGGCTTTGGAGTGAGTGGTGGAGCTTTTGGTGTTGGTGGAACGGCCAGCACATCGGTAGGCAGAGATGGTGAAGGGAATTGGAGTTGGCAAGGCACTGTCGGCGCAGGCCCGGCTGCTGGCTACGGAGTTTCAGGCGGGCTCTTCGGCCAAGCCACCAACGCCACCCGCATGGACGACCTCGCCGGTGAGGGAACGCAGGCAGGGTGGAGCACCGGGGATCTTCCGGTTGGGCAATTCAAATGGGGACCAACGATCGGAGTCGATACGATCATGGGTAACGGATATGAGGGCGGGGCAGTTCAAATAGGCGCTGGTGCAGGAACGCCTGAGACCCATGCCTACGAAACATATACTTGGTCCAAGGATTTGCCTGTACCGGATTTACGACGGGATACCCCGCCGGATGACTTTGATTTATACAACCGCGATTAACGGGCCCTGTCAAGGGGACTGGCGCAAGGCTCACTTCTGGGCCTTGCGCCACGGAAGAGAGAGGAAAGATGGAAATCGTCATCAGGGAAAATGATGAGATACGAAGTGCCTACGGTTTCGCAAAATTCTTTAGGCGCCTATACGTAATTCCTGTTTTTGTTGCTTTGGGTGGGCTATTGACAAAGGAGATAATACCAATTGGCATCTCCGCTGCCGGGCTCTATTTATTTGGCATTTTGTGTTTACGCCCAATGCGCATAACCTCGTTTTCTGATGAACACTTTACTGCAATCTGGCCTGAATCCAAGACAGTCCGCTATGATTCCATCCGCGCAGTCTTGAACATGAATCCCTACAGTGATTACACGTACTGGCTCTTTATCAAATACGAGACAGGATTCCTTATCACACGCTTCAACTTTTGCTGGATTCCCGTTGATCAAGGCATCCTTGAACACCTGAAATCAAGAGGCGTCAAAATACGCAACCTCTGGTTCTGGCAGGAGAAATAGCCGCTTCCATCAGGGCCGCTTCACCGCGCTCGACCCCATGGGCGCAAAGGGCGGCGACAAGGACTGGTACGGCTACTGCGTCGATGATCCGGTGAACCGGGTGGACGTGTGGGGGCTGGAGGTGGAGTTCTGCGAGCGTCCGCTTAAATTTCCAGTACTTGAAAGGGTACTCGACCACCATTGGCTCAAAACCGACTCGACCGAGGCTGGCCTCAAAAAGGAAATCGAAGGCGGCCTCTTCTCGAATTCAAGTTGGGAAGACCATACAGGGCAGTCCGACCAACCGAACGCCAAATGCTGGCCCGTACCCAACGTTGATGAAAGTTGCGTGGACAAGTTGATACAGCCCGGCACAGACATAGGGACGTATTTCCCAGGGGCGAATGACTGCCAGACGAACGTAAGAGAAGTGTTGGACTACTGCCGCACAGATGTAGAGTAGATGCTTGAGGCCAGCAGGGAGGGCTCATGAAACGATGGTATCCGCTGTTCTTTCTTGGTTTATCCCTGCTGGCTATTGTTGCTTCAAGTGTTCGGCATCTCCTGTTCCTTGTGTCTTGGACTCCAAACTCGACCCTTTCAGACACCCAACATCTAGGCCTATTCGCTTTGCTCTCTTTTCCAATAGGGTTGTGCTACATGTGGCGTTCTTGGGGGCCTGGCGAAAATAATCACGTCTCTCTTGGGCGAATAAGAATTCGTTTTGGGAATACGCTGCTTATACTTTCGCTCTGCGGTTGGTTTTATTTCAAAGTCGACTCGATTGTCAGCGCTTGGGTGGCCGACACTTCAACTCAGGTACCACTCAAGTGGTTTTGGCTGAGTTATTGGAAAAGTCTGGCCGCCGATTCATCTCTCGTTCTCGGCGGTCCCCTTGCCCTTTGGCTCAAGGGTATCCGCATGCCCCCAAAGGGGCCGTAGAATTCCGGGCTGACGCGCTTCGTCTGGCGCGCCCCCTTCGGGGTTCACTACCGGTCCTCAGCGCCAGTTCTTGGGCGCAAAGGGCGGCGACAGCGACTGGTACGGTGACTTGCGTCGACGATCCGGCCAACCGGGTGGATGCGTGGGGGGAGAGGGGGGGGCGAGAGGTCAGCGGGCGCGCAATTCGCGCAGGAACAGCTCCAGCTCCTTCATGAACTCGGGCAGCAGATTCTCTTCGCCGCGTATCTTGCGGATGACCTCGCCCTTGCGGAACACGATGCCCGAGCCCCGGCCGCCCGCAATGCCGATGTCGGCCTCGCGCGCTTCGCCGGGTCCGTTGACCACGCAGCCCATGACCGCGACCTTGAAGACCTCGGGCACGTCGCGCAGGCGCTTCTGCACTTCCTCGGCCAGGGCGATGAGCCCTATCTCCGTGCGGCCGCAGGTGGGGCAGCTGATGACCTCCGGCCCGCGCTCCCGCAGGCCGAGGGCCCGCAGAATGTCGTAGGCCACGCCGATTTCGGCCACGGGGTCGTGGGTAAGCGACACGCGCAGGGTGTCGCCAATGCCGTTGAAGAGCAGCACGCCCAGGCCCACGGCGCTTTTCACCGCGCCGGGCAGCAGCGTGCCCGCCTCGGTGACGCCGATGTGCAGGGGGTAGTCCACGCGGGCGCTGAGCAGCGTATACGCCTCGATGGTGTCGCGCACGCTGGAGGACTTGAGGGAAATCTTGATGTCGTGGAAGTTCCGGCGCTCCAGCAGGGCCACATGTCCCAGGGCGCTCTCCACCATGGCCTCGGGCGTTGGCCCGCCAAAGCGCGCCAGCAGGTCCTTTTCCACGGAGCCGCTGTTGACGCCGATGCGGATGGGCACGCCGCGCTCCGCCGCCGCGCGCACCACGGCGTCCACTTTCTCCTCGCCGCCGATGTTGCCGGGATTGATGCGCAGGCCGTCGATGCCCGCGTCCAGGGCCATGAGCGCCAGGCGGTGGTCGAAGTGAATGTCCGCGATGAGCGGCACTGGGGAATCCTTGCGGATGGCCGTGAGGGCCTTGGCCGCGGCCTCGTCCGGCACAGCCAGGCGGACGATCTCGCACCCGGCCTTGGCCAGCTCGCGCACCTGCGCCGTGGCGGCGAACACGTCGCGGGTGTCCACGTTGGTCATGCTCTGAACGCGGACGGGATTGTCGCCGCCCACTCCCAAAGATCCGACATGGACCGCGCGCGTTTTTTTACGTGTCTGCATGGAGGCAACGAGTAGCGCATTTCCCGGCGTTCGCCAAGACGCACGTGGCGGCGGCAAGCGCCTGGCCAACAAAAAGCAACCGGCAAACCTCCCGCTCCATACGCCCTTCCGCAAACAAAAGGGCTGAGACGAATGCGTTCGTCCCAGCCCTTCGGGTCTTGACATGAGGGGGTCCGGGGGGAATCATTCCCTCCGGTCGCCAGAGGCTCTTCTCTTCATCCTTCCCGCAAGCCGACCAGCCTCGCCCCGCTTACAACTGCCCAAGCCGCGCCAGACAAATGGCGGCGGCCTGGGCCACGTTCAGCGAGTCGAAGGCGCGCTTGAGGGGAATGGCCAAACGGGTCTGGCAGTGCTTGCCCACGCCGTGGCGCACGCCTTTTTCCTCGCCGCCCATGACGAGCACGGCGGGCAGGTCGATGGCGGCCTTGAACAGGTCCTCGCCCTCGGCATCGGCGCAAAGGATGGACAGCCCGGCCTCGGCGCAGGCGTCGAGGGTCTGGCTCATGTTGGTCACACGGGCCACGGGCAGGTGGTGCAGCGCGCCCGCGCTGGCGCGCATGGCGCCCGCGCCGATGTAGGCTCCG